>Ga0310810_10006667_pt1 | contig 13077 bp, 21 predicted proteins | sample NCmetagenome_FD_207641 | JGI IMG/M metagenome (GOLD analysis project Ga0310810, IMG submission 207641) | Soil microbial communities from experimental microcosm in Duke University, North Carolina, United States - NC | ecosystem: Engineered > Artificial ecosystem > Soil microcosm > Unclassified ... | reverse complement strand
GGACGCCATGCGCCGCGCCGCAACGGGATCGCCGCAGCAGGGCGCGCAGGCGCTCGAGCAGCTCGGCCGCGCGGCCGGCGGGCTCGAGGGCGCCCGCTCGCAGCGCGTCGCCGAGAGCGTGCGCGACCTCGAGCGGCAGGCGCGCCAGCTCCAGGAGCAGCAGAGCCGCATCGCCGACGGCGTGCGGGCGAGCGGAGCGGGCTCGCCGGCGCAGCGCGGCGAGCGCATTCGCCGGCTCTCCCAGCAGAAGGACTCGCTCACGAGCGCCGTCGAGCGCTTCGAGGCGGAGGCGGATCGCGTGAGCCGCGCGGCGCGCGCCGAGCAGCCGAACGCGGCGCGCAAGACCGGCGAGGCGGCGGACGCGGTGCGCGAGCAGCGCATCAAGGACAAGATCGAGTTCTCCAAGCGCGCGCTCGGCAACGCCTCGACCGATTACTCCAACGCGATCGAATCACAGATCGGCGAGAACATCGCCGGCCTCGCCGACCGAATGCGCGAGGCGTCGGGCGCGATCGGTGCGTCGCCGGCGCAGGGACGCGGCAATCAGGCGCTCGACCGCACGCGCGAGCTGGTGCGCGGGCTCGAGTCCCTACGAGACGAGCTCGCGGACCGGCAGGGTCGCGCGAGCCAGCGCGGCGCGAACGGACCGCAACCCGGCCAGCAGCCGGGCCAGCAGCCGGGCCAACGCGCCGGCCAGCAAGGCCAGAACGGTGAGTCCGGCCAGCAGGCGCAGGCCGGCCAGCAAGGACCGCAGGGACAGAGCGGTCAGCAGGGACAGCAAGGCGAGGGCGGACGACAGGGTCGGCGCGGCCAGCAGGCGCAGCGCGGCGGCGCGCCCGGCGGGCAGAATCCGTCCGCCGCGAGCGCCGACGGCGGCATGCCGTCCGACGGCGATCCGCGCCAGCTCTCGCGTGCGCTCGGGCTGCGCCGCGCCAACGCCGAAGCCCTGCGCCGTCAGCTCGCGGCGTCGCCGTCTCCGAGCTCGATCGCAGCATCGACGCGCTGCGCCAGCTCGAGCGGAGCGGCGCGCTCGACGATCCGCGCGCGGTGGAGCGCCTCGAGTCGAGCGTGATCGACGGGCTCAAGGACTTCGAGTTCGCGCTCGCGCGCCAGCTCTCCGGCGCGCAGCCTGGCGGCCCCGCCCTCGGCACGCGCTCACCGGTGCCGGAGCAATACCGCGCCGAGGTGGAGGAGTACTACCGGTCGCTCGCCGGCGGCCGGCGCGAGCGGTAGCGCGTGGCGGCGACGACGGCGCGACGCGTCCGACGCTGGCGGCGGTCCGCCGGCGTCGCGCTCGCGCTCGCGGCGCTCCTCGTCGGCGCGCGCGCCGGTGCGCAGCGCTGGCGACGATTCACGGCCGAGCCGAACGCGGCGTACGACGGCAAGTTCACCTTCGTCCGGCTCAGCTACACCGTCTACGGCCGCAGCGGATGGGAGTTCGACTATCCGGCCATGGAGCGCAACTTCATGACCATCCTCAACGATCTCACCACCGTCCATCCGCACGTCCGCGAGAGCAACATCCACGCGATGGACGACCCGGAGCTGGGCCGCTATCCCGTGGCGTATCTCTCGGAGCCGGGCTGGTGGCATCCCGACTCGAGCCAGGCCGCCGGGCTGCGCACCTGGTTGAACAAGGGCGGCTTCCTCATCGTCGACGACTTCTTCTATCCGGCGCAGTGGAACAACTTCGAGCGCTCGATGCACGAGGTGCTCCCCGACGCGCGCATCGTCCCGCTCGACGTCACGAACCCGATCTTCAACTCGTTCTTCAGGATCGAGACGCTGAAGGGGATGCACCACCCCGACCGCGACGACGCGCTCGCCGAGTACCGGGGGATCTACGAGGACAACGACCCGACGAAGCGCCTGATGGTGGTGATCAACTACAACAACGACATCGGCGACTACATGGAGTGGTCCGGCCAGGGCTACTATGCGGTCAACTTCACCAACGACGCGTACAAGCTGGCGACGAATTACGTGGTGTATGCGTTGACGCACTGAACTGCGGTGAGTTGGTGACTTGGATCGTTCGCGACTTGGTCGGTGCCTTGGGGCTCGGAACTGCACCGGCCCCTCACGCCAACCAAGTCACGCCGTGGAGACTCCAGGCTGGTTGAGCGCCGGGGTCGAGGTCGGGAGCATCGAGGCTGAAGCAAGACCTTCCGCCTCCATGCTCACCAGCGTCTGCTCCGCGACTCAACCAAGGTGACTTGGTTCGACTGCTCAATCGAAGTCACCGACCAAGTCACGAACGAGCCAAGTCACCAAGTCACTGGTTCAACGAGCCAAGTCACCGCCTCAATCCGCCACCCCTTCCCTCCGCACGCCCATCATCGTCGCCTGCATCGTCGCCACCGTCACCGGGCCGTCGTCGCTCAGGGCGATCGCTTCGCCGGTGCACACCGTGACCGTGCGGCCCGATCGCAGCACGCGCCCGACGGCCGCGAAGCGCTCGCCGGTCGCCGGAGCGAGCATGTTGATCTTGAACTCGATGCTCAGCACGCCCGTGCCCGGCTCCATCAGCGACAGCGCTGCGTAGCCGCACGCGCTGTCCACGACCGAGGCGAGCACGCCGGCGTGGAGGAAGCCGTGCTGCTGCGTCAGCTCGTCGCGATGCGTGAAGGCGATCCGCACCTCGCCCGGCGCCACCGACTCGAGCGTCGCGCCCAGCGTCGCCATGAACCGCTGGCGAGCGAAGCTCTCGCGCACGCGCTCGGCGTACCTCGGATCCCGCGGCTCGAGCGTCATGGCGTGCCGTCGGCGACCGTATCCGGCCCTGCGCCCTCGGCGCACTTCACGCAGAGGAGGATCGTGCCGAGATGCTCCGCGCGGCCGGCCTCCGTCGTCACCCACTCGCGCACCTGCCAGGGCGGATCGTGACGCACGTGCTGCCCGTGGCCGCACTCGAGCTCCGCCACCCAGTCGCCGAGCTCGTCGCGGTGATAGCCGACGATCCGCCGCGGCTCCGGCGGCGCCGTCATCGCAGGTAATAGTCGATCGTCGACACCACGCGCACGACCTTCGCGATCTGGCTCCCCTCGGAGATTCCCGGCGCCTGGTCGCGCGGCAGGATCTCGAACACGCCCTGGTTCGCCTGCCGGATTCCCGCGAGATCGCTGTGCGAGTCGTGCGCGAACTGCGCCGCCGCCTCGCGCGCCCGCGCCGTCGCGTCGGCGATCATCGACGGCTTGAGGCCGTTGAGCCCCGAGAAGACGAACGTCGGGCCGCTGCCCATGTCGCCCCCCGACGAGATCACCACGCCGATCGACGCGAGCTCGCGGACCTGCTGGCTCGCCGCGAGCACGCGGTCCGGCTGGTTCGAGCGCACGAGCATCGTCTGCCGGATGACGTACCGATTCGCCGGCGGGCGATCCGGCGTGTACTCCTGCGCGAGCGCGTCGTTTACCGAGAAGTCGGCGAGCTGCACCTGGGTCGTGTCCAGCCCGTGGCGCGCGAGGAACTGCCTCACTCCCGCCACGTTCCGCGCCACCTTCTCGTTCGCCGCCGAGAGATCGTTGTCCGCGCCCACCACCCGCAGCGGCCAGATGGCGAGGTCCGCCCGCACCTCCCGTTCGGCCACGCCCTTCACCGTCACGTACCGGTCGGCGGCGCGCGCCCGGGCGAAGCCGTTGCCGGCGAGGAAGCCGCCGAGGGCGAGCCCGAGGGCGAGCACGGCGGCGGGAACGAGCGCGCGGTCGACAGTGGCCATGTCCGTCAGCGTGAAGAGATGATCGGCGGGCGATCGCCGGTCATGCGGCCGCCCGCGCGGCCCAGTCCTCCGCGCCCACCTGCCAGACCGCGCGCGCGACGCCCGCGAACGCGATCGTGAGCATCGCGAAGAAGAGCCGCGCCTTGAACGGGAGGGGGCTCGCCAGCTCGACCGCGATCGCGACGAGCACGAACGGCGCGATCCAGCGGTCGGCCGCGCGCTGCACGAAGAGAATGACCGCGAGCGCGGCGAGCCCGACGTAGAACAGGATGAATGGGGCGAGCACGAGAAAGAACGCGCTCGTGTCGAACAGGTGCGTCACGGCCTGCACCGCGGCTCCATGATCGTGCACACCGGCGACCACCGACGCCTCGGCGAGCTGGAACACGAGCACGCCGCCGTGGAAGCACGCGCCCGCGGCGCAGAGGAACGTCGCGACGTCGCTCACCACCGGCGCGGCGGGACGAACGAGCCGCCCCCACGCCATCGCCGCCGGGATCATCGCGAACGACATCAGCACGCCGAGATACGTGCCGGTGACGAACGGCGCATGGCGCGCCGCCACGTTCGTGACCTCGACGTCGAGGCTGCCGCGGAAGATCGGCACGAGCAACGACCACGCGAGCCCGAGCAGCGGCGCGACGACCAGCGCGCCGACCGAGAAGCCGTGCCGGACGCGGAGCCACCAGGGAGACGAGGGCATCTGCTGCGCGAGGGGAAAGTCCGTCGCCGTCACGTTCGCGACGCGAGCCAAGATACGCTCGCGCCGGCCCTCAGTCGACCAGCCGCTCCCACCGCCAGACCAGTCCGTCGTCGGGATCCTCGACCTCTCCGAGATGCCGGAAGCCGCACTTCGCCAGCACGTGCGTCGACGCATTCGGCTCCGGCCGCGTGTGCGCGCGGATCGCGCGGACGTCCACCCGCTCGCGCGCGAAGCCGACGAGCGCCGACGCCGCCTCCGTCGCGTAGCCGCGCCCCTGATACCCGGGCACGATGCCGTACGCGATCTCCACCACCCCGTCCTCGTCCGGCGGCCCCTTGAACGACGCCCCGCCGATCACCCGGCGATCGTCGTCGTGGATCACGGCGAAGCCGAAGATCCATGGATCGGCCGCCGAGGAGATGCGCAGCAGCGCGAGCCAGTGCGGCGAGACGTCGTCCGACACGAAGAAGTCGCGCAGCCCGTCGCCCGAGCGCATGCCCATGCTCGCCTCGAACTCGGGCACGCCGTCGATCAGCGCGAGCAGCTGCGCCGGCAGATACGGCTGCAGCGTGAGGTGCGAGGTGTGGAGCGAGGCGGTCACGGCGTCGGCTGCCCGCTCCGCAGCCGTGCGATCCGCCCGAGAAGATGCCGCTTCACGTCCGGCCATTCCTCGGCGAGGATGCTGTAGATGACCGTGTCGCGCACCGTCCCGTCGCGGCGCGGCGCGTGCCGGCGGATCACGCCGTCGCGCTTCGCCCCGAGCGCCTCGATCGCGCGCTGCGAGCGGAAGTTGAAGTTGTCCGTGCGCAGCCCCACCACTCGGCATCCGACCGTCTCGAACGCGTGGCCGAGCAGGAGCAGCTTGCACGCCGAGTTCACGTGGCTGCGCTGCCAGGGCGCCGAGTACCAGGTGTAGCCGATCTCGACGCGATCGATCGCGGGCACGATGTCGTGATAGCGCGTGCTGCCGACGACGTCGCCCGTCCCGAGCTCGCGCACCGCCCATGGCAGCATGTGCCCCGCGTCCCGTCCCGCGTGCGCGTCGGCCACGTAGCGCGGCACGTCGTCGGCCGGCGGCACGGCGGTGAACCAGAGCTCCGACAGCCGGCCGACCGCGGCGGCGAGCGCGGGCCCGTGCGCGCGCTCGAGCGGCTCGAGACGCACGCCGTGTCCTTCGAGGGAAGTGGGTTCGAGTGTGATCACGGTCGACAAAGATACCCGCGCGCCGCGCCGTCACCAGCGCCGCTACAGCGTGCGCTGCACCCGTGCGGGATGGCCGTACGCGAGCGTCCCGGACGGGACGTCGCTCGTCACGACGCTCCCCGCGCCGATCGTCACGTCGTCGCCGATCGTCACGCCCGGCAGCACGAGCGTCCCTGCCCCGATCCACACGTTGTCGCCGATCGTGATCGGCCGCGCGAAGGTGCGGAAGGGCGAGCGACCCGCACGCGCTTCCGCCGACAGCATCCGGTCCGCCGCGCGCAACGGATGCGTCGCGGTGAGCAGCTGCACGGCCGGCGCGAGCAGCCCGTTCGCGCCGATCCGGATCTCCGCCGAGTCGAGGAACACGCAGTTGACGTTCACGAAGGTGCGGTCGCCGATGTAGACGTTCTCCCCGTAGTCGCAGAAGAAGGGTGGCTCGATCCAGACCTCGTCGCCGACGCCGCCGAGGAGCCGGCCGAGGATCGCGCGGCGCGCGTCGAGATCCGTCGATGCCGTCGCCGCGAACTCCGCCAGCAGCGCGCGCGACCGGTGCGCCGCGGCGAGCAACGCGGGGTCGCGCGTGTCGTACGCCTCTCCGCGCAGCATCCGCTCCCGCTCGACGCTCATCCGCGCTCCGACGGGTCGAGTACCAGGGCGAGCGTGAAGCCGTCGTAGCCCTTGCGCCCCACCGTCTGGATCGCCGTCGCGCTCACCCGCCGGTCGGTCGCCAGCGCGTCGAACAGCGCGCGCACGCCGATCACGTTCTCGTCCGTGCTCGACGGATCCGTCACCCCCCCCTCGCGGATCACGTTGTCGCCGACGATCAGCGCGCCCGCCCGCGCCAGCCGGATCGCCCAGTCCATGTACTGTGCCATCGCGCGCTTGTCGGCGTCGATGAACACGAAGTCGAACGGCTGCGCGCGCTCCGCCGCGAGCGCCGCCAGCGAGTCCAGCGCGGTCCCGAGCCGGATCTCCACCCGATCCGCCAGCCCGGCCCGCTCCAGGTTGCGCCGCGCCACCTCGGCGTGCTTCGCCTCGCGCTCGAGCGTGACCACGCGCCCCGTCGGCCCTACGGCGCGCGCGAGCCAGATCGTGCTGTAGCCGCCGAGCGTTCCCAGCTCGAGCACCCGCCGCGCCCCGGTCGCCCGCGCGAGCAGGTGCAGCAGCTTCCCCTGCATCGGCGTGACGTCGATCGGTGGAAGCTCGGCCTCCGCGTTCGCGCGCATCGCGTCGTCGAGCGCCGGATCGGCGCCCAGCAGCGCGCCGGCGAGGTAGTCGTCGACGTCGGTCCAGCGTTGGTCGATGTTCGGCATGCTCCGGTGGTGAGGGTGGGGCGCGACTACCGGTCCATGATCGGCTGGAAGGCGCGCCAGCGACCGATCTCGTCGCGGTACTGCTTCGCCATCACGCGCACCGCCGGCGCGATGTCGCGGAGATGGAAGTGCATCGAGCTCACTCGCCGAACCGGACCTTCCGGGTCTCCTGCTCGTTCCCGGTGCGCCGCGTGAGCGCCTCGTAGAGCTCCGGCCGGCGCGCCCGCATCCAGCGCCGGCCGGACGACGTCGGCTGCAGCGAGGCGTCGAGATCGGCCACGACGATCGCGTCGCCCGCCGCGCGCGACTCGGCGATCACCTCGCCGTACGGGTCGAGGATCATCGCGTTTCCCGTGCGGATCTCGTCGTCGTCCGGTCCGATCCCGTTGCTGAACAGGAGGAACATCCCGTTGTCGTGCGCTCGGCTCGGCAGCCAGCGCATCAGCCATCCCCTCCCCTTCGGTCCGCACAGCTCCGCCTCCACCGCCGCCGGATCCTCCTCGCGGCGCGCCCAGATCGCCTGGTCCACCGGCTTCATCGCGCGCGGGCTCACCGAGTTGCAGCCCCCCGTCTGGTGCGGCGCGAGCAGGATCTCCGCGCCGAGCAGCGCGGTGGCGCGCGCGTTCTCGACGATGTTGTTGTCGTAGCAGATCAGCACCCCGACGCGGCAGCCGTGCGGCGTGTCGAACACGGTGTACCGGTCGCCCGCCGAAAGGAACTTGCTGACGAAGACGTGCAGCTTGCGGTGCACCGCCCACCGCCCGTCCGGCATGGCGACGACGTAGGCGTTGTAGAACTTCCCGTCGTCGCCGAGCTCCACGAGGCCGGCGCCGATCGTCGTTCCGTGCTCCTTCGAGAGCCGCACCAGCTCGGCCGTGCTCGGACCGTCCGGTACCCGCTCGGCCAGCGCGGCGAACGCGGTGCGATCGAGCTTCCGCGTGTGCCAGTAGCCGGTGATGCACATCTCGGGGAACGCGATGATCTCCGCCCCCGCCCGCGAGCCCTCCTCGACGAACTGCCGGATGCGGCCGAGGTTGTATGCCTTGTCGCCGGGCGCGTGCTGGAACTGGACCACTGCGACGCGGATGTCTCGCATCTCCTCCTCAGCTGCTCGCGCGCGCCGCGGCGGCTCGCGCCTCGAGATTCGGCGCGGCGATCTCACGCGCGACCGTCGCCACCATCGGCAGAGCCACGAACGCCGCGTGCGCGGGAAGCTGTAGCCACCACCTCGCCGCGAACGTCGGCAACCGGCCCGTGAATCGCGGGATGACGACGATCGACATCGCACACCAGATCAGCGGTCCGTAGACCGCCGCGACCGCGGCGACGCCCGCCGGGCTGGCGATCGCAGCGCGCAGTCGCGGCCAGCTCGCCACCAGCGCGACGAACAGCGACGTCCAGACGAGCGCGACGCCGAGGTGCAGCACGACGCCGATGGCGACCGTCCGCGACCCGCCCTGCAGTGCCCCGGGACCGAGGAGCACGGAGGCGACTCCCTGCCAGACGCGCGCGACGGTGGAGTGATACGCTGCCACACCGAGCGCGCTCGCGAAGCAGAAGTCCACGACGGCCGTCACGAGCCATGCACGCACGAGCAGGGAGCGAGCGCTGGGCATCATCGCTCGAATATGGAGCGCGCGCGCCGCCGAGGAAACCCGCGCTCACCCGTGCGATGCGAACGCCGAGCGTGCAGCGGCCCTCAGGGCACTCCAGCCAGCCACAGCGTACCGACCAGCACGGGGCCGTGCAGCACGACCGCCGCGGGGATCGTGCACAGCAGCGCGCGTGACGACAGCCAGCGCTCGCGCGCCGCGCGCCGGAGCAGGTAGACGACGAACGGCGCGTTCACGAGGACCGCCGTGACGAGGCCGGGCGCGTAGCCGCGCACGATCTCGATCGCCGAGACGACGTGCGTGCCGACGTTGAGCGCGATCGTCGCCGCGACCGCGAGCACCGACCAGAGCGCGAGCCGCGATCCCGGACGGAGCGTGCTCCAGAGCGCGACGGCCACGCCGACGAGCGTGACGAGCGCGAGTACCGTGAGCATCGAGCCGAACGTCAGGCGCTGCTCGATCGTGCGCAGCGGACCGGGGAGCGACGTGGCGAGGCGTGGAAGGAAGCGGTGGAACGCGATCGCCTCTTCGGCGTTGTGCACCGCGAGCACGAGCGGCACCAGCCAGATCGCCGCGCGCCGAGTCACCCCGAGCTCGCAGATGCGCGCGCGCCCGGCCAGACCCCCGTCACCCCGAAGCCCAGCAGCATCCCTCCCCCCCAGCCGATCGATCCGAACACCGCGGCGAAGAGCACGATCACGAACCCCGCGATCCACACGATCGCGACCCGTCCCATCATCCCTCCCGTTCGGCGCGCCGCATTGCGCTGGGCGCGGGCGGCCTCACGCGCGCCGGGTGCCACGCGCTCGAGCCATTCGGGAGGCCGCGTCGTGTCCGCCGTCGCCGCGGAGTCGGCCGCGTTCATGATCTCGCGCCACGACACCGGCGCGTTCGCCGTCACCGCGCCGAACGCGAGAATGAACCCGAGCGCGGCTCCTGCAACCGCCGCGAGCCAGCTCGCGCCGCGCGAGAGCATCGCGCGGCGGCGGCGAAACACGTACGCGACGATCCCCATCACGATCGCGGCGCACGCCACCATACCAGCCGAGAGCACCCCGCCGACGAGCAGGATCAGCACCGCCGCGACCAGCGCGGACACGCGAGCGGCCGGACCGGCGCGGGGCGGTTCGGGGTCGTCGAGCGCGTCGCGAGGGAACGGATCGAGCGTGGTCGACACTGGGAAGAAGTCCGCTGGAGGTGTGCGCCGGTAATGCGGAGACGTTCGAAGATTCAGCCGCCGGCCACGTCCGTCAAATCTCCGTGCAGCGGGGATCGCGAAGTGGAATCAGCGGGCGCCCCGACGATTCTGCGTTCGTGTCCAGTACCCGAACTCCGGCACTCCGCACGCACCGTCGAGGTCATCGAGCCGCTCGCGCAGATAGCCCTGCGCGTCGGCCAGCGCCGCGTTGTAGATCGACGGGCCGATCTCCTCGATGATGTACTCGAGCAACAGATGCGCTTGCAGGTCGCCCAGCTCCTCGTCGCGCCGCTCGTCGAAGTAGCGCTTCAGCGATCCCAGCGCCTTCTTGGTCGTGTCGTCGGAGAGCGTGATCGCCACGCGGGCCGTCCTCCATCGTCGGGGTGAGTTCTATCGGGGCGCCCTGATCGGACGGGCCGTCTTCATCATCGCCGAGGAGACTCCATGTGCGACACGCTCTACCTCCGCGAGCGCGTCTTCGCGACCGACGCATTGAGCGCCACCGCCGCGCGCACGAGCGCCTTGAACGCGCTCGCGTCGACGCGCTCGCCCTCGCGGATGTCGATCGCTCGCCTGAGGTTGCCGTCGAGGCTGGAGTTGAACAGGCCGGACGGATCGGCGAGCGACGCGCCCTTCGCGAACGTCAGCTTGACGACGGACTTGTACGTCTCGCCGGTGCAGATGATCCCGTCGTGCGACCAGACCGGCGTCCCCATCCACTTCCACTCCTCGACGACGTCGCCGTCTGCCGCTCTGATGAGCGCGCGCATCCTGTCCAGCGTCTCGCCGCGCCAGTCTCCGAGCGCGGCGATGCGTTCGTCGATCAGCGCCGACGCCGCCCGTCCCGCGGCCTTCGGAGCGGTGGAGCGCTTCGCCTTGGAGCTGGTGCTCGTCTTCGCCGACGTTCGCTTCGAGGGAGAGCGCTTGCTGCTGGGCATGGGGAGTCGCGGGGGTGAGCGTCGTGGTGCGTTCGGTGCCGGTGACACTACGGCACTTCCGGCTCGATCGCAAACGGTGCCGACGGCCGAGCGTCGCGCGCACGCGCCGTCACGCCGAAGCCTTCGATGCGTCGCCCGCCGGCGCCTCCCACAGCTCGAACCGCGTGCCCTCCGGATCGACGGCCCAGCCGAAGCGTCCGAAGTCCGACTCGTCGATCTTCTCCGAGACCCATGCGCCGGCGGCGCGGAGCTGCTGGAGCATCGCGTCGAGATTCGCCACACGGTAGTTCACCATCCATCCCGCCGATCCGCCGCCGAAGTACGTCGTGTCCGCGGGAAAGACCGACCATACGGTCTCGCCCCCACCGCCGGCCGGAGCGCCGGGCAGCATTCCGTACGTGCCGCCCTCCTGGATCTCGATGCCGAGCTGCTCCCGGTACCAGGCGGCCAGCGCCACGGGATCACGCGCCTTGAAGAACACGCCGCCGATGCCGGTCACTCGCGCTCGCTCCGTCACACGCCTCTCCGTGCTGGTGTGATCGCCTCGACATCGCGGTCCGAGGCGGCACGCCTAATTAGAAGTGGACGGACGACGTGCGCAATCGCGATCAGCGCGGAGTCTTACGCACGATGTCGACCGAGATCTCCACCGCCGGGATCGTCCCTCGATTCTCCAGCCAGTGCAGCGTGTTCCGATCCTCCGGCCAGCCCACGCCGGGCCCGTAGTCGGTGGCCACGCCATCGCGGTGATCGGTGATCGTTCCCTGCAGGACGTACACGGTGCCCGGCCTCCCCTTGTGATCGTGAATCGGGCCGAACACCCCGCCGGGCTCGATGGTCACCATGCGCATTCGCAGCTGGCGCCCCTCCATCCCCTCGATCTCGGGGCCGAGGTCGACCGTCGCCAGCAGCTCCACGGTCACTCCCTTCGTGTGCGGTTCCGCGTCGTCGCTGCTCATCGGACGTCAGCTTCGACCAGCATGTGCTGCGCGTCGCAGCCGAGCGAAGCGCCGAGTCGGCGACGAGCTCGATGTGAGAGGGTTGACCGGCCACTCCAACATCAGCCGCTCGTCGGGAGCCAGAGCGAGCCACCGCGCATACATCGTGTCGAGCGCCGACTTCAACACGGTGGTCTTCCCACCCTTCCACGCGGCATAGTGCCCGTTCACCAGCCCCTCCACGGCGACCAACGCCGCCTGATGCGCGCGGACGAGCGCTCGCCCGGGCTGCGTCGGCCGGCGACCGGGGACGCTCGAGAACGATCCACCGTGCGCGAGCAGCCCCCAGAACCCATCGCGCACGTCGAGCGCGCGCTCGATCGTGAATTGCGTCAGGTCGTGCGGCAGATCGCGGCCGGCGGCCATCGTCGAGCCCTGGAACGGCCGCCGATGCGGCGGCGCGGCAATCCAGCCGCACAGCCGGCCGTCGTCCACCTTGTAGAACTCGACGCGCATGATCATCCGTGTCGACCCCATCGTGGCTCCTTGATGCTCCACCACGTCATGCACGAGCGCTCGTGCCGTCAGCCGCGCGCAGGCGCGGCCTCTCGACGAAATAATAGTGATTCTCGCCCTCGTCCATCGCCTCGCCGACCCACGCCAGCCCCGCCTCGCGCAACAATCGCTCGTATGCCGGTGCACCAAGCGATCGCGAGGGACGCCCGGTCATCGCGTCCAGCCACTCCACCGCCCGCCGATCCGCGGTGAACAGGAAGCGTCCCCCGGGGACGAGCGCCCGCCCCACCTTCTCGATCACCAGCGCCTGCGCGGGCGCCTCCAGCAGGAACATCAACCCCCAGGCGAGTACGCCGTCGAAGCTCCGATCGAAGAACGTCGACGCCTCGACGGTGTTGAGCTCGACCGGCGCGTCCGGAAACCGCTCGCGAAACGCGGCGACCATCGTCGGTGATGCGTCGACCGCGCACGTCGCGAGGCCCGCCTCCCGCAGGATCCTCGTCCCCGGCTCACCGGAGCCGGCGCCCAGCTCGAGCACCGTCGCGCCCGGACGAAATGCGGTCGCCCACGCGCGCACGACGGCACCGCCGACCGTCTCGCCGACGACCGGTCGCGTGCCGCGGCCGGCGATGTACCTCGTCGCGATCGCCTCGTATCCGTTCGAGCCGTCCTCCGCCATCTCGCGTCGCACCCCGCGTCTCGTGTCCATCTCCTCGCCGATCGGCTCGCCCCTACGACGGCTTCCGGTAGCGCACGGCACGATCGACTTCGCTGAAGCCGAGCGCGTCGTGGACGCAAATAGGAGCGCGCCCGTCAGGACGCGCAATCCTCGTCGAACGGGAGTGCTCCCGCGCTCAGTGGAGACGTGCGATCGCGCACGCGCCGATCCCATCCGAAAGGACGGTCGCGAAGCCGCTCCCTGTGCACAGGACCACAGCGC
>Ga0310810_10006666_pt1 | contig 13078 bp, 11 predicted proteins | sample NCmetagenome_FD_207641 | JGI IMG/M metagenome (GOLD analysis project Ga0310810, IMG submission 207641) | Soil microbial communities from experimental microcosm in Duke University, North Carolina, United States - NC | ecosystem: Engineered > Artificial ecosystem > Soil microcosm > Unclassified ... | reverse complement strand
GCTCGACGAAGGTCCGTATCCCGCCTCTGCCGTCACCGTCGAGGATTCGCGTCTCGTCTTCCTCCCCCGCGCCGAATTCGAGCAGCTCTACCGCTCGAGCCCCGACGCGGCACACGCGATCATCACCGCGCTCGGCAAGCGGCTCCGCCACCTCGTGCACGTCACCCAGACGCTCGCCTTTCGCGACGTGGCCGCGCGGCTCGCCCTCCTCCTCGTCGGCTACGCCGACCGCGCCGGCCGGCCCACGGCGGACGGCGTCGAGGTCCCGCTCGATCGCACGCAGGAGGAGCTCGCGATGGAGATCGGCGCCGCGCGCGAGTCGGTGTCGCGCGCCCTCAAGCAGCTCCAGCGCAAGGGGCTGCTCGGCACCGTCGAGCGCGACCACGTCGTCATCCCCGACGTCGATCGCCTTCGCACGATCGCCGCCCCCGGCGAGCGCCCGCGCTTGTAGCCGCCCGTCATTCCGAGCGGAGCGCGTGCGGAGCACGCGCGAAGTCGAGGAATCGCGCACGTCCCGGCAGAGGCCCCTTCCTGCCCCGCCCGCTCTGCGACAACCGTCACACCTCGTCCGGTCCGCGCCGGCGACCTTGGCTACATCCATCTGCCGAGGAGCCGTTGATCATGCCGTCGCTCGAGGAGCCGCGCACGCGCGTGGCGGAGTCGGAGCATGCGCCGGAATCCATGCTCACCGTCGATGCCGTCCGCGCGGCGCTTCGCGACGTCCACTATCCCGGGTTGACGCGCGATCTCGTCGCGCTCGGCATGGTCGATCACGTCGCCGCGTGCGACGGACGCGTCCGCGTCGATCTCGCGATCCGCACCAGCGACGCATCGATCCCTCCGCGCGTCGAGCGGCAGGTGCGCGAGCGGCTCGCCACTCTCGGTGCGCGCGACGTCGTCGTGACCATCGGCGAGCCGCGGAACGCGCCCCCCGTCGCGCGCGGCACGCCGGACCCGTGGGCCGATCGCGTGCGCCTCGCGGCGGTACGCCACGTGGTCGCCGTCGGCGCGGGCAAGGGCGGCGTCGGCAAGAGCACCGTCGCGGTGAACCTCGCGCTGTCGCTCGCGCGCGAAGGCCTCCGCGCCGGTCTCCTCGACGCCGACATCTACGGCCCGAGCCTCCCGATCCTCCTCGGCATCGAGGACGGCGCCGCGCAGGCGCGCATGACCCCCGAGAAGTTCATCGTGCCGCTCGTCGCGCACGGGCTGCCGATGATCAGCTTCGGATTCTTCCTCGGCGAATCGTCGCCCGCCATCTGGCGCGGGCCGATGGTATCCAAGGCGGTGAAGCAGTTCGCGCGCGGCGTCGCCTGGCCCGAGCTCGACGTCCTCGTCGTCGACCTCCCGCCCGGCACCGGCGACGTGCCGCTCAGTCTCGCGCAGGCGGTAGAGCTGTCCGGCGCGATCGTCGTCACCCAGCCGCCGCGCGTCGCCGCCGCCGAGGCGCTCAAGGCGGCGCGCATGTTCACCTCGCTCGACGTCCCCGTGCTCGGCGTCGTCGAGAACATGTCCGGTCCCTTCGGCCATGGCGCCGGCATCGCCATCGCCTCGGAGCTCGACGTCCCCTTCCTCGGCGACGTCCCCTTCGACGAATCGATCGTGCGCGACGGCGACGCCGGCGTCCCGACGATGGTCGCGCGCCCGTCGAGCCTCGCCGCGCGCCGCTTCGACGTCGTCGCGGAACGCGTCGCCGCGGCGCTCGGCTGGTCGCGCCTGGAGCCCGCCGCGTGACGGCGGCCGCGGCGGATCGGCTCCCGCGCATCATCCAGGGCGGCATGGGCGTCGGCGTCTCCGGTTGGCGGCTCGCCAGCGCGGTCGCGCGCACCGGCCAGCTCGGCGTCGTCTCCGGCTCGCTGCTCGACACCGTGCTCGTGCGCCGACTGCAGGACGGTGATCCCGGCGGACACGTGCGCCGCGCCGCCGCTCACTGTCCCATTCCTGGAGTGGCGGACGACGTGCTGCGCCGATGGTACCGCGCCGGCGGCCGCGCGCCCGGCGCCTCGTACCGGCTGCTCTCGATGTACCGGCAACACGTCAGCGACGCGCGCCAGCGCGTCACCGTACTCGCCAACTTCGTCGAGGTCTGGCTCGCGCGCGAAGGCCACGACAATCCCGTCGGCATCAACCTGCTCACCAAGGTCCAGATGCCGAACCTCGCGTCGCTCTACGGCGCGATGCTCGCGGGAGTCGGGTACGTGATCATGGGCGCCGGCATTCCGCGCGAGATCCCCGGCGTGCTCGACGCGCTCGCCGAGCATCGCCCCGCTCGCCTGCGCTTCGACGTCGACGGCCTCGCGCGCGACGAGGAGCAGTGGCTCGACTTCGATCCCGCCGCGCACTGGCCCCAGCGCGTCGTCCCCGACGCGCTCGCGCGCCCGCGCTTCCTCGCGGTCGTGTCGGCCACCTCGCTCGCCACGACGCTCGCCCGCAAGTCGACCGGCCGCGTCGACGGCTTCGTCGTCGAAGGCCCGACCGCGGGCGGCCACAACGCGCCCCCGCGCGGCGAGCTGCGCCTCGACGAGCGCGGCCAGCCCCTCTACGGCGACCGCGACGCGGTCGATCTCGCGAAGATCCGCGAGCTCGGCCTTCCCTTCTGGCTCGCCGGCGGCGTCGGCTCGGCGAGCGGGCTTCGCCGCGCGCTCGACGCCGGCGCGATCGGCGTGCAGGTCGGGACGCTCTTCGCCTACGCCGAAGAGTCGGGGATCGAGCCGTCGCTGCGCGAGCGCGTGCGTGACGCCGTCGTGCGCGGCGAGGCGACGCTCCGCACCGATCCGCGCGCGTCGCCCACGGGCTATCCCTTCAAGATCGTCGAGCTTCCCGGCGACGCCGATCGCGCCGCGCGGCGCACCCGCGTGTGCGACCTCGGCTATCTGCGCGTCGCGGTGCGCCTCGCCGACGGGCGCACCGTCTATCGCTGCTCCGCCGAGCCGGTCGACGATTACGTCGCGAAGGGCGGCGATGCGGCCGACGCGGAAGGCCGCCGCTGCCTGTGCAACGGCCTCTCCGCCACCATCGGGCTCGCGCAGTCGCGCGACGCCTCCGACACCGGGAGCGGCGCCGAGCTTCCGCTCGTCACGAGCGGCGACGACCTCCTCGCGCTCGCCGGACTGTTCGCCGCGCGGCCCGCGTACACCGCGGCCGACGTCGTGGAGATGCTCGTCTCGTGAGCGCGCCCGCCCTGCACGCCGGCGACGCGAGCGCCGCGCCTCCCGCGGCGCCCCCGCGCGCTTTCGGCACGCCGACACCCGCGGTGGGCTCGCTCGCCCTCGCCGGTGAGCACTTCGCCGCGGCGATCCTCTACCTGCTCGTCGGCAGCGCGTGCCTCGTCTGGATCGCCCCCGATCTCGCCGCCGGACTCTACCCGCAGCCGCGCGTCGCCGCCGTCACGCACCTCTTCACCCTTGGCTGGCTCACGACGACGATCTTCGGCGCGCTCTACCAGCTCCTCCCCGTCGCGCTCGGCGCCGCGCCGCGCTGGCCGCGGCTCGGGCACGCGAGCTTCTGGAGCTTCGTGCCGGGCGTCGCGCTCTTCGCCGGCGGCATCGCCACGGGGAAGACCGCGCTCCACCATGCCGGCATCGGTTTGCTGACCGTCGGCATCGTGCTCCTCGTCACGAACGTCGTCGCCTCGCTCGCGCGCTCGCGCGCGCGCGACGTCACGTGGGCCGGCATCACGATCGCGCTCGCCTTTCTCGCGTCGACGCTCGTGCTCGGCGTCGTGCTCCTGCACAACATCCACACCGGCTTCCTCGGCGAGGACCGGCTGCGCGTGCTCGCCGTGCACCTGCACGTCGCACTCGTCGGCTGGGCGCTCGTGATGATCGTCGGTGTGTCGCATCGGCTCCTGCCGATGTTCCTCCTCGCGCACAACGCCGACACGCGCTGGACGAAGCGCGCGCTCGCGCTGCTGACGGTGGGCGTCCCCGTGCTCGGCACCGGCATCGCGACGGCGAGCGGCCCGCTTGCCTGGACGGGCGGCGCGCTGCTCGTCGCCGGCGTCGGCTGCTTCGTCACGCAGGCCGCGATGTTCTTCCGCGCGCGCGTCCGCCGCAAGCTCGACGTCGGCATGCGCTTCGTCATGCTCGCCGTCGGGTTTCTCCTGCTCGCCACCGCGCTCGGCGTCACGCTCCTCGCGCTCGGCGTCGCGCACACGCGGCTCGCCACGGCGTACGTGCTCGTCGGGCTGCTCGGTGGGATCGTGTTGTACGTCGTCGGGCACTTCTACAAGATCGTGCCGCTCCTCGCGTGGACCGTACGCTATCGCGACCGCCTCGGTCGCGGCGCCGTGCCCACCGTCGCGGCGACCTTCTCGGCGCGCGTCGCCTACGCGCAGCTCGCCGCCATGACGCTCGGCGTCGCGGCGATGGGCGGCGGAACCCTCGCCGGTCACGTCCACTGCGTCCGCGCCGGCGCCGTCGTCTGGTCCGCCGGCGTCCTCCTCTTCACCGTCCAGATCGCACGCGTCGCCTTCGGGCGGCCGGCGGGAGAATCGAAATGAGCCAGGAATTTCACGTCGGCGGCCGCACCTTCCGGCCCGGCGCTGCGGGCGCCGCCACCGCCTCCCTCGCCGCGCAACATCCCATCGGTGCACCCGAAGTCGAAGTCGACGTGCGTGAGGATCTCCGCGCCGGACGCGAGCCCTTCTCGCGGATCATGGCCGCCATCGCCGAGCTCCCCGACGACGCCGTGCTGCACCTGCGCGCGATCTTCGAGCCCGCGCCGCTCTTCCGCGTTCTCGGCGCACGCGGCTTTCACCACGAGTCGAAGGAGTGGGCGCCCGAGGACTGGTCCGTCTGGTTCTGGCGCGATTCGGCGTCCGCGCCCGCCGCGCCCGCCGCCGACGCGAGCGCGCCGGAGCCGAGCGCGCCGGAGCCGACCGCGCCGACTGCCGCGCCCGACGAGATCTGGCTCGACGTCCGCGGCCTCGAGCCCCCCGAGCCCATGGTGCGCACCCTCGCGGCGCTCGAGACGCTCGAGCGCGGCCGCACGCTGGTGCAGCTGAACTCGCGCGCGCCGATGTTCCTGCTCCCCATGCTCGGGGAGCGCGGCTTCACCTTCACTCTCGACGACTCCGCGCCCGACCGCGTGCTCGTGCGCATTCGTCACCGGGAGTGAGCGCGCGAGCGCCACTCTCACCGTTGGACCGGCGGCATCTCGCCGCCTCGTCCGTCACCACCACAGGAGATTCCGAGATGGCACTGCAGCCGATCGAGCTCGACGTCCGCGTCATCCCCCCCCGCGAGAAGCACCCGTCGATCTTCCGCGCCTTCGACTCCCTCGAGCACGGCCAGGCGCTCGTGATCGTCAACGACCACGACCCGCGCCCACTGCGCTACCAGCTCGCCGCCGAGCGTCCCGACACCTTCGACTGGACCTACGAGGCGGAGGGGCCGGAGGAGTGGCGCGTCCGGATCGCGCGGAAGTAAGCTGTCCGAAGCCGGAGCGCGCGCACTGCAGCGCGCGCTCGGTGTCACCAGGTGCGGAGTGCCCGTGACCGAGCGACGAACGGACATCGTCGTCGTCGGTGGAGCGAACTGGGACTATCTGATCCGCGGAGCGACCCTGCCGGCGCCCGGCGGAACGGTGCGCGGCGACGAGTTCCAGGAAGCGCCCGGCGGCAAAGGAGCGAACCAGGCTGTCGCCGCCGCGCGACTCGGCGCGCGCGTCGCGCTCGTGGCCCGTGTCGGAACGGACGAGCAGGGCACCCGGATCCTCGAGCGACTGCGCTCGGAAGGCGTCGACCACCGGCACGTCGTGCGCGACGACGAGGTCGCGACGGGCGTCGCGCTCATTCAGGTCGGCGGTCGGGGCGAGAAGCAGATTCTCGCCACGACGGGCGCCAATGGAAAGCTCTCCGTCGCGGACGTCGACGCATCCCGCGACGTCATCGCGCGCGCGAAGGTGCTGCTGCTGCAGCTCGAGCCGCCCGTGCACGTGATCGACGCCGCCGTGCGCATCGCACACTCCGCGGGTGTGCGGGTGGTCCTCGACCCAGCGCCGCCCGCGCCCTTGTCCGACGAGACCCTCCGCTTCGTCTCGCTCGTGCGTCCCAACTCCGAGGAGGCGACGGCGATGACCGGAGTCCACGTCCACGATCGTGACTCGGCACGCGCCGCCGCGCATGCCCTGCTCGATCGTGGCCCCGCCGTCGCCGTGGTGCAGGCCGGATCGGCCGGTGACCTCATGCTCTCGCGCGACGGCGACACGCTGCACGAGTGCTGGCTTCCGCACTTCGACGTGCGCTCCGTCGACGCCACCGGCGCTGGCGATGCGTTCGCCGCCGCCCTCGCCGTCATGCTCGCCGAAGGTCGTCCGCTCGACGAAGCCGGCCGCTTCGCCAGTGCGACCGCGGCGTTGAAGACGACGAAGCTCGGCGCGCAGGCTGGCCTCCCGACGCGCCGCGAGGTCGAGTCCTTTCTGCGGGAGCGCGCCGAGCCGAGCGAGACGAGCCGCATCGGCTGACGTCGCTCGGCTCCATGCCCGCGCCGCCGGGCTAGTGCGGCCGGCGCGCTCCTGGCGGCGCGAAGATCCCGAGCAGGTCGCGCACGCGCGACCAGACCCCGGGGCGTGGCGGCTCGACCGGCGGCCGCTCCTCCACTTCGATCGCGCGGAACGCGAGCTCCACGCCGCCGAGTCGCAGCCGCGCGCCGGGATGGAGCTCGCGCTCGCCCGACACGCGCGAGCCGTCGACGTACGTGCCGTTCATCGAACGCAGGTCGACGACGAACCACGCGCCCCGCTTGCGGAGCAGCGTCGCGTGGGTCAGCGAGACGGTGTCGTCGCGGATGCGCACGTCGTTGTCCTCTCCACGCCCGAGCGAGCATACGGCGCGCTCGATCTGGAAGCAGGCCCCGGCGAACCGCCCGCGCACGATCTCGAGACTCGCCGTCGGAACGCGCTTCGCCACCTCGCGCGCACGCTGCTCCGTGACACCGGGAGCGATCTGCGCGAGATCGAGCATCGTCGCCTGCTCCTCGCGCACGACGGGACGCGGCGCCGAGGCGTCGAGCTCCACGCGGAGCTCGTCGTCCTGGATGCGCACCACGTCGCCGTGGCCGAGCAGATACGTGCCGACGACGCGCACGCCGTTCACCAGCGTGCCGTTCGCGCTCTCGTCGCGCAGCATGAAGCCGCCGACCACCGGGGCGATCGACGCATGCCGGCGCGACACGCTGCTCCCGCGCACGACGATGTCGCACCCGTCGTCGCGGCCGATGTAGATCCGCCGCTCCGGCAGCGGATGCCGGATCCCCGAGCGCGCGACGACCAGCGCGGCCGACGGGACGCGATCCTCGGCTCGGCCGGCGGCGCGCGCATGCGTGGAGGCGTGCGGCGCCGGCCGCGTGTCTCCCGCACGGCCGCCGTCCATCACCAGGGCGAGGGGCCGCGCCCTCGGCGTGACGTCCGCGGCGACCGCGGGCGACTCGGCGGGTTCCGGGGTGCTCCTCGGCGCGGACTCGCACTCGTAGACCAGCCGGCAGTCGCCGAACTCGATCGTCGCGCCGTGGTGCAGCACGACGGCGGCGATGCCGATCGTCTTCCCGTCGATCCGCACCATCACCGACGCCGTGGTGCGCTGCAGCGTCGTCGTCCCGTCTCCGGAAACCATGAGAATGGCGGCCCGCGGCTGGCGCGCGAGCGGCGTCAGCGCGATGGCGTCGGCGGCCGGGCCGCCGAGTCCGTGCACCCCTGGCTCGAGCGAGCAGCGCTCGGCCCCGGCGCGGAGCGCCGGCTGCACGAGTGTGGGAAGTGGGGGTGCGGCGAGGAGGGCGTGATACGACATCTGCACGGGAGCACGCGGGAACTGGTCGGTGGGGCGCGGCCGCGTCGCCAGGCACCCCGAGGCTAGCTACCGAGCACAGCCGTTACTGTGATCCACGTCACATTGGCGCGCTTCCGCGAATGGAACCTGTCAAAAGGCAGAATGCCGGTGTCGCCTGTTTGCTAACCGTCGAAGCCTTGCGATGGCGAGACCGTGCACTCTCCGCACTCGAAGGCGTGGCGCGCCGGACACTCGCCGCGCGCGGCGGCATCCTCGGTGCGTGCGGGCGACGCTGGAATCGGCGTCGCCATCTCTTTCACTCTCAGACCATGAGCTCCGACGAAGTCCGCGCCAACGCGGGCGGCACTGGCGCGCCTCCCGAGCCGCACGCGCCGAACCGCGCGCCCGACCTGACCCGTGAGTACGGCACCGCGGACATCACCGTCCAGTGGTACGCCTCGCGCTGCATCCACAGCGCGAACTGCGTCCGGGCCCTGCACCGCGTGTTCGATCCGAAGCGGCGCCCGTGGGTCGAGCCGGCCGCGGCGAGCCCCGACGAGATCGCCGCGGCGATCCTCCGCTGTCCCTCGGGCGCGCTCCACTTCGTGCGCCACGACGGCGGCGCGCAGGAAGCGCCCGACCGGCCCGCCACGCTCACGCCGATCCGCGACGGTCCCCTCTACGCGCGCGGCGACCTCGAGATCCGCGCGCTCGACGGGAGCGCCGTGCGGCGCGACACGCGCGTGTCGCTCTGCCGGTGCGCGCTCAGCGCGCACGCGCCTTTCTGCGACAACAGCTGCCGCGCCGAGCACTGGCACGAGCCGAACGCCGCGGCGGGCGAGTCGACCGGCGGCCCGGAATCCGCACCGCCGAGCGACGCCGGCGGCTGACGCGCGGGCGGCGCGAGCCCGCTCGACAGCGCCCCCGTACGATCGGTCAGACCGTCGTGTATCCGCCGTCGATGAGGTAGTAGCCGCCCGTCATGAACGAGGCTTCGTCCGAGAGGAGGAAGCACACCAGCGGCGCGACCTCGTCGGGCGTGCCGAGCCGGCCGAGCGGATGACGTGCGACGAGTGCCTTCCGGACGTCCGCGGGAAGGTTCGCCAGCAGCGGCGTCTCGATGTACGCCGGCCCGACGCAGTTGATGCGGAGCCCCTGTGGCCCGTATTCGGCCGCCGCGTTCTTCGTGAGCCCTACGACGCCGTGCTTCGCCGCCGTGTATGCGCCGTTTCCCAGTGCCGCCACGGTGCCGTGGATCGACGCCATGTTCACGATCGCGCAGCCTCGCGCGCCCGCCTCGAGCATCGCCGGAATCTCGTAGCGCATGCCGTACAGCACGCCGTTCAGGTTGATGTCGATCACGCGCTCCCAGTCCGCGATGTCCACCTCGCCCGCCGGCGCCTGCGCGCCGCCGATGCCCGCGTTGTTCACCGCGAAGTGCAGCGCGCCGTAGGTCTTGACCGCGTGCGCGACCACGCGCTCCGAATCCGCCGGCCGCGCCACGTCCTGCTGGATCGTGCTCGCGGCGCCTCCCGCGCTCGCGATCTCCTGCGCGACGCGTTCGGCGCCCTCGAGCTTGATGTCCGAGAGCACGACCTTCACGCCGTATCCCGCCAGCGCCTTGCCGATCGACTCTCCGAGCCCCGACCCGCCTCCGGTGACGATCGCGACCTTCCCGGCCAAGCCTCTCATCTGAACCTCGGTGGAGGAGTGGGTCACCGACGGACGAGGGTCCGCTCGCGTTCGAGCGTCATTCCCTCGGCAGCGCGGTGTACACCCGCGTGATGAATCCGTGGAACGCGGCCATGTATTCCCGCAGGAACTCGCGCGTGGACTCGACGGTGACCTCGCCATCGTCGGCGATGAGCCCCGGCGTGAATTGAATGTAGGCTTCGATCGCGTTCATCAGCGGCGAGTTGCAGAACGCCATGATGCTTCGGAGGTGCTGCTGGCCGACGGCCGTGCCGATCTTGCCGGGCGAGGTCCCGATCACCCCCGACGGCTTCCGGGTGAACGAATTTCTCCCCCAGGGCCGGCTCCCCCAGTCGATCGCGTTCTTGAGCGCGCCCGGAATCGAGCGGTTGTACTCGGGCGTCACGAACAGGACGGCGTCCACCGCGGCGATCGCCTCCTTCAGCGCGCGGGCCGTCGGCGGGTAGTCCGCGTCGTAGTCGTAGCTGTACAACGGCAGCTCGCCGATCGGGATCTCGCGCATGCGGAGCTCCGTCGGCGCGAGGCGCGTGAGCGCGAGAGCGAGCTTGCGGTTGATCGATTCTCGCGCGAGGCTGCCGACGAAGTAGCCGACCGTGTACGTGTTCATCTCCCGCTCCAGGTCCGAGTTTCGGGAGCGTCGCCGCTGATGCTCCCCGCGAAGCAGCAGGGCGCTCGCACAACTCCTGCCACCCGAGCGGCTCGTCCGGAGCTATCGAACACAGCCGTTAGGTGAATGCCGCCGAGTGGTGTGCCCCGCGTGAAGGCGTGCGACTCTGTGATCCGGCGCACGTCGAGCCGCGCAGCCGCGCCTTCCTCGCACCTGCGGCGAGCGCCGCGAAGCTGCTGGCGTCAATTGTGCGTTGGTGGTCGTTCTGTACCGTCCATGTAACGACAGCGACGGAAAATTGCGGGCTTTCGAGACGCCGTCCACACCGCTCTCCCACACAGTGGTGACTCTGTCTCTTCCCTTCTGGCGCCGCCAATCCGACGCGCTTGCACTCCCGTCGACACGCGCGGACATCCTGCGCGGCCCGGCCGACGTCGCGATCGACGACGGCCGCATCAAACTGAGAAGCGATGCGCGCGATCTCGCCGACGCGGTTCCGCGCGCACGTCGCCCGACGATCATGGCGTTCGCGCCGAACGCGTGGCAGGGGCCGCGCATGAACCGCCAGCACATCCTCTCGCGTCTCGCCGAGCGTGGCTGGCCCGTGCACTATTCCACGGGAGCCCTCTCCGTGTGGGATCGGTTCAGCTCGCGCTGGGAGCAGGCGGGTTGGTTGCGCGGCGCCGACGTCATCGAGGGCGTGCACGTGGATCGGTCCTCCCGCTGGATGCCGCGCTGGCCCACCCACCGCACGTGGGACCGCCTCGCGATCCGCGATCACGTCAGGTGGCTCAAGTCCACCCTCGACGACGCCGCGTCCCCGCTCATCGCGTACGTGTTTCATCCGTCGTTCTGGCCCTACGTCGAGCAGCTCCGCCCGCGCTTCGTCGTGTTCCACGCCTACGATGCGTTCGACCTGACGCCGGACTGGAACGAGGAGCTCGCGCTCGACCAGGCGCGCCTCGCTCGGCGCGCGGACCTGTGCGTCGCGTCGTTCTCACGCATGGCGCTCTCGTTCCCCGACGACGTACGATCCACCGTTCGCGAGCTCCCGAACGGCGCCGACGTGGAGCTGTTCACGGCGGCCGATGGCTGCGCCTGCCCCGACGACCTGGCCGCCATTCCACACCCCCGGATCGTCTACGCCGGCGCGATCAATCGAAAGCTCGACTTCGAGATGGTCGCCGACCTCGCGCGAGCGAGACCCGACTGGCACTGGGTCTTCATCGGCCGCGTGCAGCTGGACGACGACGCCGAATCGCTCCAGGACTGGCAGTCGTGCATCGCGCTCCCCAACGTGCACCATCTCGATGGAAAGGATGCGAAGGAGCTCCCCGCATACCTCCATCACGCCGACGTGAACGTCATGTGCTACCGCATCGACGGCAACGGATGGTGGCTGCGCGGCTCTCCGCTGAAGCTGCACGAGCAGCTCGCCGTCGGCCGCCCGGTCGTGGGAGCTGCGCTCGATGCCGTACGTCCCTTCGCGCACGTGCTCGACGCCGTGCGGACGCACGAGGAGTGGATGGCCGCGATCGAGCGGGCGCTCTCCTCCGGCGGTGTCGGTACGCCGGCGGAACGCCGCGCCGTCGCCCTGAAGAACAGCTGGGACCGCCGCATCGATCTGCTCGAGCGATGGATCTTCGAGATGATCGAGAGCGACCGAACGGCGGGCACTCCGGTCGCTCGGCTGGCCGACCGCTGAGCCCCGTCGGTTCCTACGTCTGCATCTGCGCCAGCAGGTAGGACGCCAGGGCCCCCGGCGACGCACCAACCGGGATCCGCACGTTCGACACCGGGATTCCATCGAACGCGCGGCGCAGCACCGCGCGCGTCGCCGCGATCACGTCGTCCTGCGTCGGCAGCAGCGGCGCGCGATGCCCGCTGTGCAGCGCGCGACTGATGAGACCGAACGGCTCGATCTCCTGCATCACCACTTCGGCGGCTCGGCGTGCCAGCTCCTCCGCGGAGATCGCATGCGCCTCGAAGTCACGCGCGTCTCCACGCTCGAGGCAGAAGACCCGCCGCAACGGCGCGCGATGCGCCACGGCTTCCGCGCCGAACAGCTGCTCGGCCGAGACGCGCCGCCGCACGCCTTTGGCGCCGCGCCGACGGAGCTTCCACGCCCACGCCCCGCGATCCAGCGCCGAACGTCCCTCGAGGAGCATCGAGCGGAGCCGCTCCTCTCCGGCCACGTTGTACGCGTACACCTGCAGCCGCTTCGGCGTGCGCCAGAGCGTTCCCGATTCGTCGACCAGGCCGAGGTCGTCGCTCAGAAAGCGGAAGCCGTGCTCGGTAATGAGCTTGAGCGCCGCGGACGTCTTGCCGATCCCGCCCCACGCCACGATCGCCGTCCCTTCGCCACCCCGCTCCACGCTGCTCGCGTGAAAGTACGACTGCCCGAGCTCGAGCTGCGCGATCTGCGTCAGGTAGTCGAACACGCCGTACATGAAGTTCTTCGCGCGGTTCTCCTCGCCCGAGAGAAAGGTCCAGTCGCGCGCCCGGTAGTAGGCGGAGAACCAGCGATAGCGGCGGCCATTGTCGTCGCGGCGCACCGCGACTCGCAAACCGCCGGCGGGAAGCAGCGCCCCGCTCCGCTGGCCGCCAGCCTCGCCGTGCACCGTCGTTCGCGGAAGCGACCGCTCGTCGTGCACCTCCGCATCGAGCTCGCTCACGTGATAGGTGACGTCGTTGTGCGCCACGCGAAACGCGCCCGCCATCGCGTACGCCGGTTGCGTCGCGGTGTAGTCGGCGAGCGGGGGAAGCGCGGGGACGATCTCGAACGCGATGCGCGGGGCGTCGCGCTGAGGTGCGGGGTCGCGAACCGACTCGAGCTCCGTCTCGAGATAGCGTGCGCACTCGCCCTCGCCCGCGAGGGTGAAGGGGAGCCGCCCGAGCCGGTACTCGCGGAGACCGTGAATGGTCCGCCTCGGCGGCGCCGAGCCGCTCTCCCGCTCGGCCGCCGTCGCAGCGGAAGCGTGCTCCGAGGGAACTCG
>Ga0310810_10006665_pt1 | contig 13078 bp, 13 predicted proteins | sample NCmetagenome_FD_207641 | JGI IMG/M metagenome (GOLD analysis project Ga0310810, IMG submission 207641) | Soil microbial communities from experimental microcosm in Duke University, North Carolina, United States - NC | ecosystem: Engineered > Artificial ecosystem > Soil microcosm > Unclassified ... | reverse complement strand
GCTGGGCGCCGCGCTGGGCGCGGTGAGTCCAGGCGGCGGATGGCGCGAGATCTACCGCGCGGCTATGTAACCCTGGGCCAGCGCCTGAGCACTGAATTCCTGGGCGGAGTTTTCTCGTTGGATGGGAATCATCCCACCTACACCGGCCACGCGCTGATCGCGAACGAATTCATTCGCGCGCTGAACACCCAATTCGCGGCAGGGATTCCGCCGGTATCGGTCGGCCAGGTGGCCGCAAGCGATCCGCTGGTGCTTCCCGGAGCCGGGCATCCCGCCGCCATCGGTGTGCGGGTTTCACTCAAGCCGTAGCAATAATGCCGGGAAACCAGCGTAGTCGCGATACGGCTAATCATCCTATCGGAAGCCTTGCACCATCAGATTAGGAGGCTGCCGTCATTTTCTTCCGCACTCCGGACACCTATCTCGCTCTGGCGATGGGCGTTCCGTATTGGGGCCGTGCCTCTTAATCTTTCCCAGGCGGCTTGGGACCGCGGCGGCGCTGTTCCGAAATTACATAAGTCTTACAAAAGACTTGGGGATACCCTGCTAAGTTGGTGGTGCGCCCATCGCTTCAGGAGACTTCGTGAGCACCGATCCTATCGTCATTCCCAACCGCCAGCGGCTGAACTGGCTGACTGCCGTCGTTCTAGTGCTGCTGCATATCGGAGCCGTGGCAGCGCTCTTCATGTTCAGCTGGCCGGTGGTGGCGGCAACCGTCTTTCTGTATTGGATGACCATCCAACTGGGCATTAGCCTGGGTTATCACCGCCTGCATACGCACCGCTCGTATCGGGTGCCTCGGGCTCTGGAGTACTTTTTCGCCGTTTGCGGCACGCTCACCCTGGAAGGCGGGCCGATCTTCTGGGTCGCCACGCATCGGATTCATCACCAGAAGTCGGACCAGCCAGGCGATCCGCACTCGCCTCGTGAGGGCGCCTGGTGGTCCCATGTCGGCTGGATCCTGTTCGGCGAGACCAATCACAACAATACTCGGCTGATGTCGAAGTATGCGCCGGACCTGGCCAAGGACCGGTTTTACGTGTGGCTCAACAATTATCACTGGGTCCCGCTAACGGTGCTGGGGATCCTGCTCTACGCCCTGGGCGGCTGGCCGCTCTTTTTGTGGGCGGGCTGCTTACGCGTAGTGGTCGGACTGCATGCCACCTGGCTGGTCAATTCGGCGACCCACATGTGGGGAAAACGCCGCTTTGAAACCCGGGACGATTCCCGCAACAGCTGGTGGGTAGCGCTGCTTACGTTCGGCGAAGGCTGGCACAACAATCACCACGCGCATCCCACCTCGGCGCGGCACGGCCTGGCCTGGTATGAATTCGACGCATCCTGGATCCTGATCCGGACACTCAAGTTCCTGGGCATCGCGAAGTCCATCAAGGTGGCAAGCATCTCCAGCTCATCCGCCGCCCGCGAAGCGGCGTAACTTCCCTTATCTCCCCTTTATCCGCGCACGAATGGGTGTCGAGAGAGTTTCGACACGGCACGCTGAGTGCGTGCGCCACGTTAAGCTGGAGGTATGGTTGTCGCCGGCCGGCGCAAGTCGATTGGGTTCTTCATCGCACTCGGCGCGGGCTTGATTTCCGTCATTCTTCTTCTGTACGTCGGCTGGGTTTTCCTGAGCTGGCGCTCCGGCATTCTGTTGTTCCTGGGGGTGCTTTTGTTGGCGATGCTGATCAGCGGCATCGTGCTGAACACCTTCTTCCTGGTGCGGGAAATCCGAAAAAATGAGCAGCAGGATGCGTTCATCAATGCGGTGACGCACGAGCTGAAGACTCCGGTGGCATCCATACGGCTGTATCTGGAAACCCTGCAGACGCGCGCGGTGGACGAAGCCAAGCGCAAGGATTTCTACCGAATCATGCTGGAGGACAGCGATCGGCTGCTCGAAACCATCGAGCAGATCCTTCGGACCGGGCGGATCGGCCACAGCACACACAAGCCGAATCTTTCGCGGATCGACCTGGGCGGACTCGTGCAGGAGTGCGTGGACCGCGCCCGAACATTGCACAATCTGCCGGCTGAGGCTCTGCGCTATCAGCCGGGTGCTCCGATGAGCATTCTGGCGGACATGGACGAAGTTCGCGCGGCGGTTTCCAATCTGGTCGACAACGCGGTGAAGTATTCCGGAACCAATGTAAAGGTGGCGGTCGAAATCGTCCCCACCGACGAGAATCACGTTTCCGTGCGCGTCCGCGACCAGGGCGCGGGCATCCCGCAGACCGAATTGAAGCGGATTTTCAGGCGTTTTTACCGTGCGCGCGGACCCGCTGCTCCGCGCGTGCCGGGAACGGGCCTCGGCCTCTATATCGTCCGTTCGGTCGCCAAGCGGCATGGCGGACGAGCCTGGGCGGAAAGTGAGGGTCCCGGACGCGGGAGCACCTTCGTGCTGCAGCTTCCCATTGCGAGATGAGAAGAGCCCGATGAGCACAGTTCTGGTGGTCGAAGATGAGCAGCACCTGGCGGACGGCCTCCGTTTCAATCTGGAAGCGGAAGGTTATCAAGTCCGCGTGACCGACACCGGAGAATCCGCGCTCCAGATGCTGCAGTCCGATCCAGCGGCCTTCGACGTAGTGGTGCTGGACGTCATGCTGCCGGGCAAGGACGGCTTCAGCGTGATGTCGGAGATGCGGGGCGCAGGACAGTTTGTCCCCACCCTGATGCTCACGGCACGGGGCCATCCGGGCGACGTTCTGAAAGGTTTCGCGGCCGGGGCGGACGATTATCTTACGAAACCGTTCGATCTGGCGATCCTGATCGCCCGGATCCGCGGCCTGCTGCGCCGGCGAGAGTGGCTCACGGCATCTCTAAACGCGCCGCCGGCTGGAGGTACGGCGGCTCCGTCACTGCAGGACGTGTTCACCTTCGGCGACAAGTCGGTGGATTTCGATCGGCTGGAACTCCGGGTTCGCGACCAGACTTTTCCGCTTACGCTAATGGAGGCGAACGTCCTGCGCTACCTGATCCAGCACGAGGGCAAGCCGGTATCGCGCAAAAAAATGCTCGAAGAAGTCTGGAACCTGCACGAAGACACGGACACTCGCGCGATCGACAATTTCATCGTGCGGCTGCGGCGCTACATCGAGGACGATCCGGTAAAACCACGCCACGTCCTGACCGTGCGCGGCGTGGGTTATCGATTCATGGCCGCGCCGGGCAAAGCCGACTAACGCGGCTACTGGCCGAACTCGAGCTTGATCGTGGAGCCGCCCAGTTCGATGGCCGTGATTCGCTGCTTTCCGCCTTGGTTGGAGGAGTCGAGCGCCGTGGCGTTGAACTTGGTATTGCCATTCTCAATCTTGACCGGCACCGTGACGGATTCATGACTCTGGGCACCGGTGAAAATGGCATTGGAGCCATCGACCCTCAACTTGTATTCTCCGGGCGCGAGCTCCACGCTGCCTGCTTTCATCGCCGAGGCGAGAACAACATCGTAAGTCTTGGGACCCGCCATGGCGAGAGTCGAAAGAGCCATGGTTCCAATGTAAAGTAGCAATTTATTAGTCATGAGAATGGTTTCCTTGTCTGAGGAGACGGATGGGCGCGATTCAAGGTAACTACCGTTGAGACGGGATGGGAGCCAACTCCTGACTCATGTACTCCTCACGCATAACGTAGTAAACTGGCTCTCGGCTGACCGAGGAGGTGCCCGCATGGCTGGAATGATCGACAAGCGAATATTTGGTTCGGTCCTATTCGTCATTGCTGTCATGTGCACGTTGTTAGTCACCTCGCTGCCCAGCCGGGGCCAGGACGATGAAGGCGCTCCCAAAGCCAAGGGCAAAGGGAAGCAGCAGGGCGCTAAGGCAAAGTCCGCTCCGGCGCCGCGCATGGCGAATGGCAAAGTGGATCTGTCCGGCCTCTGGAGCCCCGATCGGAATTTCATTTACGATATTTCAGATGCGCTGAAACCCGGCGACAAGCTGCCCGCGCAGCCCTGGGCTGACAAGCTCGCCCGGGAGCGGATGTCGAAAGACGATCCGGAGGCCAACTGTCTTCCCACGGGCGTTCCGCGCCAAGCACCCTATCCGTGGCAGATTGTACCTACGCCCACTAAGGTCTTCTTCCTCTTTGAGGGGAACATTCACAGCTATCGCCAGATCTTTCTGGATCGGGCCAGTCATCCCGCGGATCTGAATCCCACTTGGTACGGCGACTCCATCGCCAAATGGGATGGCGACGCGCTGGTGGTGGATTCGGTCGGGTTCAACGAGCTATTCTGGTTCGATTTCGCCGGCCACCCGCACACCGACAAGCTGCATGTGACCGAGCGCTATACTCGCCCGGACATGGATCATCTGGACTATGAAACGGTGGTCGACGATCCGGGAGCTTACACCAGACCGTTCACGATTTACGGGCATTCGACGCTGCAGGTCGGCACGGACCTGATGGAATACATCTGCAACGAGAACAACAAGGACGTCAAACACATCCTGGGGAAAGACCCGCGCAACAAATTGGGTCAGAATTAGTAATGATGCATCGGACAGCGGTAATTCTTGGTTTGGTCTTCTTGGTAAGCTTGGCGCCGGGGCAAACTTCGGCCCCGACCGCGCTGCTCGATCAGTACTGCGTAACCTGCCATAGCGAAAAACTGCACACCGGCGGCCTTTCGCTGCAGGGAGCCAACCTGGCCGACGTCCCCAAGGGCGCCGAGATCTGGGAAAAGGTGATCCGCAAGCTGCGCGTAGGCGCGATGCCCCCGCAGGGCATGCCGAGGCCGGACAAGACGGCTCCTCCGGAAAAGACTTTGGATGGCTTGGCGTCGTTTCTTGAAACGGCGCTCGACCGCGGCTATACCGCCAAGCCCAACCCCGGACGGGCGACCATGCACCGTCTGAATCGCACTGAGTACGCCAACGCGGTCCGCGACCTGCTGGCGCTGGATATCGATGCGACCGCTCTGCTGCCACCCGACGACGAAAGCAGCGGGTTCGACAACATCGCCGACGTGTTGCGAGTATCCCCATCGCTCATGGAAAGATATCTTTCGGCGTCCTGGAACATCAGCCGTCTGGCAGTCGGGAATTTGTCGATTGCGCCTACTACCGCAACCTATCGCGTGCGGCCGGACTTGTCGCAAGACCAGCACATCGACGGACTGCCGCTGGGAACACGGGGCGGAATTCTGGTGCACCACAATTTCCCGGTGGACGGCGAGTACATCGTGAAGGTCCGGCTGTGGCGCAATACGTTCGACCTGTTGCGCGGCATGGAAGATCCGCACCAGATCGAGATCAGCCTGGATGGCGCACGGGTGCGCCTGGTGACCGTGGGCGGCCGGGAGGATTTCGTCAAGATGGCCGAAAACCCCGGCGCATTCGGGGCGGATCTGGATCAGCGTTTGACCATCCGGCTGCCGGTCAAGGCGGGTTCGCGGACGGTGTCGGCGACGACGATCTTAAGGAGCCAGGCCCAGAAGGACGACCTGATCAAGCCGTTCCTGCGGACCACCATCGACGGCCTGGACATCACCGGCGATCCTTCGGTCGACCGTCTGAACATCGAAGGGCCGTTTAACCAAACCAGCGCGGGCGACACCGCGTCGCGCCGCAAGATCTTCGTCTGCCAGCCGGCCGCGGCCAAGGACGAGTTGCCGTGCGCGCGCAAGATCCTCTCGACGCTGGCGCGCCGGGCGTATCGCAGACCGCTCAAGGACAGCGATCTCGAGGAGCCGCTCAGCTTCTATCAGCGCCGCCGCAACAACAATGGCAGCTTCGACGCCGGAATCGAATCGGCACTGCAACTCATCCTGGCGAGTCCGGAATTTCTGTTCCGCTTCGAGCCCGACCCGGCCGGCGCCTCCGCCGAGGCGCCCTATCGTATTGACGACATCGCACTCGCGTCGCGCTTGTCGTTTTTCCTGTGGAGCAGCATTCCCGACGATGCGCTGCTGAATCTCGCTACCCAGGGGAAGCTGAAAGATCCCGCGGTGCTGGATCAGCAAATTAAGCGCATGCTGGCCGATCCGCGCGCGGAAGCGCTGGCCGACAATTTCGCCGAACAGTGGCTGTTCCTGCGCAACCTCAAGAACTCGGCGCCGAACCTGGATGCGTTCCCCGATTTCGACGACAATCTGCGCCAGGCCATGCGCCAGGAAACCAAGCTGTTCTTCGAGAGCATCCAGCGCGAAGACCGCAGCGTGCTGGACCTGCTGAACGCGGATTACACCTTCGTCAATGAACGCCTGGCGCGGCACTACGGGATTCCCAACGTTTACGGAAGCCAGTTCCGGCGCATTCCGGTGACCGATCCGGCGCGGCGCGGGCTGCTGGGGCAGGCCAGTATCCTGACGGTGACGTCGTACCCCAATCGCACGTCGCCCGTGCAGCGCGGCAAATGGATCCTGACCAACATTCTGGGCACGCCTCCGCTGCCGCCTCCGCCGAATGTGCCGGAGTTGAAGGAAAACGCCGAGGGAGCGCAGCCGAAGTCGGTCCGGGAGCGCATGGAAGCGCATCGCGCCGACGCCGTGTGCGCGGGCTGTCATAAAGTGATGGACCCGGTGGGCTTCGCGCTCGAGAATTTCGACGCGATTGGACGCTGGCGCGCATCGGACGACGGCGCGAAGATCGATCCCTCGGGAGTTCTCTTTAACGGCGCGCGCGTCGACGGCGCCGTGGCGTTACGGCAAACGCTGACCAGCAGGCCTGAAGTCTTTGTCGGCGTGATGACGGAAAAGCTCCTGACCTATGCCCTGGGCCGGGGCGTGGAATATTATGATATGCCGGCGGTGCGCAGGATCGTGCACGATGCCGGCGCCCGCGACTTCAAGTTTTCCTCGCTGATTGCCGGCGTGGTCAAGAGCACGCCGTTTCAGATGAAGGTCAAGGCTCCTGCCTTAAGCGCTGACGCGCGGCCGTAGTTGACTTAAACTGTTCGTGAAGGAGATCCGTTCATGAAAATCTCTGTGTCTCTGAAGACCATCCCGCTGGTGGCCTTGTCGATCGGAGCGTTCGTGGCCGTTGCGACGCTGCCCATCGGCGTTCAGGGACAGCCGCAAAATAAGGGAAAAAAGCAGAAAGCCAAGGCGACGGTGGTCAAAACGACCATCCTGGCCACCGGCCTGTGGCACCCCTGGAGCCTGGCGTGGCTGCCCAACGGCGACATGCTGGTGACCGAGCGCAATGGCAAGCTCCGCACGGTGCGCGACGGCAAGCTCGATGCGGACCCGGTCGCGGGCGTTCCTCCGGTGCATTCGGTGCGCCTTTCCGGGCTGATGGAAGTTCTGCCGCATCCCAACTTCGCGCAAAATCATTTCGTATATCTCACCTACACCAAGGACGTGCCCGAGAAAGGCGAGGGCCAGGTGGCCACCACGCTCGCTCGCGGACGCCTGGAAGGCCGGCAGCTGGTAGACGTGAAGGATATCCTGATCTGCGATTCCTGGGCCGGCGACGGAGGCTCGGGTTCGCGCCTCGCCTGGGGTAAGGATGGCATGCTTTATATGACCACCGGCGCATCAAACGGCAACGCCGCGCAGCAGGGCAGCAGCCTTCGCGGCAAGATCCTGCGGCTAAAGGACGATGGCACCGCGGCTCCCGGAAATCCCTTCGCGGGCAAGGCTGGATACAAAGCCGAAATCTACTCGATGGGGCATCGCAATTCGCTAGGCCTGGCGTTCAATCCGGTCACCGGCGACCTATGGAACAACGAGAATGGTCCCGCCGGTGGCGACGAAATCAACGTCATCAAGCCCGGCGGCAACTACGGCTGGCCCGAAGTGAGTTTCGGGCGCGATTATTCGGGACCGCAAATCGTCAATTTCAAGGACGGCATGATCGGGCCGATTGTATTCTGGGCGCCGTCCATAGCTCCCTCGGGAATGGCGTTCTACACCGGCAGCAAGTTCCCGGACTGGAAGAACAACGTTCTGGTGGGCGCGCAACTGGGCGGGACCGTCCCGGGCTATCCGCACCTGGAGCGGCTGGTGTTTAACGACAAATGGGACGAGACCTCGCGGCAATCGCTGCTGGTCGATCTGCACCAGCGCATTCGCGACGTTCGGCAGGGTCCCGACGACCTGGTTTACGTGCTGACCGATGAGGAAAACGGCGCGCTGATCCGCCTGGAACCGGCGCAATAGCGACTCTATAAGAGCTGTTTCCAAAAGATCGTTGTGTCGCACCATGTTCCGTCGGGATACAGCGCATACTTGGGGATGACTCCCACTCTGTTCCATCCCAAGCGCAGATACAACCTCTCGGCCGGATCTCCCGTAACGGTGTCAAGCACCAGAAGCGTTTTGCGGGCAAGGCGGCTGGCCTCCTCCACCTGTTCCATGAGTTGGCGGCCGATGCCCTGACCGCGGGCCGACCTTCGGACGAGCAACTTGGCAACATCCGCCCGGTGGGGTTGGTTGGGAGGCGTCGCCAGGAGGATCTGAACCGTCCCCACCAACCGAGAATCGATAAAGGCCGCCAGCAGGATACGATCCCCGCGTTGCACGTCCCCAAGGACCTTTTCGAAAAAGGATTCGGCCTCGGACTTGGAAAGTGACGCCATAAAGCTCACCGACGCGCCTCCTTTGACGCAGTCCAGCAGAACTTCGGCCAGGTCCCCCAGGTATGGGCGCCCTTCCTCCGCAGTCAATCGCCGGATCTCGGCCATGAGAATAGCTTACGATCTTCGACTACACGGCGCGGCTAGGCCGCGATATACTGAATCCAGTCGTCCAGACTGCTGTTCGCGAATCGCGGAAACATCTCCTGATGTATTTTCCTGCCGGTGGTCGCGAGGCAAAAAAGTTCTGGGCGGATGACCTGGAGGTCACAACCATGAAACGCATGACAAAGATCGCTCTCGTTTTACTGGCAGTTTCGGCCGGCGCGTTTGCGCAAGACCAAGCCGCCATCGACAAGGCCCTGCGCGCCGCCCCGGGTAATTTGGGGAAAGACGCCACGGTCATCAAGTGGAAGGCCGACTACACCTACGACACCTTGAAGAAGGGCACCAACAAACTGGTCTGTTACGACAAGTCAGGACTGCCGGGGCAACCGGCATATCTTGTGGAATGCACCAGCCTTGCCAACCTGGAGCGGGCCGCTCAGAACCTGAAGTTCGAGGCGATGGGCGCTCAAAAACAAGCCGCGCTCGACGCCGCTGAGAAAGACGGGACCCGCGTGAAGCCCGAGTTCGGATCGGTATGGTATCACTCGATGGGCGATCCGGCGAACCCGCGATCGCACATGACCATCGCCGTTCCGGGCGCAACCACCAAGACTCTCGGGTTGCCCGAAAGTGGCGCGTCGGGTGGTGTCTGGATCATGAACGCCGGCACAACGACCGCCCACCTCATGACGCCGGGCGAATAAACGTGGCATGAAGCCGCTGCTCTTTGGTTCTCTCATAATTGCAGCGTTGGTCGCGGCGCCGGGGAAGCAGAAGTTCACCGGCGTCATTACCGACAGCATGTGCTCTAGCGCCGACCACAAGGGCATGCGAATGGGACCGACGGACGGCGAGTGCACCATCGCCTGCGTCCTGGCGCACGGGGCCCTGTACGTGCTGTATGACGGCAAGGAAGTCTACACCCTGAGCGACCAGAATACCCCCGAAAAGTTCGCGGGGAAGAAAGTGACTGTCACAGGCACGCTGGAAGCCAAGACCAAGACGATCCAGATGGACAGCAGCGTGGATTCGATCATCGTGGCAAAATAAGGCGCCCACCACCGCTTTGCCGCCTGCCACCCCCCTAGCCCCCGAGCCCCAGGCGAGCGATAATACCTCTGGACCCTTGTAGTCAAGGAGAAGAGCCCATGACCTTCCTCACCAAACGGCACCTTCCGCGCCGGACGTTCCTCCGCGGCATGGGCGTGACGATGTCGCTCCCGCTGCTCGACTCCATGATCCCCGCGCAGACGCCCCTGGCGAAGACGGCCGCCAAGCCGCAGATCCGATTGGGGCTATGCTTCATCCCGCACGGCGGCGTCATGGCCAACTGGACGCCCGCCGAGGAAGGCGCACTCAAGCTTTCCCGCACGCTCGCTCCGCTGGAGCCGTTCAAGGATCAGGTGGTGGTGGTCAGCAATCTGGCCCACAAGATGGCCGCGCCCGCCGGACCCGGCGATAACGGCGGCGACCACACCCGCTCCCCTGCGGTGTTCCTCAACGGCGTTCACCCCAAGCGCACCGACGGGGCTGATATTTACGCGGGAATCACGATCGATCAGATCGCGGCGCAGAAAATCGGCCAGGAAACGGCGCTGCCTTCGCTGGAACTGGCGACCGAGGATTACAGCGGACTGGTGGGCTCCTGCGATGTGGGCTTCAGTTGCGCCTATATGAACACGATTTCCTGGCGAACGAACAATACGCCGATGCCGATGGAGATCAATCCGCGCCTGGTGTTCGACCGCCTTTTCGGCGACGGCGCGACGGCCGCGGAAAGGCTTGAACGCATCGAACAGCAGCGCAGTATTCTGGACGCGGTCACCAGCCAGGTGCGGCGGCTCCAAGGCGGCCTGGGTGCGAACGACCGCAACCGCGTGGCGGAATATCTCGATACCGTCCGCGAAATTGAGCGGCGGATCCAGCTCGCCGAGAAACAGAACAGCAACTCCGAGCTGAGCGTGCCCACGTCTCCCAGCGGGATTCCGGACGATCATCAGGAGCACACCAAGCTGATGTTCGATCTCATGGCGCTGTCGTTCCAGGCCGATATCACCCGCATCTCCACGTTCATGATGGCGCGCGAAGTCAGCTATCGGACCTTCCCCATGCTCGGAATCTCGGAGGGGTTCCACCCGGCGTCGCATCATCAAAACAATCCGGAGCGGCTGGAGAATCTGACCAAAATCAACACGTATCACGTGAGTCTGGTTGCGCATTTACTCGAACGGCTTAAGGCCACTCCGGACGGCGATGGCAATCTGCTGGATCATTCGCTGATCCTGTATGGAAGCGGCATGAGCAACAGCAACGTGCACAATCATTCGCCGCTGCCGATCCTGGTCGCGGGCGGCGCGGCCGGCAAGATGAAGGGCGGACGTCACGTGAAGTATCCCGAAAACACGCCCATGGCGAACCTGCTGTTGACCATCCTGGATAAAGCCGGTGTGCATCAGGACAGCGTCGGCGACAGCACCGGCTTGCTATCAGAGGTGTAACGATGCGAACACTCGCAGCTCTCCTGTTAGTATGCGGCTTGTCTTGCGGTCTTGCGAGCGCCCAGATCGCGGATGCGGTTGAGCATCGCGACAACGAAGCCCTTCGCGCTTTGCTCAAGCAGAAGACGAACATCAACGCCGCTCAGCCTGACGGGACCACTGCTTTGCACTGGGCCGCTCACTGGAACGATCTCGAAGCCGTCAACCTGCTGCTGCGGGCGGGAGCCAACCCGAAAATCGCCAATCGTTACGGCGCTACGCCGCTTTCGGAAGCAGCGGCCGCCGGGAACGCCGCCATGATTGAGGCGCTCCTCAAAGCTGGCGCGGATCCCAAGGCCTTGACCACGGCCGACGGTGAAACCGTGCTGATGACGGCTGCGCGCGCCGGAAACGCGGATGCCGTGAAGGTTCTGCTCGATCGCGGGGCCGACGTCAACGCCCGCGAAAACTACAAGGGCCAGACCGCGCTCATGTGGGCCGCCGCCGAGCGCCATCCCGAAGTGGTGAAATTGCTGCTGGCGCACGGCGCCGACTGGAAGGTCCGCTCCTTCGACCGCGAAACCAAGATGCCGAAGTTGAGCGCGGCCTCGTCGGTTACCCCGATCGCGCGGGGAGGATTTACTGCCTTCCTGTTCACCGCACGCGAAGGCGATGTCGAATCGGCGAAGGTTATGCTCGAAGGCGGCGTCGATATCGATCAAACCGATGTCGACGGGACCAATGCCCTGGTGGTCTCCATCATGAACAAGAAGTACACCTTCGCCAAGTTCCTGCTGGATCGCGGGGCCAACCCGAACCTGGCTGATGTCAAGGGACGCGCGGCTCTATACGCGGCCATCGACATCCGTAACGAAGACTATTCCGCGATGCCCTCGCGCAAAGAGGACGATCCGCTGCCGAGCCTTGAAATCGTCAAGGCGCTGCTGGCTCGCGGAGCGAATCCGAACCTGCAACTGACCAGGAATCTTCCCGGCCGCAGTGGCATGGATTCGGGCGACACCACGTTAGATGAGGGAACCACGCCGCTCATGCGCGCCGCACGCGCCGGCGATGCCGCGGTGATGCGGGCCCTGCTCGAAAAGGGCGCTGATCCAAAGCTCGCCACCAAAGAGGGAAATACAGCCCTCATGTTTGCCGCGGGCGTCGGCTATCGGGATAAGAACACTAAGGGATCGGAACCCGAGGCGCTGGAAGCTCTGAAGGTAGCGTTCGATCAAGGTCTGGATCTCAATCAGACTAATGCCCGAGGCGAAACGGCGCTGCATGGAGCAGCGCTGCGGGGAGCGGATTCGCTCGCCCAGTTTCTGGTGGACCACGGCGCCAAGCTGGACGCCAAGACCAAGCAAGGCTTCACGCCTCTGGACGTCGCCATGGGTAAGAACAGTCTGGCTGCCCTGCCCGTTCCGCACGACAGCACCGTCGCTCTGCTTCGCAAGCTGGGCGCGCGCGAAGGCAAGGACGTCAAATAGGTGCGCCGGTCACGCTGCGTTCCGATCGGCTGAAACTGCGGAAGTGGTCAGCTCGCCGCGATACACCTGTTCCCACAGCCCCACGTTGCGCGCCATATTGCGATAGGTCAGGACCCAGTCGCGCTGCTCGAGCCACAGCGCCTCGCGGTCCGCATCCAGGAGCGACTCGAGCGTATCTTTCCATGATTGGCGGCTGTTCTTGGCGGTAATGGGCACTTCCGCTGAATAAGGCAGAACGCGCGAGGCCACCGTGACGGCGCCCGACAGAGCGTACTCGTAATACTTGATGCAGCTCTTGTGCTGATTGAAGGTGTCCTCCACCAGCGGCGCGATGCCGATATCCAGCCCGAGCTCACAGACCTTTTCGGAGTGCCGCCCGAACTCAACCATAGGATGGAATTCGTAGCGAATGCCCCGCAGCTCAGCCAGGAATCGCTTGATGGACTTGCCGAGCGGCGAATCTTTAAATGCTTTGCTGTGCCTGCC
>Ga0310810_10006663_pt1 | contig 13079 bp, 7 predicted proteins | sample NCmetagenome_FD_207641 | JGI IMG/M metagenome (GOLD analysis project Ga0310810, IMG submission 207641) | Soil microbial communities from experimental microcosm in Duke University, North Carolina, United States - NC | ecosystem: Engineered > Artificial ecosystem > Soil microcosm > Unclassified ... | reverse complement strand
CGATTTTCGCAGAGTTCAGTTGGAAACAACACTGGAGCGAAGTCGAGCGGCTCAGCCGTGGCTGGGCGGACCATGTGCCACAGAGCTTCTCGAAGGGAAATTATTTGGGTTGGTTGCGTGAAATTCTCACCGGGCCGTCTCCAAGCCGCGATGATTGCGGCGCACATCCGTACAGTCGCGTGCACTTGCTGCCGTACGCGGAAGCGGAGGGTCAATCCTGGTCGCACCTGATCTTTGCCGGACTCAACGAAGAAACATGGCCAGCACTTGGTGAGGAATTCGTCGCCAACGGAAGAATCGATGAGTTCAACCAGCGGAACAAAAAATTCAACCGGCGGGCCGTGAAACGCGGGCGGCATGGAGAAGGCCAATGGAGCATCGTCGAGGGGAAAACCTTTCTGCTGGGGCCTTCGGAGCGGCGCCAGATCCGGCGACGCCAAATTTGTAATCTGATGGAATCGGCCACCGCGGGAATTGCCGCGACCGCGAATCTTTACTCTGAGAGTTCGCCGAGCCGGATCGCAAATCCAACCGATTTTTTTTCGCGTCTCTATTTTCAAACGCGGGACCGGGGGGTCTCACAACAAACTCTCCAAGCCTTGGAACAACAAACGCGAATCTGGTTAGGCGATTGGTCACCGGTTGACGCGCAGAAGACCGATTCCATCAATGTTGGCCGGACGCGCTACGCCTACGATATGCGGCGACTGGAGCGCGCATTCGGCGAGTACGAGTTCGCGTTGCGCGCGCCGGCGGAAAAGCCGGTCACGTTGCGCGTGACGCAGTGGGAGTCCGCAGTGAAATCGCCAGCGATCGTTTGGATGCGAGTTTTTCTCGGGGTTGATCCCGATGGTGAAAGCGGCAACGCATGGGCGACTGCCACTGGTCAATGGGTGCACCGCTGGCTCGCAGACAGCGTGCGGCAAACGACTGGCGATGCTTTCGTTGATCTTTGCGAAGTGGATGAGATTCGGGGTCGTCTCATTGAGCGCGCGAGGCAATTTCGCGATGAGGTTCGCGATCTTTGTGTCGGTTGCGGACGGCCTTTACCCGATTGGTGGGTGTCTGGCTGGAGCAACGCGCTCTACATCGCGGACCGTCTCGCAGCGAAATTGTCCGGTCTGGCGGCCGATTGGACATACATGGCGCCGGAATGGCCGTTGGATTCGCCAACTAAAATTTCAGTGGGAGAAAATGAATTTTTGCGAGTGCGTGGCAGGATCGACCTCATTCTGGCGCGCGGGACACGCAAGGAATCGCGACTTCCATTCCAGAACTTATGGTTGATTGACTACAAGACTGGACGGCAACGCGGGCTGAATCTACACGAGCGGCGTTCGAAGGAAGCCCTAGCAGAGAAATTCCGGAAGCTGCTGACCAAAGGCCGAGGCGTGCAGCTGGCGTTATACGCTCTGGCTACGCACGCTCTCGGAGCTTCGAACGTGCAGCTGGCATTATTGGGTTTGGCGGATGAACTGGAGCCGCAATTTCGTTTGGCGGACGCGGTGGCCCAAAAAGACTTTTGGCAGGAACTCTATCGAATGCAGGAGACGGGCGTCTTCGGTATGCTCGGACCACTCCACGCGGATTACGGTTTTGCTTACGATTATCCGTTGGCCACGCTCGGCGTCGATGAAGAGCTGCTGAAACAGAAATGGCGGATTACTCATCCTGCGCTAGCGCTCGACCTGGAGGATGATTTATGAGCAGCCTCGTTGACGGCAAAGCCCGCCACTGCTTCGCGTGTGAGCTGAACCGGAATTTCTCTGTAGTTGCCTCGGCTGGTTCAGGCAAGACACGTGCGATTACTAACCGGGTAGTCCAGATCGCCAGAAGTTCGCTGGCGCTCGAGTGGCTGCCACAACTTGTGGTCGTCACTTATACGAACCGCGCCGCGGATGAGATGCAGCAGCGGGCGCGGCAGCAAATTCTGGAGGATCCGAAGCTCTCAAAAAATCCCGAGGTGATTGACGCATTCAATCGCGCCTTCTTCGGCACGATTCACAGCTTTTGCATGAAGTTGCTCGCGACGCATGGGCATCATCTTGGATTGCCGCAAAACCTCGAGCTGATCACCGATGACGCGGACCTTTGGAACCAATTCGTTCAGCAGTACGCAATTGTGGGGCGTTCATTAACTGAAGAAACACGCCATCTGCTTTTGCGTCACGTGCAGGCGCGGCAATTGATGGAACTCGCGCACAACACCGAGATCGATCTGACCGCGATTGAACTGCAAACGCCGTACCCCGACACGCACTTTACTAAAGTATATGCCGCTAACGAAAAGCGATCGTCGAACATTGCCAAGGCGAAAACTGAGCTTGAGCACTGGGAACAACGGTGGCGCGACACCGATGAGTTTGTCCCGTGGCCGCCGTGCGCCACGACGGCGAGAGAATTTGTGCGGATCTGGCGCGAAGCGTTTCGACCGCTGCGTGATTGGGTCAATGCGTGCGCTCTCTGTGTTGCGGCTGAAGTGCAACGTGATTACCGCGAATTCCGACTCGAGCGCGGCCTCGTCAAGTATGCGGACCAGGTGTCGCTCGCTGGAGAACTCATGCGGCTTCCGGATGTAGTGCGCCGCATTCGCGAAAATGATTACCGCATCATCCTCGATGAAGCGCAGGATACTGATCCGCAGCAATTCTTTGTATTGTTGGAGGTCGCGCGCTCCACAGAGGCAACGGGCGCTTGGATAGAAGACCCAGCCGGGTTAGCCGGGCCGCGATCCGGCCATTTCTGCATGGTCGGCGACTTCCAGCAATCAATTTATCGCGACCCGGCTGATCTCGCCCGCTACCGCGAGCTGCACGAAGTGCTCGTCGCTACGAACGCCGCGGAGGAACTGAAATTTTCCGTCACGTTTCGGCTGGACACTACGCAGCTTAATTTTGTGAACGCCACGTTTCGCGAGATTTTGAATAACCAGGAAGGTCAGGTCGCGTTTGTAGAGTTGAATCCGCGTCCAGATGTGTTGCCGGGGCAAGTGGTCCGCTTCGATTTCGGCTGCGATGTGGACCTTTCATTGCCGGAACCACAGCGCGCTCTGTTGGAAGCGCGCGAACTCGCTACGTGGCTGCATGATATCGGCCTTCAAAATTTGCGCGCAGAATCATGGCGGCAGGTCGCGATTTTGTGTCCGCGGAAAGCGTGGCTGCGAATGTTGCGCGACGCTTTGACCAATGTGGATCTACCGGTGGAAGTCCACTCCGAGAGCGACAGAGAAGGTGAAAACCCGGCATTTGCCTGGCTGACGGCCCTGTTGACGATCATGGCCGATCCAAACGCAAGCTACCAAGTCGTCGGCGTCCTCCGTGAAATCTTTGGGCTGTCCGATGACGACCTGCACCGATTTTCGCACGCTTACCCGGCGCGATTCCAGATTAGAGAGCACACGAGCGGCAACAGCGTGGTTGCGAAAACATTGAACGCTTTGTTGCGCATTCGCGAAGCCATCGCGCAACAACCATTGTTCACCGCCGTCCATGAGATCGTACGATGCACGCAATTACGCGAACGCCTGCGGTCGCTGCCAGAGGAGGAATTTGGCGACTTAAACAGCGAACTCGATGAACTGCTGAGCATTACCGCGACCGCCGAAGCCCGTGGAGTTTCTCTCTCAGATTTCGGGCAGAGCTTGCGGACACAATTTCACGCTACGCGCGAGACTCACCCGTCGCCGCGGGACGCAATACAACTGATCACCGCACACAAAGCGAAAGGTTCCGAATGGCAGGCGGTCATCGTGCCGTTCCTTACGCGTGACGTCCGCGACGCGCATCCGCCATATCCATACGCGGTTCGGAATGTGAATGCGCCCGGCGCAAAAATCATTCTTGATCCAACGGATTTCGATGAATGCAAAGAGGAGCTTAGGCAAATCGACCGACAGGAAATGGAACGGCTGCTTTACGTGGCGCTGACGCGCGCGAAGCACACGTTGGTGCTCGCTTTTGATCGACAATTTTTCCTCAATAGCCACGGCAAATTCCACCGCAATTCACAAATCAGCCTGTTACGGGCCGGAGATGGCGAGTGCAATTGCGAAGTCGTGACAGCTCTATCGAATGAAGCACACGGATGCACGCAGACTCGGGACACACAACGGTCCGCACCTGTCGAGCATGTTACCGAGCAGTTCGGAACACGCGACCTTGGTTGGATTGACGACGCTCGCCGGCAGGCAGCACGCTTCGTTCATACGATCAGTCCCAGTAAATTCGCTCAAGAACAAGAAATCGAGCCTGAGGCAACTGCAGATGCGTGGATCGAGATCGAACCGGAGTTGCGTTCGCCGCGCATTGGGAATCCAGCCACGCGGTATGGAATTTGGTGGCATGGGTTCGCCCAAAAAATCCCATGGCATTCGCAACGAGACACGTGGCAAGCGGCTTTTGAGGCAAATCTATCGGACTCCCCGGAGCCGCCTCGCGCGAAACGCGAATGGAAATTGTTAACCAAATATGCGTCGGAGGATCCAAGCTTTTTCGCGGCGAATATTTTCCCTGAGATGCCGTTCTACTGGCGAATGGATGAGCAAAAATGTCTGGAAGGACTCATCGATGTTGCGTTTTTTCACCCGGACGAGAACAAATGGTTCGTCCTGGATTGGAAAACGAATCGGGTCGAGCGGCATGAGCTTGAGAACTTGCGCATGGAATATCGACCGCAGTTAGCGGCTTACTGGAAAGCCGTCAGCGAAATGACCAAGCGACCGGTCAGCGCCGGAATTTACTCGACCGCCACAGGCGAGCTGATCGTGTATAGCGAAACGCAACTTGCAGAGGAATGGGATCGGCTCAGAAACTTGCCGCTAGACGATCTCGGGTCCGACATCGCCGATTCCCGCTAGGATGCGCTACTAAACTTAGCTCTCCCGGTCGCCCCGGATGAATTGCTCGACGCAACGAAACGCTTCGTCGTCGGTCATTTGCACGGGAGGATGCTTGGAAAAATAGGCGGAAGGCGAATGCAACACGCCCCCGATGCCGCGGTCGAGCGCGATTTTGCAGCAGCGGATCGCGTCGATGGCTACGCCGGCGGAGTTCGGCGAATCTTCGACGGATAATTTCAAATCAATTTCCATGGGGACATCGCCAAAGAGACGGCCTTCCACGCGAATGAACGCAATCTTGTTGTCGAGTTGCCACGGCACATAATCGCTCGGCCCGATATGGATGTTTTCGTCCACCAGCCGATCGCCCATCACGGACTGCACTGCTTCAGTCTTGGAAGTTTTCTTCGATGCCAGCCTGGTGCGATTTAGCATGTTAAGAAAATCCGTGTTGCCGCCAGTGTTTAACTGATAAGTCCGCACAACTTTCACTCCGCGCTTGCGAAAGAGATCGACCAATGCCCGATGCACGATAGTCGCGCCCACTTGGGCCTTAATATCGTCCCCGATAATCGGCAGATTTTTGTCGGCGAATCGTTTGGCCCAAGCTGGGTCGCTCGCGATAAAGACTGGGATGTTATTGACAAAGCCGAGTCCCGCTTCCAAGGCGCAACCGGCGTAAAATCGGGTGGCCTGCTCGGACCCGACGGGAAGATAATTGACCATCAGCTCCGCGGACGAATTTTTCAGCTCGCCGATAATGTCTTCGCGAGTGGTTTCCTTCTCGAGTGGAAGGAATGTGCGCAGCGGGTCCTGATCCTGCATGTGCGGTGGATAGCCATCCAGAACGCAGCCCATTTTTACGATCGCACCAGTGAGCTTGATCTTTTCACAGAAGACCTTGGTGCAATTGGGCGGCGCAAAAATAGCTCTGCTGACGTCAAGGCCGACCTTGCGCCGGTCGATATCGAAAGCCGCCACGACTTCAATATCACTTGGCAGGTAACCGCCGATCTGCTTGTGCATTAAGCCTACGCTCGTGCCGTTGGCAGAGGAGGAGCCATCATAAAAATTGAGTCCCTGCACCAGCGAACTGGCGCAGTTTCCAACGCCCACGATTGCAATTCTGATTTTTCTCATTTTCTAAAAACTGAACCCTACCTGATCTAAACAATTCGGAGCAAGCGATAAATTAGGCTGGATCGATGCCGCGTCCCGCCTAGTTAGGCCTCCCGAAACCGGGCCGCGAAGCCTGAATGTGTCTGAAGTCGCCCCCGCTTGCAAGGCCTGATATAAGGGCAAGAGTCAGAGGCGTCCTGACGCAGGGGCAGCCTCCGTCAGGAGATAAATGACATGTGTTCGAAATTCGTGGCCATCAGTGTGATGTTCGCTGCCGCTTTGGCCGTGTCCTCCAGCTCATTGGAGGCGCTTCCGGTTTATGGGATCGAGCAAGCAGTTGCCGTGGCCCAGGAACGAAACCCCGAAATCCTCATCGCACACAAGAAAGTGACAGCGGCTCGCGGCGGTTTCATCGAAGCCCGTTCCGGCTATCTCCCTTCGGTGAGCTCAAGCGGGCTGTACGATAAGCGACAGACCGAGAGCCAGACAAACCTGCGACAGGAAGATTACAACGCGATAGTAAAGCTCGAACAGAACCTTTACACGGGCGGAGCGGTCAGCAGCCAGGTGGCGATCGCGCAGTTGAACATTGCCAAGGCAAATTACGAGCTTCAGGAGACGATCAGCCGCGTCACCATGGATGTGCGAATTGCCTTCAACGAACTGTTGCTGAATCGGGCGAAACTTCGCGTCCACCAGGATTCCGTCCAAGTGTTCGAACAGGAGCTGAAAGGCGAACAGGAAAATTTCGACGCCGGCATTGTCGGCAAATTAAACGTGCAGCGAGCGGAGGTGGCGCTCGCCAACGAGCAGCCGGAATTATTTAACGCACAAACTGATTTGAAAAATTCATACTTACGATTGGGGGAACTTTTGGGGATTGATCTCGCCCCCGGAGCAGAAGCGCCTCCGTTCGGAATTTCTGGAGAATTACAATATCGGCCCAATCATCCCGATCTTAACCAATGTCTCGCACGGGCTGACGCGAACCGTGGCATCATCAAATCGAAAGCGAAAGACATTGAGATCGAGGGGCGCCAATACGTTTTGGACCGCAGCGCGACGCGTCCCCACATACGCGCGTTCTCGGGATACGAAGTTTACAGCGAGCGTGACCCGGACGTCGGTCCCGAATTTAATTACGGCGGGGTTGTCGGGATCAACGCCACCTGGAACATCTTCGATGGCTTCGCGACGAAAGGGCGCATGCAGGCGACGCGTGCCCGGCGTGATGCGGCAACGCAAGCCCTCGCAGCAGCACGGCGCAGCGTGGCCTCGGAAGTGCGCAGCGCATTTTTCGATCTTCAACAAGCCGACCGCGTTCTCGAAAGCGAAACAAAAAATCTCCAAACCGCGGATGAAGCACTCGAAATGTCGAGAGGAAATTTTGCCGCCGGTTTGGGAACACAACTTGATGTGCTGCAAGCAGCCACCGACGTCACCCGGACGCGCACCACTCGATTGAGCGCGATCTATCTGCATAACGTGGCTCTGGCACGCCTGACTCACGCCTGCGCGAGTTCAGCGGAAGCGCTTAATTTCGGATCCGACTTCAAAGACGTGAAGAACGAAAGTCGCAACGCTGCGCACGCTGCCGATGTAGCTAAGCCGCCGCAAAAAATGAGCCAGCGATGAAGGAGCGATTTCCTTTTCTGGGGAGCACAGGGTGCCAGCCTGTAGCATTCGGCCGCTGGCCGAATGCCATGCAACGCAAACACGGGTGTTGGCGCAAGCTGTTCGCGGCAGGCTGCCGCGAACCACAGACCAGCGGCCTGTGCTCCTCAGAAAGCAGCAGTCGCTGCCTAAGACTCATCGCTACGATTTTCATGGTTTGTCTCGCATGCCCAACCAGCGCCGTCACTCTTCCAGAAGTCCTCCGCACAACGCTCGAAACAAATCCCGCCATACTCGAGGCCAAGGCCGGCCTGGAGCAAGCTGCCGGGCAGCGCCTGGTCTTTCGCTCCATCGTCTGGCCCGATTTCGACGTGAACGTCCCCGCAGGTCTTCAGTATGGTCACCGCGCCGGCGAGAGTGGAGCAAAAGGATTTGCCGTGGGTCGCGGCAATTTGGAACAGACGTTGTTCAACATGGCTGTGCCGCCTTCGCTTCGGCGTGGAGATATCGAGGTTTTAATTGCTCAACAGCAACTAAACGTTGTCGTAGTTCAACAGTTGCACGCCGCGCGGCTCGCGTTTTACGCGGCGCTTTACAATCGGTCGCTGCAATCGATTCGAGACGAACAGCGACAGAAATTACAAGAAAATGTTGCTACTCAGAAAAATCGGTTCGAAGCCGGATTAACGGACCGGAGCGCATTCACGAACGCAACTGTGCAAGCCGACGAACTGGTTCCAAAAAGTGAAACCGCGCAGCGCGCCTATCGAGAAGCGCAATTGAATCTGGCGCAAGCAATGGGAATCGACCCTGCAAACTCATCCCTGCCCGAACCGGATGGCGAACTCGAGTTCGTTCCAATGCATATCGATGTTGCTGCCGAAACAGCAGCAGCTTTACAGCGCAGAGCCGATCTCAAACTCGCTCGCTTGTTTGTGCGCGCTGCAAATGAAGATCAACGGATTATTGCAGCCGAGTACTATCCCAAGGTCGTGGGAAGCATCCACGGAGAATGGGTTCCGGTTAGCGGAATTCATCGGCAGGAATCGACAAGCAAGACACAGGATTTCATCGGGTCAGAAGTTCGTGAAAAGGCGGCATACACCTGGCGTGTTATCGACAACGGCAAAGTCGGAGGCGCAGTATTGAGAGCACGAGCAGCACGGGAGGAAAACGAACTGACGTGTCGAAAACTGGAATCGAACGTGAGCCGTGAGCTCTCCCGAATCGCCAATGACGTTGAAGCAATCGCTGCCCGCGAACATTCACTCGCATCGGCGTCGGCGGCTGCGGAGGAAAGTGCCCGCACTGTTCGGGAAAATGTTGCGACCGGTCTGATCTCGCCGCTTGAGTACCGCGTGAGTCAAACTGCTTTCTTGACGACGAAGAGTGGCTTGCTCGACGCTATTTATCAGCACAACGTCGCAGCCGCAGAATGGGATCGCGCTGCCGGCCGGTATTTTCAGTTTTCGTACGGGCTTCGCAAATCTGGTTTGGAAGCGGATAAATAGTCGAACCGCAAGGTCTTCAGGACATCGACATTTTTGACAGCTGAAAGCCGTCACTCGCTGAAGCCCGTTGATCGAACGGATATCTCCACTGCAGTGTCTTGGCAATAATGGGGTCGAAGATCGTCGAACAAACTCGAACCAGAACGGCTACTGCCGGAGACGAGCGTATTGCAAACAACCGTAGTGGACATCAGACTGGTTCTCCAAAATTGAAACTGCCGGAATCAAAAACCATCTTGTGGATTGCCGGAGCGGCGATCGTGGTCCTTTTCGCGCTCGGATATTTTTTTCTGATGCCAGTCGCGGAAGTGGCGACAGTGCAGCGAGGGACGGCCATCTCGGCGGTTTATGGGACGGTGCGAATCGAACCCGCGTTTGTTGTACGTGTGCGGGCGCAAAACGATGGATTTATTCGGTTGGCGGAATCTTTCTCGGCCGGTCGCGGTGCAATCGGCAAAGGCGTGCAGAGGGGCGAACTACTAGCAACCATTGCTGACGAAGAAACCTCCAGGCAATTGAAACAAGCACGTACCGATTTGCAGGCAGCCGTTGACCGCGCGGCTCTTCCCCTGCCCTCTTCGGAGTTGCTCAAAGCAGCGGAGGACAATCTCCAACGGCTCGAGAAGGTTGTTTCCTCAGGGAACGTGCCCGCTGTCGAATACCAGAAATCGAAGAGCGAAGTAAACCGTTTACGCGGCGCAGTCGAGACCGAGCGCATCGAGCGGGATCGGAATCTCAAATCGCTTCAAGAAATTGCGAAGAAGCTCGAAGCGGAAATGAAGAATGCTGAAGTCCGCTCACCGATCGATGGAATTTTAACCAACGTTCAGACAATCGATGGCGAACTGGTATCGGACGGAAACGAACTTTTCACCGTCTCTTCGCGAAAGACCTATGTGCGGGGGGAAGTTAACGAAGAGGACGTGGGCGAAGTAAAACCGGGCATGAAAGCAAAGGTCCAATTGTACGCGTACCGCACGCGCACGTTCACGGGCCGGGTCACGTCAATCCAACCCGCAGCCGATCCAACCACCCAGCGTTATACTGTTGTGCTGGAGATGGAAAATCCGCCCGACAACATGATGGTCGGAATGACCGGGGAAATGAACATCATCACTGGCGTGCACGAAAATGCGCTGCTTGTGCCTACGCGCGCGCTACTGGTCGACCAGGCGCTGATAGTAAATGGCGGAATTGTGCAGCGACGAACCGTCAACGTAGGATTTCGCACACTGGATTTTTCCGAGGCGCTCAGTGGCCTGGCAGACGGCGATCATGTAATCGTTTCCGACCAGGACAAGTTTCATTCCGGCCAGCCGGTGCGCCAGCGCATGATCAACGCGCCGCCTCCGCCGAAAGCGCCGTGACACCCCCGCTTTACATTGCCCTGCGTTTTTTAACGCATCGCAAGCGGGCATTGCTTTTGAGTTTGAGCGGCGTCGTTTTCGGTGTCGCAATTTTCATCTGCACGCAGGCACAGACGCAGGGCTTCTCCCGCTATTTCATCGAGTCCAACATCGGCAGCAATGGCGCGCTCGTCGTCAGATCTCGTTTTCGCCCACGATATGAGCCACTCATGGTCGCCGCGAAGAACTCCAAGACGACCACTAACCGCCGTCTTTATTTTGAAGGGATCACTAACCCCAACGAAATCATGCGGGTGAGCAGACAATTCCCCGACGTGATTTCCTGTTCACCGGTTCTGCGCGGAACCGTAAGCGCTCGCGCGGGCTTTGAGAACGCGACAGTCGACCTGTACGGTATCGATCCCGCCCTCCACGCACGAACGACCGATATCGTGCACCAATTGATTGACGGCAGCTTTGATGATTTTCGTAATAACACCAGCGCGATCATTATCGGCTCGCGCCTGGCAGAGCTCCTTCAGACTGGCGTGGGTGACACGGTGCAATTGCTGGCGCCCAATGGCGAGTTCTGGCGATTCAATGTTGCAGCGATCGCCCGCGCAGGGATTGGTTCGATCGATTCGACCCGTATTTACTCCCACGCCAAGATTGCACAGGCATTGCTGCAGCAGCCATCCGGAGCGAGCATGATCATCTATAAACTGCGGGACCGGAATCGTGCGCCAGTATTGGCCAACCGTTTCGAAACGCTTTTCCAGCACAACGCTCTCAGCTGGCAGGAGCGCGAGGAGAGCACACTCCAACTTTTTTTGACCCTCAGGATGTCCGTTGCGATCACGGTTTCGCTCATCATTCTACTGGCAGGTTTCGGAATTTTTAATGTCCTTACGATGTCGGTGCTCGCGAAGATCAAAGAGATCGCGATTTTGCGTTCCATGGGGTACCGCCGCAGAGACATCAGCGCAATCTTCCTGTGGCAGGGCGCATTGATCGCTGTGGCTGGGTCGGTAGTGGGTTGCGTGCTCGGCGCGTTAATGACCTGGGGTGTATCGCACATTCCGATTCGTCTTCGCGGGTTGCTCTACACAAATTATTTTTTGGTTACGTGGGATTGGCGCCATTATGCGTTTGCGACGTTACTCGCGCTCCTGGCTGTGTTCATCGCGAGTTATGTCCCGGCACGGCGCGCCGCTGAGTTGCCACCGGTGGTTACTATTCGGGGATCGAGATGAGCGCAGAAATTAGCCTGAGTTGCGACCGACTCGAGCGCTACCTCGGCGAAGAGGAGGAACGCGTGCACGCCCTTCGCGGTGTGTCGCTCGAGATCGAGACTGGAAGCGTTCACGCTGTGGTCGGCCCGTCGGGGTGTGGCAAAAGTTCGTTGCTCTACATTCTCGGTTTACTTGATACACCTGACGCCGGACGTGTTGCGATCGAAAGCGAAGCGGTATCTCATTTGAGCGACGATGAGCTCGCACAGAAGCGCAACAAATTCATCGGCTTCATTTTTCAATTCCATTTCTTGATGGAGGACTTCACGGCGCAAGAAAATGTGATGATCCCCATGCGTAAGCTTGGCGAACTCTCGGACGCTCAGATGCGCGATCGCGCTGCTGAGTTGCTTGATGGCGTAGGGCTGGGCGACAAGTTGCGACGACCCAGCCGTCACCTTTCCGGCGGCGAACAACAGCGCGTCGCGATAGCACGTGCGCTCGCAAACGATCCGCGCGTCATTCTGGCGGATGAACCGACCGGCAATCTCGACACGGGAAACTCCGAGCGCGCATTTGAGCTATTGCAGAATCTTGTGCATGAGCGCGGCAAGGCGTTGCTCCTCGCTACGCACAATCCGGCAATTGCCGAAGCGTGCGATTGGGTCCACGAAATGAAGGACGGCCTTATCATCGACAGTCAACTCCGGACCACGCGCAGCTAAGCTGTCCCCGAAGTTGGCACACGCGTATCGTATCGCTAATCTCAGCGGGTGGAGAACGTCCTGCCAATATTACTCGCGGATGCGCCCGATGCGTTGACCGAATTGTGCGGCGTCAACCTGCTTGAACGATTGCTCCGGATTTTGCAGCGACTTGGATTTCGGCACGCGATTGTTTTTTCCCGCACGCCGGAAATCATTGGCGCAGAGTTGACGAAAACCTCGTGGGCTAGAGCACAAATCACTGCCCAGCTGGTTTCAACTACAGCTAAACCCGTTACAGCCTGCCGGATTTTGGAACAAGACCAGACAGCCCGCTTCCTGATTGTCCCGACGAATATGTATTGCGATGCGCGTCTGCTTGCCGCTTTGTCTGCCAGGAAAACTCCAGGCGTTCTCGTGGATTCCAATCCACCACAGTTAGTCGAAGACCTAATCCGAAACCTAAGCGGGCCGGCTATAGTGACGCGAGACTTCCTTTTAGCGTGCTCTGACAGGGTTGCGGTTGTTGAGGAGCTCAAGCAAAAGATCGACACCGGTGAAATCGAAGCCGTGGACGCAGCGAAATTCGACGATTACATCGTCAGCATGCGCCGGCATGTGCGGCCGCTGTTTTTTCCAGCGCCGCGGCCACAGGACCATCGTCTCGCCGAGCGCATTATTCTGGATGCGGCGCAAAAGGGCACACTGGATTTTCC
>Ga0310810_10006662_pt1 | contig 13079 bp, 15 predicted proteins | sample NCmetagenome_FD_207641 | JGI IMG/M metagenome (GOLD analysis project Ga0310810, IMG submission 207641) | Soil microbial communities from experimental microcosm in Duke University, North Carolina, United States - NC | ecosystem: Engineered > Artificial ecosystem > Soil microcosm > Unclassified ... | reverse complement strand
CCTCTGTTACTAAGTTCGACAGTTCGGGAGGACAACGCCGTTCTTGCTGTAGATGCTACTAACCCGGACGTCTGGCGCGACAGTGAGACAGTAGTTCCGAGAGGGACGATACACGTGTTTCGCTCGAAAATTTTGTGGGACAAAGCCTGTCACGAGCGGCTTCGCATTCATAACTATGGACGCGTGGCCGTTGACTTTGTTTTGTCGATCGAGTTCGACGCCGATTTTGCCGATATTTTCGAACTGCGCGGCATGCACCGGGAGCATCGTGGTCGTCGCTTGGAACCTGAAATCACTGACGATGGACTTGTTCTGGCGTATGAGGGGTTGGACAAACGGCTTCGCCGGACGCGGATTATGTTCGATCCGAAACCTTCTCGTGTGACCAAGTCTGTCGTCAGCTGCCAGGTCCATTTGGAGCCGGGCGAGAATGCTGATTATCAATGGGCGATTGCATGTGAGGTGGACGGCCATTCGCATGGCGCGAGCGAGTCTTACGAAAAAATAATGCACGACGCAACGGCTGCGCTCGAACGCACCCGCGCTCAGGAACCGCAGGTTTTTGCCAAGAACGAACAGTTTAACGACCTGCTGAACCGTTCGCTGGCGGATCTTCACATGATGCGAACCGAGACGCGCTATGGTCCCTATCCTTACGCCGGTGTTCCGTGGTTTAGCACTGTGTTCGGGCGTGATGGAATCATTACGGCGTTGCAGTGTTTGTGGTTCGACCCGTCGCTTGCGCGCGGCGTCCTGGCGTATCTCGCCGCCAACCAGGCGGATGCCGAGAAGCCGGAGCAAGACGCGCAACCCGGCAAGGTCCTTCACGAGGTCCGCAATGACGAAATGGCTGTCATGGGTGAGGTGCCGTTCAGGCGCTACTACGGGAGCATTGATGCGACACCGCTTTTTGTGATACTGGCAGGCGCATATTACAAACGCACAGGTGACCGCGCTTTTGTGGAGTCGATTTGGTCGAACGTCCAGCGCGCGCTTGAGTGGATCGACCGGTATGGCGACGCAGACGGTGATGGTTTCGTCGAATACAGCCGGAGATCGAAACACGGTCTCATTCATCAGGGCTGGAAGGATTCTCAGGATTCCGTCTTCCACAGCGACGGCACTCTTGCCGAGGCGCCCATCGCGCTGTGCGAGGTCCAGGGTTACGTTTATGCCGCGAAGCTTGCTGCCAGCTCCCTGGCCTTATTGTTAGGAGATGGCACAGCTGCCCGGAAACTGAAAGACCAGGCAGAAAATTTACGTCGGCGGTTCGAGGAGATCTTCTGGTGTGAGGATATCTCCACATATGCCCTCGCTTTGGACGGCAGCAAACGGCCCTGCCGGGTACGAACGTCGAATGCTGGTCATTGTCTTTTCGCGGGGATTGCGACAGAAGAGCACGCGCATCGCGTTGCGACCACACTCACCGACGAAACATCCTTTTCCGGATGGGGAATTCGCACAGTAGCGACCTGTGAAGCGCGCTACAATCCGATGTCGTATCACAATGGCTCGATCTGGCCGCACGATAACTCTCTAATCGGCTCGGGATTTGCCAGGTACGACCTCAAGGGATCGGCTGCCATGGTGCTCGCTGGTTTGATGGACGCGAGCATCTTCTTCGATTTGCATCGCCTTCCGGAACTATTTTGCGGCTTTCCGCGACGGCCGGGTGAATCGCCGACACTGTATCCGGTTGCCTGCGCTCCGCAGGCGTGGGCTTCTGGTGCCGTATTTCTTTTGCTGGAAGCGTGTCTTGGTCTCGATGTGTTTGCTCCAGAACGAAGGCTGGTGTTTTCGAAGCCATTTTTGCCGCAATTTCTTCCGCAAATCAGTATTCGTGACCTGAAGATAGGCGACGCAAGCGTTGATCTTCTGCTTACGAGACACGACGAAGGAGATGTAGGTGTGAATGTCCTACGACGGAACGGCACTCTTGACGTTGTTGTCTTGAAGTAAATGACGCTTGTCGCGGCAGATCGCCGCAATATTGTGCGGTGATGAACGCCAAAGTGATCGTGATGCCAAAAGCTACCGTGCTGGATCCGCAGGGAAACGCGGTGCGAGACGCGATGCGCCACCTGGGAATGCCGGAAGTGCGCAGCGTTCGAATCGGGAAATATATGGAGATCGAGATCGAAGGGAAAAACGGCGAGCTTGAATCGCGGCTGCGCGAGCTTTGCCGTGACCTGCTGTCGAATCCAGTGATCGAAGATTACGAGTTGCTGAAGAATGAACCAGCAACCGAGGAGAAGACGACGAGTAGGAGGGAGAGGAAGAGTTTGTGAAAGCACTCCGATATTTTTTCTGCGTGGTATTTCCGCCACTTGCAGTGTTGATGACTGGACGCATTGCGAGTTTTTTCCTGAGCATCATTTTGACATTGCTCGGTTGGATACCGGGGGTAATCCATGCGTGTCTCGTAGTGAACGACTACCACGCGGAGCAACGCGCAGTTGCAGGCTCTCGTTAAAATCACCATGAAGTTTGCCGTGATTCAGTTTCCTGGTTCGAACTGCGACCAGGATTGTGTCGCGGCGATTAACGGGCTTGACGGATTGCGGGCCGAATACGTCTGGCACAAGGAAACTTCGCTCGATAACTTCGATGCGATCGTGTTGCCGGGAGGATTCGCCTACGGCGATTATCTTCGCTGCGGAGCCATCGCGCGGTTTTCGCCCATAATGAAAGCGGTGATCAGCGACGCCCGCGCCGGAAAGCTTGTGCTCGGTACATGCAACGGATTTCAGGTCTTGTGCGAAGCGGGTCTGCTGCCGGGTGCGCTAGTGCGAAACCGTTCACTCCGGTTTGTTTGTGATATGGTCACCACGCGCGTTGAGGTGGATGATTCTCCATTTACGCACGGCTGTCCTAAAGGGACACTTCTGCGACTGCCCGTGGCGCACGGCGAAGGCTGTTTTTTTGCCGACCCGCAAACGTTGAGTGAGATGAATGCCAATGAACAAGTGATTTTGCGTTATGCGGATAACCACGGCCAGGTCGTTGCCGAAGCAAATCCAAATGGCTCAATCGAAAACATCGCAGGGATTTGTAATCGCGAACGAAATGTTTTCGGATTGATGCCGCATCCTGATCGCGCCTCCGACCCTCGACTCGGCAGCGCAGACGGCGAAAAGATTTTTCTCTCGATGATGGAGACAATTCGCGCGACCCGTTCGACTAAAACAAGCGAGCGCATCAAACAGGTGGCGTAACTCCCAGCACCTAAGAAAAAACCGTATAATCCTGAAATTCTGAGTGTTATGATCGTTACAACGCTGTAACGAAAACGAACACTAATAGGCTTACAGCGCTCAGTTTGGCCTAGAGAACCGAGGTGGCATCGCTATTGCTCTAAAACAGGGCGAAAACCAACCTAAATTATGCTCTTAGAAAAAACCTTACACATGAGCCAGTCGGTGGCCGAGTGCAAAGCGCGTCTGGCCAGTATTCAATCTTATCGCCGCCAGTTCCTAATGGTGACACGGGCGACCGTGACCTCATCCAAGACGGTCGATTTCAGCTTTCGCGGACCTTTCGGTTTCGAAGCGCACACTGTTCTGCTGTCTGTGGACGGCGATTCGCCGAACCAATATGCGTTCGAGTCTGTAGGCGGAAACATTTCGCTTATGGGCATTGTTGATTTTGCCGAGATCCGATCGCAGTGCACCGAGGTCACGCTCGCGGTCCATTACGAAATCAAAAACAAACTTTTTGCCTGGTTGGACCGTCGTCTCCATTTTGTGGACAGCTTTGTGAACGCTGAACTGCGCAGCATCCGCGCGCATTTCGAGGGGATCAGGTCAAGCTATCTGGAGCGCCCGCGCGTCCTGCCCGTGCTTCAGGCAGCTCATGCCTAACGAAGCGGTTCGTTATTGTAGAATCCGTTCATGAACGGAGAATTTGGGGTCATCCGGGCTAGCCTATTCGCACGGCACGTTTGCGGTCGAGGCGGAGAATCTGGCCCGGGTGAAAGGTGATTTTCGACTTGGGATCGCGAATTTTGGTTCCATCAATTTCCACGCTTCCCTGCTTGATCAATCGCGACACTTCGCTGTGCGATTTTTCTGATTGGAACACCTTGCGATAAACATCCGACACGACACTGACGGCCGGAAGGTCCTGTTCTTCAGCGACTGAAAACACCGGCAGATCTGCGTTCTTCAAGTCGCGCTTGCTGAAGCGCATGTTCCACTCATCCAACGTTTTCTTGGCTGCATCCGCCGAGTGGTAAGTCTGCACGATTTCGCTCGCGAGCTGTTTTTTAGCATCTAACGGATGTATGTCTTTGGGCACTGCGCGGCGCAGCAGCAATTCGTAATACCGCGCCATCAACTCATCCGAAATGCTCATCAGTTTCCCGAACATTTCCGAGGCGGACTCCTTGATGCCGACGTAGTTACCGAGGCTTTTGCTCATTTTTTTAGAGCCGTCCAGGCCTTCAAGGATCGGGAGCAGAAAAACCACCTGCTGCGGCATGCCCTCTTCTCGTTGAAAATCACGGCCGATCAGAATGTTAAAGAGTTGGTCGGTCCCACCGAGTTCTACGTCGGCTTTCACCATCACCGAATCCCATCCCTGCATGATCGGATATTGAACTTCATGGGCACGGATCGGGTGTTTTTCTTCGATTCGCGCTTTGAAATCTTCCCGCTGTAACATCTGCTGCAGCGTCACGCGGCTATTCAAGCGGATCACGTCTTCGAACGACATGGGACGGAACCAATCGCCGTTGCTGACGGTCTCTGTGCGCTCGGGATCAAGAATTTTGAATGCCTGTTCGCGATAAGTCTCCGCGTTTTTGAGCACTTCCTGATGCGTGAGGTGTGGCCGCGTCGCCGATCGGCCGCTCGGGTCGCCGATCATTCCGGTAAAATCGCCGATGATAAGAATCGCCTGATGCCCGAGATCCTGGAAATCTCGCAATTTTCGCAGCACAATCGTGTGCCCAAGATGAATATCTGACGTGGTTGGGTCCACCCCAAGCTTGACACGCAATGGCCGGCCCAGCGCAAGTTTCTCGCGCAGTTCGCTCTCATTGATGATCTGCGCCGCGCCTTGTCTCAATAAGGCAAGTGCTTCGTCCGGTTGCATGCGACTTCAATACTGTCATTCTGAGCGAAGTCGAGAGACCCGTGGCCGAAGCTCAAAGTGGTTTCGTCGGATGTCTCGGACTTCCGCCTTCGCCAAGGCTTCGGCAGACGAGTCGCTCGATACGTATCTCGAGCGGGCTACTTGTTTTTGTTCAACAACTCCCGAACCTGCTCGATCGTGAGCGGGTCATTTTTTTTGTTGAGTGACTTCTGGTTTGTGCCCTGGCCCAGAAACGGCCGGTTACCTCCATACCCATGAGAGGAAACCTTTTTCCCGGATTGAGGGGCACTACCAACACCGCGGGCAGTCTGATTCGCGTATGAAGCCTTGGAATTCGCAAGCGCTTGTTGTGATGAAACCCCATAAGCGCGTTTGCTCTGGTAGGTCTGAGAATAAAATTGTGTCGTGGAAAAGTCTTTTGTTCCAAAACTTTTTGAGTTCGACTTCTGTCGGAAAAAGAAGGTTCCAACGCTTGCGCGCTTATTCATGGAGGTCGAACCGTCGCCAACAAATTTCTTATTTTGCGCCTCGTTCTGCAACGCCATGTCGGGCTTGAGAAGCCGATCGACCAGTTTTTTCTCCTGGTCCTGAGCATGTACACAGGACAAACCAGCTATTAGGAGGGTCCAGACGGCGAGGGATGTCCGCACACCGCGAGGCTGACCGAAGGAGTATTGGTTTGTAAAGCAAATTCCCTTAAGGAAATAGAGGCGTTTCCGTCTCGCCCCTAAGGGAGGTTTTTATTGTTTTCGTCGGTAGCGCGGGGGACAATCCTCGCATGGCTGAACACGTCTATAAGAAAATTGAGATCGTTGGCTCATCGCCAGATGGGATGGAGGAGGCGGTACAAAATGCCTTGTCGCGCGCAAGCAAGACGATTCGTAACATGCGGTGGTTCGAGGTGGCCGAGACCCGCGGCTATATCGATGACGGCAAAATCGAGCACTGGCAGGTAACGCTAAAGATCGGGTTCACCTTGGAAGAGTAGGCTTACAATTGGCGCCCAACGCTCCCTTCGGTTGTAGTGGTTATACCGGGGACCCTTTAGGGGAACGCTTCGACTAGTCCCGTTCCTGGGTGGCTTTGTATAGTCTGGCGGCTCCGTAGATCAAGATCGCGGGTCTTAGTGCGATCAAGAGCAGGCGAATCAATCCGCCGAGTAATAACCGTACTGGCAAACGATTTAAGACATAACCAACCGCAAACGCATACAAAAGAGACTGTGTTGGCTTTTCGCGGACGTATTCTCCAGTTTCGTTGACAGCCGCTTCGACCCGGTCTTTCACCCATTGCATTCCGCGTTCCGGAAACTCAGCAACCATTTCGGCAGATAACTGATCCATGTCGTTAATGATTCGCATTCTAAACCAGTCTTGCGCGCATCCAACTATTATCGCAACGCAAGCCAAAGCGAGCTTGCCCCGGTGCGCGGTGGAAAATCAGGCAATCGTAACGGTCGGTGAAATGTCGCGGCGCGACGTGTTTCTTTCAGGCAATAGCGGGCCATCACTTCCAATGCACGGACGCCTAACGCAGAACAATTCGTGGAGACCAAGATGTGGGCGTCGCGCTCCGCCGCTCCGAGAGCGCTTATAAGCAGACGTTCGAAATCATCCTGGACCTGAAACGTTTTTCCCTCTGGAGAACGCGAAAAAGTTGGTGGATCGAGGATGATAGCATTGAATTTTTCACCTCTGCGGGCGAGCCGCGGAAGCACAGATCGTACATCGTCCGCAATGAAACGATGATCGAACATTGACAGGTTGTTCAGGGCGAAATTCTCTCGTCCACGGCCGAGATATTTTTTGGAAAGATCGATGTTGAGAGTGCTGGCCCCAGTGGATGCCGCGTACACAGAAAAGGAACAAGTATAAGCAAAACAATTGAGCAGCCGCTTTGGGGCGATATGGCGGACGTAGCGGCGATTTTCCCGCTGGTCCAAAAACAGACCCGGCGAATAGCCTGTGCCGAAGTCTATGCCGAATCGCAGATACCATTCGGTGGCGATAGTCTGTAAACCCTCGCTCGGATCGCCAATGACCAGGGCCGGTGACTCGCGACGTTCACTTTTTGTGGGAATCAATCGCGCAAAGACACGTCGTACCTGGAAGTTGACAGAATCGGCCCAGGTTTGGAGCTCTTCCAGCAGCCGTTTGCGGGCCAAAACGCTTTTGAACGAGATTAGAACGTCGCCGCCGAACCGTTCGACCCAGCCATCCTCAATAGTGCAAAGTCGATGCGCGTCAGTACCCTCTGACTTGAAATCGCGGAGCAGACCTGAATCAATCCATCGCGTAATCATCTTGTTTCTATGATCCAATCGGATAGTTCGAAATCAGTATGGCGCAACGGACGGGTTGCCGGGAAACGCGGCGTTGCTACACTGCGGCGATCACATTCGCGCCGTCCAGTCAACGGCTGCGTGCCGGCGGCCTAACTATGCAACAAGTCACCGTTCGTGTTCCCGCGAGCACTTCCAACCTCGGTCCCGGTTACGATTGTCTGGGCGTCGCTCTCCGACTTCATAACAGTATCACAGTGGCTCGTGGCAAGATGGTTGGATCTTCTCATTTGCGAATCGTGTCTGACGCGGCAGAGCGATTTTTCAAGCGAACGCGGCGCCGGACGTTTTCGTTTTCGTGTTCAATTGTGGAACGAGTTCCACGATGTCGCGGCCTGGGTAGCAGCGCAACGGTTCGCCTCGGCGTCCTGCTTGCCTTGAACCGGTTAAGTGGCGATCCACTGGATCGGGTCAATCTTTTTGGATTATGTGCCGAATTGGAAGGACATCCTGATAATGCCGCACCGGCCAGCTTCGGCGGCTTCACTGTGGTAAGATCGTCACGCCGCGCCGCCTCCCGAAAGATTTCGGTGCAGCCCGCAGCTTCTGCTATTCAGCGCTTCGATGTTGCGCCGGGCTTATATTTCGTTCTTCTCGTTCCTGAGTTCGAAATTGAAACCTCGAAAGCGCGACGGGTTTTGCCCAAAGAGATCTCGCACGTTGCTGCGATACAAAACTCCGCGAATGCATGTGCGATTACCGCGGCGTTTGGATCGCAGGATTACGAAAAAATGCGCGGCGCTTTTTCCGATAATCTTCACCAGCCATTTCGCACGAAGCTGATTCCTTTTCTTCCGCGCGTTATCGCGGCCGCTGAGGGAGCCGGAGCGCTCGGCGCGTTTCTTAGCGGAAGCGGATCAGTGATAGCGGCCGTTACGCTCGAAGCGCCCGAAAAAATCGCAACTGCCATGGCGCGTGCTGCGGCCGCACCCGCAGACACAATTATTACGCGCGCCGACAACCGCGGCGCGCAAATACGCAGCCACCGATGAAAGATAACTGATCGCTATTTTTTCATGGGCCGCCGACTTGAACAGCTAGAAGAATTTGGGATCGACGTCGTCCTGGGACGACGTCATGGCGTTCGCGCTTCTTTTCTGCGCGGAATTCTTTACGGGCTCTCGTTCGTCTATGACAGGCTGGTTCAGCTCCGGCTTTATCTCTATCGCAAAAGAATTCTTCGCGAACGGACGCTGGGATGCCTGGTGATCAGCATCGGCAATCTTACTGTCGGCGGAACAGGTAAAACACCGATTGTTGAGAAGTTTGCTCGTGCTTTGCAGGCCGGTGGACGGCGAGTCGCAATTCTCAGCCGCGGTTACAAGAGCGTCCCGCGCAAGCGCGGGTGGCGAAGCTGGTTCCGTGGAGATTCTGAGCCTCCGCGGGTCGTTTCCGACGGAAAATCACTCCTGCTCGATTCGCTAACCGCCGGGGATGAGCCTTATATGCTCGCCCACAATTTAAAAGACGTGATCGTACTCGTGGACAAAAACCGGGTGAAAAGCGGCCGGTTCGCCATCGATAAATGGCAGGTCGACACACTTCTGCTCGACGACGGATTTCAATACCTTCATCTGAAGCATCGCCTGGACATGGTACTCGTGGATCGACAAGCACCTTTCGGGAACGAATTCATGTTGCCCCGGGGGACGTTGCGTGAAACGCCGGGTAATCTTCGCCGCGCCAGCTACATCTTTATTACCAAGAACACCGGCGAGCCTAATTTCGAGCTGATGCGACGGATTCGTCGTTACAATCGAACCGCGGAAGTTATCGAGTGCTCGCACAAACCGCTTTACCTGCAGAATGTTTTTACCGGCGAACAATTGCCGCTTGAGGCTTTGCGCGACGCGTTCATCGGTTCGCTGTGCGCAATTGCTGCCCCCGAAAGTTTCGAAGGGGCGCTTACTAACCTTGGCGCGCATGTCGATCTAGCAAAGCGCTACATCGATCATCATTACTTTACCGAAGCGGAACTGATCAGCTTCGTCAATCGTTGTATTCGCCGAGACCTGGCGATGATCGTCACGACTGAAAAAGACTCAGTGCGCATGCCGCGTCTGCCAGAGGCAGATCTGAAAGTGCCGATTTATTTTCTGCGAGTGGAAATCGACATTTTGAGTGGGCACGAAAGCTGGCAACAGTGCGTCGCGCGAATTTGCGAACCAAAGCCGGTGCTCCCGCCCGAGCGCTTCTTCGCTTAACGCCGCTTTCTGAATTGGACGCTGGGCGGTGGGCGCCTGCCACGCCGTAGCGTTTGCGGAGGCGGGTTGGACGTTGAACGTTTGGTCTGCCCATGCCGGAGAAAGCACAGCTCGTCGTTGACGGTAAAACGCTCGCGGTATCAAACCTGAACAAGGTGCTTTACCCGAAGCCGGGTTTTACCAAGGCGCAGGTGATCGATTACTACATCCGTATAGCGCCGGTGCTTTTGCCGCATTTGAAAGACCGCCCGCTTACAATGAAGCGCTATCCAAATGGCGTGGAAGGCCAGTTTTTCTATGAGAAGAACTGCCCGGTGCATCGGCCGAAATGGGTACAAACGGCAAAGGTGTGGAGCGAAGGGAACCAACGGATCATGCAGTATTGTCTCGCCAACGATCTGCCCACGCTCGTTTGGGCAGCTAATCTCGCCGATCTCGAGCTACACACGTCGTTGTCCCGCAAGAACAACATCGAACGTCCGACCATGATGGTATTCGATCTCGATCCTGGTGCTCCTGCCGACGTCGTTCAATGCTGCCAGGTTGGAATTTGGCTGCGCGAACTGCTCGATCGAATGAAATTGAAGGCGTTCGCCAAGACGAGCGGTTCAAAAGGTCTACAAGTCTACGTGCCGCTAAATACAGCAGTGACTTACGATCAGACCAAAGGTTTGTCGCGGTCGTTAGCTCAAAGTTTGGAACGCGAACACCCAGATCGTGTCACGTCGAACATGTCCAGGGCTGTGCGCAAAGGAAAGGTATTCGTTGATTGGAGCCAGAACGACGAACACAAGACTACGATTTGTGTGTATTCACTGCGCGCAAAAGAAGAGCCGACTGTTTCAACCCCCGTCACCTGGAGTGAAGTGGAAAATTGTTTGAAGAAGAAACGCTCCGAGCTCTTAAGGTTTCGTTCCGACCAAACGCTGGCTCGCGTCGAAAAACACGGCGACCTGTTCGAGCCAGTGGAGACCCTTAAACAAAAGTTGCCGAAGAAATGGGATATATGAGCGGATCGGCACCGACAGGATCAACGATGCATGAACAATCACTTTTGGTTTGATACGATTGGATGGATAGGAGCCGTTGCTCTACTTGTGGCGTTTGCAATGGTTTCTTCTAGAAAATGGGAAGGACATTCTTCTGCGTTTCAGTTCCTGAACATCGGCGGTAGTGCCCTGTTGGCCGCAAACACGATTTTCTATGGGGCATATCCCTCTACAGTTGTGAACGTGGTTTGGGCAGCGATTGCCATTTTTACCATCGCCACCAGGAAACGAATTTCGTCTCGTTAATCCCTGGAAACCGTCCGGCAAAGGATGAAACGTGTGAGCGTTGAAGTGGCACTTAATCGAGTATTCCTTAGTTCCGCTGTTCTTTTGTTTCCGCTCGCGGTCCTTGCTGCGCCCGACCCGCGAGTAAGCGAAATCCGGCTACAAAGCATTACTGCGTACGGTCGCGATGCATTCACGCTGACGATTCAGAATAATGGGGAGGTGCAATATGTCGGCCGAGATTTCGTCGAGGTAAAAGGAAGGCGAACGTCGCGGATTTCCAAGGCTGAGTTCAACAAACTTGTTAGAAAAATTCAGCAAACAGGATTCTTACAACTCGATGATGAGTATGATCGTTATCCACTCGACAAACCCGCGGAAATTAACAGCGATACTGCTGATGTAGAGGGGACAGTCGTTACTGATCAACCAAAGCAGATCGTGACTGTCGTGACGGTCAACGGTACCAAAAAGGTGGCGGACCGCATGGGCCCACCGAAGGGCTTGCGGGAGCTCGAAGAATTGATTGTTGATGTGACTCGTGCCACGAAATGGATTGGCGCAACGGAAGACGTAAAAGACATTCCGTATTACGAGTCTTTTCCTCTAAACAGAACAATGACGTTCCGCGTGCTCTTGGAGCATTACCGCACCGGCGGCGATCCGAAAAACATATCAGGTTATTTGTTGATGTTTTTGAAGAACGACGCTCTAAGTCTTGAGGTTGAAGCGCCTCACAACCTCGATTTATCCAAATTCGACGGGTACATAGTCGATGTGACTGGATACATTCAGCGGAGGAGAACCAATCATGGATTTGTTGTGACAGATATTCGTCGTGTTCGCCGGTACCATTAATCATCACGCAGCTGAAGGAACTACGATGCGAAAGATCAATCTAAAAGACGTTCCCGAGCAGGAACGAAAATCGCCGAAAGGGAAGTTTGGCAGGATCACCAAGAACGTTTCGGTTGCGCTTGGGCGCGAACCGGAGTCGCTGGATTTGTCGAAGCGGCATCCGTTTGATCTGGCGCTCGTTCGGATATCAAAAGGCAAAAGTCTTTGCCCCTATCACGCCCATGCGGCGGAGTCGGAACTTTATCTCGTCGTTTCCGGCCGCGGAAAAGTGCGCGACAAGGATGGAATGACCGAGGTTGGACCTGGCGATGCGTTTCTATTTCAGCCGGGCGAGGCGCATCAGCTTTCCAGTGCCGGCGATGAGGATTTTGTTTATTACGTCATTGCCGACAATCCGCGCAGCGGCGGCGCAACAGGCGATTCCTGTTATTATCCCGATAGTGGCAAATGGGCCGTGACGAGAGACGGATCCGAAGAACTCGTCGTGAAAGGAACGGAGGCCGATTACTTCGATGGCGAAGAATAAAATTTTGACCGCAGAGAACGCAGAGCACACAGAGGAATTTTCGAATCCTTCTTTGCGAACTCAGCGAACTCTGTAGTGATTTACAGCCGTGAAAAAGGTTAATCTTAACGAAATCAAAGAAGACCCGTGGCAATCGCCTGGCGGAAAATATGCCGTCTTCTTCAAAGGAATTTCTGAAGCGCTGGGACGCGTACCCACATCGCTCGACCTGTCGAAACGGCATCCGTTTGACCTCGAATGGAGCCGCGTCCCGCCAGGAAAACCCAATTTCCCTTACCACGCGCACTCAGCGCAATGGGAATTGTATTTGGTGATTTCCGGAAAGGGCACCGTTCGCCATAAAGATGGAAAGACGGAAATAGGACCCGGCGATGCGTTCATCTTCGGTCCAGACGAACCGCATCAGATTATCAACTCAGGTGACGAAGACCTCATTTACTATGTCATCGCTGATAATCCGATCGGCGAATCCGGTTATTATCCCGACAGTGGCAAGTGGAAGATCAACAAGTCGTCAGCGGCCGATCGGGTCGTCATCAAGGGTCAGGAAACCGATTATTTCGACGGCGAAGAGTAGAACTCTGTTTTTACCGAAGAGGCGCTGAGAACCACACCTAGGTGGAGTAGATCTTTCTCTGCGACCTCCGCGATCTCTGCGGTAAAATTACGTTCATGGGTTCACAACAAGACGTCGAAAACTTTCCCTACAAAACATATCTGAACATTCTGCATGGGCCGCTCGAGTTGATCGATGTGCAGAAGTTGGCTGATGCTTGCACCGA
>Ga0310810_10006661_pt1 | contig 13080 bp, 11 predicted proteins | sample NCmetagenome_FD_207641 | JGI IMG/M metagenome (GOLD analysis project Ga0310810, IMG submission 207641) | Soil microbial communities from experimental microcosm in Duke University, North Carolina, United States - NC | ecosystem: Engineered > Artificial ecosystem > Soil microcosm > Unclassified ... | reverse complement strand
CGCGGCGACCGAGAATGAAAGGGCCACAAGTGGTCGGAAGTCTCGCAATGTTCTCTCCGGCAAGAGAGGGCCGGCTACAGCGGCCCAGAACTAATAACTCGATTCGACGAAGCCACCATTCGGCGTCCATTCGATGCGTCGCGTCAGCGTATTGCGCGGGCTGCCGATCGGTCTTACGTATACGAGTACTTCTTCGTACCGGGAGCGAAGCGGCGCGACGATCTCTTCGGCAATGCTCCGCGCATCCTGCGGCTTGTCGGCTTCGACGTCAATGACCATTGCCCGCCGTGCGGAGGTCGCGCGCGTGACGATCCACCGCTCGTGTCGCGCAAACGGCGACGGTGTGGCCATCTTATTCAGGGCGCGGACGAGGTCGTTAACCGCGGGCGGCGTCGGCGTCGGTCGCGGACGCGCAGAATACTCGACGAGCGCCGCAAACGACCCAATCGCGGCGAGCCACGCAACGCCGGCGACGAGCAGCCGGAGCATAAGTGGTTCCAGGCCAGGTATCAGGTACCGGGTTGCGGGCCTGAATTTCAGGTGTGAGGTTACAGCCGTGAGGTTCCAGAATGAAGAAGAAAATACCCACGGTAACCTGTACCCTGAAACCCGTAACCTCCTGACACCTGATACCCGAAACCTGATACCTCCTGTGGCCACTAACTACACAGCAAAAGACATTACCGTCCTGGAAGGTCTGGAGCCCGTTCGGAAGCGTCCAGGCATGTACATCGGTGGCGTCGGCACTGCCGGCCTGCATCATCTTGTGTGGGAAATCCTGGACAACGCCGTGGACGAGGCGATGAACGGGTATGCGTCGAACATCGCCCTGACCCTTCACGAAGACGGCAGTTCGATCACGGTCACCGATGACGGCCGCGGCATCCCGGTCGACAAGCATCCGAAATCGAAAACGAGCGCGCTCGAGGTGATCTTCACGACGCTCCACGCCGGCGGCAAATTCGAGCAGGGCAATTACAAGACGGCTGGCGGGTTGCACGGTGTCGGCGCCAGCGTGGTCAACGCGTTGTCATCAGAGCTGCGCGCGAGCGTCAAGCGCGATGGCACGACGTGGGAGATGTCGTTCAAGCGCGGGAAGCCGAGCGGGGCGCTGAAGAAAGCCGGGGCGGCGCGCGGCACGGGGACGATGGTCTATTTTCATCCCGATCCCACCATCTTCCCGAAGGTCGAATTCGACCCCGCGGTCATTCGGGAACGCCTCGAAGTGGTCAGCTACATCCACAAAGGCGTGCGCGTGACGTTCGACAACGAAGTCGACGGGAAGAAGGAAGTCTTTCAGCACGAGGAAGGACTTGCCGATTTCCTGAAGAAGATCGTCGCCGAACGAGGTGCGAAACCGATTCACGACGTTCCGTTCACGCTCGCACGTGACGGCCCGCCTCGGCTCGACCTCGTCCTGCAGTGGACCGAGGCCACTGACGAGCACGTGCGCAGCTACGTCAACGGGATTCCGACCGGATCGGGCGGCACGCACGAGAATGGATTGCGTGCCGGCCTGGGCAAGGCAGTTCGTAATTACATCGACACCCACAACCTGTCGCCGAAGGGCGTCACCCTGACGGCCGAGGACATCCGTGAAGGCTTGACGGGCGTGTTGAGCATTTTCATCGAGGAGCCGCAGTTCCAGGGTCAGACCAAGGACCGCTTGAACAACCCGGAGCTCACCTCGGCGATCGACTCAGCGGTCCGCCCGGCGCTCGAACACTGGCTGAACACCAACCGTACGGTCGCTGAAGCGATCGTCGCGCGCATCATCCTCGCAGCGCGGGCGCGCGAGGCGAGCCGCGCGGCACAAGCGGAGGTCACGCGCAAGACGGCAACGTCGGGCCGCCTCAATCTGCCCGGGAAACTCAGCGATTGCACCGGGACCGGCCGGGAAGACAGCGAGCTGTTCATCGTCGAAGGCGATTCGGCGGGGGGATCGGCCAAGCAAGGACGGGATCGCAGCCGCCAAGCCATCCTTCCGCTGCGCGGAAAGGTGATGAACACGGAAGGGATGACACTGGCGAAGGTGCTCGAGAACAAGGAACTCTCGGACCTCGTCACTGCGCTCGGCTGCGGGCTCGGAAAGAATTTCGATCTCTCGCGGCTTCGCTACGGCCGCATCATCATCCTCGCCGACGCCGATTCCGACGGTCATCACATTGCGACGCTGCTGCTCACGTTCATCTATCGCCACCTGCCGCAGCTGATTACGAGCGGGAAGGTCTTCCTTGCGCAGCCGCCCCTCTATCGGATCGACATCGGTAAGGAGACGTTCTGGGCGCTCGACGATGCGCATCGTGACCGGCTGCTGAAGCTGCACGGCAATGGGCGATCGAACGCCGAGATCACCAGGTTCAAGGGCCTCGGCGAAATGATGCCCAAGGTGTTGTGGGAAACGACGCTGAACCCGCGAACGCGGCGCCTTCAGCGTGTCGAGATCGCGGATCAGATCGTCACGGATCGGATCATCAACGAGCTGATGGGGAAGGATGCGTCGGCACGGTTCCGTTTCATCATGGAGCGAGCGGAAGATGCGCAGGAGCTTGATGTCTGAATATCGTGCGGCGCGACCGGATCGTGCGGCGCGGACGCTGTGGGTCCGCATCGCGATGATCGCGCTCATCGCGGTACCGCTGGCAGCGCAGCGTGCGCCGGCCACCGGTGTTCGCACCCTGGCCAACGTGCGCGAGCTGCACGACCTGATGATCTCGCCCGCGTCCGACGCGGTCTTCCAAGCAAGTTCGAATCAGCCGCTTGACGCCAAAGGTTGGACGGCGGCACGCAATCAAGCGCTCGTGCTCGCCGAATCAGGCAACCTGCTCATGGTTGGCGCCCGCGTCCGCGACAGCGGCAACTGGATGAAGATGTCGCGCGCGATGGTCGATGCGGCAGCGCTCGCCGCGACGGCCGCCGAGAAGAAGGACGCGATGGCACTCGAGATGGCGACGGATGCCATCACGGTTTCGTGCATGCAATGCCATCGCCCGTACCGCGACCAGGGCCGCCAGATGGGCGCGCCGCCAAAATAGCCGGACTACTTTTTCGACTGCTCCTCCATCCACGCGTACAGGCGCTGGACGCCTCTGAGCTCGGCGCCGCGGCCTTGAATCTGCGGGAACGAGCTTCTGTATACGGTGAGATCGACGCGCTGCGCCGCGGCATCCGCGGCGACGCCTTGCTTCCGTAAATCGGCGCCCTGCTTCATCAGGTCGCGCAGATATCCCTGGAATGCGGTGATCAACTCTTTTCCCCTGAACGGCATGCCATGTCCGGGTAAGTCGGTTTCGAAGTCCAGTGTCTTGAGCGCGTCGAGTGTCGTCACCCATTCGGCGAACTGCGCGTCGCCCATGTAGGCGATCTGCGATTCCATCAGGTCGCCCGTGGCGACGATCTTCTCCTTTGGCAGCCACACCACCGTGTCGCCATTGGTGTGGCCGCGGCCAAGGAACAGCAGCTGCACTTCACGGTTGCCAAGATCGAGCACCTTTTTCGTGGAATAGGTGACGCTCGGCGGCGTGGGTTTGATTTCCTTCAGCTGCTCGAAGCCCTCCTGCGTCACCTTGAGCTGTTGCTCGAGCATCTGTCTGCTCGCCGCATCCTTCGCGCCCGCGATTTGCCGTTTCAAGTCGTCGATGCGTCGCGGAATGTTCACAAGCTGTGAAGTCCGGTACGGCTCACGATGCAGAACGTCGAGCGTCTCGATGGCTTGTTTGACGTAATCGTGCGCGATGATGTCGGCCTTGCCCGCGTAGACCTGATTCCCATCGGTGTGGTCGTAATGAAAATGCGTGTTCACGACATAGCGCACTGGCTTGGTCGTGATGAGCTTCAGGTCGTCGACGAACGCACGCGCCGCTGCGGGCGTCGTGCCGGTGTCGACGACGAGCACGTCTCGACTCCCGACGATTGCGACATTGTTGCTGCCGGTTACAAGGGAGCCGGTCGCGGTCGCGTAATAGACGCCTTCAGTAATCTTTTCGAACCTGTACGCCTTGCCGGTGAGCGCAGGACTCGGAGCCTGCAAGAGAACCGCGAGAAGCAGACTGAGTAACTTCATGTTCGCCTCGCAAGTGAGGGAACATTCTGCGTCATCGCACGCGGTTTCGATAGACCATTCGGTCGAAAGACGTGTAGTAGACTCGCGCGATCGAGCACATGGCAACCGCGACCGAGTCCGCTGCGAAAACGTCCCGCTACGATCGATCCCTCATCGAAGGGCCGATTGCCCCTGCCGTCTGGAAGCTCGCCTGGCCGACGATGCTCCAGAACGTTATCGCCGGGCTGCAGGGAATCATCGACCACGTGATGGTCGGCCATTACGTCGGCTACGTCGGCAACGCGGCAATCGGCGTCAGCTGGCAGATCATCCTCGTCGTCATCGTCTTCATCAGTTCCGTATTCACAGGCATGGCGGTGCTCGTCGCGCGTTTCGCGGGCGCCGGCGACGCGCACAAGGTGAACAGGGTTGTTTATCAATCGTTCCTGACGGCTGCCGGCTTGTCGATCCTGCTCGGTGTTGTCGGCTACATCGCAGCGCCCTGGCTGCTGACGCTGGTGAACGCGGCCCCCGAAGTCCGCCGCGAGGCGTTGCCATTCCTGCGGACGATGCTTGTCGGCAGTGTCGGGCTGATTCTGTTTTTCATGCTGAGCGGTGCGTTTCGCGCGGCCGGCGATCCACGCACGCCGCTACGGCTCGGTTTGGCGATGACGGTCCTGACCATCGCGCTGAATGTCACGTTCATCAGCACGTTCGGGACGATCGGCGCCGCATATGGAACGGTGATCAGCAGCACGGTGATCAGCTGCTACGGCGTCTGGCGACTGACGCGTGCCGATTCGGTGATTCAGTTGGAAGACGGCATGGACCGGCGGCCGGACTGGACAATCATCCGATCGCTCTTCAAGTTCGGCCTTCCCACTGGCGTTCAAGGCATCGCGATGAATATCGGCGGGGTGTTCCTGCTGCGGTTCATCGGTTCGCTCGAGCACAGCGCGGCCGCGCAGGCGGCCTTTGCGGTGGACTACACCGAGCTGTTCTCGCTCATCACGTGGACTTCGACAGGCCTGCTCGGCGCGTCGGCAACCATCGCCGGCCAGAACCTTGGTGCAGGCAATCCGGACCGCGCCGCTGAAGGCGTCCAAGTCGCGTCGCGGATCGGCCTTGCCGCCGCGGCTATCGTCGGCGCCGCGTTTCTACTCGTGCCCGAATACCTGCTCGCCGCCTTCGGCATGACCGATCCGCTCGTTTTCTCGATCGGAAGGCAGCTGCTCGGGTACCTGAGCATCTCTGGGCTCTTCATTACCGTCGCGCTCAGCTACACCGGTGGCCTGCAGGGAACGGGTGATACCCGCAGTCCGCTCTACATTTCCGTCATCTCGCAGATTGCGGTTCCCCTTGGACTGTGCATGATCGTCGAGGCAACGCGGACATTAATGCCAGCAGATATCTGGACCGCAATCCTTCTTGGGCACTTCACGCGGTGCGTCCTCAGCGTCGCCCGATTCCGACAGCAGAAGTGGCGATCGATCGCGGTAGATATTGAGCCTGTACGGCCGTGATGCGATGTAGTGTCTCGCAACGATGACGACGTTTTTTATCTGGACGCTCGTTGCTTTGGCTCTCGCCATTGCGTTTTGGATCGCTCATCTAGTCAGGGACATCAACGGGCGCTTTGACGAGATCGAGCACAAGCTCGACGTCATCATCTTTCAACTCGATCGCAGCGGCCCTCGCAAGCCGGACTCGGACTAGGATCAAGTCATGGCAGTCCGCACAGAGTCAGTCATCGCCGATCAAGCGGAGGCGAGTCGGTCTTCACGGGTGAGCACAGGATCGACCGGCATCGCGGGCATTAGCCGCGTTCCACCTCCGATCAACGAGCCGAACCTCGGGTACCTTCCTGGTTCGCCAGAACGCGCCGCGCTGAAGGATCGCCTCAAGACGATGGCGGCTGAGCGCATCGATATTCCGATCGTGATCGGAGGGCGCGAGATTCGGACGGGCCGTACACAGCAGACGGTCATGCCGCACGACCATCACCATGTGCTCGCCGACTGGCACGCCGCGGATCCGGAACACGTCCATGCGGCCATTGCCGCGTCCACAGCGGCAGCCCGCGAATGGGCGAGCTGGCGGTGGGAGGATCGCGCCGCGATATTTCTTCGGGCAGCCGAGTTGTTGACGACAACATGGCGGCAGACGCTCAACGCCGCAACGATGCTCGGCCAGTCGAAGACGGCGTTTCAGGCGGAGATCGACTCTGCATCGGAACTGATCGACTTTCTCCGGTTCAACGCGTTCTTTGCCCAGGAGCTCTACGCCGAACAGCCGTCGAGCTCGCACGGTGTGCAGAACCGCATGGACTATCGGCCGCTCGAAGGCTTCGTCTATGCCGTGACGCCGTTCAATTTCACCGCTATTGGAGGCAATCTTCCGACGGCGCCGGCGCTGATGGGCAACACCGTGATCTGGAAGCCTGCATCGAGCGCGATGTTGAGCGGCTATTACATCGTGCGTCTGCTCGAACGAGCCGGTCTGCCTCCGGGCGTGATCAATTTCGTGCCCGGTGATGCCGCGCAGATCACCAACATCCTGCTTGATTCACCGGATCTTGCGGGTATCCATTTCACGGGCAGCACCGCGGTCTTCAACAGCATGTGGCGAAAGATCGGCGAGAACGTCGGCCGCTATCGGTCCTATCCGCGCATCGTCGGCGAAACCGGCGGCAAAGACTTCATCGTCGCGCACCCGTCCGCGGACCCGCAGGAGGTTGCGGTTGCCGTCGCGCGCGGCGCGTTCGAATACCAGGGTCAGAAGTGTTCCGCGGCGAGCCGTATCTACATTCCGCAGTCGCTCTGGCCCGACGTCCGTGATCGCGTCGTCGGCATGATGCGCGACATGAAGATGGGCGACGTCGCGGACTTCCGCACGTTCCTCGGTGCCGTCATCGACCGCAAGGCGTTCGACAAGATCGGCTCCTATCTCGATGAGGGGAAGAAAAACGCGAAGGTTATCCAGGGCGGCACACCGCGGGGCGAGGTCGGCTACTTCATCGAACCGACGCTGATCGAGACGAAAGACCCCGCTTACCGTCTGCTATGCGAGGAAATCTTCGGCCCCGTCGTGACTGCGTACGTTTACGACGACGCCGCGTGGAGCAAGACGCTGGAGACGATCGATCGCACATCGCCGTACGCGCTCACCGGATCTGTGTTCAGCGCTGATCGCGCCGCGATTCTCGAGGCGACCGACACGCTTCGACATGCCGCCGGCAACTTCTACATCAACGACAAACCGACGGGCGCTGTCGTCGGGCAGCAGCCGTTTGGCGGCGCGAGAGCGTCGGGCACCAATGACAAGGCTGGGTCAAAGCTCAATCTGACGCGGTGGGTGAGCGCGCGAACGATCAAGGAGACTTTATCGCCGCCGCGTGATCACACATACCCGTACATGTCGGAGGAATAAGCGGCGCCAACTCCATCACGATTCCAACAGCAAATTCCCTGGGTCCTCGATGTACTCCTTCACTTTGACGAGGAACTGCACCGCCTCGCGGCCGTCGACGATGCGGTGGTCGTAGCTGAGGGCGAGATACATCATCGGACGAACGACGACTTCACCGTTCGGTGCCACCGCGCGATCTTGAATCTTGTGCAGGCCGAGGATACCGACCTGCGGCGGATTCAGAATCGGTGTGCTCATCAGTGAGCCAAAGACGCCGCCGTTGGTGATCGTGAAGGTCCCGCCGGTAAGGTCGTGGAGCGTCAACGTTCCGTCTGCCGCTCGTTTTGCAAAATCACGGATGGCCCCTTCAAGCTCCGCAAACGACATCTGATCCGCATCGCGGAGCACAGGGACCACCAGACCGCCTTCCGCTCCCACCGCCAAGCCGATGTCGTAGTAGTGCTTGATGACGATCTCGTCGCCCTGGATCTCCGCGTTCAGAAGCGGAAACGCGCGCAGCGCGGCAATGCTCGCCTTTACGAAAAACGATGCGATCCCGAGCGAGACGCCATGCTGCAGCTTGAACGGCTCCTTACGGCGCTCCCGCAGCGCCATCACGGCGCTCATGTCCACTTCGTTGAACGTAGTGAGCATCGCGGCGTTGTGCTGCGCCTCGACGAGGCGGCGAGCGATCGTCGCGCGACGCTTCGACATCCGTTGACGTTCTTCCCGCCGCTCGGTGCGCATCGAGGCGGGTCGGGCGGGTGGGGCTGACGGGGCGGGTGAGGGTGCCTTGGTAACCTGCGGCGCTGTCACCTGCGGCGAGGACCCTTGAGGTCCGCGCGACGGGCTTGCCGCTGGCGCAATCGCCTTCTGCACGTCGTGTTTCATGACGCGCCCGGCCGCGCCCGAACCTTGGATCGACGCGAGGTTGACGTCGTGATCCTTTGCGACGTTCCGCGCCGTCGGAGTTGCCCGCGTATCCTCCACGGACTTGGTCACCTGTGGCGCGGACCCTTGTGGTCCGCGCTGCGAACCATCTCCCGAAGACTTCTCCTGTGGGGCACTGGCAGTCTCGTCCATCACCGCCAGCACCTCGCCAATTTTCACATCGTCGCCTTCCTTGTGCTTGATGCTCGTGATGACGCCGCCGCGGTCGGCATTGACTTCGAGATCGATCTTCTCGGTCTCGAGCTCGACGAGAGGGTCGCCGACTTCGACGCGCTCGCCTTCCTGTTTCAACCAGCGCGCAACGCGCGCTTCGACAACGGATTCACCAAGCTCGGGGACGACGATGTTGGTCATCGGAGTGGTCAGACTTCCTTCGACAGCACGATTGACGATTCGGAAATGGTGCCGTCGATGTCGAATGCCTGCTGAATGAGTTTCTGCTGGTTGGCGTGGTGCCATGCCGCCGAGCCTTCCGAGGGACTCGCGCTCCGCGCGCGGCCCACGTAGCGCAGCGGGCAGCGATCACCGATCAATTCCTCGAGCAAAGGCCGCATGAACTGCCAGGCACCCATGTTCTCGGGCTCCTCCTGAAGCCACACGACGTCGCGCACGGATGGATAGCGGCCCAGCACCTCGTTGAGCGCAATTTTCGGGAATGGATAGAGCTGCTCGACCCGGCAGATGGCGACATTGCGTGCGGTGGCGCGGCGGTCGCTGGCGATTAGATCGACATAGACTTTCCCGCTGCACAACACCACGCGATCGATGCCGCCGGCGCGGCCTCGCGCGTCCTCGTCATCGATGACCGACAGAAAGCGGCCCTCCGCGAGCTCGCGTGGCGTGGATGCGGTCAACGGATGGCGCAGCAGGCTCTTGGGCGTGAGAACGAAGAGCGGCAGTGGATCACGTTCGAGCAGCGCTGCCTGGCGGCGAACGACATGGAAGTACTGAGCCGCCGTGGTGCAGTTGACGAGACGAAGATTGATATCGGCCGCCGCATCGAGAAACCGCTCGGGACGCGCGCTCGAATGCTCCGGCCCCTGGCCTTCATAGCCATGCGGCAGCAGGAATACGAGCGACGGCCTCAGTCCCCATTTCGCGCGACCTGAGGTGACGAATTGGTCGAGCATCACCTGTGCGCCATTGATGAAATCGCCGTACTGCGCTTCCCAAATGACCAGCCGCTTCGGTTCCTGGACGTTGTAGCCGAACTCGAAGCCAACCGCCGCGTTTTCGCTCAGCGGACTGTTGTGAATCTCAAACGACGCACGCGCCTGCGGAAATTCCTGCAGCGGAATCAGCTGCCTGCCGCTGCTGGCATCATGAAACACCGCGTGACGATGGCTGAAGGTGCCACGTTCGACATCTTCGCCGGTCATGCGGATCGCGACGCCGTCGACAAGGATGGTCGCCAGTGCCAGTTCCTCGGCTGTGGCCCAGTCGATCGAGCGCTCGTCGGGATTTGCGAAGGCCGCGCGGCGCCGTTCCATTCCGCGCTCCAGCTTGCGGTGGAACGTGAAACCAGCCGGGCGAGCCAGCAGCGCATCGTTGATCTCGCGCAGACTGTCGACTGCCACCCCCGTTGTGACCCTGGACGCGGTACCCGGCGGAGCCATTGAAGGTAGCGGTGGAACATATTCCTGGTCCGGTTTCAGCGTCGCGTACGCTGCTTCGAGGTCGTCGAAATGTTTCTTGACGAGCGCCTCCGGCAGTTCCGGTGCAATGCTGCCCTTGTCGACGAGCGTTCGAGCCCATTGTTCGCGAACCGTTGGATGCGACGCGATGGCCTTGTACATCATCGGCTGCGTGAACGATGGCTCGTCGCCTTCGTTGTGTCCGTAACGGCGGTAACCAACCAAGTCGATGAGAAAGTCGAGCCCGAAACGGACGCGGTACTCCCACGCGAGACGCGCAGCCTCGAGGCAGGCGACCGGGTCGTCGGCATTCACATGGACGATTGGAATCTTGAATCCGCGCGCCAACCCGCTCGCGTAACTCGTGCTATAGGAATCCTGAGGGGTTGCGGTAAATCCAAGCTGGTTGTTGGCAATGACGTGGATTGTGCCGCCGGTGGAGTATCCGGGTAACCGCGAGAGGTTCAACGTCTCCTCGACGATGCCCTGACCCGAGAACGCCGCGTCGCCGTGTATGAGAATGGGCACGGTGATGCCGCCGTCGAACTCCGCGGCGCCTCGTTGATTCGCAGATGTTCCCGCGGCGCGGGCCATCCCGACCGCGACCGGATCGACGGCTTCGAGGTGGCTCGGGTTCGGCGGCATCGTGATGAACATCTGCCCACGCGGCGCCGCCGTGCGGGCCCCCGCGTGATACTTCACGTCTCCCAGCCATCCGAGGTCGGTTCGCAATGATTTGGCGGCGACCGGATCTTTGAACTCCGCAAGAATTTCCGCGTAGGGCTTGTCGAGGACGTGCGCGAGGACGTTCAGGCGGCCGCGGTGAGCCATCCCGAGCACGGCGTGCCGCGCGCCATGCTCGGCGGCGCCACAGACGATCTCGTCGAGGATCGGCACCAACATGTCGAGTCCTTCGATCGAGAATCGCGTCTTCCCCGGAAACGTGCGGTGGAGAAATCGCTCGAACGACTCGACCTGGGTGAGACGATCGAGAATGGCCGCGACGCTGTTGGCGTCCATCGGCGGCAGGAACCGGCCGGATTCGGCGGCATGCCTGAGCCACTCACGCTCCTCAGGTACGAAGATGTGTGCGTAGTCGAAACCGCTAGTCGAGCAGTAAATGCGGCGGAGCTTGTCAATAGCCTCGTACGCGTTCGCGGACGCTTCGGCGACCGGTCCGCCAACCAGTGATGCGGGGAGCGCTGTGAGATCCGCATCCGTGATCCCGTGGGCCGCGAGCGAGAGTGACGGATCGCCGACGGGATCGGAGCCAAGCGGATCGAGCCGCGCCGCCAGATGTCCGTAACGGCGAATAGCGTTCGCCAGGTTCGCGGCGCCGACAATCTTGCGAACCTCGAGTCGGGCAGGCTGTGCTGGGGCGTTGCCGGCTGGCTCGTCTGCGGCGGGTGTCCAGGAGTCGAAGATTTCGCGCGTCTGCGGATCGACTGACTGCGGGTTCTGCTTGTAACGCTCGAACAACTCGAGCACATAACCGGCATTCACGCCGCTGAACTCATCCAGACGCATTCGACCCTTCGCGAACCTATCGTACCCCACCGGTCGCAGGCACAATACTGATGGACGGGAATGGTCAGGCTCATCGCCATCGACATTGACGGCACGCTGCTGGATACACGCGGGCAGATCCCGCAGGCCAACATCGACGCCATTCACGACGCGGTCGGCGCCGGTATTCATATCGCCCTCGTCACCGGCCGCAGTTATCCATTCGCCCGACCGATTGCGGAGCCGCTTCCCGCGTCGATTACGCTCATTGTCAGCAACGGTGCCGTGGAGCGCGACATGGATGGATCGCGCGTCGCGCGGCGGCTGCTCGATCGGCAGATTGCACGCGCCGTGCTCGACGCCACCAGGCCATTCCGCGAGTTGGCGGCGCTGGTCTTCGATCGCGATGCCGATCGTCAGGTCATGTTCGAAACCATGGACTGGGAACATCCCGGCCGAAAGGCATACTGGGCGCGCAACCACTCGCTGATTGCCAAGTCTGTACCGCTCGAGGATGCGCTTGTCGAAGATCCGATTCAGGTGATGTTCAACGGTGGCGTCGACGCGATGCGATCGCTGTACTGCGCGCTCCATGCGGAGGCGAATGGATTCGCGGTATCGCTCACCGAGTACGTCCATCGTGACTTTTCGTTGATCGACGTCACAGCTCCGAGCGCGACGAAAGGGCGCGCACTCGCCTGGCGCGCGACACAGCTCGGGCTTTCGCGTGAAGAGGTGATGGCCGTCGGCGACAACTTCAACGACCTCGAGATGCTCGAGTTCGCGGGGCTGCCGGTCGTGATGGCGAATGCCGTAGACGGACTGAAGCTGCGAGGATGGGCGGTGACCAGCGATAACGAGAATGCGGGCCTGGCGGAGGCGATTCGACGGTTCGCGTTGAATGTTTGATTGAAGGGAACAGCCTTCGCTGACTTTCCAGTCACGAGCCTCAGAGTCTCAGAGACTCAGAGATTCTTGAGACTAACTCTGCGCACGCCGTCTTTCATCACCGGCCTATTGAAGTTGAGGATTAGTCCAACGTGCATGTCAGTGATGCGAAGGTACGTAAGCATTTGCGCCAAAAATACGGGATTGAACCGTTCCACGCTCTTGATTTCGACGATGACTTCATCGCGAATGATCAGATCAGGCCTGTGTTCCGCTATCAGTTCACCTTTGTAAAACACTGGTACGCCGATCTGGCGCGTGAACGGCAAGCCGAGCGACTTCAGCTCAATGCACAATGCCGATTCGTAAACAGACTCGAGCAGCCCGGGCCCGAGGTGTCGATGTACCTCGATGGCGCATCCGATAATCTGCTCGGTCAGGTCAATCGCGAGAGTTGGGTAAATTTCCATCTCTGAGTCTCTGAGGCTCGTTTCTGAAAGGTCAGTGACAGTTGTTGAATTGAACTAACGCTGCCGACTTCACTTCTTCGGCAATCAACGGAAACGTCGACAACACGTGAACAAACTCCGACTCCGAAAGCCCGTACAGGTTCGCCACTAATCCCTGCAGCTCCGCGTACTCGGGCTGCCT
>Ga0310810_10006659_pt1 | contig 13082 bp, 11 predicted proteins | sample NCmetagenome_FD_207641 | JGI IMG/M metagenome (GOLD analysis project Ga0310810, IMG submission 207641) | Soil microbial communities from experimental microcosm in Duke University, North Carolina, United States - NC | ecosystem: Engineered > Artificial ecosystem > Soil microcosm > Unclassified ... | reverse complement strand
CTGCGGGAACATGCCGTACCATGCGCGCCGTCCCGGCGGGGCGTTTTCAACCGCCAGCAGTACGGCGCCGCCCCACTCGCCACCGAGGCCCAGGCCCTGACCGAACCGGCACAACGCCAGCAACGCGGGCGCCGCGATGCCGATGCTCTCGTAGGTGGGCAGGATGCCGATGGTCACCGTCGACACGCCCATCGTGAGGAGCGCGGCGACGAGCGTGGCTTTGCGGCCGATGCGATCGCCGAAGTGGCCGAAGAGCGCGGATCCGATCGGCCGCGCGAGGAAAGCAATGCCGAACGTTGCCAGCGATGCGAGCACCGCCGACGCCGGATCCGACGCAGGAAAAAACAGCCGCGGGAACACCAGCACCGCGGCCGTCGCGTAGATGTAGAAATCGAAGAACTCGATCGTCGTACCGATCAGGCTCGCAAACAGTACCTGGCCTGCTCTGTTGACGGCCGCTTCCGCGGCGACACGAGGTGCGGCCTTCTTGTGCATGGAATGAACCCGGATATGTGTTGCGTCTAGTGCCGTGAAACGGCTTCGACTGTTCGGCGCAGCGCACGCGCCTCGTCGCGAAATGCCGCGAGCAGGCTCAGTGTCTCGGTTCCGTCAAACACTGAAGAATGAACGGCCGCGGTCTCCACGTTCGACACGTCATCGGGATCGCCGATGCCCGCGCCACGCAGGCGCCGCAACCGTTGCAGCATCAGGTCGCGAATCTCCTCTGGGTTATCGACGCCTCTGAATATCGCGACGTGGAGGTTCGATCCCGCGGCTTGTCCAGGAGGTCCGGAGTCCCCGCCGCCTCCCGCCGTATCGACCTTCACGTCAGAGATTCCGAACAGACGCTCCAGCGGCCCCTGCGAGATGGTGATGTTCTGAACGTTCGCAAACGTCATCGTCATCTCGTGAAGGTTCCAGACACCGGCGCGGATGCGCAGACTGCGATCGGTCACCTTGTACCAGCGCATCTCGTAATTGAGCCGCAGCGAAAAGAAACTGAGGCCGGCCTGCGCGATGAAGACGAACGTGGCGAGGACGGCGAGCACGATGACCACGATTGCCGCGAACCCCGACGCGGCGCTGGCGACGAGAAGCGACGTGAAGATCAGGCTGCCGCCGAGGAAGATGGCGACCTCCGTGATCAGCCAGCCGATGGTGATGTAGTGCAAGTAGCCTGGCGCTGCCCGGAACACACGCAGGCTGTGCACGTCACCCATCGGGTCGTGCGGTTCCGGAGGCACTTTCAGCAGCCACAAGAGTGTCGACTTCAGCCGTTCATACATCGCGCAGTTCGTCGGCTCCTCCGCGACCCGCCTGCCGCTCGATTGCCATCCGTGTCGCGCGGAGTTCGTCGATCGCGTCGCGCAGCAACGCCGCCACCTGTCCGGCGTCGCCACTGACCGGGGGCTCTCGTGCTGAATCGTGCGCGGCGGATGGGCGATCGCGATAGCCGCGCATTTGCGTGTAGAGGAAATCACGCACCGCTTCGAATTGCATCAAGCCTTCGAGCGTCATCTCGGCGCCCGAAGAGCCCGACGCCGTCTGAATCTTGATGTCGGCCAAGCCCAGCCACCGCTGGATCAATCCGCTCGTGAGGTGGATATCCTGGATGCGAGCGTAGGTCAGGTTGATCTGCCTTCGAAACAGAATGCCCCATCGCATGTGAATCCCTTCCGCGTCGAACCGGAAATGCATCGTTTCGTAGCGAAAGAAGAGCAGGGGCATCGCGATGAAGAAGCCCGGCCCGGTCAGCACCGCACGAATGACATAGAGCCACAGGAGATTGCGATGCGGCCGGTCGATAGCCAGGATGTCGTCGCCGATCGTGCTCGGAGCCATCAATTGCCGACGATCGTCTGATAGAGCAGGGTCACGAAATTGCTGCGGATCGCGAAGTCGCTGCCCATCAACTGCGTGCAGTAGATCGCGACCATGTCCTCCTTCGGGTCGATCAGCACGTGCGTGGATGCGGCACCCGACCATCCGAATTCGCCGACCGAGCCGATGTTGCCGCGCTCGGCCGGATTCATGAGCACCGAAACGCCCAGCCCGTACCCGGTGCCGGGACCGACGCCGCCATTGGCAAGTGCGGCAGGCGGCAGATGGTTCATCGCCATGAGCTCGACGGTCTTCGGGCTGAGCAGGCGAACGCCGTTCAACTGCCCCTTGTTGAGCAGCATCTGCGCGAAGATCGCGTAGTCACCGATCGTCGTCGAGATGCTGTAGCCGCCGAATACCTGGTCCCCGTAGCCCTTCCCGAGCGGGCTGGTGTCGACGACGAGCTTGCCGTCGCGGCCCATGGTGTAGAGCGCCGGTACGCGCGTCGTCTTGTCGGCGGGCACTTTGAACATCGAGTCGTTCATCTCGAGCGGTCTGAAGATACGCTGGCGGACGAACTCGTCGAACTTCTGGCCGGAGAGTTTCTCGACGAGCGCGGCCTGCACGTCGTGCGCGACGCTGTAGACCCACCGATCGCCGGGCTGATACAGCAGCGGCATCTTTCCGACCTTTTCGATCAGCCCACCGAGATCCGTCGCGAACACGTTCGCGTCCGCGTACATCTTGTCCACGGGAGAGTCACCGAATCCATAGGAGAAGCCCGCGGTGTGACGAAAGACGTCCTGGACGGTGATCTGACGTTTGGCGGAATCGAGCAGCAGACCGCCCTGAGGTGTGCGGCCGACGTAGACCTTCGCATCAGCGAATGCCGGGAAGTATTTCGACAGCGGATCGGTGAGCTGAAACCTGCCTTCCTCGAAGAGCATCAGCAGTGCCGCCGACGTGATCGGCTTGGTCATCGAGTACATGCGAAAGATGTCATCGGCTCGCGTCGGTCTTCCCGACGCAAGATCGGCCTTGCCGTACGCATCGACGTGAACGACTTTGCCGTGGCGGGCGATGAGAGTCACGACGCCAGGTGTGCGGCCGGCGTCGACGTACTCGTGGATCGCCTTGTCCATGCGCGCCAGCCGCTCGCTCGACAGCCCCGCTTCCTCAGGCTTGGACAGTGGCAGCGCCTTCGACGTCACGGCCGCCGAGCCGCCGATGACGAGCAACGCGACGAGGACGATTCCGCCGATTGGAGTCAGTCGAAACATGGAAATCTCCTTGTGGTCATCGTCTCTCATGCGGGGCTGGGGCCCTTCTGGTCGTCGTGTTTGTCGAGCACCTCCCGCACCCGCCGCGCGAGCAGCTCCAGCGAGTACGGTTTCGCCAGAAACTCGATCCCCTCCTGCAGAACCCCGTGATGCACGATGACGTTGGCAGTGTAGCCTGACGTGAAGAGCACTTTCATCGACGGCCGAATCTCCAGGAGGCGCTGCATCAGGACATGCCCGTTCATGCCAGGCATGACGACATCGGTGATGAGCAGAGGCGGGACTTCCGCCATGGCTCTCACAGCCTCGATCGCGGAAGGCCCGTCAGCGAAGGCGTGCACGGTGTAGCCGAGGCGTTCGAGCATCCGCGACGCGATCGTGCGGACGGGGTCCTCGTCCTCCACGAGCAGAATCGTTTCGAGGCCCTGCGGGTGAAGCTCGGAAGCGGACGTCGCCACACGAACGGGATGCTCGTTCACGACGGGCAAATAGATCTTGAAGGCGGTGCCGTGCCCGGGCTCGGAGTACACCTCGATCTGCCCGCCATTCTGCTTGACCGCACCGTACACCATCGCCAGCCCAAGCCCCGTTCCGCTGCCGACCTCCTTGGTGGTGAAGAACGGCTCGAACAGGTGTGCGCGCACCTCCGCGCTCATGCCGCTTCCTGTGTCGGACACGGCGAGCATCACGTACGGACCTGGCTCGACATAGGGATGGCGCTTCGCGTACTCCTCGTCGAGGTAGACGTTGGCAGTCTCGATGGTGAGCTGGCCACCGTGCGGCATCGCATCGCGCGCGTTCACCGCGAGGTTGATCAGAATCTGCTCGACCTGACTCGGGTCGAATCGGACCGGCGCCAGGTCGGGCGCGGTGAAGCGTTCGAGACGGATGTCCTCGCCGATCACGCGCGCGAGCAGCTTCTGCACGTGCGTGAGCACGTCGTTCAAGCTGATCGCCTTGGGATCGATGACTTGCTTGCGCGAGAACGTCAGCAGCTGACGCGTCAGGCCGCTGGCCGAGTCCGCCGCCTTGTCGGCATCGGTGAGGTATTCGAAACGTGGATCGACCGGCTGCGTCTCCATGAGTGCAAGCTCGAGGTTCCCCTTGATGGCCGTGAGCAGGTTGTTGAAATCGTGGGCGATCCCGCCGGCCAACCGGCCGATAGATTCCATCTTCTGCGCCTGCCGGAACTGCGCTTCCAGCCGCTTGCGTTCGGTCACGTCGTGGCAGTTGACCACGATGCCTTCGATGGCCGGATCGGAGAGGTGATTGGTACTCGTGCCCTCCAGCCATCGCCACCATCCATCGGCGGAGCGCAGCCGCAGTTGCCAGCGTGTGATCACGCCAGGTGCGGCCGCGACAACTTGGCCCAGCGTGCTGCGGGCTTCCTCGACGTCCTCCGGCCATACGAGATCGAAGCCGGATCGATTGAGCCACTCGCTGACACGAAAGCCCAGGACGGTCTCGAATGACGGGTTCAGATACTTGAAGCGAGCCTCGGCATCCACGAGCATGATCAGGTCTGATGAGCCCTCGAGCAGCGAGCGAAACCGCAGTTCGCTGTCGCGCAGCGCTTCTTGGGCGCGTTGCAGCTCGGTCACGTCCTCGGCGACGCCGGCGACACGGCTCAACCCGCCGGCGGCGTCGTAGACCGGGAACGTCCGGACGCGCATCCATCGCACCGATCCGTTCCGGTCGATCGCTCTGAGCAACTGATCGTAGCCGCCGCGCGTCGCGCGTTGCCCGGCTTGTGTGGCCCGAGCCACATCCTCTGGGTGAGTCGATCGAAAGAATTCCGTGAAATGCGCACCGACCGGGATGTTGTTGCCGGTGATCTGTTCCCAGACCTGGTTCCGGTAGAGGATGGCGCCGCTCTCGGCGTCGCGCACCCACAGGAAGTCCGAGATGTGGTCGGCAAGATCGCTCAGCACTTCGCCGGCGATCTGCCGGTCGCGCCGGGCCGCTGATTCGGGCGCGCTATCGACGACGATCCCGGCCACGAAGACCTCGCCGCTCGCGGACTGCCCACTCGCCAGCCAGCGCACACGCCGGTGGCCGTTGCTCGCGTGGCGCACCCGTGCCGTAAAGCTGATCGGCGTCTCTGTTCGCGACGCCCTCTCGATATGTGCGGCAGCCAGCGCGCCGTCGTCTTCGTGAATCAGCGAGAGGAAGGTTCGTCCACCGAGGTCATCGGTTTTCCACTCGAGAATGCGACTGAAAGATGCGCTCGTGCGGACGAAGCGGCCATCCGAGTCGAGGATGGCCAGCAGATCTGAGGAGAGATCGAAGAACGGCGCAAAGTCAGTCGCCGGCATGAGGCGAAATGTTCGGTCAAAAGCCCGGTGCAGAATAGCACGCGCGCGCGCACCATCTTCGACGTTCCAGGTTTCACGTCCGGGTTCTGGATCTACCAGGGCGGCAGCGTCATGAACAGGAACTCTTTCAGATAGGCGTCGTGCGAGGCGAGCAGCTCCGCCCCGCTGCCCTCGAAGAAGATCCGGCTGTCGTGCAGGACCATGAACCGGGCGTGCTCGGCGTCGCTCTCGACGATCTGCACCTGTCCGTTGTTGTGCGTGGCCTCGTGCTTGGCGATATAGAACGCGTCGCGAATCTGGTGCGTCACCAGGATCGATGTGACCCGCTCGAGATCGCGCAGCTTGACGATCTCGTCATCCACGCTGGAGGCGATGATGGGATCGAGGCCAGTCGTCGGATCGTCGAAGAGCAGCAGGTTGGGTTTGGTGGCCATGGCTCTGGCGATGGCGACGCGGCGGCGCTGGCCTCCGGAGAGCTCGGACGGCATACGCTCGACGTAATCGGCGAGTCCCACGAAGCCCAGGACCTCCCTGACGCGGCGGCCGACCTCGTCGAGCGGCATCTGGGTCTCTTCGTACAACCGATACCCGACGTTCTCGGCGACCGTCAGCGAATCGAAGAGTGCGATCTCCTGGAACGACATGCCGATGTCGGTACGGAGCTGGAGGAGATCGGCCTCGGGCATCGAGTCGATGCGTTGACCGTTGACGAAGATGGCGCCGGCGTCCGGCCGGATCAATCCGAGAATGAGCTTGAGCAGGATCGACTTCCCGGCGCCGCTCGCGCCGAGCAGGATGCTCATGCTGCCCTTCGGCACGCTGAAGCTCACGTCCCGCAGCACGACGTTATCGTCGAACGCGAAGGACACCTTGTCGAAGACCACGGCAAGCGAATCGGCGTTCTCGGAAGGCATCGAGTCTCCAGCAGGGCTCATTCAGTCTCGTTCGCCTCACGCACGTGGACGAACGACGTGGCCGCCAGCGCATAAGGACGACGCGCCGGGTCGAGCCGCGCGACGAGGTGACGAATCATTGTCGTCCATTCAGGATCCCCCGTCAGATCTCTGCTCGCACGGCGTGCCCGCAGCGGCCGCCGGAACACCACGGACCAATCGGGGCGTTCGCGGCCAGACGCGTCACGAGCGACGACGTCGAATCCTGGCCCATCCTTGTAAATCGCCACGAGCCCGCGTCCGCCGATTCCGCCGATCTCGACCTCGAGCCACACGGCTCGTCCGAGCGCGCTGTCCTCGATGTGCGCGAAGACCCCTTCGACGAGCGGGTGGCCCGAGGCGAAGAAGTCGATCGTTTCATCCTCGACAGCCTCTTCGCGATCGAACGAGCCGATGAAGCTCGAGCCACCCGGGACGCCGGGCAGACTGTCCACCAGCGACTCGTTGCCCAACTCGATTGCGAACGTTCGATGGCCACGCGTGTGCTCGACGGCGAATCCCAATCGTGCACCGGCCGTGGTCACGACGTGCTCGTTGAGCGCATCCAGCTCGCCTGGAACGCGTGCAAGCAGCGCCGCCGCCATGTCCGGCCGATACGGATCGCGATGCAACTGCTGAAACGCCGCTTCGCGGATGCGCGTGCGCGCCGCGTGTGCGTCCGCGACGAGTGCGGCCAGACGCGTGTCGGTCAGACTGGCCGCGGAGTCGAGCGCGATCTCCTCGAGCGCGCGCTCCATGTGAGCGAGTTGCGGCTCGAGGCCGGCGGAGGGCTCGCGAAACACGTCGAGCTCCTCGAAGAGCCTGACGGCGTCGCTGCCGATGCCGGCGGGCGGACGGAAGTACACAATCTCTACAGGTATGCGGCGGCCGATTCGATCGAGACGGCCGATCCGTTGCTCCACCGTGGACGTCTTCCACGGCAGGTCGAACAGCACGAGCCGGTGGCAGAACTCGAAGTTGCGCCCCTCGCCGCCACTCTCGGTCGTCACGAGCAGGCTCGGCCCGTCATGATTCCTGAACAGGGCGACCTCGGTGTCGCGCCGCGCCGTCGAGAGCTCCTCGTGGAATACGCCGCTGGCCAACTGCGCACGGTGGCTGAATGCGTTCCGCAGCATCTCGAGCGTCTCGCGGTGAGCGACGAAGACGAGCGTCTTCTGGCGGGCGTCTTTCCAGCGTGGTGCGTGCGCGAGGAGCCATTCAAGACGCGGGTCGCTCGCATCCATGAGCGAGGCCTGTTCACGTAGCCCTCGCTCATCGGGACCAAGCACAGCGGAGAGCGCCGCCCCCGACGCACACGCGCGGCGAAGTCGTTCGAGTTTTTGCCTCCGGGCAACCTCATGCGGGGCGGCCGAGGTGCGCAGCGCGGCCTCGACCGCACGGTGCGTCTGCCAGCTCGCCGGATTGTCGAAAGAAACCGGCACGCTCACGCGCGGGGGCAGTCCTCCGATATCTGCGCGGCGAGTCGAGCTCGTACACGGGGGCAGAGGCATGCCCTCGGCGAGCCGCGACTCGAAACTGAGCTCTTCGGGGAACTCCCGCGGTCGCAACAGTTGCAGCAGCCTGAAGAACCCATGCGCATCGTCCTCGAGCGGCGTGGCGCTCAAGAGAAGCACGTGACGCCCGAGGGCGGCGATCGGCGCGACAGCCCGCCACGCGGGTTCGCCGGGGTGGCCGGGCGGGCGGCGAAGCCGCTGCGCCTCATCGACGACCAATAGATCGATTCCGGCACGAACCGCTTGCTCCGTGAGGTCGAGACGCTCGATCAGCGTCTCGAGGGCAATGACCACGCGACGGTGTACGTCGAATGGATTGAATCCGGCGCCGAAGTCCTTGACGACGTCGGCCAGCCGTGGAGCATCGAGGAGCGTGAAGACCTGGTGATACTTCCGCCACAGCTCCCCCAACCACTGCACGGTCAGCGACTCGGGCGCGACCACGAGGCAGCGCTCGACGCGTCGGGTGTGGACGAGCCGATTGAGGATCAGTGCCGCTTCGATCGTCTTTCCCAGACCAACTTCGTCGGCGAGCAGCCAGCGCACAGGGTCGGTGGCGGTGGCGCGCTCGGCGACATACAACTGATGTGGAAACAGCCGGACGCGTCCTCCAAGAAACGAACCGAGCCCGTCGGCCTCGCGCAGCGCCAGCAGGCGAAGCGCGTCCAGCCGCGTCAGGAAATCGGTGACCTCATCGAGCGGGCCCGACACGAGCCGCTCGACGAGCGGACGTTCCAGAGCAGAGCGGTGCTCGTCAGCGTCCGGATCGGCTGGGACGAGTGCGTCGGTGTTGGCGGCGAGTCGAAGCGTCGTGCCGGAGCGTGGAAACTCGACGACGAGCGCGCGTCCTTCGATGGCGGTGACTCGCCCGACTCCCAGCTCCGGGTTGAAGCGGTGGGTAAGGAGGTCTCCTTTATTCCAGCGCGTAGATGGCAATTACCTGGCGCGATCGTCTCCGTTGACACGCTCGAAGACGCGCTCTGGCGGCGGCAGCCCCTTGGCCTTGGCCTCTGCGGCCGCCTTCTCGTACGCGCGCTCGGCGGTCAGCGCGTTCCGCATCGCGTTGTTTCCTTCGTGACATCCGTATTCGTAGATCTGATAGCCCGGCTGACTCGTGATGGTCATGCGGAACGTCCACGGCTGTGTGAACGTCGCCGGGTCTTCGATGCGGATCTCGTAGTCGATCATCTCCGGATCGACTCGTGTGAAGCGCTCGACCATGCGCAGCTGGTCGCTGTGCGGCGCGCCACCGACGGCAGTGCGGTCGGTGAAGTTCCGCGATTCGATCACGAGCGTGTCACCTTCGTAGTGGCCCCGGGAGTCGCCCATGAGGAGGTGCATGCCGGAGCCGAGGGCCGGACGCCCGTCGAGCGGAATCACGCGCGTGTCGTGGACCATCTCGTAGCTGATCACCACAGAGTCCGGTGTCTGGATGATTCGCGCGCCGTTGCCGTAGACGGCCGGCATGAATGAGCCGATCGCGCCACGCGTGATGCACCGGTCGTAGAGCGAGAAGTCCTGCACCTTCTCCCAGGGACCGACGCCGAACGAGCCCTGCGCTCGTGGACGTGCCTGGGCTGCCGCCGTCAGCGCGGGAATGCGGCCGTTCGGCGGGTCGATGACCAGCGAGGTATAGCTGAAATCGCGGCTGCCTTCTTCGTTGCGGAAGGTGCCTGTTCTGGCGTTGTCCACGTCGCGCGCGGTACCCCGCTGTTTCGCCCGTGTCGCAAACTCTTCGTCGGTGAGATACATCCGCTCGCCGAACTGCTGTTGCCGCTGCATCGGCACGCCGCGCATGTCGTCGGTCGTCCAGATGCCTTCGAGATCCGGCTGTCCCCAGGCATTGCGTGGCGCCTTCCAGTGGGGATTGGTCCGTTTGGCGGCCATGGCGTCGGCCGAGCCCTTCGCCTGCGCGGCTACCGGCGAGGGACAGGTGAGGAGAACACCACAGAATATGAGTACGCCGACGCCCGGGAATAACCGCCGAATCATTGAAGAGCCCTCCGTCTCGTCACGGGTGTAGAACCCACAATCGGGGATGGTGGCTCGATAGAACCACCATCCGCGAATGGCTTTCCGTAGAGACGGAGGAGGTTAGCACAGGGGCCGTTATCTGGACTCCGGCGCGCCCCCGCCCGCCTGGAACTCCTGCCGGCTGATGACGCCGTCGCGGTTGCTGTCGTAGCGGTCGAAACTGCGTCGTGTCCAACGCCATTCGTTGTAGCTCAGCGTGCCGTTCCGGTTGCTGTCGAGGCTCGCGAAGCTGTCAAAGTCGCCGGAGCCCTCGCCCACAACCTCCGAGCGGCTGAGGACGTTGTCCCTGTTCCGGTCCAGCCAGTCGAACGCGTCGGCGCTGCCGTGCCATTCGTTTCGCTCGATGCGGCCGTTGCGGTTGCTGTCCAGATTCTCGAAACGGTCATCACGGTCATCGTCGCTCGTGTTGCTGGTGAACTCGCTCAAGGTGAGAGCGCCGTCGCGATTGCGATCTGCGCGGCGGAAGTACTCGGCGTTGTAGAACCACTCACTCGATGTCAGCCGCCCGTCACGGTTGCGATCCATCTGGCGGAACGTATCCTCCGTCCAGGTCGCTGGCATTCCGGGGTTGAAGTCTTCGTCAGCTTCACGCGCCGATCGACGACCGCCATTGCGAACCTCATCGCCGGACAGCACGCCGTCCCGATTCCAATCGTGGACATCGAATGATTGACGGCTGCCGTTCCACTCGTCACGCTCGATCACGCCGTTGCCGTTGCGGTCCATGTTCTGGAATCGGGTGCCGCGGTTGTTCGCAGCCGGGCCGCTCCCCTCGCGGCAGTAGCGCCGATTGCCGCCAGGAACGACGTCATCACCAAACTGCCGGACGTACTCATCGGAGTTGATAAAGGTATCGACGAGCGCGACCAGGGAGTCTCGTCCCTGCACGTGGTCATTCAGCCCGCCAGGATCCGGAGCTCGGCCAAGGAGATGCCGATACAAGTTGGTCACGGCCTGCGTGCGATTGTTCGCAGGCAGAAAGCGCTGCGCGTGTTCAGGGGACCTTGCGATCTCCCGCACGATCTCGCGCACGGTCGTCTGTCCATTTCGCAACTGCTCGGCGCGGGCATTGCCCTCGCCTCCAGCCGGGCGCTCGAGGACTTGCCTGTACACCGCGTCCACGACGCTGTCGGCATCAGCAGTGCACGGTTGTTGCGCCGTCGCGAGTGCGGGAGCAAGAACGAGTACTGCCGCCAAATATGCTGAGCGCATGAGATCCTCCGCTCCAGTGTGTTGTCGACCCACGATGGAGGAGTCTGCAAGATCGGCGCCCGTCGAATTGGGCTGGATTTATTGCGCTTGTGCGGCTGAACTTACAGCTGTCCCTTCAACTGAACAGCGTCAGCGGCTGGATCGGTCCGTTCGGGCCGAGGTGGGATCGACTCCGGCGGGCGACACGTTTGGTCCATGCACCGTGCGGTGAGACAAGAACTGCCACTGCCCGTTACGCCGTGCGTACACGCGCTCGAACCAGATTGAGTTGAGCCGTGCAGGGGTATTCGGATTCCGGTTCTTCGGAACGAACAGGCTGACATAACGACCGTACGTGATCGCGATGTCGCCGTGCATCTCGACCTTGACCTGATCGAGATCGTGGACCAGGTACTCCTTGTCCGCGACGCGTTTGAGGAACGCGGCTTTGTCGTCGGACATCAACGGCTGGCCGCCATGCGTCCAGCCATCGCCGTGTACGAAGGTGAAGTCGGGCGAGATCGCGCGATCGACAAACGCCACGTCGCCGCGCACGACGGCCTCTTCGATCTGTTGCTCGAAGGCGAGCAGATCCGCGGACGGTTCTGGCGAATGTTGCTGCGCGAGGAGACTGAAGCGATCGCCAGCAAAGAGCAGCGTGACGGCAATCAGCCCAGCGGTGAATGTCATGCGGAAACGGCGTGCCTGCATATTCGACCCCGCTACGGGACGATGGTGATCGCGGTGTAGGTACCGCTTGGCACCATGTCGATATTGTGTGCTTTGACGATCAATCGCGCGTTGGGATCGCGTTCCTGCGCGATGACCACCTCGCGGAATTCGTCTTCGCTCTGGGCGGCTTTCAGGCGCTTGTCCCGTTCTTCCTTCGATGGATACGCGCGGATATAGATGAAGGTGTCGGCGGCGTCGATTCCGAGCTCGGCGTCGCTCTGCTGGGGGATGAAGTAGCCCACGTTCGTGATGCCGTGGCGGGCATAGATTGCCGCGGTCCGGCTCGCAAAGCGCGCCGCGAGCGCATCACGCTTGCCGGGCTGGGCTTTGTAAATGCGAAGTTCATAGAAGCCTGGGAACGTCTGCTGTTGCGCGTAACCCCAACCGAGGCCGGCGACTCCGAACGCGACGCCCGCGATGGCCAGAATTTTCCACTTGAGCATGTCGATCTCCTCCCCGGAAGCCTCTGGACTCGGCATTCTACGCCCGGCTGGACTGTCCGTGCGCGTCGTGGTCAAATCACCGGCGGCTGGAAGGGGAGTCGACTATGCGAAAGCGGACAGCTGGCCTCATCGTCCTTATCTTCAGCGTGGTCGGGGCGGGCGCGCCGACGCTCCTCGCGCAGGCGGAGTCCGATCACGGTTCAGTGGGCAGCGATGTCCTCACGCTCGAGAAGCGCATCGCCAGGGCTATCGTGGCCGGCGACACCACCTACTTCGACAGAGTCACGGCACCCGACTTCGTGATGGTGCACGGCGATGGCTGGACGCACGGCGGCCAGCCGACGCTCATCGACGACAAGACGAGTTTCATGCGCCGGGTGGCGGACAAGTCGTACGCCGTGCACGACTACGACGTGCAATCCGTCGAGATGCACGGCGACGTGGCCATTACCTACGGCCGATACGTCGGCAACATCCCGAGTTCACCGCCTGGCCGTCAGTGGTTCTACGTCTGGTACCAGAAGATGTACGTCAAGCGAGACGGCCGTTGGCTGTACGTGTCGCATCGCACGGTGGACGGCGCGCACTACGGTGTCGATCGCCAATCGGTCAGTGTCGAGGGATCCAAGTGAACTGATGTTCAGGGGAACTGGTTCAAGGGGTTCAGGGGGTTCAAGGGGTTCAGGGGGTCCCGTTCAGTCGGGGTCAGATGGTTCTCGTAGGTTCAGTGGTTCTGTTCAAGGTTGAGAACCCTCGTCGTGAACTATGCGAACCGCGTGAACCTACTGCACAGGACCTTCTGCACCCCTGCACCCCTTGA
>Ga0310810_10006658_pt1 | contig 13083 bp, 11 predicted proteins | sample NCmetagenome_FD_207641 | JGI IMG/M metagenome (GOLD analysis project Ga0310810, IMG submission 207641) | Soil microbial communities from experimental microcosm in Duke University, North Carolina, United States - NC | ecosystem: Engineered > Artificial ecosystem > Soil microcosm > Unclassified ... | reverse complement strand
GACGGGGCGTTCACGGACAACATCAACAAGAAAGGGGGCGGGAGTTACACGTATCAAACGTGCGAGGCCGGTACGTCTACCTGCACCAACAGCGTGTCCGTATCGTTCTAGAGGCCCGCGGCGGCCGGTCGGAGTGGCCATTTCCGGTCCTGCCCGTGCGCTAGCCGTGCCTCTACCAGACCAAAGTCCGACCTGACGAACCCCGAAGTATGGAGAACTGAGGACACTAGTCTGCTCGGACGCAGACTTCTGTCGCGCCGAGCCAGCGTGATTTTGAGCCGATCCAGGTCATAAACACCTTCGTAACAACAAATTATGAAAACCATAGGGTCTGGATTCAACCCGGAAGGGGGGTTGCTCAGTCAAGCCGGTTCAGATCTGCACGTCGTAAATGAGGTCACCTCAATGATTCGAAACTGGACCGCGCACCTGTTCGTCCTCACCGTCGTCTTCGCGCTCGCCGGCTGTGGTAAGGACCCCGAAGTCGCCAAGCGGGAATACATGAAGAGTGGGCAGCAGTATGTCGCGGCTGGGAAGTACAAGGAAGCTGTCATCGAGTTCCGCAATGCTGTGCAGCAGGACCCACGGTATGGTGAGGCGCGCTTTGCCCTGGCCGGCGCGCTCCTGAAGACAAGCGACGTTCAGGGTGCGTATCGCGAATTCATTCGTGCCGCCGATCTGCTTCCGAGCGATATCGAGGCGCAGCTATGGGCAGGCGAAATGAACCTTGTCGCGGGCCGGTTCGAGGATGCCAGATCGTCTGCGGATAAGGCACTGAACCTCAACGCGAAGAACGTGCGCGCGCAGCTCATAAAGGCGAACGCGCTCGCCGGCCTCAAACAGTTCGACGCAGCGGTGCAGGAGGCGCAGGACGCGGTCAGCCTCGACCCGTCCGACATGCACACGTTCAAGAACCTGGCGATGATCCAGTACGCCAAAGGCGATCGCGACGCCGCCGAAAAGAGTTTCAGGCAGATCGTCGAGTCGGAACCGAAATCGATGGAGGCTCGTGTCGCTCTCGCGAATTTTTACTGGTCAGCCGGCAAAAGGGATGTGGCGGAGAGCTCGTTGAAGGAGGCGCTGACGATCGAACCGAACAGCACCGAAGCCAACCGCGCATTGGCCGCGCTGTACCAGGCGTCGGGCCGGATTGCAGATGCGGAGGCGCCGCTGAAGCTGGTGGTCGGGCAGGCGAAGGATGCGGACTCGATGATCGCGCTTGCCGACTATTACCGCACTCTGCGCCGTGATGCGGACGCGGTCGCGCAGCTCGAGAAAGCCGCGGCCGATCCGCGAGCCTTCGGCGCCGCGACCGTTCGGAAGGCGACGATCCTGTATGCCCAGGGGAAAAAGAGCGAGGCGTACGCGGCCGTCGACGCCGTTTTGAAACAGGACGAAACCGAGACCGCCGCGCTCGTCGCGAAATCTCAATTCCTTGCGCAGGACGGCAAGCTCGATGACGGTCTGGCACTCGCGAAGAAGGCAGCTTCGACCAATCCGGGTTCGGCATCGGCCCATTTCGCAGTCGGCCGGATCAATGAAGCAAAAAGCGGCGCCCCGGAGGCGATCGCTGCCTACAACGAGGTGCTGAAGATCAACCCCGGAGCCACCGAAGCGCAGCTCGGGCTCGCGCGCGTCTATCTGGCGTCGGCACGCTACGCCGATGCACTCCACGTGACCCAGCAGCTTGTCTCGTCGCAGCGCGAGAATCAGCAGGCGCTGCTCCTCCATGCACGCGCGTTAATCGCGCAGCGCGAACTTCCGGCGGCAGAGGCGCCGCTGCGCGACGTTCTCAAGTTGAATCCGCAATCCGCCGACGCCCACGCCGAATTGGGCATGCTCTACGGCCTTCGTTCGGATGCCGCGAAGTCGCGGGCCGAGTACGAGCGGGCGCTGGCACTGGATCCCGGGAATCTCGACGCGGTAGGTGGCATCGCCGTGCTTGACGTGGCGCAGCGGAATCCTGCGAGCGCCCGGGCGCGTCTGCAGGCCGCCCTGGCGAAGAACCCGGATTCAACGAAGTTGCTGCTCGTTGCGGCGCGCGTCTACATGTTGGTGAACGATCCAGCCGAGACCGAGCGCGTCCTCCGTCACACGCTAGAAGTTGATCCGTCGACACTCGGCGCGTACGCGATGCTGGGGCAGCTCTACGCCTCGCAGAAACGGACAGATCAGGCCATCAAGGAGTTCGATCAGCTCCTCGTGCGCAACCCGCGCTCGGTCGGTGCCCACACCATGATCGGAATGCTGCTGGGACTGCAGAACAAGCGTGAGGACGCGAAGAAGCACTACGAGCAGGCGATCGCCATCGACGAACGCGCGGCGGTCGCGTCCAATAACCTGGCGTGGCTCTACCTCGAGGACGGAGGCAACCTCGACCTGGCGCTTCAGCTTGCACAGTCCGCCGAAAACAGTCTGCCGGACTCCCCGGAGGTTGGCGACACATTGGGTTGGGTCTATTTCAAGAAGGGCCTGACCGATCAAGCGGTCAAAACGCTCAAGGAATCGGTCAGCAGGCAGCCGGATCGCGCGGACTTCAACTACCATCTCGGGCTTGCTCTGGCAAAGAATGGCGACGTTCGATCGGCGCGTCAGACGCTTGAAAAAGCGCTTCGCCTCGACCCGAAATCCAACGAGGCGCAGCAAGCACGAACGGTGCTGACGCAGTTGCCCGCCGGACTGTAGAGTGATCATTGCTTGAGCGTGCTCGTATGAAGCGATTCGGCCTATGGGCCCCCATTGCGTTATCGGTAGCTGCGTTCGCGCTCCTCTATCGCGCTGTGATCGCCAAGCTGGTCTACGACTGGGCTTACGACGGCAACTTCTCGCATGGCTTTCTGATCGTGCCCATTGCCGGGTATCTCGTGTGGGAGCGGCGGAAGAAGCTTGCCGCGACGCCGATCGAGCCGAGCGTTGTTGGCCTTGTGCTTCTTCTCGGCAGCCTCATCACGCTGGCGGCCGGCATTCTCGGCGCCGAGCTCTTTCTGAGCCGCGTCTCGTTGATCGGTGTCATCGGCAGCATCGTCGTCTTCACCACCGGCTGGCGGGTCCTGAGGGTGCTCATGTTCCCGCTCGCCTTCCTCCTGCTGATGATTCCGATTCCAGCGATCGTGTTCAACCAGATTTCGCTGCCCCTGCAGCTCGTTGCTTCGAAGGCCGCCGAATACACATTGCAGATGGTGCACATTCCAGTGCTGCGCGAGGGTAACGTCATCGTCCTCGCCAACACGAGCCTGGAGGTCGCCGAAGCGTGCAGCGGCATCCGTTCGCTCATCTCACTGGTGACGCTGGCGATCGTTTACGGTTATTTCAGCGAGGGACGCGTGTGGGCGCGGTTCGTGCTGACGCTGGCCGCCGTTCCCGTTGCTGTGGTCTCAAATGCAGCGCGCGTCGCGGGCACCGGTATCGCCGCGCATTACTACGGCCCCCAAGTGGCCGAAGGGTTCTTCCACACTTTCTCAGGGTGGATGCTCTTCCTGGTCGCGTTCGTGATGCTGTTTGCCATCCAGAAGCTGCTCGGTGTTGCCACACCGGCGACCGGGACGGGCGGCGGCATGCGGGTCGCGGAGGTATAGATGAGCACAGTCACCCGGATGTGGGTCGTCACGATCGTTCTCGTCGGCGCGTCGGTCGTGATTGGCCGCGCGTCACAGACCGAGACCACGCTCCAGCGTCAGCCCTTCAGCGTGTTTCCGATGACTATTAGCAAATGGAGCGGCCGGCCCGATCCGCCGTTGACACAGCACGTGCTCGACGTGCTCGGCGCGGACGATTACTTGAGCCGTACGTACTACAGCGCCAGTGGCGAAATGGCGAATCTGTATATGGGCTTCTACAAGGAGCAACGCGAAGGCGACACGATTCACTCGCCGCTTAACTGTCTGCCCGGTGCGGGATGGGAACCGATAGAAAAGCAACGCGTGCAGTTGCGTACCCCGAACGGGCCGGCCGTCGTGAACGAGCTGGTCATCGAGAAGGGGATTGAACACCAGGTGGTGCTCTATTGGTACCAGGCTCACGGCCGCATCGTGGCGAGCGAATACTGGGGCAAGACGTATCTGGTTCTCGACGCACTTCGTCTGAACCGTACCGACGGCTCGATGATTCGGGTGATCACGAACCTCGGGGACAACATGAAGGAAGGGCGGCCGCGGGCGTCGGCACTCGCACATGAGTTCGCGGAGATGGTGTTGCCCATGCTCGCCCCGTACGTGCCGAGTTGAGAATGCATGCCGTTCACAGGTGTGTCCTTTTCCTCCATGTCGTGCGTGGTGAACGCCTAAGGAGTGTGCACGTTTGTCGACCGTAGAGTGGGGTTACCGATCGGCGGGCCAGCGGCTGGCTGACGACGTCCGCGAGATGCTGCGCGAGCAGCGCGATTATCGTGAACTCCTCTATCAGATGACGCGTCGCGACCTGATGCTCCGTTACAAGCAGACGGTAATGGGCTTCGGCTGGGCGGTGTTCATGCCGGTCATCAACACCATCCTCTTCTCGGTGGTGTTCATGCGCGTCGCACCGATTGACGTTGGCGTGCCCTACCCGGTGTTCGCGTATACAGGCCTACTCGCGTGGAACTTCTTCGCATCGTCGCTGCGGTTCTCGGTCACGTCGCTCACCGCGAACACGAACCTCGTGACCAAAGTGTACTTCCCGAAGGAAATCTTCCCCATTTCCGCCGTGATCGTGTCAGCCGTGGACTTCGCGGTGGGTGCGATCGTGCTCGTCGGGATGATGGCGTACTACCGCATTCCGGTGACGTCCACAGTCCTCCTCCTGCCGTTTGTTCTCGTGGTCGAATTCATGTTCGCGACAGGTATTGCCCTGATCCTCGCGATGGCGAACCTGTTCTATCGTGACGTCAAGTACCTGTTCGAAGTGGTGATCACGATCGGGATGTTCGCAACATCGGTGTTGTATCCGGTCACTCGCTTTGGCGGCGCGACCGGTGCGTTGCTGCAGCTCAACCCGATGACGCCAATCATCGACGCCTACCGAGCGGTGCTCCTGCGTGGCGATTTGCCCTCCACCAGCTTTCTGCTCAGTGCCGCGGTGTCGACAGTGGTCCTCTTCGTCGCGTGGCTCCTGTTTCATCGGGCGGAGTTTCAGTTCGCGGAGAACGTGTAGTGGGCCAACCTGCTGTCGTCGTCCACGGAGTGTGGAAGAAGTTTCGACGTGGTGAGCGTCACGACACCCTGCGCGACCTGCTTCCATCGCTCGCGAAGAAAGTCCTGGGCCGCACGCGTCCGCACGATCTTCAAGGCGCTGAGGAGTTCTGGGCTCTTGAAGATCTGTCATTCGAAGTGCCGCCAGGCGAAGCGATCGGCATCATCGGTCCAAACGGGGCCGGCAAGTCGACAACGCTGAAGCTCCTCACACGGATTCTCAAGCCGACGCGCGGCGCCTGTCATTTGCACGGGCGCGTCGGCGCGCTCATCGAGGTCGCCGCCGGTTTTCATCCCGATCTCACCGGACGCGAGAACATCTTCCTCCAGGGCGCCGTGATGGGAATGAAGCGCGCCGAAATCGCACGGAAGTTAGACGAAATCATCGCGTTCGCCGGCGTCGCCGACTTCGTCGACACGCAAGTGAAACGTTACTCGTCCGGTATGAACGCGCGACTCGGATTTTCAATTGCCGCCCATCTCGATCCGGACGTGCTCGTCATCGACGAGGTGTTGAGCGTTGGGGACATGGCGTTCCAGCAGCGCTGTATCGAACGAATGCACGAATTCAAGCGGCGCGGCACTGCAATCGTCTTCGTCTCGCACAATCTGCAGGCGGTTGGCTCGCTGTGCGATCGCGCGCTGTTTCTTCGGGGCTCCGTCCAGCAGTTGGGCGTCCCCCACGAAGTGATCCGGCACTACGTCTCGTCAATGAGCGATCTCGGAGCTCGCGAGAAATCCTTGGAAGTACGGATTCATTCGGCTCGTCTTCTCGACGAACGAAATGCGCACGCGACCAATGTGGCGGCTGGTTCGGAGCTCACGTTACGTGTCGAGTACACGCCGGTCCGCGACTTCAGCCACCTGACGTTCGGCTTTCTCGTCTACCGCTCGACGGACAACCTGCTCGTGTACGACGCGAACCTCACCGGAGAAGAGCTCGGAATTTCAATGGTCCGCGCCGGTCAATCCGTACAGATCGACTTCACGTTCATGGCTCACCTCACTCGCGGCCATTACCACATCGTCTGCCACGCCTGCCACAATCCCACCCAATCCTTCATCGGCTATCTTTCGCCCGCCGCAGTGTTCTCGGTCACCGAGCAGCGAACGTGGGCGGGTGTTGCAAATTTGGACGTTCGGGGGAGAGCAAGGAGCGTGTGCGACGCAGTCAACGAGCAGATTGCAGCAGCCGGTGCCTCGTCGTAGCCGTCGATGCTTGTGAAGCGAGTTCCTGTATTCGAGGGATCGAACTCTTGCTGATTACCGTTGCGATCTGCACGTGGAACCGCGCCGAAAACCTGCGGCGCACGCTCGAGGAACTCACTCGAATCGCGGTGCCTGGGTTGTGCGATTGGGAACTGCTTGTCGTCAACAATTGCTGTACCGACCACACGGATGATGTCGCGGACTCTTTTCGCTCGCGGCTTCCGATTCGGCTGCTTCACGAAACGACCCCCGGCCTGTCGTACGCCCGCAACCTCGCCGTTCGCGAGGCGGCAGGTTCTCACATCGTGTGGACGGACGACGACGTCCTCGTCGATCCAAATTGGCTGTGCGCGCTGATGGCGGAGTTCGAGCGCCATAACGCAGCCTGGGTGTTCGGACCGTCGGAGCCTGAATGGCCCGGAGCGCCGCCGTCGTGGTACTCGAAGCGGTTCCTCGGCTACTTTGCCGGTCTCGACTACGGCCCTGAAACCCATGTCATCACCGACTGGCATGAGCCATTTTTTGGGTTGAACTTCGCGGGCACTCGCGAGGCCCACGTCGCGCTTGGCGGTTTCCGTACCGAGTTCGGTCTCCGGGGCATCGACGGTGGCGTCGGAGAAGACGTCGACATGTTCCAACGGGCGTTCCGTGCCGGCATGACGATCGTCTACACGCCACATGCGTGTGTCCGCCACGTGATCCCAGCTGCGCGCGTCCGCAAGCAGTTTTATCGCCGGCGGGAGTGGTTGGCCAACCGGGTCGTCTTCCAGTACCTCGACGAGATCTTCCCAACGGTCCCGTATCTGCTCGGACTGCCGCGCTTCTTCTACTCGCAAGCGGCGAACGACGCGGTTGGGTACATCCGATCAACGCTCCCTGGCCGCGGCAGCGATCGATTTCATTACGAGCTGCAGTTGCTCCGCTTCACAAAACTGCTTCTCGAAGCGGCGCGACATGGGTTCAAGCGGCCGGCGCGCCATCCGAAGTCTCAGCACGGGCATGCGGGGACGGTGCGGACGTGAAGACGGTCATCCTGGCCGGCGGCGTCGGCTCGCGGTTGGCCGAGGAAACCGTCGTGCGACCGAAACCGATGGTCGAAATTGGCGGCAAGCCGATTCTGTGGCACATCATGAACATCTACGGGTGCTACGGAATCGACGAGTTCATCATCGCGCTCGGCTACAAGGGAGAATTGATCAAGGAATACTTCCTCAACTTTTACGCGCTGAACAATGACATCACGCTCGATCTCGCGACGGGTGGTACGGTCGTCCATGACGGTCGGCAGCCACGATGGAAAGTGCACCTCGTCGACACGGGAGAATCGACGCAGACGGGCGGCCGCATGCGGCGCCTCGCGCGGTGGCTGGGCGAAGACAAGACGTTCATGATGACCTACGGCGACGGTGTTGCGGACATCGATATCCGGGCGCTGCTGCGCTTCCACGAGTCCCACCGAAAGCTCGCGACGGTGACGACGGTGCGCCCGCCGGCGCGCTTCGGGGGAATCCTCTTCGACGGCGAGCGCGTCGCGCAGTTCATGGAGAAGCCGCAGACCGGCGAAGGATGGATCAATGGCGGCTTCTTCGTTCTCGATCGACGTGCCCTTGACTATGTCGACGGCGACGAAACGTTATGGGAGCGCGACCCGTTGGAGCGCCTTGCAGCCGACGGCCAGCTGATGGCGTTTCGGCACGAGGGCTTCTGGCAGCCGATGGATACCGCGCGGGAGCGCAGATTGCTGGAGGAGTTGTGGGCCGGCGGCGCCGCGCCCTGGAAACTGTGGACGTGAAAATGGACTGGAGCGAGCGTCGTGTCCTCGTCACCGGCGCCACCGGGATTGTCGGCTCGGCGCTGACGCCGCGGCTGCTCGACGCGGGCGCGTACGTCGTAGTCCTCGTTCGCGACTGGGATCCGCGGAGCGAGCTCGTGCGAACCGGCGACATCCTCCGCACCAGTGTCGTCAACGGCCGGCTGGAGGACTACGACGCGGTCGAGCGCGCGATCAACGAGCACGAGATCGACACCGTGTTCCACCTCGGCGCGCAGCCGATCGTCACGACCGCGTTCAGAAATCCGCTGCCGACGTTCGAAGCGAACATCCGCGGCAGCTACAACCTGCTCGAAGCATGCCGGGTGCATCGTTCGCTCATATCGTCCGTGGTGGTGGCGTCGAGCGACAAGGCATACGGCGATGCGTCCACGCTTCCCTACACCGAAGATATGCCGGTGAACGGACGGCATCCGTATGACGTCAGCAAGAGCTGCACGGATTTGCTGGCGATGACCTACGCGCATACCTACGGGATGCCGGTTGCCATTGCCCGCTGCGGCAACATCTACGGCGCGGGTGATTTGAACTGGAGCCGCATCGTACCGGGGACGATTCGTAGCTTGTGGCGTGGCGAGCGACCACTCATCCGCAGCAATGGTCTCTTCACGCGCGACTACATCTACGTGGACGACGTGGTGGACGGCTACCTCGCGCTCGGCGCACGCACGGCCGATGAAGGGATAGCAGGTGAGGCGTTCAATTTCAGCCCGGAAACCCGCGTCACGGTGATCGAAATTGCACGCCTAATCCAGCGTCTGTTCGGCCGCGAGGACCTCGAACCGCGCATCCTCGATCAGGCCAGAGCCGAGATCAAGGATCAGTACCTCGACTCGAGAAAGGCGCGTGCTCGACTCGGGTGGACCCCGAAATGGTCGCTCGAGGCGGGGTTGATGGAGACGATTGCGTGGTACAGGCGCTTCCTGGCCTCGACGGCGCGCCAGCCGGCGCTCGCGGAGTAATGAAATTCGTGGCGACGCCGATCGACGGGGCGTACCTGGTCGAGCCGACGCCGCGTGATGATGATCGCGGCTTCTTTGCCCGTATGTGGTGCCACGAGGAGTTTGCGGCGCATGGATTGAACGCGGCGTTCGTGCAGTGCAACGACTCGTTGAGTCGTCATCGCGGCACCTTGCGCGGTCTCCACTATCAGGTGGCGCCGTACGGTGAGGCGAAGCTGATTCGCTGCGTGCGCGGTGCGGTGTTCGATGTGATCGTCGATGTGCGCCCGAGCTCTCCGACCTATCTGCAGTGGTACGGCATCGAGCTCACGGCCGAACGTCGCACGATGCTGTACGTGCCCGAGGAGTGCGCGCACGGGTACCTCGCGCTCGAAGACGACACCGAGGTGATGTACCCGGTAACGTGCGCGTATCGACCGGATGCGGAGCGCGGCATCCGATGGAACGATCGAGCGTTCGGAATTGCGTGGCCGGATGTCGGACCGCTGACGCTGTCGCCCAAAGATCAGGCCTGGCCGGATTACGCGAAATGAAGCGAGTGCTCGTCACCGGCGCCGGCGGCTGCATCGGCCGCCATCTCGTCCCGGCGCTCGTCGCGCGGGGCTGGGACGTGCACGCGCTGACATCGGGAGTGGGCCGCGAATCGCGTTCCGATCCAGGGGGGAAAGCAGCCACCGGCGTGAGGTGGCACACGGGAAATCTGCTGCGGGCCGGCGACGCCGAAGCAGTCGTGCGTGCGGCGTCGCCGACGCACCTCGTGCACCTCGCCTGGTACATCGCGCCGGGACGATGGGCCGCAGCGCCCGAGAACTTCGAGTGGGTGCAGGCGAGCCTGGCGCTGATCAGCGCGTTCAAGGCGCACGGCGGGATGCGCGCGGTGACCGCCGGGTCGTGTCTCGAGTACGACTGGCGCTACGGGTACTGCTCCGAAACGTTGACGCCCTGCGCACCGCACACGATCTACGGGGCGTGCAAGCACGCGCTGCAGATCCTTACCTCGGCGATGGCCCGCGACGGGTCCATCGCGAGCGCCTGGCCCCGGATCTTCTTCGTCTACGGTCCGCATGAGCATCCGGACCGACTGGTTGCCGCGGTCGTCCGGTCGCTGGTCGCAGGCGAGCCGGCCCGCACCTCGCACGGCCGTCAGGTGCGCGATTACCTCTTCGTCGAAGACGTAGCGGATGCGCTCGTGCGGCTGCTCGAGAGCGATGTGACGGGTCCGATCAACATTGCCTCGGGTCAGGCGATCACGCTGCGCGACATCATCTCGGAGATCGGGCAACAGACGGGGCGCTCCGAACTGATTCAACTCGGCGCGATTCCGCCGGCGATCACCGACACGCCGCTCGTTGTCGCCGACACCTCGCGGCTGACGGCCGAACTCGACTGGCACCCGCGGTGGGATCTCGCCCGCGGCATCGAAAAGACGATTGCATGGTGGCGGCAGGAGCTTGCCGCGCGCAGCCTGGCTGACAGCGCGCCGCCAGGGAGCCGGTGACATGCCGACGACCACACCCGTCAGAGTCGGCTTTGTGCTGCACGTGATGAATGTCGCCGGTGCCGAGGTGCTCGTCGCTGAGACCATCCGTCGTCTCGGCCCCCGGATCGAGCCGGTCATCTTCTGCCTCGATGACGTCGGAGCGCTCGGTGAGCGGATGCGCGAAGAGGGGGTCGAGGTGGCTGCGTTTCACCGGCGACCGGGACTCGACTTCCGCGTAGCGTGGAGGATGGCGGCCGAGATTCGAGCCCGGTCGTTGGATGTCGTCCACGCGCATCAGTACACGCCGTTCTTTTATGGCTCGATCGCGGCGCGGCTCTCGGGCGTGCGACCGCGCGTCATCTTCACAGAGCACGGGCGCCATTTCCCGGATGTCGTATCGCCGCGGCGCTGGGTGGTCAACCGGATCCTGTTGGATCGACTCGCCGATGATGTGAACGCCGTGTGCGAGTTCAGCGCGCGTGCGTTACGCGACAAGGACGGGTTTGTTCGTCGACCGATCGAGGTGATTCCCAATGGCGTCGATCTGCCGCGCTACGCGGCGGAGGATCGCATGACGGCGCGCACCGCGCTCGGGCTCGACCCGAAGCTCCGCTACGTGGCCACGATCGCGCGTTTTCACCCTGTCAAGGACCATTTCACGTTGCTGAACGGCTTTGCCCAGGTCGCGCGCATGCGACCCGACGTGGATTTGCTCCTCGTCGGGGATGGTCCGCTTCGACCAACGCTCGAGCGTCAGTGCGCGGAGCTCGGCATGGCCGAGCGCGTGCGCTTCATGGGGGTCCGCGATAATGTGGCGAGCATTCTGAGGGCGAGTGACGTGTTCGCGCTGACCTCGGTGAGCGAGGCTGCCTCGATCACCTTGCTCGAGGCGATGGCGTCGGAGTTACCCGTCGTCGTGACGGCGGTCGGAGGCAATCCGGAGATTGTCCGCGACGGTACGGACGGACTGCTCGTCCCGCGCCGCAGTTCCGCCGGTCTCGCGAGAGCGTTGCTGAGAATCCTGGCCGACGGTGCGATGGCCACGGTGATGGGACGCGCGGGGGCCGAACGGGTGCGCAGCCGCTACCGTCTCGACGAGACGATCGGACGGTATTACGAGCTCTATGCGGGCTTGCAAGTGCCATCACGGACCGAGGCCGCCTGATGCTGCGCCTGACTCTTGTCCTGCTGATCATCGCGGTTGGGGCGACGTCGTCGCTCTTCAGCCCGTTTTACGCACTCCTCTTCTATCTCTGGAATGCGTACTTCCGTCCCGACGACTGGACGTACGGCGGGCTCATCGCGTCGTTCAATCTGTCGTTCATCATCGGCGGGTACCTGGTCGTGGCAACCCTGCTGTCGATGCCAAGACTCCGGGTCGGCAGCCGTGTGATTCTGCTCGCGCTTTTCTTTGCCGACTCGCTGATCTCTACGGTCTACTCCGAACACCCGGCCTGGTCATGGAACTCGTGGACGATGTTCTCCAAGGTCATCATCGTCACCTACATCATCGTGCTGCTGACGACGGATCGGCAGCGTTTCCGAACTGTCCTGACGATCATCGCGATCTCGCTCGGTTTCGAATGTGCGAAGCAGGCGTACGCGCAGCTGTTCCTCGCGCCGGGCGCGCAGAACAACAATTCGATCGTGTTCCTCGGCGACAACAACGGCGTGGCGCTCGGCACGATGATGCTTGTCCCAATCATTGGCGCGCTGGCCCAGACCGCGGCGAGGCGCTGGGAGCAATTCGGCTACCGATTCCTGTTGGTCGGCGTGTTCATGCGAGGAATCACGACGTACTCCCGAGGCGGGTTTCTGTCCGCCGCGGTGCTGGGCATATTCGCGGTCGCGCGGTCGCCTCGTAAATTCCGCGCCCTAATCGGCGCGGCAGTTCTGGGCGCCGTTGTTCTTGCCGTCATGCCGCAGCAGTTCTGGGACCGGATGAACACGATCAACGCGTCCGACGAAGAGCGGGGCGATTCGGCGGAAGGACGGCTGCACTTCTGGTCCGTCGCTCGCGTCATGGCCGACGCGAAGCCGCTGTTCGGCATTGGGTTTGACGCCTTCACCCAGTCGTACGAGGCGTACAACGGCCTGGACGGCCCGTTCCCTGGCGAGCGGGCAGTGCACAGCGTGTGGTTCGGATTGCTTTCCGAAATGGGCTATCCCGGCCTGCTGTTGTTCGTGCTCCTGCTGGCCGACAGCCTGCGGTCCTGCTGGCGTGTGAGCGTGCGATTCCGGAATGACGCCGAACATCGCGATCTGCGGATCTTCGCCAATGCGTTGATGACGAGCATCATCGCATTTGCCGTCGGCGGCACATTCCTGTCGTACCAGTACAACGAGATGATCTGGCATTTCATCGGCCTCGGTATTGCGCTGACGTTCCTCGCCAACGAGGCCCCGAGCGTGGTGACCGAGGTCGAGGGGACGAAG
>Ga0310810_10006657_pt1 | contig 13085 bp, 13 predicted proteins | sample NCmetagenome_FD_207641 | JGI IMG/M metagenome (GOLD analysis project Ga0310810, IMG submission 207641) | Soil microbial communities from experimental microcosm in Duke University, North Carolina, United States - NC | ecosystem: Engineered > Artificial ecosystem > Soil microcosm > Unclassified ... | reverse complement strand
GGCTACAGACATCACTGGGCTTCTCCCAAGCCTGATGAGTGTCGGGTTCCAAATCTTTTTCCCAAGCCGTATCGGCAACGGTCCAAGCAGCACTGGGCGAGTCTGGATCGAGCTGAATGAGGTAGCAAACCGCCCATTGGCAGTGATGTCGGGCATAAAAGCGCCCAATCACCATTCCCCAGTCTGTTGTATGGGTGAGGGGTCGCCATCTAACGCGATCGCCTTCTTGATATTGGGGCGCGACATCATCGGGAAAGTGAGTGGGTAACTCTATCGATGGCGGCGGAATTTCTAAATGGGTCGGGTCAGAAATCACATGGGAGTCACCGTGGCGGATGGCATTCAAATAATTGGCGATTAGCTTGCCATTGAGGTTATGGGTTAAGCGCTGGATCAGAATTGCGGCTAGGCTTTCTACCTCTTGCTCGTCCAGGTTCATTAAAGCAGCCTTGAAATCCTCATCGACGTAGTTGCTGATGCAGGACAACAGTTCTGTAATGCCGAAGTCGTCTAGGGCTCGCTGATACGTATGGGAGTGAGCAATTTTTTCGCTAACTATTTTTACCATATCAATTCTGTGCGCTAATTAACGTTATTTTACTACTAAAGATGGTGCTAATACGCATTAATGATATATATTGATGTTAAAAAAACTTCAATTGATGGAAGGATGTATGATGATGGGTATGACTAAACGTATCCAAGTAACCCTTCCAAACCGGCTTGCAGAAGACTTGCAGAAATGGGCAGATTACGACGGTCGTCCGCTATCGAATCTGGCTGCTTACCTGTTGGAACGTGCTGTTAACGAGGCGAAGGCAGAAGACGCAGAATGGGCAAAAGAAACCCCCTCACCCGCAAAGAAGGGCAAGGGGATTAGCAAAAGTTAGCAAAAGTTCCTGGCGATTAGAAAATGCTGCTAAACCAGCAAATATGTCACAGGGAGTTCATATAGGCCGCTAGTTTGGGCGGTTTTAGTCGGTATAGTCCCAGATTTAGATGATTTCAACCAACTGAATATCAAACGTTAGATTCTCTCCAGCCAGAGGATGATTCGCATCTAAGGTTACGTTGGAATCGCTAACCTCTGTAACAAAAACTGGAACAGCTTGCCCATTCGGCTGTTGGACTTGTAATTGCTGACCCACTTCAGGTTCCAAGTCTGGAGGCAGTTGTTCTTTGTTGACCTGGATAACCATTTCTTCTCGATAGGGGCCATAGGCTTGATCCATTGGGATTTTTTGAGTTTTTGATTCTCCAGGGCTCATTCCCAAAACCGCTTGCTCAAAGCCTGGGATGACCTGTCCCTGATCGAGTGTAAATTCTAAAGGTTCACGATTGGTAGAGGAATCGAACACCGTGCCATCGTCTAGTTTGCCTGTGTAGTGAATCTTGACGGTATCACCCGGTTTGGCTTGTATCATCGCTATTTTCCTTTGGACATAATCAACTTCTCTAGAGTAACAATTTGAGGTATCGGCGGAATACTGTCAAAGCGGTTGAGGGTGTGAACGCCTTTGCTATTAAGTGTTGGGCAATCAGCTTGGTTGGTATATTCTGCGTGATGAGCTACGACACCGCCCTTTCAAACAGTGATCAGGTTGCATCGTGGGGATTGAACCCTTCGGAGTTACCTACTACCTACCTTAGGTGGGGGCTTCTTCCTCCTGTCTTTCTGTAATCTTCTGACCAACTGTTTACTGTTGATGCGATCGCATTTCAAGAAAAAACCCTCAGCGGTAAGCTGAGGGCGGTCATCAGGGTGCATCTACTGCTTAATCCCACTTCAGGCTCATGGCGTCCGGATAAATTTCAGGGGGCTGAAGAAAAAAGTTAAGCTCATCCCACGCTGAAAAGACGTGGGATTGGACGAGAGTTCCGCTACGCTATACACGTTCATGGTTCATGGTTCATGGGTTTTTAGGCTCTATCAACTATGAACTATGAACTATGAACCAAGCGGCGGACGGAATGACCCTCCCCTCCCTGGATGTTGGGGCTTCCCACCGCTTTCTGTGAAATAGATATAGCGGTTCTCAATAGGATGAGGTGCAAAGTTCTGGGTTTTCGGAAATTGGGAATGGGGAATTGGAAATAGGCAAGAAACTTACATGTACCTCATTGACACGAGAATCGCGATACAGGGCAGACAATGCTCACTCTAAGGTTCTTGAGATGCTTGCAAACAGCCAATAAAAAACCAGCGGTAAAACCAAGCCGTGCGGTTGGATGCCCACTTTACAGCGTAGCTTGACGTGGGAGGATGTCACTTATTTAGTTCTAGCTTACCGTCGGCATAAAGCTTGAGTGGAACTAACTCTTCTTTTCCTTCCTTTCGGACTTTAGCGTAGACGATTTTCAAAAATTTATTTTCCTTTTCCGTGCTTTTCAACATATTAACCTCCTTGAGGTTAGCAATAGGTAAAACAGAGACTTTGTGCTCGCTCTAAGTGAGACCCTTCAAGGTTTGTTCACTCCTCTCGATTTCACAAGAGTTTTCCTACTTGTTGTTTATCTTTTATCACTGACTTCTCTGGAAAAAATCACTAAAAGCGGATTGGATGCCAGTTGTCTGAAAGAATAGTGCGAAGTGATTGCGCAAAGCGATCGCAGAAATTCTCTAGAGTTCCAGACGTATCCAAAAGAACGCAATGATAGGGCAAAAGACAATTTTTGTAAGAAATTTAACTTCTCTAGTGGAGGAGGAGCGTGCTGGAAAAGTGGATAGCTCTCACTTGCGGAGGAACACACTAAACTACCAACTGGAGTTGCAGCATTTCGGATTTGTTACCAGATTTCTGGTTAAATTTCAAGGGGCTAGGCAGGCGGATGTAAAGGTTAAGATATTGTTCGCCAATCACATCTACCTCATTGATGACCGCTACCGTAAAAATCCAGCCTCAAGGCTTCAGCGTACAGTATCCGAAAACTCAGTGGCGTGTCAGCTTTGTAGAAGACTCAGCTGGGAAGTTCCGATTTTTGCTGTGTGGAAGGGACTTTAAATTCGAGCCTCGCGATCGCTACCGCTATCCCAGCCATGACGATGCCAAGAGAGCGGCCTGCTGTTTCCTTGAACTGATGAAGCGCTTGGAGCGATCGCGCATGAAACTGGGCGTCCTGGCTGAGATCGGCATCCTCAAGTTTCCACAGGAAGCTTACCGCCAGCATGAGCTTTGGCTTGTAATTGACCGCACTCGCTATACTTGGGAAGCCATAACCGCTAGTGGCTTCTGCTTGCGATCGCAGCGTTGGTACAAGCATCCGGACACAGCTATTGCCAAAGCTAAAGTACACATAGATCGGGAGCTGGCAATTTCCCAAATCAGAGGCGCTGTCGGATGGGTTTGAGTCCATCACCTTTTCAGTGAGCCGTGAACAGTGAGCACTGAGCAGTGAACAAAAAATATCTGTCGCAAGCCAGCTCGAAAAATACCTAGAATACAGGAATTGTAGGGAATTAGATGCTGTTAGGCTGATCGCCCCTGAAAAACCCAATGTCTGAGCCGCAACTTCAATGGCAAGTCTCGCCACCGACTGAAATCCCCCAATGGTTTCTAGACGCCATCAAACCCCATATCCTGACCAAAGCTCTGGCAGCTTCCGAGGGGCGTCATGCTGCCCAATTATTATGGAAGCGGGGAATCCGTGATGCCGAACAATTGCCGGGTTTTTTGAACCCAGATTGTTACCAACCTGCAAGTCCCTTTGAATTTGGGCAGGAAATGCAGTGGGCGGTGGAACGCTTGCAACAAGCTTGCAGAACGGGTGAAATGGTAGCAATATGGGGAGACTTTGACGCGGATGGCATCACCTCAACAGCCGTTCTTTGGGAAGGCTTAGGACAATTTCTCCCCCAAGAATGGCAGCTCATTTACTATATTCCCAATCGCCTCACCGAATCTCATGGGCTCAATTGCCAGGGAATCGATGCGTTGCAAAAACAGGGCTGCCAATTAATCGTAACCTGCGATACAGGTAGCACCAACTTAAAGGAAATTGACTATGCTCAAACCCTAGGGATTGATGTGATTGTTACCGACCACCACACCTTGCCATCAGAGCGTCCTCCTGTAAAAGCAATTATTAACCCTCGCTATTTCCCCTCTGAGCATCCACTCTTCCATCTTTCCGGTGTTGCAGTGGCCTATAAGTTAGTAGAAGCTCTCTATCAAACCTTACCGAGTGTTCCTCAACAGCCGTTAGAGAGCTTGTTAGATTTGGTGGCAATTGGTTTAATTGCCGATCTAGTGCAACTGAGCGGAGATTGCCGCTACCTGGCACAGCGAGGAATTGAACGACTGCAACAGCAATTGAAAATTCGGACTCGTCCTGGTGTGGCTCGCTTATTGGAATTGTGCCAAAGAAATGGCGATCGCCCCACAGATATTTCCTTCGGCTTAGGGCCCCGCATTAATGCCGTTAGCCGCATTCAGGGGGATGCTTCCTTTTGTGTGGAATTACTCACTAGCACCGATGAAAAGCGCTGCGAACAACTGGCGATGGAGACGGAATTAGCCAATACTCGCCGCAAATCTTTGCAAAAGGACGTTACCCAACAAGTTAAAGCCAAACTGGAGCAAATTGACCTCTCAACAACCAGTGTAATCGTCCTAGAAGATTCTCAATGGCCTGCTGGAGTCTTAGGTTTAGTCGCAGGGCAAGTCGCTCAAGAATACGGACGCCCAACTATTTTGTTGAGTGCAGAAGGTGCTTCTGATTATACCTTAGAAAAGGACGGTCAGGAAGCTGAAACTATAGAGTCTCAATCACAACCTGACAATCCAAAATCTACAGTTCAAAATCCAAAATTGGCCCGGGGTTCTGCGCGTTCTGTGAATAATATTGACCTTTACCAGTTGGTGAAGTCACAAGAACACCTCCTGCATCGATTCGGGGGTCATCCATTTGCCGCAGGATTAAGCCTACCCGTTGAAAATTTGCCTCTGTTTACCGAAGCAATTAATCAACAGTTACGGCAACAAGTATCTACTACAGGTGCCTCGCTCACTCCCGTACTAGAAGCTGACATTATTGTAACCATAGCGGAGTTGGGCAAAGAACTATTTTATGAACTAAAACTACTCGAACCTTGCGGAATGGGAAATCCAGTACCGAAACTGTTGATTCAGAACTGTTGGTTTGAGGAAGTGAGGAACTATAACACCCAGGACTTTAAAGGACGAAAAGTACAATTCATCAAAACTGAATTTGAAATTTGGGACGACTCTTGCCATATCGGCTTTCCTGGCATCTGGTGGGGGCACTACAGAGATGAAGTCCCCAAAGGGAGATGCGATGCAATGGTTGAACTGGACTACAACAATTACAAAAAACGCCCCGAAGTGCGATTACTAGCGGTGCGCTCATGTGTTGATATGTCTTCTTTCAGCATCCCCAGCCAGTTGAATTGGATTTTAGACTGGCGAGGTGAAGAGTTGCAGGTTGAAAAGTTTAAAGCTGAAAGTTGGGAAGACAATATTCAGTCATCAAATCTTCAACCTTCAACAATCGAACCTTCAACCATCAACCTTCAACAATCAAACCTTCAACCTTCAACAATCGAACCTTCAACCATCAACCTTCAACAATCAAACCTTCAACCATCAAACCTTCAACAATCGAACCTTCAACCATCAAACCTTCAACCTTTAAATCCCCTTACCGTTAGCGAGTGTCCAACGAGCTGGGATGAATTGCAAGTATGGTTACGACGTGCGATCGCATCTGAGCGAAAATTAGCCCTCGCTTACCCACCTCCCAGTCAACTATCACCGGGTGAAATCTGGAAACAACTTGTGGGAATTGCCAAATTTCTCAGCCGCACCGGACAAACGGCGACTTTGGTGCAATTGCAAGACAAGCTGGATTTGAGCGATCGCATTCTCCATTTGGGACTGGATGCAATATCACAAATTGGCTTTAATGTCAAACACACGGATTGGGCGATCGCGATTAGCGGACAACCCTCCCTAGAGGTAACTGACTCTGCTGCCAATCAAGCCATCCAGAACTTTCTCGCCGCTGTTGAAGAAGAACAGTTCCTGCGTCAGTATTTCTATCAAGTTCCTCTATCCACCATTCAATCCCAAGCTTGGCAAATTACCCGAAATGAGCGGCTATTGGCATGACAAAGTTTTAAATCCAATTTCATGATTGGCTTGCACCAGTCAAAGCTTTCTCCAAATCCGATAATTTCACGTCACCGGAAAAAGCTTCGCCATTGATCACGAAGAAAGGAGTGCCGGAAAGTCCCAACGTCTGAGCTAACTGAATATCCTCCTCAATCGCCCTATCCGCATTCGCTTTATCTTGCTCAAACTTCTCCAAATCCAGATTCAGGCTTTTGGCAGTAGCCAGATACAAGTCCTTGCTCAACTTATCTTGCTGGGAAAATAGAGCATCTTCGTACTCCCAAAATTTCCCTTGCTGAAATGCCGCCCAAGCCGCTTTAGCCGCAGGCATGGCTTCAGGATGAATGGGAGTAAGAGGGAAATGTTTATACACTAAGGTAACTTCATCCGAGTGTTTGCTCATAAACTCTTGGACGGTTTTATGAGCCTGGGCACAGTAGGGACATTGAAAGTCTGAAAATTCTAATAGCACGACTTTTAAATCAGTTGCGCCCGTGGTGGGAGAGTCCCGAATTACGACTTTGGGATTGGTTTCTAGTGCCTGCACGAAAGCCTGCCGTATCTGTTGCAGCTGCCCTTGTTGTTGCTGTTGGTAGGCTTGAACCGATTGCATAATGACTTCTGGGTGTTCGCGGATGAGCTGCAAAATTTGTTCAGGGTGCTTGCGGAGCACCTGCAAGACTTGTTCTTCAACCAAAGGACTAACTTGGCTGGCGGCTTGTGCAGGGAGTGATCGGGTTAGGAATGTTAGGCACAACAGTAGCAACAACCCAGTTACTTTTAATGTTTTCTGAGCTAAGCGTCGGAAACGGATGAAGGTACGTGCCAAAAGTTGCGATCGATACATAAATTTCCCTGTAATTGGCTGACATCATCCAATGTACTTGCCAGATTTGATAACTGCACTCCCCACAGTATCAGAGTAGGCACAAGACCTACGCCTACCAACCCACCAATTTTGGAAAACGTAGGGGCACCTCTTGTGGGTGCCCTCCCTTGTGGATGTCTTCCCTGTGGATGTCCTTCCTGTGGGTACCCTCCCTGTGGGTGCCCTCCCCACAGCACAAGGGTAGGCACAAGACCTAATGTCAAAAGCGGTAGGCACAAGACCTACCCCTACAAATTAATTGGATTTTGAGAATCTTTTGCCCAACGCAGCGGATTGTCAGCAATGTACTGCCGAACGGCCTTCAATCCATCTTCATCACGAATGATGCGCTCGTAATAATTGCGTAACCATAATTTACCTGGAAACGGTGTCCAATTCTGTTGCTTAACACCGATCGCATATTGGTGGGTTGTAATTGATTTGAATGCACCCACAATTTCCCCCAAGGTTTGGGTATGGGTATCCGTAGGGGTACCCCTTGTGGGTACCCTCACCATTGGACATACCCCCACAGGAGATGATTCGGGGATGGCGAAATCCGAAGGAATTCCGTTAGGATTATCGCTCTCGGTAATTACGATGATTCCATGTACATGGTTTGGCATCACCACGAATGCATCCATCGCAAATTGGGGAAAACGATGGGGTAATTGTTGCCAAACGGTTTCTACCATTTGCCCTGCTACATTCAGAATCATCCTGCGATCGACAATCTCACCGAACAAACACAGGCGGTGTTGGGTGCAAATGGTGACGAAGTACGCACCTGCCTGGGAATAGTTGTATCCTGGCAATCGGATAGAGCGGCGGTGGTGAATTTTGGGGTTGTAATTCATGGTAGATTTTTGGATTGTGAAATTTGATTGGTTACACACACAAGGTAGGGCGGGCACAAGTAGAGGCGGGTCTTATGCCCGCCCCTACGATTTGTGGTATTGATGGGATTGCGATCGCTTTTAAGAAACTCGTTTATCCCGATTCAAAATTTTGGCAGTGGCAACATACAACGCCATATTTGAAATTACTAAAAAGCTACCCCTACCTCTACTCCACTTTCTACCGAAATTTCACTGAAAAAATTAGCCCTATCTCTGATAGCTTCTCAGTAAATTCAGGGAATATGCGGTAGTGAAAAAAAAGGTTCTTGCTTATGTAACTACCAGAAGAGAACGTCAAATCTATTCAAGCTTCAGCTCTTGTTGACGCTCGCACTTAAAACCGGAGTTGCGCCACGCTTCCAAATCCACTTCATAAAGTGGCACTAATTTCAAGCATCTGGGCTGGATAACCTGACTCAACAGCGCCCAAACCAGACAACGACTAATATCTAAACTTGTCTTCAGGACAGATTCTCGATTTCCTGGCTTACCCTCCTCTGGGGCAATATCTGTCTCGACCCAAATCCCATGAGCGCCGAACAAAATCTGTGCCATCCACTTGGAACGCGGCACTTGGCTGGAGGAAGTAATTAATTTAACTTTACGAACACCCCACCGTTTGAGGATTGGGATATTAAAGTAGAAGTTATCAAAGGTAGAATTAGCACACTTTTCTAACCAAACTTGGCGGATGGGTGCCTGTTCTCGTTGAAAAATTAGCAAGATGCAGGGGTCTTCCGAGCCTTGAGAGATCAAAACTCGGATTTCTGGATGCTGTTTGGCTAACTGGGCGACGTGCATCTCACGATGTATCCCACCTCCCAGGACGAAAAACGCCTCGACAGGTTCCGACGCCGCCGCCTGCAACCTCAGACTGTTAATCAGCAGCCAGCCACAAAGGAGGATACCCAAAATCAGTAGACCTGTACCTAGCAAACGTCGCCCCTTGGCTCGAAACCAATTCTTGAAACTAACCCAGATGCGTGGAATGAGTCTACCTGTCATGTCTGATGACCCATGTTCGGACTTGGCTCAAGCAATAAGCGCTCATGATAGCTCTACCTGCATCAGCAGGACACTGAGCAAACTGGCACAAAATTTAGCTAACTTAACCATTCAACTTGAGTATATTAGCCCTAACCCAGTTTCTCTCCTATCGGTAGTACGATCGCTCTCTAGCGTAAGCTGAGTGTAGAATTCAGACCCAGGGTCTCTCTTCAACAGACCGCTTTACAATAACTGTTAATTATCTAACGCCAACCTCGTTCTAGCCATACTCCATGAATCAGTACTCAAAACAGTTCCCTTGGCTCAAAGGCGTCTTCTTCTCTGGAGCGATCGCAACCACCGCCGCATTGTCCTTAATCGTACCGATGGGGGGTCGCTCTGTCTTTGCCGCACTCCAGGATAGCCCCAAAAACCTAGTTGACGAGGTTTGGCAAATCGTTAACCAGGAATATGTGGATAACAGCTTCAATAAAATCGATTGGCAAGCTACACGGCAACAGCTACTGAGCAAGAACTACACCACCAAAGAACAAGCCTACGACGCCATTCGGGCTGCTCTCAAGCCTCTGGGAGACCCCTACACTCGCTTCATGGACCCCGAACAATTCCAAGCGCTGACAAACCAAACCTCTGGTGAGCTTTCTGGGGTAGGGATTCGTTTGGAACTGAACGACAAAACGAAGAGTCTACAAATCGTCTCACCCATCGACAATTCCCCAGCTGCCAAGGCAAAGCTTAAACCAGGGGATGGCATTGTGGCTATCGATGGCAAATCGACGAAAGGCATGACTCTAGAAGAAGCTTCATCCATGATTCGGGGTGAAGTCGGTACATCGGTCACATTGCGCATTTCCCGCGATGGCAAGGAACCGTTTGATGTCAAGCTGAGCCGCGCTCAAATCGAACTTCCAGCCGTTCATCACGCCCTCAAGCAGGAAGGTCAGGCACGGATCGGGTACATTAGCTTAAATGAATTTAGTGCCCATGCTCCGGAGCAAATGCAGAAAGCCATTCAAGACCTGGAAAAAGAGAAAGTGAATGGTTACGTCTTAGATCTGCGGGGAAATCCGGGAGGATTGCTCAATGCTAGTGTGGAAATTGCCCGGATGTGGATAGATAGTGGTCTAATCGTCCGCACGGTAGACCGCAAGGGTGGGGATCAGAAGTTTTCCGCGAATAACACGGCTATAACCAAGTCGCCTTTAGTTGTACTCGTCGATGGTAACTCCGCCAGTGCCAGCGAAATTCTCACAGGCGCACTGAAGGATAATAAGCGAGCCAGTGTGATTGGCAGTAAAACCTTCGGAAAAGCAGTTGTACAATCTGTCCATTCTTTATCCGATGGTTCCGGCTTAGCCGTAACTATTCAGCATTACTATCCACCCAATGGAGAGGATATCAACCATAAGGGGATTGACCCGGATGTCAAGCTGGAATTGACAGAGGCACAAGAGAAACAGCTAGAGTCTAATCCCAACCTGCGAGCAACCAAAGACGACCCTCAATACAAGCAAGCCATCAACACACTCACTACGAATGCTTTCGCTCAACCCAGTTTAGGTCGTACTGTGAAGCCGATGAGTATTCGTTAACATCTGCCTCGCGTAATCACTGTTGGTTAGCTCAAAATTTTACTTGAAGGGTGAGGGATGAAGGTTTCAACCTTCATCCTTCGCTTTTTAGTTGAGTGACTAGATGAATCAGCTCCGGTAAAATCAGCTGTTGGAGCGCCAGTTTGACGGCACCCGTTGAACCGGGAACTGAGAAGATTAGCTTAGTTTGATAAATACCAGCAACAGCTCGGGATGCGATCGCGCGTGAGCCAATGTCTTGGTAACTTAAGAACCGAAATACTTCTCCAAATCCTGGCAGCGTCTTTTCGAGCAATCTCTCCAAGGCGTCATAGGTGGTATCTCGTGGTGCAATGCCAGTACCCCCATTGAAAATTACAGCATCAACGTCTGTTCGCTCTCCCAGCGCTTGTAACTGGGACTGAATATCGTGGGGTTCATCCTGGAGAATTGTGTAGAAACTAACCGTGTGACCTGCGTCTAGGAGTAATTGTTGAATCAGCTGACCACTTTTGTCCGTTTCGGGCGATCGCGTATCACTAACCGTAATGACAGCGCACTTCACTGTCATGGGGGCGGAATCCGGGTGAGGTTTTTGAGCCATAGACTGAAAATAACAATCCTTCAGGTAGCGACAAAAGTGTACCTGAAGGAAGGATCGATTCTATTGCGCCTGAGTAAATCCAAGACCATGCTCTTGGGCATATCGCTCCATGAAACGCATGAAACGCTCCCATTCCTCTTGGGATTTGATCAGAACAAAGGCTTCTAATGCAGTCGGCTGACCATTGACAAATTTGCCCTTAACCTCTCTCGTTAAAATCTCACCCTCCTCATCAATCAAGTACATGCCAGTGATTTCTTCTGTACTGCTGCTATCGAGAGCTTTAGGATTTTCAAAAATAAAGGTTGCGGTACCATTACTACCGTCACGAGAGCGAGTAAGACGCACATCAGGAATGACTTCTTCGTCGATCCCTCTAGAAAACTGAATTTGAGCCATGACTGAGTCCAATCAAATATGCTAGGTAATTCCTCTCATTATCTTACCGATCAGGCTGGACTTAAGCGAAGTCTCGGTACATCACCAATGAAGTCTCCCGGAGTGGCAAAATTGATAAAACTGTTACACACTAAGAACGCCTGTATTATTTTTCAAGGCGTTTCTGTACGAGTATTTAACCAAAATCAATGGGTAAGCAGCGCGTTCTCTCTGGGGTTCAACCAACTGGCAACCTTCATCTGGGTAACTATTTAGGAGCAATTCGCAATTGGGTGGAAGGTCAAAGCCAGTACGACAATTTTTTCTGTGTGGTCGATTTACATGCCATCACCGCGCCCTACGATCCCACCACACTGGCCTCAAATACTTACAAGATTGCCGCTCTCTATTTAGCCTGTGGGATTGATTTGGAATACTCCAGTATCTTTATTCAATCTCATATTGCCGCCCACAGTGAACTGACTTGGCTGTTTAACTGTATCACGCCGATCAATTGGTTGACGGACATGATTCAGTTCAAAGAAAAGGCGGTTAGGCAAGGGGAAAATGTGAATACGGGCTTAATGGACTATCCCGTACTTATGGCAGCTGATATCTTGCTATACGATGCGGATAAAGTCCCAGTGGGAGAAGACCAGAAGCAGCATCTCGAACTAACTCGTGACATTGCAGTCCGGATAAACCACCAATTTGGCAATCCAGAACAACCTATTCTGAAATTACCCGACCCCTTAATTCGCAAGGAAGGGGCACGAGTGATGAGTTTGACAGATGGTACGAAGAAAATGTCTAAGTCTGACCCTTCGGACTTGAGTCGGATTAATTTGCTCGATTCCCCAGACGAAATCACCAAGAAAATTAAACGGTGTAAAACTGACCCAATTAAGGGACTAGAGTTTGACAACCCAGACCGTCCGGAGTGTCATAATTTACTGACTTTGTATATGCTGCTTTCACAGAAAACAAAGGAAGCCGTGGCGGCAGAATGTCAAGATATGGGTTGGGGTCAGTTCAAACCCTTATTCACACAAGCCACTCTTGCAGCGCTTGAGCCAATTCAACAGAAGTATCAAGCTGTGATGGATGATAAGGGATATCTGGAGTCGGTGTTGCGAGAGGGGAAAGAAAAAGCAGAAGCGATCGCAAATGCGACCCTATTGAGAGTGAAAGCGGCTATGGGCTATTCAATGCCACTTTGACTTCGCCACTCTAACTCTAGGTATTCAATTTGCTTGAACCAGACCTGGAGCGATACAGTTTTTGCAGTTTATAACAGCCGCATTTCATACCTGATCCGGGGATTCTTGCCATTCATCCATTGGGGTGGATTGGACAGACTTCGGATACAGGCGATACTCCTAAATGAGCGCAATAATTATGAGCGATTCCCTTCAACAGACTACACTTCGGACGGACATAGAGGCGATGTTCTTTGAGAGCAATTCACACAGTCCTATCTCTACGCAAAGTCAGTTTCGGACGGCGGCTCAATCTGGTGAATTTTTAATTACCGCCGAGGTTGCACCCCCTAAAGGAGGTGACCCAGGCCACATGCTTAAAATGGCGCAAGCGCTTAAGGGTAGGGTTCACGCCGTTAATATTACT
>Ga0310810_10006656_pt1 | contig 13086 bp, 10 predicted proteins | sample NCmetagenome_FD_207641 | JGI IMG/M metagenome (GOLD analysis project Ga0310810, IMG submission 207641) | Soil microbial communities from experimental microcosm in Duke University, North Carolina, United States - NC | ecosystem: Engineered > Artificial ecosystem > Soil microcosm > Unclassified ... | reverse complement strand
TATTCGGCAAGGCCGATAGAGCCTCAATATAGCAGATATTGGCTGATTTACAAAAGGTGCCACATGTTTCTTATTATATTAAAAGGCAAACCGCACAGTTACGAGAACGTGTGCGGTTGGGTGAGTGTGACATGCAAACTAGCTGTGCGGCAGAATATAATTCATCGTCAACATGGCAATAATCAAAACTATCAGGACAGATGCGCTTGCAACGGTAGGATAGTGCGTCCACCATGATTCTGCGACAGCTTTCGACTGAGTCCTCTTGCAAATCAAATTCGAACGAATCGAGAAATACAAGTAGGTGAACAAACAGAGGCATGCTATGCCAAACAAACTAAGAACGAGTTTTTCAAGAGCATTCATACGAATAACATTATACTACGGTACAAGGATACAGTCAATACACATAAACATGCTTAACAGAGCCTCGTCTATAGCCTCTCCACCTCAGCAGGAGGCACAGTCGCCTTCCATATCTTGCGATGCAATGTGCGCCACACCTCAGCCAGCTCCTGGTTTTTGAGCAGAAACAAGATAAGTACACCCACGATCATGCCCATAATGCCGGCACAGAATCCTTGCATAAAGATACCCCACACTTTTTCGAGTGGGAAAAATGAGAACAAACGGAGGCCCTGGAAAGCGACATACCCCATGATGACTGACGCAGAGAAGCTATGGTAGAGAGTCTCGATGACTGGCTTGGTGAATCCGGGATACGCTTTTTCGAACATGATCCAGTGAAGGATGGTATTCAAAATGACACCGAGTGAATATGCCAATGCCAAGGTGAGAACGATCGTGCCTGTCTGGCCGCCGACCTTAAGTAAATCCTCGAGGAAATATTGAAAGACAGGGACTGTCTTGAACAATGCCATCAAGACAAAGCCTGAAATGATGATGAATGATGCCGAGATCGCATTGATGAGAAGCGGTTTACTCGTCTTCCCTTCTGCATAGAAAGCGCGGACGAAGAGAATGATGAGGCTCTGTCCGATAGTCGAGACCGTAAAGAGCGCGAGCATGGCTGCGGTGATGCGTGTATCTGCCCAGTCGAACTTACCGGCGCCGAGGACCGTACGGACGATCTGCGCGCGCAAGACGATGAACAAGACCATGATCGGCATCGACCAGAAGATGATGTGTCGGGCTGATGCGATCATCTTTTCCAAAAATTCTTTTATATTTTTCTCGACATACAAGCGTGAAAGCGTTGGAAAAACTGCTGATGAGTAGCTTGCACCGATGATAGTGAGAGGGACGGCCTGCAGATTGAAAGCAAAATTGAACACTGAGATAGAGCCTGTAGCCATAAGCGAGGCGAATGACACAAGCACAAATGAGGCCAACTGATTTGCGGAAAGCGTGAATGTGCGAGGTAATGATGAATAGACGATTGCCTTTACGCGTTCCCAATCTATCTTGAGTGTAAAATGCGGAAGGATGCGCTCGCTCATAAGGAACGGTATCTGTATACCCATGTGCATGAGAGCACCCACGGCGACACCGATCGCCAAGCCAGGGATACCGATCACTGGGTATAGAAAGACGGTGCCCGCTATGATACCGAGGTTATACAATGCCGGCGATACGGCGTAGACCAAGAAACGATGACGCATCTGCGTCAGACTTGAAAAGAGATTTGAGAGACCGAGAAGGAACGGCGACAGGAGCATGATGCGCATCGAGGCGATCAAATCTGGCAATGACGGATCATGAGCGAAGCCGGGAAGCACTTTTGGGATGAGGACTGGGGCGATAAGATACATAATCGCGCTCGCTATGACCATCAAACCAAAAAATATGGTGAACATAGCATTTGAAAATGTCTTGCCTTCTTCTTCACCTTTACTGAATCGATCTATGAAGTACGGCAGAAGAATCGATGCTGAGACGAGCGAACCGACTGAAGCAAAGATAAAATCAGGGATACGAAATGCAGCATAATATACATCGAGCTGATGCCCTGCACCGAAACTGAACGCGAGCAGTTTGTCTCGGACCAGTCCGAGCGCTTGCGAAAGAAGTGCGAATGTAGCCAATAAGTAGGCTGCTTCGTGAAGGCCACGTATCTCTCTGCCGATGAATGAAAACCATTTCTTAACCATAGTAGATTGTGTCGCGTAAGTATAACAAAAAAACCCGCTTGAATGCGAGTTTTTTTGTTAGCCGTACCATAAGCCGAATTTTGTTGGCTTCGCTTGCGCGAAGTTGAACAACCATTTATCTGGGATCGACATCGCTGCCGACCTCGAGCGACTCTCATCATACATCCTTGCGGATGCATGAAGCGCGGTCTTGCACTGAAGTAAGGATTTTGCCGTTGCATCTCTCTGTTACCAGAGAACACATCCACTTGCGTGGAGCCTCTGCCTTTCGGCTCGGGCGTTTCTGTTCGCACCTCTGGGTATTACCCTGACAGGAGTTACCTGCTACTAACTGCTTTACGGGAGCGATCGCTCATTCCCACAAAGCCAGTGTTCGGACTTTCCTCATGTGAACCGAAATTCACATGCGGTTGTTTGGTACAGCCGTATACAATTATATCACTTTTAATGCGGATTGACAATATAATGAATATTTGCGAGATTAGACGGGAACCGCTTTCACAATCAATCAAGACTATTGCATGAAAACACGACTGATCGTAGTGGTCGTTAGCGACCACAGCAGAAAAGACCGTTTCATCGCAGCTACCGCTCTGGAACTCGGCTTCTCGAGTAAAGACAAAGAGATATCGCCGTCGCATATCAAAAAATCTCTCATCAGGCTGCGATTCATCCAAAAGAAACAATTGATCCTTAAACACACTATTGTCCTAGTGGCTCGATCGCACGCCGCGGAATTCAAAAAAATAGCCCGGATGGCATTCGAAATGGGCTATGATCACGCATTCAACTTCCAAGTCCAAGGAAAGCTCAGTGAACAAGAAGAAGATTGAAAAAAGTTTTAGATAAACTAAAACCGCCCACCTTACAGTGAGCGGTCTTTTTATTTGTTTGCGATTGCTTACGCCTTGCGCGCTTTTTACTTGCAACTTACCTTTACACTATCTCACATACCCCGCCTGCACATGCCAATTCTTTCTTCATATCAATCTCATTTTGCTTTTCATATGAGATGATCTTTGAGTAGTCGATATGCTCGAGACGCTTTGCCAACTCCTTGAAGCGCTTCTCATCGATAGCTTCGTATGGAGCGAGCTTGTAGACTGCATCCTCGCGAGGAAGGAATGAGAGACCACCAGCGATATCCCAGTTCTCATAGACCCAGTTCGCCACTGCAATCCATTCATCATTGCCGATCGAGACGGTCACTGATGGGTTGTGTTCGGTGTAGTTCGTCTTGACCATCTTCCAGTATTCGAGCTGCTCGATAGCTGAGAGATCATCGCGGAAGATAGAGCCTGATGGAGCTTTGACCGGGAACTCGAGAACGTAGGTCGAAGCAGTCTCCATTGTCTGACCGACTTCTGGACTATATGGAACGCCTTGGTCTTTGAGCATCTTGAAGAGAGTGTCTGTCGCAGAGATACGAACGCGGCGGATGTAGAACTTTGCGTGACGTGGATGCATACCTGACGAACAATCCACGGTCTGAGAGAGAGTTCCTGAAGGCTTGACTGTTGTGATAGCAGTCGACTCCCCTATACCGAAACGCTTTGCATACTCCTTGTTGATACGAATCGCTTCTGCCTTGAGCTTACGCATAACTTCTGGCTTACGGACGACAGGACAATCCCACTGACCAGTGATAGACACACCGAGGAGACGCTCGCGATCACAGTGCTCTTTCCATTCCTTTGAGAGATATTGGAAGTTCGTGAGCGATGACTGATAAGTACCAAGGATCGTAGCCAAACGCATTTTCTTCATGAGAGTCGCTTCTGTATCATCTGCGCGAGCAACAATCTCTGAGAGGTTACAAAACTGCTTTGACTGGAGAATAATCTCGCCACATGGGTTGGTACCCATCGGACCGACGATGTGCTGACCTGATGGATCGAAGTATCCCTTGTACTCCTTGAGAGCAGCGATACGGCGCTCAGGAAGAGTCTTTGCGAGAGAACCACGATTGAAGATACCGCGTTCGCCTGAACGGCTCTCGATGAGGGCCATCCATTCTTTGAGGAATTCCTCATTTGAAGGCTTGTTGATATACACCGCCGAGTTGTTTGCCAACATACGATGAGGATGATTGACGTAGAACGCTCCCTTCTTTGCATCGCGGATCTGTTCATCAGCGAGCTCAGAGAGGGAAATCATGGCACTACGACGGACACCTCCTGAAACCACACAGTCACCGATCATACAGATGATATCGTGAAGATCGATCGGGCGAAGACGCTTGCCTTGGCGCGAAAGCATGATCTGACGGGTAAATCCATGCAAACGAACAAGGGGAGCCGGACCAGAAGCTTTGCCACCCATGACCTTGAGACGAGTTCCCTCTGGACGAACCTGAGAATAATCAAAATCAATATCCTTACCTGCTGCCCATGCCTTCATACCGACGACGAGAGAGTCTGCCCAACCTTCTTTGCTGTCACCTACAACGTGAACTGCATTCTTTTCTCCCGATTGGAGAGCGATCTGAGGAAACTTCTCAGCGTTTGTACTCTCGACTGCAAAACCAACACCAGTACCTGACATTGAGACATACATGATCTCAGCGAGATCTTGGAAAGACTCTGGAGCGATGAATGAACAGTTGTATGCACAGACATTGTCGCGACGAGCTGCAGGGCCTGAGAACTGAAGAAGACGCATCGATGGCATCGCTTGCTGACTGAGGATACCGTCACGAACTTCCTTGTACTCCTTGTCAGTGAGCTTATTGCCGAGATTCTCTTTCATGAATGCGATATATCGCTCGACAGTCTCAATCCATGTCTCACGACGGCTCTCGGCATCGATCCACTTTGAATAGGTACGGTAATAGACAAACTCTCCGAGCGCATTTCTGAAATATTGCTTTGAGTCAGCAGCGAGCTTACGGACGTTTTCAGGAATCTCGACACCTTGTGCACGGAGCTTTGCACGCTCTTCACGATACAAGACGTAATGCTTTGCAGTTTTGACGTAGTCCGAACGCATCAACTCCTGTTCAACGATATCTTGAACACCTTCAACGGTCGGCATGAAGTTTTTGAACTTCTTCTTGATGCGCACGAGCTCAGCAAGCACATTCTTTGCGATGAGCTCAGCATCATCACGTGAACCCTCAGCCATTGTATTCAAACCCTTGAATATAGCGTTGGTTATTTTTTCTACATCGAACGGAACAATACGACCGTCACGCTTGATAATGGTTGGGATCGTTGGAGCCTTTGATACTGCTGACACTGACTTCTTTTTCTTTGACATAATTATATACGTGGCGGACTACAAACCGCACACGTTGATGCGTTATTTTTAATAATTACTTAAATTGTACTCGAACTTCGGACCTTTGTTGCTAATTATACCGCAGGGCAGTATGGAGCGAAAGAGTTTTACGCGTATTTTTTACTCAGTGGGAATTTTTTTTCCAGAAAAAAGACAGGGAAGAATGAACAGGGCAATTTCGAACACAAAAATATCATCTGTGAAGACAGTTTGCTGTAATGAAAAGCATTTCCAGTGTTTTAGAGAGGTTCATTTTGAAGAAAAATCACGTGGACAAAAAGTGTGGTTTCATTTTGAATCGATTTTCAAAATTTTATATCAAAAAATCACTCTTTCTCCCCTGCCCGTTTGAAAAGTTATCCACAGGTGTCTGTTTTTTGATAAAAAATGAGGCGCAAAATCGAGAGAATTATTTAGGCAAAGAAAACTTTACTGCCGTACCTGTCGTCAACCCAAACTGAGCGACTGAACCCGTATTCATCTCAAGAACATAGACGATATCCTTTGGTGGCATAAAAACAAATGGATAGGAACTCGGCAAAGCATTCTTGGTAACGCCAACGATCTTATTGTTGGCATCAATCCAGATCAAATCGAGTGGAAAGTTCATGTCCTTCATCCAAAAACCATACTTCCCTGGAGTATCAAAGACAAATAGCATACCCGCGCCATTAGGCAACGAAGTCTGTCCGCTCAAACCTTGTTCACGCGACGCGTCAGTATTGGCCACGAGCACCTTCACGCTTCCCTTTGAACCAAAAAGAGTGGTTGACGGCAGATCGATCAACCCATTCGCTGTTTTAGATGCGTCTGTATTTTTATTTGTCACCGTGGTTGATGAAGCGATCGACTGGAATAATTTTGCTAGAGCAGATACTTTCGGCGAAGTCGTCGAGTATGTCTCAGTGTCAGCATCTTTGATGCGTGATGTGCTCGAGCCTTCGGCATTCAGCGTTGAGCTAGCCGTCAACTCTCCGAGCGTCGGCACTTTGTGCTCAGCGAATAGTTCGCGTGCGATAAAATAGAGGACGATGAGTCCCATGATAATGAAAATTGTATTCATCAAACCTTTGCTCATATGTAGATTATAAGCGCTTAAGAAGATTAAATTCGCGATCTATGTGCACATGCTTCTCAGCTTCAACGAGAATCTTTTCCATCATGACAACTGCTTCGAGGGGATGCGAACCCTTTGCAGTTTCTTCTGAAAGCATGACCGCGTCCGATCCTTGCATGACAGCAGCTTCGACGTCAGTCACTTCGGCGCGCGTAGGCACTGCATGATCGACCATTGAGAGCATCATCTGCGTCGCGGTGATTACCGGCTTCCCTGCGCTATTGGCGCGACTGATGATATTCGCTTGGACAAATGGAATCTGCTCGAGAGGAACTTCCTCGCCGAGATCGCCACGCGCTACCATGAGCCCGTCTGCGCTCATGACTATCTGGTCGAGATTTTGGACAGCGATCGCGCGCTCTATCTTTGCTATGATGGGCTGTTTACCTCCCTTTTCATTGATAAACTGACGGCACTCTTGAACATCCTCTGCCGTGCCGACAAATGAAAGGGCGACGTAGTCTACCCCTTCTGTTATACCGAACATGATACACTCGCGATCATGATCAGTGAGAGCCTTAACTGAGTCGTGGTTATAGCTATGTCCGGCTATTTTTTGGATGCGCGGACCTGGCACATCCTGCAATATAACAAGCGATATACCGAGATCTTTTTCGGCTTGGCGTACATGCTGTATCTGCGCTCTATGCTCATCAAAATCTCCCCATGAAAAATTGAGACGGAATACATCAGCGCCCGACTGAGCGAGAGCTTTGATCTTTTCATATGTATTCGTCGCTGGACCGAGCGTTGCAACTATTTGGGCGCGTGAACGAGTTTTACTTGTATCATTGGTCATTGTGTTATTAATTCACTTTATTCACCGGGATTCTGCCTTCAAAAAAATCAATGATATTCTGCGCTACGAGCTGAGACATCTCATTGCGCGCATGGTCGCTCGCCGAAGCAATATGTGGAGTCAAAATGACATTGTCGAGCTTCGCCAAACCTTTTATCAATGTTGGTTCGAATTCAAACACGTCGAGACCTGCCCCAGCGATGACTTTATTTTGCAATGCATCCACAAGAGCCAGCTCATCGATGATAGGACCGCGTGATGTGTTGACGATGAATGCTGTTTTTTTCATCATAGCGAGACGTTCGCCGTTGATGAGATGCTTTGTAGACGGCAAAAGCGGCACATGCAAACTGATGATATCCGCTTGCTTCAGAACATCTTCGGGTGAAGCATAGTAGATCGCGCCAGAGCTCTGTTCTATCGCGTCATTTCTCTTTACGTCAGAATAAATAATTTTCAATCCAAACGCTTTTGCATAGTGCGCAACTTGTCCGCCGATACGGCCAGCACCGATGAGACCGAGGGTCTTACCGAGGATATCTGTGCCGATAAAATTCATCGGATCCCAGCCTGTGTATTTCCCGCGACGAACGAACTCATCTGCCTCAACGATACGTGCCGCCAATGAGAGCATGAGAGCGAATGTATGCTCAGCGACAGCTTCTGAAGTAGAGACCGCCGGCGCATTGGTGATCATGATCCCCTTCTTTTCCGCATCTACAAGATCGACATTATCAAACCCGCTCGCATAGTTAGCATATATTTTCACGGTTGGCGCCGCATCAAAAATAAGCGTATCTATCTTATCAGTGAGAAGAGTGACGACAGCATCGTATTGTTTCTTCTTGAGTGCTTTGACAATCTCTTTTTGGCTTGGAATGGATGATTTTTCACGTATATCAACGGTATACCCTTTATCACGCAACATATTGAGCCCTGCTTCAGGAATAGGACGAGTAACAAAAATAGTTTTAGTCATACGGCTTATTATATCACTTTCATGACATGCCCCAAAATGATATTACTCGACTTTTGTCCATGAACGAGGTACGACGAACTCTTCAGCCTGAAGCGCTGACTCATACACTGCAAGCAAATCTTTTGGATCATCGAGATTGATGTCCTGCTTACTCTCAAGCCATTTTTCTGGTGAAAGGTCGCTATACGCATTTTTCAAGTGATCTTTGAGCGCACGTACCGACATCGTCTCTTTGTATGTTTCATTGCCCCGAGGAGAAAAATCTGGATCGAAGCTCGTATTATCGAACTCAACATTCAGCACGGTATCATCAGCGAGATTTTCTAGATCGAGTTCTTCCATTTTATCTATAATGCGCTGCAATTCGTCGTTATACAAAGTCTCTGCCTGAGCCGCATATTCTCCAAATGACTTTTGATTTTCTTTAAATTTTTCCATATATTTAAAATTATTTCTGATACTTCTTCATCACCTCCGCCTCCACTTGAGCGCGCTGACGTCCATACATGAGCGCAGACAGCTCCTTGAGCTTTGGCACTTGATCGAGGTTGCCTGCCTTTGGTGCGACATGGCGCATGCTGAACGGCTTTGCAGGACGCCCATTGGTCAGCAACTTCACATATGAATTGAAGTTATCGAGACTGATAATATCTTTGACGCTAAATGTTGGCGTAAATTGCTTTTCGAAGAATTCCGCATCCTCTGTGCCTACGCGATACACCGCCATCGATCCTACGTTGCCGAAGACCGCATCTTTTATCTTGTCATCCAGCTGGGCGATGAACTGATGCGCCATAGTGAGCGATAGGCGATACTTGCGTGCCTCTGAGAGAATGACTGCAATGGAGTCAGTGGTGATATTCTGGAACTCATCGAGATAAAGGAAGAAGTCATTCATCGGCTTGCCGAATGAATCCACGCGAGAGAGTGCAGCCATGAGGATCTTACCGACCAAGATGAGGCCGATTAAGTGCGAGTTGATATCACCCAACCTTCCTTTTGAGAGATTGACGAGCAAGATTTTTTTGCTGTCCATGACTTCGCGGAAATTGAATGATGAGTGCTCTTGCGCCACAATCGGACGCATGATGTCATTCGCCAAGAACACATCGAACTTCGAGGTGATGTAGGGTACCACGTTGGCAAGCGAAGCTTCACCACCCGCCTTCTCTGCAATCTCCTTCCAGAATTGCACGACGACCGGATTTTTACATTTTGATATCTTCAGTTCACGAAAAGCTTTGTTGGACATGACGCGCGATACATCGAGGAGCGTCGAGCCCGACTCAGGATCTTCGATGACCAGGTTCGTGGCATTACGGAAATACTGTTCGAACATCGGACCCATAGACTCAGGCACTTTGCCATAGAGCTTCTGGAATATGCTGAACATCTCATTGACCACGAACGTCTTCTGCTCTGGAAAAAGAGGATCATACTCGAGCATGTTGAGAGCCATCGGACGATCAATCGATGCGGGGTCGAAATAAATCACATCTTCATAGCGGTGCTTCGGTATGGCAGCGAGAATATCATTCACATCTGAGCCGTGCGGATCGACGAAACAGACACCTTTACCCGCTTCGATATCCTGAATAATCATGTTTTTGAGCAGGGTCGTCTTACCGGTGCCTGTCTGACCAATGACGTAGAAATGACGCATGCGATCTTCTGGTGAGATATAGATTGGCGTCTCTTGACCGCGATGAGTATTCACACCAATGAGTGTTCCCTTATGTGGAAGGTCGAGCGGAGCTGGAGCTGTACCTGCTTCAGACTGTTTGAGCTGTGGCGCCGCATGATGCACATTTGTAGCTGGAAAATGAATGCAGGTCGTGATCTCTTCCAAACTCAGGATCATTTTTTCTTTCTGATTGAAGGTGCGCAGCGAGAACTCCTTGAGCGTTTCTTGTAACTTATCATTTGTAACTTTTTTCCATGTGATCCGATTGCCTTGGCCATGCTCGAACTGGTTGAAGCTCGACTGCAGATCATTCAAGATGCTCTCGGCCTCGACCTGCGTAGCCGCTGAAGCAACAATGCGCAGGTTGGTTGCAATGAAAGGGCTGTTCATCTTCTTGGCAAACTGATCGATCACTGCTTGATCGAGAGCTTGAGCACGCTTCACTTCGCCTTCTTTCTCTTTATCTATCTTTTCTTGTCCCCTGAACATACTGAGCGCGTCTTTGAGGATCATGCCGCCGACTGACTGGTCGATCTCAGCGAGCACTTCGCTCACTTTTTTACCTTTACGGATCTTTTCGAGAGCTTTGCCGCACTCTTTGGCATAGCCATCTTCTCTCTTGCCGATGACAAGTTGGATTGCAGCTCCTTCGCCATCCTTATCGATCTTTGAAAATGAATTGAGTATCGAACTCAATGGGTCAATATCAAACTCTTCGTACATCTTGAGCGGATACAGTGCATGCTTGGCGAGGTTCGCATATGAAGCGACCGATGCACCTGACACGTCAAAGATATTGTAATCATCAGTATGCTCGTGGACATGAGCACCTGGAAACATAGCGAGAATCTGCTTTTCAAAGAGACTCTTGCGCGTATCGGGCACAGATACATAGAAGATGAATTCATTACTACCATTCGAGTTGGCAATCTCGATGGTGAAATATTCTTGGCTGCGCGGATCGTTTGAGATTGAGAGCATGCCGGAATAGAACTGCTCCATGCCAGAGACGAGCTCTCTCAATTGTTTTTTCTTTTCATCTTCGGTCGCTTCAGGCAATGATACTTCAAATAGACACATGTGGAGTGGCTTCCAGATCGGATCACTCTCTTTCAAACCTTGGACTGAGTGCCCGCCCGCTATGAACTGCACCAAGAGACGATGGAAGTCGTCGTAGATGTGAGGATTATTCATCTTCTCTACGACTGAGAGCGCATTTCGTATGCCGTGCTCTTCGAGGATACCCAAAAGGTTTTCCATTTGTTTGTCATGTGTCTCAGGCGAAAGCTTGAGAACGATCTCAGTCGACTGATGGTCTTTGAGCACATATTCTGGATGCAAAATTTCGCTTGGAGCGATAGAGACATATTGATCGACGACATCTGTTGCCGCCTCATGCTCGGTGATTGATTCATTGTTCTGCTCGGCATCAAGATGGCGCTCTGCCACTGCGCCACGAATGCGTGCGAGCTCTTCATGAGGAGTTGACACAGGCTCTCGACCTTCAAAAGAAAGGGGCTTCATAGGGTCAATTGTATCATAGAGATAGGGCCGTATTTGGGGATAATCTACCTGATATTGACATATACCATATTTAGGTGGTATAATAGTATCAGCTGGTAGTTATGGCACAACGCTCATAACACCGAAACAACAGTAGTTTGAAAACAAAAAAGGAACATATGAAAACGATCACACGCATACTCATTGCGCTCGTCTTCATTATGTTGACCGAGCGTGCAGAAGCACTGACCATTATTAGGATTTTTACCGGAGGTACTCCTCCGACAAATAGCATCGGCGCCGGCAACATCACCAACATCTTCAATGCTGCTTGTGATGTATGGGAACTCATCATCCAAGATGATTATGTCCTGACCATCTACTATGGTTGGAATACGAATGGTGCCGGCGAACATGTCCTGGGTATTCAAGGCGGCATACCGAACAGAGAGGCACAGGGAACAAATTACTTCAATAACGACAACAATCCTGGTCACATGTCATGGTATCTCGACCCCAACCCCCTATTACATATTGGGTATACGAACTACATCGAACAAGTAGTGACAAATCTCGGCGGAGGGCCGATCAATGCAACAAGGTGGTTTATAGGACCATCATCTGGACCTCAGATTGACTTGTTCACCGCGGCGCTTCACGAAATCGGACATGCACTGGGTTTAAGTTTCGGAAATACAAGCTTCATGTCAGAAAGCACCGATGGGGACATCGATGTGACTGCACCAAGACCGTTTTCTGGAACCACAATCCCCTTGCAGTTCAACTTCAGTGGCGTAACAAGTCACATCGCCTACGTCTCTGATCGAACGCTCATGTCTGGCTCGTTCAGCCCCGGCGACCGTGTCTTGCCGAGCGAACTCGATATCGTAGCATTAGCGCAATTGAGCAAATTCAGTCAACTGAACCTCAAGCTCGCGCCTCGGCTTAAGATCGCTGGACCATATATGACTACAAGCACAGTCATAAAAAAAGGAAAACCGGCCGGCACGATAACCATGAACACTGTTATGCTCTCATGGATACAGCCAATCAACGACTATAGCGTCGAGATCAGCCCTGACCTTGCGAACTGGTCGAGTGTCACGAATGTGCCAGCAGTTACGAACGGCGTCTACAATGTGACCGTTTCGACTACTAACGACACTTCGTTCTTTCGACTGAAAAAATTACCTTAGTATCACGATCATCCAACAGCAGTGTTGGGTGATTTTTTATTGAGAACTATTAGCGCCCAAAATTATATAGTTGTTTTACCTCCGCGGCCGATAGCGCCTTGTTGTATATCTGAACATCATCGAGCGATCCTGAGAAATATTCCCCATTATAATCAGTTGCTATGCGAACATTCGAAGCATTTGAGTACCCCGATACAGTGCCAGACCCGCTCGGACCGGCGGCATCATCTTCGACACCATCAATATATAACTTCGCCGTATTTCCTCCGCTCATCGTCATGACCGCATGATGCCATTTTCCATCGTTATGAGGAGCAGAACCAACTTGAACATAGTTCGATCCATCAGTTTGGGCCAAAGCAGATATTTTACCTCCAGTAATGATACCGAGCCCCCAAACCCCCCCCCGGGCCCAACC
>Ga0310810_10006655_pt1 | contig 13088 bp, 11 predicted proteins | sample NCmetagenome_FD_207641 | JGI IMG/M metagenome (GOLD analysis project Ga0310810, IMG submission 207641) | Soil microbial communities from experimental microcosm in Duke University, North Carolina, United States - NC | ecosystem: Engineered > Artificial ecosystem > Soil microcosm > Unclassified ... | reverse complement strand
AGCCTTGAGCGCGTTGAACGTCAGCCCGTATGCCTTGAGGTGGTTCTGCTGCGCGTCGTCCATCGGCACGAGCAGATTCTGCGCGGTCGCGACGGACGATGCCACGGACAGCGCCAACGACACGGCGAGCGCGGCGATTCCGGGGCGCGTTAGGCTTGCCGGGCGTCGCGAATGGCGACGCGCTGTCGTGCGGAGGGGAGTCATATCGATGGAACGCTTTGCTTGGCCAAGTCGAGCTCGCGCCGCGCCTGCGGCACGAGAGCGCTTCGCGGATAGGTGAGAATCATGTGTTCGAGGCGCTCGACGGCGGCCGCGGTCTCGCCGCGGCGTCGCAGTACGCGCGCCCATTCCAGCTCAGCCTCGGCCGCTTCCGGGGCCGACGGGTACTGCTCGCTCACACGCTGCCAGAGCGCGACGGCCGCGCGCTCGTCATGACGTGCGACCGCGAGGCGAGCGGCCGCGTTGAGCATCAGCGCCGCGGCATCGGGCACCGTTGACGCGGCGGCCTCGAGCTTCGCCGCTGCGCCTGCGCTGTCGCCGCGGACGAGCGCGAGGAACGCGCTGCCGACCTGTGGCGCGCTATCGACCTTGGTGCGCGCGAGGAACGCGAGCGCCAGCACGAGGTCGGGCTGCGTCTCGCCCGCACGCTTGAGGATCCGGCGCGCCGAGCGAAGGTCACCCTCGTAGAGCGAGATCCAGCCCATGGTGCGATCGTCTTCCTCTCCCATCGGCGTCGTGCCAATCGCGGCGCGCGCTTTCGCCAGATCTCCCGCGCGAACCCAGCCCCACGCCGCCAGCCGCACGAGCCGTACGCGCTCGGTCGAGTCCACACGCCCTGCGTTTGCGGCGATCAGGGCCTCCGCTTCCGCGGCCCGGCCTAACGCGCTCAACGCGCGCACGCGGATGGGGAGGAGCGCGCGAACGCTTTCGCTGTCGGTCGCAGTGACGTAGGGCGCGAGCAGCGCGACCGCAGACGCGGGATCGGCACCGCTCAGCGCATCGTTCGCCGCACGCACCGCGAGCTCGCGGTTCGGCTTCCGGGACAGCGCCGCCGCAAGCGCATCACGGGCGACGAGCCACGCACCCGAGGCCTCGGCCTCGTCTCCGAATTCCGTCCACGCTTTCACCGCGTCGTCGCTCGCGGGCAATTCCTTGAGTGCCAGCCAACCTTCGCGCGCCGAGCTCCACCGCATTTCGAGCAGCGCGAGTGCTCGGCGCGATTGAACGTCTACGGGTGGCGCGCGGAAGACCTGCCGCACAGCGCCACGAAGAGAGTCGGGCGTCGGGAACAGCGAGAACACGGCCGCCTGATCCAGGTACGGCGATGTGAGCATTGCCTCCCGCCAGCTCCGCGCGGACAGCTCCCAGAGGCCCGTGGCTGCGCGGAGCTGCGCCATCTCGACCGTGATGTCCCGCGTCCCGCCTAACGCCCGCTGCGCCCGCTGCAGCACCGTATCGGCGCTGGCGGCGCGGTTGTCGTCGAGCAGCAGCCGGGCGTACTCGCGATAGGGCGCTGCTTCACGCGGCGCCATCTGGACCCACCGCTCGAACGCGGCAGCGGCGGCGGCGTCACGGTGCAAGTACGCGAGCGTACGAAGCTGGACCGTCCGCAGCATGGGCTCGCGCGGGTGCTTCGCGACCAGCGTGTCGATGAGCGGGACGATCGAATCGCGCTTCCCCAATTGATCGTACACGCGCTCGATCCCGAGAATCGATGCGGTGAGCGCCTGGTCCAGCGTGGCGCGATAGGCGGCCAGTGCCTCGCGCCACTTGCCCGCCTGCTCGAGCTCGAGCGCCCGCATCGGCATGTCCGGCTGTGTCTGCGCTCGCGCCACCATCGGCGCGAGCGCCATCACCGATGCGACCGAGAACGCGAACCCGGCGTTACGGCTTCTCCGCATTGATGCGCTTGAAGTAGTCGAGCACGAGGCGCCGCTCCTCCGGCGTCAGCCCGCGGAGGTCGTTCCAGTTCGGCGGCGCGAACCGCGACGCGGCCTTGCCGCTTGCGGTAGCGTTAGGCGGCAGGAACAGCTCGTTGCCGGTTGCGGCCTTTGCCTCGCGCTTGCCGTTGTCCTCTCGCTCGTCGCGCTCCAGCGTACGCCCGGCATCGAGCATGCGACGGAACAGCCGCTGTTGCCGTTCGATCACGGCCGGGTCGATGGCGCCACTTTCCAGGGCTTGTGCCAGCTGGCGCGCTTCCTTGGCCAGCTCCTCCGCCTTCCCGGTGCGATCCTGGTCGCTCATGTCATCGAGCGACGATGCGACATCACGCTGCTGACGCCCCAGCTGCCGCGCCTGTTCGCGCCCCTGCTGGTTGAGCTGCGAGCCAGGCCGTGGAATCAGCTGTGCGGTCTGCGAATTCAACGAGCCCTGCTGGTTTGCCATGTCCTTGAGCTGCTCGAGCATCTCCGAGAACCCGGACGCGGAGCTCGCATTCTGCGCGCGCTCGCGATCACGGACGAGAGATGCCGCAGCCTGATTCAATGCTTCCGACGCATCGCGCATGGAGCCCGCGGCCTGCTCGCTCTGTCGCGCGTTCGCGAGATCGCGCGTTGCCTGGTCGACCTTCTGCTGTGCGTCGGTGACGGACCGCTGCGCGCGTGGCGAGAACAGCGATGATTTCTGCCCTGCCTCGCTGAGCCGCTTCCCTGCCTGCTGCACGCCCTGTTGCAACGCGCTCTGCTCCGCCTGGAGCGACGCCTTGTCCGCGCCCTGACGCGCCTTCTGCTCGAGTTGCTCCTGCTGTCGCGACAGCTGGAGCATCTCCTGAATCGACTGATCAAGCTCGCCGGTCAGCTCCTGCTTCCACGACTCGATCTGCTTCTGGCGCGCATCAGCCAGCTGGTCGGCGGCGCGCTGCATTGCGTCAGCGGCATCCTTCGCGGCCTGCTGTCCGGCAGTCTGCTGGCCCTGCTGCTGCTGTCCTTGCTGCTGCCCCTGTCCCGGTTGGCCACCTTGCTGGCCCTGCTGCCCGGGCTGTCCCTGCTGGCTTTGCTGCTGCTGGCCTTGTTGCCCCTGCTGGCCTTGTTGTCCCTGCTGACCCTGTTGGCCTTCCTGTTTCTGCGCACCAGGCTGCGCCTGTTCCTGGGCTTTCTGCCCCTGCGCAGTCTTTTCCTGTCCTTTTTCGCCCTGCTGTCCGTTCTGTTGCTGCGCATTCTGTTGCTGGCCCGGCTGCTGTTGCTGCTGCTGCCCGTTCTGCTGCTGCGAGCGTTGCTGCTGGCCGTCTGCACGACGCTGGTCCTGCTGCTGCTGGTCGCGCGCCGCGCGCTCCATCGCCTCGGCCGATTGCTTCACCTGCTGGTTCGCGTCGTTGACCCGCTTCGCGCCTGGGTCGGCCTTCTCGCGCTGCAACCGCTTTTGAAGCTCGTCGATCTGCTTGGCGAGCTCCCGTGACCGGTCCGCGAGGTCGCGCGCTTCTTTCTGCGCCTCCTCCTTCTGGGCCGCGTCACGTGCCTTCGCCATCGAATCGGCGTTCGCGCGCTCGTCCTTCGAGATGTCTTTCGCCTCTTCCTTGAGCGTCTGCATCGACCCCTCGAGCGCCGCCCGCTTCAGCATCTCGACGCTCTTCTCGAGCTGTTCGCGCAACTTCTGCTGCTGTTGGGCGAGATCGCCCATCGCCTTCTGCGCGTCCTCGGCCGATAGCTTTTGCGCCGACTCTTCGAGCTTGCGCAGTTTCTCCGCCAACTCGGGCGTCAGCGCGTCACGCAACAGCTTCTGCGCCTCCTGCAGTCGCGCGGAGAGTCCGCTGTCCAGCGCGCCGGTTTGCTTGAGTTGTTTCTCGAGCTGCTCCGCTGTTTGCTGGAGCTGCTGCATTCGCTCGGCCAGCTCACGCTGCTCCTTCGCGAGCGCCTGTGCCTGCTGCGCGGACTCGTACGACATCGAGTTCTTCGCCGCGCCCTGCTCGCCGTTCTTGGATGTCGCGGTTCGCTGTCGAGCCCGGGCAGCTTCGGCGGTCCGCTGCTGCAGCGCCTTCTGCGCCGCGGCCGCGGCCTGAGCGCGCTGCACGGCGGAGTCCGCGGCCGCGCGCACGTTCGCGCGCGCTTCCGTCATCCCCGGGATGCGAAGCACGAGCTCGCGGCTCGACCCGGTCTGACGCCACGGTGAGCCATCGACCGCCGTCGCGACGATGTGGACGGTCTCGCCAGCGCCCACGCCTAACGACGGCAGGGACACCGACGCGTCACCCTGAAATTGCGTCGTCGGCTGCGAGAGCAACGGGCGACGCGTTTCCGGCATCGCCGCGCCGCCATCCGGCTGACGCCACACGCGCAGCACGATGCTCCCGATGCCGTGGTCGTCCGTGGCCAGGAACGACAGCGGAACGGTGTCGAGCGCCGACACGGTCGTATCGCCCGCCGGCGCGAGGATCTCGATCCGAGGCGCCGAGTCCGGGATGACGTCGAACTCCAGCGCAGCCGGGACATCCGCGATGGGGCCGCCGACTCCGGCCGCGCTCCACTCGTAGCGCCCGGTCTCGCTGACCGGCAGGCGGCCATGGAACACGCGACCACCTGTCGTTAGGTGCAGCGTGTCCTTGCCGCGCGCGAGCGAGACCGCGGTGAGCTCCGTCGACGAATGCCCCGTGATCGCAAGGACGGTCCCGCGCGGGAGCTGTGCCGCCTCGCCCACCGGTAGCGTCTCGTCGCGCCGATCGAGATACCCCGGGAATGTGGCCGTGATGGCGACGTCGCCGATGAACGGCCGTTCGACCATCTGGAGCGACGCCGTGTCGCTCACGGTACGACCGTCAGTCGCGAACAGCGCGAGATCGGCATCCATCGGCGCGAGTCGCACCTTCGCGACGCCGTCGCGCACGTCGTGCTGCGACGACCGCCAGGCGGACCCCTTCGCGCGCTGGTACACGGTGATCCGACGTCGATCCGGTGCCGAGATGGCGAGCGCGACGCGCTCGCCACGAAGAACCGTCTTTGGCGCGCTCTGCAGCGAGATCGGCGCGAGCAGCGTTCCCGTCCACGCGCGAACCGGATGCGCGATCGCCTGCCACCCGTCAGGAGTCGCCGACGATCGCGTCGCGAGCAACAGAATCCCGAGACCACACGCAACCGCCGCACCGCCGACGCGAACCATCGCGCGCCGCGTTAGGGTCGGCGTCAGTGACTTGCCGCCGGACTTCTCGTTGAGCCGACGCGCGACCTGCTCGGCGTTGTACCGGCCCAGTGTCCCCGAGCTCGCGACCTCGATCGATGCGTCGCGCATGAGACGGCGTCGGGTCCACCAGACGCCCGCCGCAACGACGATCAGCACCGCGAGCCACACCACGAAGGGGACGACACGCGGGAGATCGATCCACCGCGCGCGACCGAGCGCCACGACGCCCGCCGTGAGCAGCAGCGCTGCGCATCCGACAGCGGCGGCGCCACCTGCGGCCGCGATCAGACGAGAGAGACGTCCGCGCTCACGGTTGACGAGATCGATGACCGTCATGCGGTCGGGCGGCTCGTGACCGCATAGACGAAGAGATTCACGCCCATTCGCAGCGCCGCCTCGTGGAGCTCTGGTGGATCAGCGTAGGTGCCCGGGTCTTCCCAGCCATTCCCGAGATCGGACGAGAAGTCATAGTAGACCGCGAGGCGGTCGCCGATGAACACGCCCATGCCGCGCGCTGGCTTGCCGTCATGCTCGTGGATCTTCGGCACGCCCTTCGGAAAGTCGTACACCAAATGATAGATCGGATGCGTCAGCGGCACATCGATGAGCGGACGATCCGGGAACACCCGCGCGATCTCGCGCCGAAAGTTGGGGTCGAGACCGTAGTTGTCGCTCACGTGGAGAAAACCACCGCGCAGCAAGTACTGGCGAAGTCGATCCACCTCGGCATCGCTCAGCTTGATGTCGCCGTGCCCCGTGACGTGCAGGAACGCGTAGTCCCACAGGCGGTCATCCATGAGTGTCACGCGCCCCTCGGTCTTGTCGACCTTGAGCGACGTACGCTCGTTCACGGCTTCGATCAGGTTCGGAATGCTCGACGGGTTGCCATACCAGTCACCGCCTTCGTATTGCAGTCGGGCGATGGCGAGACGCGGCCCGGTGTGGGCCGCGCCGACAACCGCGAGCGCGAGGAGCGCCGCCAGGAGTGATCGAGCAGTTCTCATGCTTCGTGAGCGAGTCGATAGGCAAGATTGCGCGACGCACCGTCATCTCGAACGAGAGCGGTGGCCACGTCACGCGCGCTGAGCCCCGCGGCACGGAGCGACCGTACGCGCGAGCGCAGTTGGTTCTCGTCGACCGGTTGCGGGGTGATGCCCTCGAGCACGATCACGACCTCCCCACGCGGTGACGAACTTTCGTAATACGCCGCAAGCTCGCTGACCGTTCCGCGGCGGACTTCCTCGAACTGTTTCGTCAACTCCCGGGCCACAACCGCCCGCCGCCCCCCACCACCCCGACGCTGCAGTTCGTCCAGCGTCGCGAACACGCGATTCGGCGACTCGTAGAGTACGGCCGTGTGACCGAGAACGCTCAGCTCGGCCAGCGCATCCTCGCGCTCCCGGCCCTTCCTCGCCAGAAATCCGTAAAACGTGAACCGATCGCTGGGAATCGCGGAACTTACGAGTGCGGCGAGCAGAGCGGACGGGCCAGGAACCGGAACCACGGGAATACCAGCCTCCGCCGCTTCGCGAACGAGCCGTGCACCCGGATCCGAAAGCAGCGGCGTCCCCGCGTCGGAGATCAGAGCGACATCGCTGCCGCCGCGGAGACGAGCCAACGCACTCTCCGTTGCACGAACCTCATTGTGCTCGTGGTACGAAAGCATGCGTGTCTCGATTCCGTGATGCACAAGCAGGTTCCGCGAATGACGCGTGTCCTCGGCGAGAACGAGCGCCACGGTGCGAAGGATATCGATCGCGCGAAGCGTGATGTCTCGCATGTTGCCGATCGGTGTGCTCACCACGTACAGCGACCCTGCCCTCGTACTCGCGTCGGTGACGCCCTCCTCGCGAGCTGCGACATCGTCACCCTCGAAGTCGCTGTCGCCGAGCTCTACCACTCCAGCTCCCACGGCAGTGCGGAGAGAAATCCAGCGGCGTGCAACATGTGGCGTCGATCGCGGGTCGCGACTTTCATCGCACTCAGTGCGGCCTCATCGTCGCCATCCAGCGCTTCGCGCACGGTGTCGGTGACCCATGCAGCGACCGCGGCCGTAACGTCATCTTGCTCGTCGGCCGGGTCCTCGGACTTCACCCCGTTCGCGAATCGTGCGAGGCTCGGATGCCGTTCGACCAGCGCAGCCCGCACGCGTTCGCCGACGGCAGAGGGAACCGGCACACCATACGAGCCGAGCTCGAGATACAGCCGGTCGATGAGCTCGCGATACGCGCCCACGAGTGCGGCAGGCGCCTGCGCAGGCATTCGAAGCGGACCCGTCCACGCCCGTACGCGTGCGCGCGGTCGTGGCGACACAGGTCCGAAAATACGCGCGAGCTGTTCCGTGCGGCCGGCGTCCGCATCGTCGACGACGTAGCTGCGCTCGATGAGGCCGTCATACATCACGAGGTAATTCACGGTGTCGCGATTCACGACCTCGAGCACCCCAGTGAACTTCGTGTCTCGGAGGTGCGGAAACAGCACCTTGGGGTCGCCGGCGGCGAACTCGGCTGGCCATGCCGACGGCGGTACCAGCAGCGTGTGATACATGCACACGAGCTGTTCGGAGGGTGCCTCGTGAAACGCGATCTCCCCGAACTCCGGCTCGGGCGGAATCCGGGCGAGCGCCGAGGAGATCGCCGTCGACTCCGTCCCGCGTTGCGTAGCGCTGATCGCGTTCACGACCTCGCCGTCACGCAGGAAGAGGAGCAGGAACTCGTCCGGCAACCAGATGGCGACGTAGCCCGCGACGCGCGCCGTACGGTCGCGCTTGGCATCACCGATGAGGTTGCGGACATGCACATAGGCGAGCTTCGTCCTCTGCAGGAGAACGCGCCCGTGCGGATACCGCAGTTGCGCGGCGTGTGCTGCCATCGCGGGGGATAAAAGGGAAACGCCTGAGAGGCTAGGCTCTCAGGCGTAACTTGCCGATCGCGACCACACACCGCAATCGGTTTTGCCTCTGGCGGTTAGGCCGCGGCGTGCTGCTTGAACTTCGACTCGAGCGCCGGCTTCGGCACTGCGCCGATCACCTGGTCCACGAGCTTGCCGTTCTTGAAGAACAGCACCGCCGGGATCGAGCGCACGTTGAAGCGCGTCGCGGTGCGAATGTTCGAGTCCACATCGAGCTTGGCGACCTTCGCCTTGCCTTGGTATTCAACCGCGAGCTGATCGAGGATCGGCGCGATCATGCGGCACGGGCCGCACCACGTCGCCCAGAAATCGACCACCGCGAGACCGTCGTGCTTCTCGATCTCCTGCTCGAAGTCCGCGTCGGTCACTGCCACTGCGTTCGACATTTCAGTAAGCCTCCAGCGGTTGGGCTTCGCCCGACCGGGAATCGGATTAACTTCTCGCGCTTCTCCCACGTTCTCACGTTGCGGAAGCGCCATGAGCATTCCACCAGCCCGTCGCGGAACCCGCCTCGCGCACATCGGTATCGCGGTGCGGTCCCTCGATGAGATCCTGCCGTTCTATCGGGACATCCTCGATCTTCCCGAGGAACCACTCGACGATGCCGACGGAGCGTCCATTGTCGGCCTTTCGGCCGGTGAACCGCTCGTCGAATTGCTCGAAGCTGAATCCCCGGACTCACCTATCGGCAGGTTCGTGGCCAAACGGGGCCCCGGAATCCATCACATCTGCTTCGCGGTCGACGACCTCGACGCCACCTTGGAGCGTTGTCGAGCCGCCGGCATTCGCCTCATCGACGAGGCCCCCCGCATCGGCGCGGAAAAGAAACGCATCGCGTTTCTTCATCCGTCATCGACGGCGGGAGTCCTGATCGAGCTGTCGGAATATTAATCCAGGCTGGTCTGCTTCCGTTCCACAGCTGGCGACGTCAGCGCTTGCAGAGCGCGCTCACCGCTGCGAAATCAGCATCTTCGACGTACCAGCGGTCGGACGGACCCTTTACCGTGGTGAACCGTGGCGTTTTCGTGACCGTGCCCTTGGTGAGCTCGACGCGCAGCACGCGCTTGCCGTTGTCACCCGGCGTTTCGTCGACGATGCGATGCTTGTCGCTGGCGTAGCACGCTTGCATTACGATCAATCGCTTGTCGAGCTCCGCCCGCTCGAACTGATCGCGCGCCGGTCCCTTGGCCGTACCCCACGCAATCGACATCTCCTGGATGTCCTGGCTATTCGCTGCCCCGAGAAACCGCTCGACTGCTTGCCTCGGACCTACGGCGCCGGGCAGGTTCGCGGATGATGCGCTCGAACCGGACGAGGGTGAACTGGTCGTACTGGGGGATGGGGTCGAAGCTGATCGACAGGCGGCGACGGTCAACAGCAACAGGATCGTTCGCTTCACTAGACTCTCTCCGCGCGCTTCGGCGTGCATAGGTGGCTCGGCCCGCAATGTACCAGCGACTTTACATTAACATCGACCACGTCGCGACGCTGCGCCAGGCGCGTCGGACCGTGGAACCTGACCCCGTCCTCGCGGCCGTCGAGTGCGAAGGAGCGGGAGCCGACGGAATCACCGCGCACCTGCGCGAAGACCGCCGACATATCCAGGATGACGACGTAGAGCGCCTCGCGACTACAGTTCGGACGGTCCTCAACCTCGAGATGGCCTGCACGGCCGAGATGGTCGCGATCGCGAAGCGCCTTCGTCCGCACCAGGTCACGTTCGTTCCCGAACGCCGCGAAGAGGTCACGACCGAGGGTGGGCTGGACGTCTCCCGCGATCCGAGAGGGCTTCGCTCGGCCATCGACGACCTCGGAGCGGTCGGGATCCGAACGAGCCTCTTCATCGACCCTGACCTCGAGATGGTCGCGCAATCGAGCGACCTGGGCGCCGTGGCGATCGAGCTCCATACCGGCCGGTACGCACACCACCCGAATGACCCGTCATCGCTGCGCGCGCTCGAGGATGCTGCGCGTCGCGGCCGGGAGATCGGCCTCGCCGTCCATGCGGGGCACGGGCTGACGACTCGCAACGTCGCACCGGTGGCGGCGATCCCCGAAATCGAGGAGCTCAACATCGGACATTCGATCGTCAGTCGGGCCGTTTTCATCGGCATGGGTGACGCCGTCCGGGAAATGCGTGCGGTCATGGATGTTGCGCGGACCCGAGGGTAGACCGTCATTGGGCGTGCGGCTTAACTTCGGGCGGTCTCCCCTGACGGAGCAGGCATGAGCGTGGCGGTCGGGCTGCTGGACTTCTACATCCTCGAGGCGAGCGAATACGTCGACCAGCTCGACGCGCTCGTCGGCGCTGCCGTGCAGACGCCCCCCGAGTCGACGCCGTTCATCACGGCGGCGCGGGCGCTGCGCGGGAGCTCGACGATGGCCAAGCTGCTGCGGATGGCCGAGTTGGCCGGTTCCGTCGAGCGCGTCGGGCGCGGCCTTCGCGACGGGTCTGTTCGATGGAACGTCGAACTGCGATCGGCTATCGTCTCCGCGATCGACGACATCCGGATCCTGCTCCGCACCGTCAGAACCTGGGGCGCCGCCGAAGAGCAGCGCGCCGCGGGGCGAATCGCCGAATTGCGGCGGTTCGTGCCGGACGGCGCGGCTCCGGCGAATACTCCGATCAGCAGCGCCGTGAGCCCGACGTTCTTCGCGTCGGAAGTCGAAGGCGTCGCGGCCGCGCTCGACAGCTTCGTGTCGGCGCCGACCGATCGCCGCTCCCTCGACGAAGCGTTGGGACGCGTCCGCGCGCTCCGCGGCATTTCGGCGCTGAAGGATCTGCCGCCACTTGCCGACGTCGCCGACGCGATCGAGCATGCCGCGAGCACCAGCACCGGCGAAGGACGCTCCCTGACGCCGCAGCACACTGAGCTCTACGACGCGGCAGCACACGTCCTGCGACGCGCCGCGCGCGAGCTCCGGACGTCGGGACGCCCCGATGCATCGGCGCCGGAGGTACGTCGCTTCGCCGACGCCGCAGCCGCGCTACATGGTCAGACGCGTGATGAGGAACAGGTCGTTCCCGTCGCGAACCTGTTCTTCAGCGATGCCGGCCCGCACGTCGTGTCGCGTTCGGACCGCCCGCCGACGAACGTCGAGACACGGTTTCGCACGGAGATCACGTCGCTCGCCGAGCATCTGCGCCGGCTCGTCGCCGACACCGGCGCCGCGACGAGCGCCGTCAGTCGCGATCGCGCCGCGCACGAGCTGCGCCGCGCACTGCGCAGCGTTCGTGGGACGCTCGAGAGCTTCGGCAACGCGGAGGCTGGCCGCTTCTTCGCGAGCGCAGCCGCGGAGCCTAACGTCAACGACCCGATGCTGCTGGCATCGATCGACACCGCCGCGACTCTGCTCGCGTCACCGTCCATCGCGATGAACGATCTGATCGCCAGGCTCGCCGAGTTGGGCCGCGGGAGCACGGTCGATCGCGCGATCGGGATGGCGTTCGGGCCGATCGACCAGCCACACCGCCCGCCAGCGACGCATGTCGCGGACGCGGCACCCGCGACTCGGCCCACGCCCCCAACGCCGCGACCCGCGGGTCTGACGCCCGGCCGTGGCCAGAGCTCCGTTCCGCGACGCACGCCGCTCACGCCCACGGGGGCGGAGCTGCGTCAGTTTCTGCAATCCGGCATCGCCGGATTCACGGAGCTCGACCAGACCCCGCTTGCCCCGCCCGCTCCGCTCGATGACGCGACGGTGGTCCCGATCGACGAACTGTTATACCGCGGACGAGCAGCACTCGACCGAGCGATCGAGGTGCGCGACATCATCCGCCTCTCCGGCGGCAACACCGACGACGCACTCGCCGAGCTGTTCGACCTGCTGGACCTCGCTGCCGCCGACTAGTCCTCCTCAATGCGATTGAACTGGAAGAGCGCGCTCGGCATCGTGCTGAGCGCCGGCCTCCTCGTGTGGACGCTCCGCAACGAATCGGCATCCGAGATCTGGTCCGTGCTCTCGCAGTCGAACCTGCCGCTGCTTGTGCTCGGCGCGCTGGTGGCAACGTCGATCTTCCCGCTGCGCGCGATCCGCTGGCGTATCATCCTCGATCCGATGGCGGCCAACCTTCCGATCGGCGCGCTCTGGCGGTCGATTGCGGTCGGGATGATGGTCAACAACATCTACCCGGCGCGGCTCGGTGAGGTCGCGCGCGCCTACGCGCTGACTCGCGAGACGAAGCGCGTGAGCCTAACGGGAGCGGTGGCGTCGCTGGCGGTGGATCGGGTGTTCGATGCCATCGTGCTCATGCTGCTGCTCGTGAGCGCGATGCTCGCGCCGGATTTTCCGAAAGACATGGTCGTCGGTGGCCAACCAGTCCAGAGAGGCGCGTTCGTGTTCGGGCTCGGCGCGGTCGGGCTGCTCGTGTTGCTGTACGTCATCGTCGCGATTCCCGAGCGTCTCGTTGCCTTCTATGCAGCCGTCGTTGGGCGCGTCGCCCCGCGCCTCGTGAAGCGCGGCAGTGAGATCATCCACTCGTTTTCGGAAGGGCTCGGCGTGCTGCGGAGCCCCAGACGATTCGTCGCGGTGTTCTTCTGGGCGGTGGCGCACTGGCTGGTGAACGCACTCGCGTTCTGGATCGGGTTCAAGGCCGTTGGGCTCACGGTGCCGTTCAGCGCCGCGAATTTTCTGCAGGGCATCATCGCCATCGGCGTGGCGATTCCGTCATCGCCGGGCTTCTTCGGCGTATTCGAGCTCGCGGCGACCGTCGGCCTCGCCGTCTATGGCGTGCCGAATCGTCAGGCAATCAGTTGGGCGATCGGCTTCCACGTCCTGTCGTTCATTCCGATCACCGTGATCGGTCTGTACTACTTCGCGCGCCTCGGACTGCACTTCAGCGACTTCAAGGCGCCGCAGCCCGAGGCGCACTGAGCGTGGCCGCCACGGCGCCCCGAGCCCGCGGAGCAACTGCTCGAACCGTCGCCCAGGCGAAGCTCAACCTGTTTCTACGCGTGCTCGCTCGCGAAGCGAGCGGCTACCATCAACTCGAGACGCTGTTCTGCCGGCTCGAGCTCGGCGACGACGTCGTGGTACGAACCGACGTTCGCGGTCGTTCGCTGAGCTGC
>Ga0310810_10006654_pt1 | contig 13088 bp, 8 predicted proteins | sample NCmetagenome_FD_207641 | JGI IMG/M metagenome (GOLD analysis project Ga0310810, IMG submission 207641) | Soil microbial communities from experimental microcosm in Duke University, North Carolina, United States - NC | ecosystem: Engineered > Artificial ecosystem > Soil microcosm > Unclassified ... | reverse complement strand
GTTAGATCTTCGACAAACTGTTCCACTTTACTCTCTTCCCTAAGCTTGTGAGGATTATAAAGGACGCGCGGGTAAGAATTGAGACGTGCGAAATTCTTTCGGAGTTGCGTGGTTCCCCGGAACCAACATTTCCGATCGCCCACGAAGCCAGATTTGCATCGTTGAGCATCGCTTCTTTCTTTGTAACACAGAAGGTCCTAAAAAGACTCGGCTGTTCGCCGAATGGCACAGCTGCACCGGACCTCGACCTTGCGCTTTCCGGTTGCCCAACCGATCCTCGAGGGGTTGCTAGAATAGATCAAACTGCCTGTGACGACCCTAACTCGTTGGCTGTTCTCGCGAATCCTTAATACCCGCGCGGTGAATTTCGGCCGCCAGACGCCCCGGGCGGCGGTGTGTGCGCTGCTGGTTCTGGGATTGATTCCCATCCGAGGCCAGCGCAGCATCACGGGCGAAATTGAAATCCGCCAGGCGCTGGAGCGGCTGAACACGCTCGGAAGCGTCATGATGATCGGCGCGCATCCGGATGACGAGCGCGAGCAAGTTCTGGCCTATCTGGCGCTGGGCCGTCATGTGCGGACCGCCTATCTTTCGCTCACGCGTGGCGAAGGCGGACAAAATCTGATCGGGCCGGAACAAGGCGACGAGCTGGGGATCATCCGCAGCCAGGAACTGCTCACGTCCCGGCGGATCGACGGTGCCGAACAGTATTTCACGCGTGCCATCGATTTCGGCTTTTCCAAAACCGCGGACGAAACGCTTCAAAAGTGGGATCGGAACAAGGTCCTGGGCGACGTCGTCTATAACATTCGACGGTTCCGGCCCGACGTGGTGATTCTGGTATTCTCCGGCACGCCCCGCGACGGGCACGGGCACCACCAGGCGTCGTCGATTCTCGGCAAGGAGGCATTTTCGCTGGCCGGCGATCCGACCAAGTTTCCAGAGCAGCTGGCTTATGTCCAGCCCTGGGCCCCCAAGCTATTGATGATGAATGCAGGTGGTCCCGGTGGCGGCCAGAACAAAGGCAAGGATGGCAAGAACAAGGCCGGAAAGACTAACGAGGATGCTCCGCCCCCGGCGGACCGGCTGAACCTGGATGTCGGCGTCTATTCGCCCGAGCTGGGCGCGTCGTTCGGCGAAATTGGCGGAGCCAGCCGCAGCGCGAATCGAACCCAGGGAACCGGCGCGGCGGAAGCGAAGGGTTCGCAGCTGGCTCTCATGGAAACCGTATCGGGCGACAAGGCCACCAAAGACCTTTTTGAAAATCTGGATATCACCTGGAAGCGCGTGCCGGGCGGAGCTGCGGTCGGCCAGATCGTGACCCAGGCCCTGAATTCCTTCGTCCCGGCGCATCCCGAGGCGCTGCTGCCCGCGCTGATGCAGGCGCGGCCCCTAATCGCAGCGATTCAAGATCCGCTGGCCGAACGAAAACTGAAAGAGCTGGATGACTTGATCGCTTTGTGCGCAGGTTTGTCGCTCGAGGCTCAATCCGACAAGGCGGCCGTAAATCCAGGGGCCACGCTTCGCGTTAACTTCACCGCTATCCAACGCTTGCCCGGCCAGGTGGCGCTCACGGGAATCCGTCTGACCGGCATGGAAGGCGCTCCCGCCGTGAACCTGGCGCCGACCGTTCTCGTGAACAATCAGCCCAGCCGCTATAACGCGAGCTTCACCGTACCCCAGAATCAGCCGTACACCCAGCCGTATTGGCTGGAGCAGCCGAAGGATGGAGCGCTGTACTCGGTCCGCGATCCGCGCAACATCGGACTGGCCGAAGACGCGCCGGTTCTGGAGGCGCATTTTCGCCTGCAAGTCGCCCGTACCGAGATCGAGCTGACCAGGCCGGTGCAGTATCGCTATGTGGATCGCGTGTACGGCGAACAGGTTCGTCCGTTCACCGTGATCCCTCCCGTGGCGGTGAGTCTTCCGGAGCATGCCCTGGTTTTCGGCGATGCCAGGGCGCGCAGAATCGAAGTGGCCGTGCGGTCGAACAGCGGCAAAGTCGCCGGCGACCTCCGCTTGGATGTGCCCGCCGGTTGGACGGCCGACCCGGCCTCGCGTCATTTCGATTTGGCCGCCGCCGAAGAGCAAACGAACGTCTTCTTCAACCTTGTTCCGCCCGCGGGCGATTCTCGCGGCCGAATCCGCGCCATTGCGCAAGTGGGGACCCAGACTGTTTCGACCGGAACCGAGGTGATCCAATATCCGCACATCACGACGCAGACGCTCCTGCCACCGGCCGAAGCTGCGCTGGTGCGGACCGATATCCGCATCCTCTCGAAATCCGTCGGGTATGTGATGGGAGCGGGCGACGACGTGCCCCAGGCCATCCGGCAGCTCGGCTGCGAAGTGACGCTATTAGCCGAAGCCGATCTGGCACATGGCGACCTGACGCGCTTCGACGCGATCGTCACCGGCGTGCGCGCGTTTAACACCCGTCCGGATCTGCGCGCGAACTACCAGCGGCTGTTCGATTACGCGAATGGCGGCGGAACGTTGATTGTGCAATACAACGTGCCTGAAGGGGGTGCTCCAGGCGGTCCCGGGGCGCCGCCCGGGCCCGGACAAGCGGCACCTGGTCAAGCCGCGCCCGCGCAGCCTGCTCCCGCTCAGCCTGCTCCTGCTCTGGCACCAGCGGTTGCAGCGGCAGGGGACGGGGGATTGCTGGCGCATATCGGCCCGTATCCCATCCGCATCAGCCGTAACGACCGGGTCACGCTGGAGGAAGCTGCCATCACGTTCCCCAATCCCGATCTTCGCCTGTTGCACGCGCCTAACCAGATCACCAGCGCCGATTTCGACGGATGGGTGCAGGAACGCGGGTTATATTTCTCCGACCAATGGGATCCGAAATACTTAAGCGTGCTGGAATCGCACGATCCCGGCGAAATGCCGCTCCCCGGCGGCATGCTGTACGCACCGGTCGGTAAAGGCGCGTATATTTTCTCTGCCTACGACTGGTTCCGCCAGTTGCCCGCCGGCGTGCCGGGCGCCTATCGCATGTTCGCCAATATGCTGAGCGCCGCTAAAACCCAGTGACCGAACCGCAGCGCACCGTTCTAGATGAACCGCCGCCGTTCCTGGGCACCTGGCGGCGCGTGTACACCGTGGTCGTGATCTATCTCGCCTGCGTCATCTCCATCTTCTACTGGTTCACTCAATCGTTTGCGCCCTCGTTGACACCATGAGACCCCTCGATTGGGTCGTGATGTTCGGCTGGCTGGTATTCCTGGTGTCCTACGGGCTGTGGCGCGGCCGCGGATCCAGCAGCACCCAGGAATTCATGCTGGCCAGTAAAACCATGCCCTGGTATGCCATGGGTCTCTCGATCATGGCGACGCAGGCCAGCGCCATCACGTTTATCTCGACGACGGCGCAGGCTTATGTGGATGGAATGCGCTTCGTGCAGTTCTATTTTGGGCTGCCGCTGGCCATGGTGATTCTCTCCGCCACTGCGGTGCCGATTTTTCACCGCGCCAAGGTGTATACCGCGTACGAATATCTGGAGCATCGCTTCGATGCCAAGACCCGCCTGCTGGTGACCATCATTTTCCTGATATCGCGCGGCTTAGGCGCGGGTCTCGCGCTGTCTGCGCCGGCCATCGTGCTTTCGGTGGTCCTGGGCTGGCCCTTCAGGGTGACCATCCTCATCATGGGCGGACTGGTGGTGCTCTACACCACCCTGGGCGGGATCAAAGCAGTCACCTGGGCCGACGTGCAACAGATGACGGTGATCATGCTGGCGCTGGTGATGGCGTTCGCCGTGGCGATCTCCATGCTCCCGCCGGATGTGTCGTTCCGCGATGCCTTGAAGCTCGCCGGAGCGGCCGGGAAACTGAACGCCGTCACCACTACGTTCGATTGGAACGATCGCTACAACATCTGGAGCGGCTTGATCGGTGGCATGTTTCTGGCGCTCGCGTACTTCGGAACCGATCAAAGCCAGGTCCAGCGCTACTTGACGGGAAAATCCATCGGCCAGAGCCGCCTGGGGCTGCTGCTGAACGCCATGGCCAAAGTGCCGATGCAATTTTTCATATTGTTCATCGGCGCGATGGTGTTCGTGATGTTCTTGTTCGTGCGCCCGCCGCTGGTGTTCCAGCCGGTGGTACTGGAGCAGGTCCAGGCGTCGTCCCAATACGCGGCGATCGAGAGCCGCTACGAGCAGGCCTTTGACCAGCGCCAGGCTGCCGCGCGCGGGATCCTGGCTTCCCGAGCTGGAGCGCTCCAGGATTTCCGAGCCGCACAACAGAATCTGGATGCCGCGCGCGCGGAGGCGCTCAAGCTCTCCGACACCTCCGATACGAACTACATTTTCCTGTCCTTCGTGACCCATTACCTTCCCGTGGGGGTCGTCGGCCTGGTGATCGCGGTGATCTTCACCGCCGCCATGTCGGCGATATCCGGCGAGATCAATTCGCTGGCTACGGTCACCGTAATCGACATTTATAAACGCCACCTGGCGAAGGAAAGCACCGATCTTCACTATCTCCGGGCCTCTCGCCTGGCGACGCTGTTTTGGGGCATTTACGCCATGGTTTTCGCCAGCACCGCCAAGGGATTCGGGGCGCTGATCGAAGCCGTCAACCAGGTTGGGTCATTGTTCTATGGCGGGATGCTGGGTGTATTCGTGTTGGCCTTTTTCGTAAAACGCTGCACGGCTACGGGTGCGTTCGTGGGAGTCCTGGCAGGCGAGGCGGCCATCTTCACAACAGCGCGGTTTACAGAAGCTTTCCTCTGGTACAACGTAATCGGGTGCGCGGTGGTGGTAGCGGTGGGATGGTCGATTTCGGCGATTCAGGCACGGAACTAATAGGGCTGCTGCTCCGTATATCGGTCAGGCGGGCAAGGAGGTTTCAACGTGTTCTGTAATAGTTGCGGGACCCAGTTAAGCGAATCGGCCACGTTTTGTTCGAAATGCGGCAAGCCAGCCGGCGCGACGCCGCTGATGCCGCGTCAGGGCCGTATTGCCGGGCATGTCCGGCTCCTGGGCATTTTGTGGCTGGCGATTTCAGCTTTTCGGCTGATTCCCGGCCTCTTTTTGGTGGCATTCGCCGGCGTTAACTTGTTCCCACCCGAAGTGCCAGCGTTTGTCCAGGCGCTCCTGCCCGCCCTCGGCATGGTGTTCTTGATCTGCGCCGGAATTGGGATCGCGATTGGCTGGGGTTTGCTGGCTCGGCAACCCTGGGCGCGCATGCTGACCATCGTTTTCGGTGCTATCAGCTTAGTCGACATACCCTTCGGCACGGCTCTTGGAATCTATACGCTGTGGGTGCTACTGCCGGCTGAATCCGAGCAGGAATACCGCAACATGTCCCAAACGGCGTGACGAATTACCGCGTGGCGTTACCCAAGACCGCGTTTAGCGAGCCTTGCCGGTAGCCTTCCAGATCCAGTGTCACGTAGTGGAAGCCCAGCGGCTTGAAGATCGCTGTGAAGGCGCGAGCCATTTCAGGCGCCAAGGCGCGCGCTAGCTCTTCGGGAGCAATCTCAATCCGCACCAGATCCCCGTGAAACCGTACGCGGAATTGGCGAAAGCCCAGGGCCTTTATCGCTTCTTCGCCGAGTTCCACCGTTTTCACGTTCTCGATAGTGACGGGAGTCCCATACGGAATGCGCGAACTGAGGCACGCTGAGGCCGGACGGTCCCAGGTTTTCAGTCCGGCACGTTTTGATAATTCGCGAATGTCGGCCTTAGTTAGCCGGGCTTCCACCAGCGGGGCTTTCACCTGGTGAATCTTTGCCGCGTTTTGACCGGGGCGAAAGTCTCCTAGATCGTCCACATTCACGCCGTAAATCACATGCGCGATGCCCCGCTCGCGAGCCACCCCGTCTAGCCGCGCGAATAACTCGTCCTTGCAGTGGAAGCAGCGATCCGGACCATTCCTGACGTATTCGGGATTCTCAAACTCGCGCGTCGCGATGTATTCGTGGCGGAATCCGCACTCCCGCGCGAACTCCTCGGCATCGCGCTTGTGCGATTCGGGAAACGACGCGGAATCGGCGGTGATCGCCACGGCTCGGCTGCCCAGCGCTCGCTGTGCCGCCCATGCCAGATACGCAGAATCTGCGCCCCCCGAATAGGCCACGATTACGCTGCCCAGGTCGCGCAGTGCCTCAAACAGCGCTTCCTGTTTGACCTCGGGATCAGCAACCGTAATCATCTTTTTGAGTATAGCGTCGTGCGGTCGGGAGCCAGCACGATACGCCGAAGCTCGTTGCGGTCGAGCCAGATTACCGAACAGCGCTCGCACGAGTCGAGATTGACGTTCCCCGGGCCGCCGTAAGGATAGCCGATCATGATTTTCGCGCACAGCGGGCAGGACAATTTGCGGTCCGCGTCCGAATTGTCGCGAGGCTGAATGCTGGCCCCCGTCGAACTCCACACGGTCCGCATATATTCCACCAGCGGCAGGAAGTTGAAGATCAGAACCAGCATCCCGCGGCACTTCGCGCAGTAACGCACGGACCGGTTCTCAATGGTCGCGTCGAAGAGGTTCGCCTGGCACACCGGACAGACGTGCGCCGTCTCGGCGCCGACCAGGACGTCGTCTTCATTCGGCTGCGGCGGCAGCGGCGTTGAGCTCTGCGGCTCGTCCATAGAGTACGTATCGGCGATTTTCGGGCGCTACTGCAACGGCAGGTCGCTCTGCCCGTTGCCGCCGCCTTCCGGCGCCTCCGGGATCAGGCTCGCTGCGGCCACCTGATCGCCGTCCTCGACGTTCACCAGGCGAACACCCTGGGTCGACCGGCCGGCCTGCCGGATCTCGCTCGAATCGATGCGGATGATCTGGCCCTGCTTGGTGATGATCATCAGCTCGGAATCTTCCTTGACCGAGAGAATGCCCACCACCTTGCCGATTCTGGGAGTGGTCTTCATGTTGATGACCCCCTTGCGTCCGCGAGCGGTCAGACGGTAATCCTGCAGGGGCGTTCGCTTCCCGAAGCCGTTCTCGGAGATGGAAAGAATCAAGCCTTCCTTGCCGATGACTTCCGCGCCCACCAGGTAATCGCCCTCTTCCAGATCCATGCCTCGAACACCCCGTGCCGGACGTCCCATTGGCCGAACGTCTTCTTCGTTGAAGCGGCAGGCCATGCCTTCGTGCGATCCGAGGAAAATGTAGTCCTGGCCGGTGGTCAGCCGAGCCGCCAGCAGCTCGTCGCCATCGTCCAGCCCCAGCGCGATAATGCCACGCGACATGGGGTTGTCGAACTCGGTCAGCTCGGACTTCTTGATGACACCCTGTTTGGTCACCATCACGATGAACTTGCCGGCGACGAATTCCTTCACGGGGAGGAACGCAGTGACGGTCTCATCCGGTTGCAAGTTCATTAACCCCGAGGCGTGTTTGCCTTTCCCCGTGGTTCCCGCGTCCGGGATGTTATAAATCTTCAGCCAGTAGACACGGCCCTTGTTGGTGAAAATCAGCAGGTAGGCGTGCGTGGAAGCGATGATCAGGTGTTCCACCACGTCCTCGGCGCGTGTGCCCATGCCGATGCGGCCCTTGCCGCCGCGCGATTGGCGCCGGTAGGTATCGACGGCCGTCCGCTTGAGGTATCCGCCGCGTGAAACGGTCACCGCGACATCCTCCACCTGGACCAGGTCTTCGAGCGTAATCTCGCCGGTATCCTCGATGATCTGGGTCTTGCGCTCGTCGCCGTATTGTTTCAGGACTTCCTTCAGTTCTTCAACGACCACTCCGCGCAGGACTTTTTCGGAGCCCAGAATTTCCAGATACTCGGCGATCCGCTTCTGGATCTCAGCCAGCTCGTCCAGAATCTTCTGCTGTTCCATGCCGGTCAGGCGCTGGAGTTGCAGTTCGATGATGGCCTGGGCCTGGCGTTCGGTGAAGCGGTGCGAGGGAGTTTCGCCGACGAGCTTTTGGTACGCTTTCACCTCCGCCGCAGTCTCGAACGCCATCAGAGCGTCGCGCGCTTCTTTGGGATTCTTCGCCGCGCGGATCAGCGCGATCACCTGATCCAGATTACTCAGCGCCCGCTGGAAGCCGAGCAAAATGTGCTCGCGTTCCCGCGCCTTACGCATCAGGTAGTCGGTTCTCCTGCGAACCACATCAAGGCGATGATCGATGAAACGCTTCAGCGCGTCGAGAAGCCCCATCTCGCGCGGCTGCCCGTTGACGATCGCCAGCAGAATCACGCCGAAGGTGATCTGCATCTGCGTGAGCTTGTACAGATTGTTGAGGATGACTTCGGCCTGCTCGCCGCGCTTTAGTTCGAAGACAATGCGCATGCCGTCGCGGTCGCTCTCGTCACGGATCTCGGAGATGCCTTCCAGACGCTTTTCGTTCACCAGCGCCGCCGCGTTCTCGATCAGGCGCGCTTTGTTGACCTGGTAGGGAAGCTCCTGGACGATGATGGCCTGGCGGTCCTTGCCCATGTCCTCGGTCTTGGCCAGGGCGCGCAGTTTGATGGTCCCGCGGCCATTCGCGAAGTAATCGTGAATTCCCTGCCGGCCCAGAATGATGCCGCCGGTGGGGAAATCGGGCCCCGTCACCAGCTCGGCGATCTTGGGAAGACCAATGCCCGGATTCTGCACCAGCGCGATGCAGGCGTTGACGATCTCGGTAATATTGTGCGGAGGAATCTTGCTGGCCATCCCCACGGCGATGCCTTCGCTGCCGTTGATCAGCAGGTTCGGAACCCGCGTGGGAAGCACCTCTGGCTCGATTTCCTGCTCGTCGTAATTGGGCTTGAAATCGACGGTTTCCTTGTCGATGTCTTCCAGCAGCTCGGCCGCGATACGGGCCAGCCGCGCCTCGGTATACCGCATGGCCGCGGGTGGATCGCCGTCCACGGACCCGTAATTTCCCTGCCCGTCGATCAACGGATAGCGCATCGAAAATGGCTGCGCCATGCGGACCAAGGCGTCGTAAATCGCCGAGTCGCCGTGCGGATGCAGCTTACCCATGACGTCGCCAACCACGCGTGCGGACTTCTTGGTCGGGCGGTTAAAGTGCAGCCCCATCTCGTGCATCATGTAGAGAATCCGGCGATGGACCGGCTTCAACCCATCGCGGACGTCCGGCAGCGCGCGCCCCACGATCACGCTCATGGCGTAATCCAGGTACGAGCGTTTCATCTCGTCTTCGATGTTGATGGGGATCAGATTTTTCGCCCCACCATCGCCGCCTAACGGCATCTGCCCGCCGGGAGGCGGAGTGGTCGGGTCCTGTGGATCTGCCAAGTGATGCTCCTAAATGGACGTGCCGCGAGCGCGGCGATTTCCCTCAATTTTACCACTTTGGAGCGCGTCACTCTCCAATCGGTTATACTGCCTTTTCCGCTTATGCCCCTTGCTGCAGGCGATCGCCTCGGACCCTACGAAATCATCGCGCCGATCGGAGCCGGCGGAATGGGAGAAGTCTACCGCGCTCGTGATCCCCGCCTGGACCGCGACGTCGCCATCAAGGTTCTGCCGGCCGAGGTTTCCGGCGATCCTCAGGCTTTGGCCCGCTTCGAGCGCGAAGCCAAGGCCGTGGCAGCGCTCTCCCACCCGAACATCCTGGCGATCTTCGACGTAGGCAGCGCGGAAGGCCGGAACTACGCCGTGACCGAGCTGCTGGAAGGTGAGACACTCCGCGTCCGCCTCAATTCGGGCGCTCTGCCGTGGCGTAAAGCCGCCGAGCTGGGGACCGCCATCGCCGAAGGCCTGGCTGCCGCCCATTCCAAGAACGTGGTGCATCGCGACGTTAAGCCGGATAACCTGTTCCTCACCTCGGACGGCCGCGTCAAGATTCTGGACTTCGGCCTGGCGAAAATGCCGCAAGCTGCAACCGGTGCGGACGAAACTGTCACGCAGGGCATCACGCAAGCCGGGATGATCATGGGAACGGTCGGCTACATGTCCCCGGAGCAAGTTCGGGGGACGCCGGCCGGTCCGGCCAGCGACATCTTTTCACTCGGCTGCGTCCTGTACGAAATGTTTTCGAGCAAACGGGCCTTCCAGGGCCAGACGGCCGCTGAAACCATGTCCTCGATCCTGCGCGACCCCCTGCCCGACCTCACCACGTCGGTCCGGGATATGCCTTCCGAGCTCGGCCGCCTGATCGCGCACTGCCTGGAGAAGAATCCCGAGGAGCGGTTTCAGTCGGCGCGAGATCTGGCGTTCGGACTCAAAGCGGCGCTGACTTCGCCTGTGTCCGGCGCGTCCGCGGCGCCGGCCGAGCCCGTTAAGCTGGCCAACTCGATCGCCGTGCTGCCTTTTGTGAACGCCAGCCGCGATCCCGATACCGAGTACCTGTGCGACGGCATCACCGAGAGCATCATCAACAGCCTCGTTCAGCTTTCCCAACTGAAGGTCACGCCGCGCGGCACCGTATTTCGCTACAAAGGCAAGGATATCGATCCGCAGGCCATCGGACGCGAGCTCAACGTGCGCGTGGTCCTCACCGGCCGCGTGATGCAGCGCGGCGAGACGCTGGTGGTGAGCACGGAGCTGGTCGACGTGGCCGAGGGTTCACAGCTGTGGGGCGAACGGTACAATCGCAAGCTGGCCGACATCTTCGAGCTGGAGGAGGAAATCGCACGAAAGATCTCCGAAAGCCTGCGCATGAAACTCACGGGCGAAGAACAAAAACGCCTGGGCAAGCGCTACACGGAAAACAGTGAAGCGTATCAGCTCTATCTCCGGGGCCGGCACTACTGGATCAAGCGAACCATCGAAGGCATGACGAAAGGCGCGGAGTACTTCCAGCAGGCCATCGATCTCGACCCCGGTTATGCTTTGGCGTACGCCGGCCTGGCGGATTGCTACATCATGTTGAGCAGCTACATCGCCATCCCGCCCCGGGATGGATACGCTAAAGCCAGGAGCGCCGCAACAACCGCGGTTGCACTCGACCCCGAGCTCGCCGAGGGCCATGTCTCTTGGGGATTCATACGGTTTCTCTGCGACTGGGACTGGCTGGCCGGCGACCGCGAACTCCGGCATGCGATTGAACTCAACCCATCCTACTGGCAGGGGCCCTACTGGTACGCCATTGTCCTGGCAGCCACCGGCAGACATGCGGAAGCCGAAGTCCAGATCCGGCGGGCGCAGGAACTGGACCCGCTCTCTGCCGCGGTGGGCCACGTGGCCGGCTTGATTTCCCTGCTGGCGGGACGCTTCGACCAGGCCGTGGACAGATGCCTGAAGGGAATCGAAATCGATCCGGGTTATCCACTGCTGAGGCTGTGGCTGGGCATGGCGTACGAGCGTCAAGGCCGCTACCAGGATGCCCTGCGAGAACTGGAAATCGGCGCCGGGTTGGTGGGGAGTATACCGCTGGCGGTGGGGCCCCTGGGCTTTACGCACGCTGTGTCCGGAAATCGCACCGAAGCCGAACGGCTGCTCCAGCAACTGCTCGCTTTGAAGGAACCGATGCCGGCCGACCCTTACTCGGTGGCTCTGATCTATACCGGTTTAGGCGACAAGGCGCAGGCAGTGGAGTGGCTGGAGCGCGCTTTCCAGGACCGTTTCGGGTGGTTCATGCTGTTCGCCAAGGGCGACACGAGAATCGACAGCCTTCGCGGCGATTTCAGGATTAAGAGCATCCTGCAGCGCATGCGCCTGGAGCCATGAACCGGCTCTTTCCGGTAACGATCTTCCTCAGCGCATTTCTTCTATTCCAGGTTCAACCTATCATGGGCCGGTTTATCCTGCCCTGGTTCGGCGGAACGCCGGCGGTCTGGAGCGTCTGCCTGCTGTTCTTCCAAGCTGCGCTGCTGGCTGGATACGCGTACGCGCACTGGCTGCGGCATCCGCGTCTCCATATCGTTCTGCTGGCCGTCTCGCTGGCATTGCTACCGGTGATTCCCACTCGCCCTTCGATAACCGACACCCCCTCCGCGCGGATCTTGCTGCTGCTGGTGGTGACTGTGGGTGGACCATACTTCCTTCTTTCGGCAACAGCACCCCTATTGCAGAAATGGCTTGCGTCGGAGAGGTCGCCTTGGCGCCTCTACGCGCTGTCGAACTTCGGATCGTTCCTGGCGCTGCTGAGCTATCCGTTCCTGGTCGAGCCGTATGTGCGCCTGCGAACGCAGGCATGGGTCTGGTCCGGACTCTACGCCGCGTTCACGATCCTGTGCGGATCGGTCGCGTGGCGAGTGGGACAGGCGATCTTGTCGCCTGTCTCCAAAATGGCCTCCGCCCGTCCTACCCTGCTGACGATCCTCTTCTGGTTAGGACTCTCCGCCGCCGGCTCGACCCTCCTTTTAGCCACGACCAACATCGTTACGCAGGACATCGCCGTCAGCCCTTTCTTATGGATCGCTCCTTTGTCGCTTTACTTATTGACATTTGTTCTCGCCTTCGAAAGCGGCCGTTGGTATCCACGGCTGCCTTTCGCCGTCGCCGCCGGTGTGCTCGCTCCTGTGGCCTGCGCGGTGGTCAACGCCGGCGTTGGAATAGCGGTCTGGGTCCAGTTGAGCGCCTACCTGTCGACGCTGTTCGTGGTCTGCATGGTCTGCCACGGGGAACTGCGCTACGCCCGGCCCGATCCCGGCCACCTCACGGTTTTCTACCTGACCATCGCCGCCGGTGGGGTGCTGGGCGGGATTTTCGTCGCGCTCGTCGCGCCCCGAGTGTTTACCGAGTTCAATGAGTACCCCATCGGACTCGCGGCCGCCTGTCTGCTGGGTCTCACCGGATGGCTGCGGTCCGGCGCGTGGGCTCTGTGGACCAGGAGCAACTTCGCGATCCGCATCCCGCTCATGGCTCTGCTGCTGGGCGGCCTGAGCGCCGTGGCGACGATCACGCTGACGGGCGCGCGTCCGGCAGTCGCCACCTGGCGCAATTTCTACGGCATTCTGCGCGTAAGCGATCTGCCGGATCCAAAAGGCGCCATGCGCGAACTGACCCACGGCCGTATCAAGCACGGCTCGCAATATCTGGAACAGGCCTGGCGCGATCGGCCGACCTCCTACTATGGCCCGCACAGCGGCGTGGCGATGGCGCTGGACGCGCTCCCGGAAGGCCCTAGACGCATCGCCGTGATCGGCCTGGGAGCCGGAACCATGGCGGCTTGGGGCCGCCCCGGCGACCTCATCCGCTTTTACGAAATCAATCCGCTGGTCCCCATGATCGC
>Ga0310810_10006653_pt1 | contig 13089 bp, 12 predicted proteins | sample NCmetagenome_FD_207641 | JGI IMG/M metagenome (GOLD analysis project Ga0310810, IMG submission 207641) | Soil microbial communities from experimental microcosm in Duke University, North Carolina, United States - NC | ecosystem: Engineered > Artificial ecosystem > Soil microcosm > Unclassified ... | reverse complement strand
AGCGCGCCTCGCCGCCGGCGCGCAACCGCAGGTGCCGGCCGAGCTTGATCGCGACGTCGTCGTGCGCTTCGAGGCGCACGCCCGGGATGTCGAGGAAGTCGGGGCCGAGCACGAACTTGAACGTGTCGGTGCCGGCGGCGGCGGTGAGCCGGTTGTCGATGCCGTTCGCCGCGTGCTGCCAGGTCGCGATCAAGCGCGTGAAGCTGGTGACGTTCTCGAACGTCGCGTGGTTGAGCTGCGGCTCGTTGGGATCGAGGTTGTCGTTCAAGAGCTCGAGGCGATCGCTGTCGGCGAGCGCGAGCAGCGAGATGCGATCGCTCTCGCGCGGGCGCCAGTCGAGGCGGAACTGCGCGTCGTAGTAGGTCGGCGCGGTCGTGAACGACACGTTGGTCCCCGACAAGACGAGCGGGAGGACGAGATCGATCGTCGAGCGCCGCACCGCGGCCGCCATCTGCAGGTGGTGCTCCTCGGAGATCGGCGTCTCGACGAAGCCGCCCGCGTTGATGAACGACGTCTCGACGAAGCCCTTCGCCTCCTTGATCGCGCCCGAGCGCGTCGTGACGTTCACGACGCCGCCGATCGCGCGACCCTGCTCGACGCCGAAGCCGCCGGGCAGGAACTCGATGTTCTCGATGAACTCGGTCGGCAGGACGCTCTGGATCCCGAAGAAGTGATAGATGATGGGGACGTCGACGCCGTCGATCGTCGTCAGCGAATCGAGCGGCGACGAGCCGCGGATGATCAAGATGCCGGGGAAGGTGTTGGCGACGCCGGGCAGCGAGCGCACCGCCTGCAGCGCGTCGCCGCGCGTGCCCGGGATGCGCGCGATCTCGTCGCGCGCGAGGTCTTGCTTGCCCGGCGGCGGCGGCACCGGCGCCTCGGAGGTGACCGTCACGATCTCGCCGGCGGCGCCCGGCGTGTAGAGGACGAAGATCGCGCCGTCGAGGCCGCCGTCGGGGACGATCACCTGCTCGCTCGAGTCCTCGTAGCCCTTGGCGGCGAGCGCGACGTCGAGCGGCCCGACGGTGACGTCGAGCGTGAAGTGCCCGGCCTTGTCGGTCTTGGTCGTCTTGCCGTCGGGGGTCGTGACGGTGGCGCCCGCGATCGGCTTGAGCGTCAGGCCGTCGACCACCGAGCCCGACAACGGCTCGGCGGCCGCGAGCGCGGACGTGCAGAGGATCACGAGACAAACGCCGAAGCCGGCGCGGGAACGGCGCATGTCGGGGAAGAAGCGTGACGAGCACCGCGGTTCTCGTCAAGCGGAGGGGAAGGCCCTTGCGCAGCCAACTACAGATGTAGTAATCAAACGAGCGTTGTCGTGAGCGAGCCCCGCTGCCCCGAGCTGACCCCCGCCGAGTTCAACCTGATGAAGGTGCTGTGGCGGCTTCGTCGCGCGACCGTCGCGGAGACCCGCGCCGCGCTCGGCGAGAAGGGCGACGAGCTCGCGTACACGACCGTGATGACGCTGCTCGGACGCCTGGCCGCCAAGGGCGCGGTCGTCGTCGATCGCGAGCGCGAGCCGTACGTCTACAAGCCGGCGTTCCGGCGCGAGTCGGTGCTGCGTGATCGCCTGAAGGGCTTCCTCGCCGACGTCTTCGACGGCGAGGCGAGCTCGATGGTCTTGCACCTGGTCGATTCGGAGCAGCTCTCGATCGAGGAGCTGCGCGCGATCGAGAAGAGCGTCGTCGAGCCCGAAGCTCGCGCGAAGCGGGGGAAGAAGTGATCGCGATCTGGAAGAGCGTCGCGGTCGTGCTCGTGCACGGCACCGCGCTCGCGCTGATCGCGTGGGCGCTCTCGGCGACGGTCCTCAAGCGCGCGAAGCCCGCGCTGGTCGCCGCGCTGTGGTCGGTCGTGCTCGTGAAGTTCGCGCTGCCGGTCGGGCCCGCGATGCCGTTCTCGCTGTCCGACGCGATCGCGCAGCTGTTCGGGCACGCGCCGGTCGCCGAAGCGCAGCCGCTCGTCGCGCCGGTCGGCGCGGTCGGCCTCGCGCCGGTGCACGCGCTCGGTTGGATCGACGTCCTCGCGATCGCCGGCGCGGCGCTGTGGGCGGCGGGCGTGATCGTCGTGATCGCGCGCGGCGTCGCGCACGGCCGCAAGGCGCGCGCGCTCGCGACCTCGATGGCCGCCGCCGACGGCGTCACCGACGCGATCGCGTGCGGCATCGCCGAGAAGCTCGGCCTCGATCGCGCGCCCGAGCTGCGCGTCGGCGGCGACGCGCCGGCGCCGTGGCTGGTCGGTCTGCGCAAGCCGATCGTCGTCGTGCCGCGCGCGCTGACCGCGCCGGATCGCCGCACCGAGCTGACCGCCGCCTTGACCCACGAGCTCGCGCACCTGCGCCGCCGCGACGTCTGGCTGCGCCTCGTGCAGGTCGCGATCGGCGCGCTCTTCTTCTTCTGGCCGGTCGTGCGGTGGATCAATCGCCGCATCGACACCGCGCGCGAGATGGCGTGCGACGCGTGGGCGGTCGCCGAAGGTCCGCTGCCCGCCGCCGACTACGCGCGCATGCTCGTGCGCCTCGTGCGCGACGCGCAACCCGCGGCCGCACATGCGTTGCACTTCGCCGCGACGCCCGGCCTCCTGCGCGGCCGCGTCGAGAGCGTGATGTCGTCACAGCGCGGCCCGCGGTTGGGCGCGCTCGGCGCGATCGGCCTCGCCGCCTGGACGGCGATCGCGCTCGGCGGCGCGCGCACGTCGCACGCCGCGCCGGCGCCGGCCGGCGCGACCAAGACCTGCCACTTCACCGTCGAGCTGGCCGAGGCGCTCTACCTCGCGCACCCCGAGGCCGACCTCGACGGCGACGGCGAGCTCAGCCGCGACGAGGCGTGCGGCTTCGAGCTCTTGCGCCGCAACCAGGTCGTCGCCGCCGAGCCGGTCCTGGCCGATTTCGTCCCCGAGGGGTCGCTCGATCCCGAGCACCTCTGTTGCAACTGCACCGACCACGGGAGTACACCTCCCACCGCACTCGAACCCGTGAACACCTGTGTCCGAGGAGTGACTCCATGAAGAAGATCGCACTGGCTTCGACCCTTGCCCTCGCCCTCGCGGGTTTCGGCGGCTGTCAGCAGGACAACCGCAACCTCGAGAAGAAGATCGACGACCTCACCGCGAAGGTGAACGCGCTCGGCGACAAGATGACCCAGGTCGCCGCGGCGGCCGGCCGTCCGGGCCCCGGACAGCAGCAGCAGCGCCCGCAGCGCCCGCAGCCGGATCCGACCAAGGCCTACGCGGTGCCCGTCGACGGTGATCCGTTCGAGGGCCCGGCCGACGCCAAGGTCACCATCATCAAGGCGTACGACTACATGTGCCCGTTCTGCGATCGCGTCCGTCCGACGATGGACGAGCTCCGCAAGAAGTACGGCAACGACGTCCGCGTCGTCTTCAAGCAGTTCGTCGTCCACCCGCAGGCGCAGATCGCGCACCTCGCGGCGTGCGCGGCGAACAAGCAGGGCAAGTTCCTCGAGATGGACAAGCTCCTCTGGGAGAAGGCGTTCCAGACCCGCCAGTACGACGACGCGCACATCGCGGACCTCGGCAAGGAAGCCGGCGTCGACGCGGCGCGCTTCGCGGCCGACATGAAGTCGCAGGACTGCCAGAACTGGCTCCAGAAGGATCAGAACGAGCTGACGACGTTCGGCGTCGGCGCGACGCCGTCGTTCTTCATCAACGGCCGCTTCCTCTCGGGCGCGCAGCCGCTTCCGGCGTTCACCGCCCTCGTCGACGAGGAGCTCGCCAAGGCGAACCAGCGCATCAGCGCGGGCACGCCGGCCGCGGACTACTACAAGACGTGGGTGATCGAGAAGGGCGAGAAGAAGCTGCCCTCGCCGGACGCGCCGGTCGTCAAGGCGCAGTGATCGGATAAGATCGCCACGTGTCGTGGCTGATCCGTCTCCGCTGGGCGGAGATCGTAGGGCAGGCGTCGACCATCTTGGTGGTCCGCCTGCTCTTCGGCATTTCGGTGCCGATGGGCGAGCTGTCGATCGTCGTCGGCATCGGCCTGGCGTCGAACCTCTTGCTCGAGCTGCGCGGCGAGCGGCCGCTCGAGGAGTGGCAGGTCGCGGCGGTGATGGCGCTCGACGTCGCGCTGCTCACCGCGCTCCTGTTCCTGACCGGCGGGCCGCTCAACCCGTTCGGCTTCCTCTATCTCGTGCAGATCGCGCTCGCGACGGTCTTGCTCCACCAAGCGTGGACGTGGGCGCTGGTCGGCTTGTCGTTCCTGTGCTTCGGCCTCCTGCTCGTCGGTCATCGCACGCTGCCGATCAGCGATCAGACGCGCATGTACGGCATGTGGGTCGCGCTCCTGGTCGCGTCGGCGTTCATCGTGAGCTTCCTGCGCCGCATCATGACGGCGCTCGCCGAGCGCGAGCACGAGCTCGCCGAGGCGCGCAACCTCACGGCGCGGCAGGAGAAGCTCGCGTCGCTCGCGACGATGGCCGCGGGCGCGGCGCACGAGCTGTCGACGCCGCTCGGCACCGTCGCCTTGGTCGCGAAGGAGCTCGAGCGCGCGCTCGAGAAGATCGGCTCGGTCGAGCTCGCCGCCGACGCGCGCCTGATCCGCGAGCAGGTCGGCCGCTGCCGCGCGATCCTCGATCAGATGGCGGGCGGCGCCGGCGCGGCGGGCGAGAGCATCGAGACGCGCACGGTCGACGCGATCCTCGACGACGCGCTGACCGGCGCGCGCGTGCAGCCGCCGGTGACGCGCGAGGTCGCCGCCGACGTCGCGACGGCCGAGCTGCGCCTGCCGCCGCGCGCGGTCAGCCAGGCGCTGCGCTCGCTGATCACGAACGCGCAGGACGCGTCGCCGCCGGAGACGCCGGTGATCGTGCGCGCCGCGCGCGATCGCGATCGCCTGCGCATCGAGATCGAGGATCGCGGGCCCGGCATGGAGCCCGAGATCCTCGCGCGTCTCGGCGAGCCGTTCTTCACGACCAAGCAGCCCGGGCGCGGCATGGGGCTCGGCGTCTTCCTCGCGCGCGCCGTGATCGAATCGGTCGGCGGGACGCTGAAGATCGGCTCGACCATCGGGCTCGGGACTCGCGTCATCGTCACGGTCCCCAAGCAGATCGTGGTAAGCAGCGGATCGTCATGACCGACGTCGCCCACAAGCCATCGATCTTGATCGTCGACGACGACGAGGTCTTCCGCAGCCGGCTCGCGCGCGCGTTCGTCGATCGCGGCTACGACGTGCGCACCGCCGGCGACTACGACAGCGCGGTCGCGCAGGCGCAATCGGACTCGCCCGAGCTCGCGGTCCTGGATCTCAAGATGCCGGGGCGCTCCGGGCTCGAGCTCGTGAAGGCGCTGCGCGAGATCGATCCGGCGACCAAGATGTTGGTGCTGACCGGATACGGATCGATCGCGACCGCGATCGACGCGGTGCGGCTGGGCGCGACGTACTACCTCGCCAAGCCGGCCGACGCCGACGACATCGTCGCCGCGTTCGCGCGCGGCGAGGCGCCGCCGCTCGAGCCGCCCGACATCGACTACAAGGCGCCGTCGCTGGCGCGCGCGGAGTGGGAGCACATCAATCGCGTGCTCAGCGACTGCGGCGGCAACATCAGTGAGGCGGCGCGGCGGCTGGGCATCCACCGTCGGTCGCTGCAGCGCAAGCTGCAGAAGTACCCACCGTCGAAGTAGCGTCGAGGGGCGCGCCGCCGTCGAGCGCCGCGTCGGGGCGCGGCAGATCGCCGAGCTGCACCTGCCACGGCGAATCGGGCAGCGTCTCGAGCGGCATCGCGCGGATCAGCGCGGGCAGCGCGATCCCGCCCGTCACGAGCGTCATGTGCGAGAACTGCGAGCGCACGTAGACGATGCGCCCGGCGCGGGCGTCGCGCGGGAACGCGTCGAACGTGAAGCGATCGACCTCGACGGTCTCGGGCAGGCGGCGCTTCATCTCCTCGGTCCAGGAGATCGTGTCGTCGCCGACGAAGTAGAGGTGATGCGCCGGCGACGCGTTGACCCAATCGATGAACGGATCGATGCGCGCGTACGCGGCGTCGACCATCACGACCCAGTCGACGCGCGGATCGTCGAGCCACGGGATCATCGTGCGGAACGCGCCCGAGTGGCCCATCGCGATCACCGGCCCCGACGGCAACGGCTCGCCGATGCCGGCCTGCACCGTGCGGAACAGCTCCGACAACGACGACCACATCACCGGCTCCTTGTTGTGCGCCGGCGCCTCGCACGCGATGAACATCGCGTTCACGCCGCTGAGCGCGAACTGCTCGGGGAGCAGATAGTCGCGCCACGCGCCGTCGACGTCGGCGTAGTAGCCGTGCACGTACGCGATCAGGCCCGCGCCGTCGGCGTGATAACCGCGCGGCGTCCACACGTGGACCGCGCCGTGCGGCGTGTCGAGCCGCCAATGGCGGCCGGCGGCGACCGCGAGCGTGAGCGGCGACGGCGGCGCGCCACCGTCGATGATCGCCGGCGCAGGCGCGATCGCCGTGTCCGCGGTGACCACCGCGGCGACCCCACACGTCACGACCGCGAGTGCGGTCACGAGCCGGCGCACAGGACGATCTTTGCACACCGCGCTGGTCGCTGGGAGACCTACTGGGGATCGACTCGCCGGAGATGGGGCGTTGGGCGTTGGGCGTTGGGCGTTGGGCCGAAATGCACGCAGTGGCGCTCACGGTTCGAGTGGCGCGCGCGCTGCAAATGCTCCCGGCATGCGGATCCTCGCCGGACTGTTCGTCTTTTGCGCAGCGTGCTCGTTCGACGGCAGTGGGGGACGCAACACGGCCGAGCCGCCCGACGCCGCCGTCGAGGAGATGCCCGATGCGAAGCCGGTGTCACCGAAACCCGACGCGCAGCCGCATCACATGATCGACGCGCAGCCGCCGCCCGACGCGTGCACCGGCAAGGAGTGCGACGGCGGCGGCGGGAAGGGCTGATCAGCTCTTCGGCTTCGTGATCATCATGTGCGCGTTCTTCGCAGCGTCGGGGTATCCGAACCGGAACGGAAGCTTCCGGTGCGGCTGGTCCTTCCACAGCTTGATGAACTCCGCGCGCGTGTTCTTCGGGTCCTTCAGGAAGTACGGACCCGTGAAGTCGCCGTACGTGATCTGCTCGTAGCCGGCCGGGCCCGCGTACGAAGGCGGGATGCCCGACGCGTCGCTGATCATCCACGCGATGTGGCCGAGCAGGTAGTTCCGGATGTTGGTGAAGTCGTCGTACCAGAGCAGGAACGACGCCGCCTTCGTCATCACCGCGACCTTGCCCTTCTGCTCGAGGTGCTTGATCACGCGCGCGTCGGCGTTGGTGTGGGTGTCGTCGAGGTTCGCGACGATGTGGCGATACACGCGCGGCGCCGCGTTCGGATCGCCCTTCGGGCGATACGTGATCTCCATGTTCGCGAACGCCGACTCCTGCTCGTACCACCAGTGCCAGTCGCGCTTGGGGTGCTTGTCGCGATCCGCGATCTCGCCCGCCATCTCGGTCGCGCGGCGATCGAGCTCCGCCTCGTCGAGGTAGACGATGTTGCCCTCGGGATCGAGATCGAAGTAGCGGAACGAGAGCGGCTCCATGTCGTGCACGGCGAGGCCGGCGAGCGCGAACACGACGGTGCCGGGGATCGTCGCGTGCGAGACCGCCTGCAGCGACTTGGTCGTCGAGTGCGCGGAGCGGAACAAGCGATTGACGTTGTGCGCGATCTCGTCGAGCTCGGTGCGCAGCGTGCCCTTCTTGACGTGATCGATCGTGCGCACGTCGCCGGCGGCCTCGAGCGAGATCGTCGTGATCTCGGTCGCGTCGGGGAAGACGACCAGCGCCGACGTGAGATCGCCGCCGCCGAACGGATAGACGACCGTCTTCGGGAGATCGGCGGGACGCAGCTGCGCGATGAACGCGGTCGCTTGATCGGCCCACTCCTTCTTGTAGGCCTTGAAGTCCGCGTGCAGCTCGTCGCAGTGATCCGCGACGACGTGCTTGTCGAAGCGCGCGTCGGTCGACTCGCCGCCGCACGCGCCGACCGTGTAGAGCGTGATCGCCTGCGCCGCGAAGTCGGTGCCGGTCGGTGCGGCCGGCGGAGGCGCTGGAGTCGGCGCGGGCGCGGGTGCTGGAGTCGGCGCGCTCGCGACGGGAGGCGGCGTCGGCGGGGGAGCGACAGGAGCGGGCGCCGGCTTCGGTTTCGATCCCGAGCAAGCAGCGAGTGCGAACAACAAGCTCATCCGGCGACGCATCGGGCGGGGTTGTAGCATGGTAGGCTCGTCGCGAATGCGGGGCTTCGTCGCAGCATTGGCTGCGCTCGGCATCGGTGCCTGCGGCGAGACCCTCGTCGACGAGACGTATACGCCCGAGCAGTGGACGATCATCCAGTCGCTGTCGCCCCTTCCGGATCTCCCGAAAGATCCGAGCGATGCGGTCGCCGACGATCCGCGCGCCGCGGCGCTCGGCCAGATGCTCTTCTTCGATCCGCGCGCCGCCGGCCCGCTCGCGGTCGGCGACACCGGCGACGGCGCTCTCGGCAACGCCGGCGACAGCGGCAAGATCGCGTGCGCCAGCTGCCACCTGCCTTCGTCGATCTGGTTGGACGACACCCGCTCGAAGCCGGGCAACGTCTCGCTCGGCGCCGACTACGGCGTGCGCAACGCGCCGCCGGTCGTCAACGCGGCGTTCTACCAGTGGTACGGCTGGGCCGGGCAAGACGACACGATGTGGCACCAGGCGTGCGGCACGACCGAGAGCGCGAAGTCGCACAACTCGTCGCGGCTCGCGATCGCGCACCTGCTCTACGATCACTACAAGGCCGAGTACGAGGCGCTGTTCGGCGCGATCGATCCGCGCTTCGATCCGCTGAACGCGAACGCCGCCGACTTCCCCGCGACCGGCAAGCCCGGCGTCGCCGCGTACGACGCGATGCCCGACGCCGACAAGACGATCGTCACGCGCATGTTCGTCAACTACGGCAAGGTGCTCGAGGCGTACGACCGCGTGATGATCTCGCGGAACGCGCCGTTCGATCGCTACGTCGCGGGCGACACCGCCGCGCTCTCGGAGCGCGCGAAGCGCGGCTTGCGCCTCTTCGTCGAAGAAGCCGGCTGCGTGTCGTGCCACGACACGCCGCTGTTCAGCGACTCGCAGTTCCACAACCTCGGCATCGCGCAGACCGGCGATCACATCCCGAGCGAGGACCTCGGCCGCTACACCGCGATCGTCAAGATCAAGACCGACCCGCTCAGCTCCGCCGGCGTGTACTCCGACGCGCCGCAGAGCCGCATCACCGAGCTCGAGGCGACCGACGACGACAAGGGCCGCTTCCGCACCAAGCACCTGCGCCAGATCGGCGGCACCGCGCCGTACATGCACACCGGCGCGTTCGCGACGCTGCGCGACGTCGTCGACTTCTACAACTGGGGCGGCGGATCGAGCGGCTTCGCGGGGACGAAGGATCCGCGCATCCAACCGCTCGGCCTGTCCTTCGACGACGAGGACGACCTGATCGCGTTCCTCCTCACGCTGACCGGCGATCCGATCGATCCGGCGCTGCTCCAGGACACGCACAAGCCATGATCGCGCTCGCCTCGTTCGCCTCGCTCGCGTTGGCTCAGGCGACGCCACCGCCGCCGGCGCCGACGCCCGCGCCCGAGGAACAACCGGAGCCCGCGCCCGCGGCCGAGGAACAACCGGAGCCCGCGCCGGAGCCAGCCGCGCCGGTGCCGACGGTCGAGGAAGTACAGACGCTCCGCGACGACGTCGACGCGCTCCGCGCCGATGTCGACGCGCTGCAGAAGCAGGTGACCGAGCTCAGCGCGCTGAAGTCGCGCGTGTCCGGCTATCTCGACGTCGGCGCCTTCTACGTCACCGGCGACGGCACCGGCATCCGCAGCGATCCGCTGGCGCGCGCGTATCCGCAGTACGGCTACGCCGGCACCTGGCTCTTCCTCGGCGATCCGCTCTCGGTCGCGATCAACTCGCGCGGCGAGCCGGCCTCGACCGGCCGCTCGCGCGCGGTCACGCTGAACGCGATCGATTCGCAGGGCCCGACCGCGATCGTGAACACCGCCGCGCTCGATCTCTACGCCGGCATCCACGACGATCTCTCCGTCACGACCTTCGTCGACTTCCTGCCGCGCGGCCGCAGCGTCTCCGATCCGAACGGCCTCTTCCTCGGCGATTACCTCGACGTGAAGCTCGCGTTCGCCGAGTGGCAGCCGACCGTCGCCGACGGCAAGATCGATCTCGCGCTGCAAGCCGGCAAGTTCGACTCGGTCGTCGGCTACGAGTACCGCGTGCAGGAGGCGCCCGATCGCACGACGGTCACGCCGTCGCTCTTGTGCCGCTACGTCTGCGGTCACCCGACCGGCGTGAAGGCGCGCGCGCAGCTCCTCGATCACACGCTGATCGCGAACGTCGCGATCACGACGGGCTCGAACTTCAGCGAGGGCTTCGGCTTCGCCGACGAGACCGATCGCAACCATCTCCCGACCGGATCGATCCGCCTGTCGTACAAGGTCGGCGATCAAGAGCTCGGCCTGTCCGGCGCGTACGGCGCACAGGATCAACAGTCCGACGATCACGTCCGCCAGTGGCACACCGGGATCGATCTGCACGGCGCGATCGGCGATCTCGAGTACGCGGCGGAGGGCGTGTGGGGCCACGCGCCCGGCAAGACCAGCGCGATCGCGTGCGATCTCGCGCCGTGCTTGTCGTACAAGGCCGCCTACGGCCTCCTCGCGTATCGCGCGACCAACACGTGGATCCCGTACCTGCGCGTCGACTGGCGTGACGCGCTCCACCGACACGGCGCCGAGTTCGTCTATGTGTCGAAGCTCGCGCGCGCGACCGTCGGCGTGAGGGCCGAATTCGGCGACGCCGTGATCGTCAAAGCGGAGTACACCTACGACCGCGAGCTCGGCGACATCCCGCAGTTCCCGAACGACGTCTTCACGTCGTCGCTGGTCGTGAAGTTCTAGGAGCCCCCATGCCGAAGCGCCTCGTCGTCTTCTTGATCCTCGCGCTGGCCGCGCAGCCGGCGCTCTCGAAGAAGGACGCCAAGGGCGGCGTCAGCGGTCACGTCTCGATCACCGGCGCCGACGGCAACGCGAAGAAGGCGCGTGGCGGCGTGGTGATCGCGGTGCTCGGCGTGCCGGGCGCGAAGCCGAAGGCGATGACCGCCGAGATGCGGCAGAAGGACAAGCAGTTCGATCCGCAGCTCGTGATCGTCACCAAGGGCTCGACGGTGACGTTCCCGAACCAGGACAAGATCTTCCACAACGTGTTCTCGCTGTCGCCGACGGCGCGCTTCGATCTCGGCCTGTACAAGGAAGGCACCGCGAAGTCGGTCGAGATGAAGAGGGCGGGCGAGGTCGATGTCTTCTGCAACATCCACCCGGAGATGGTCGCGAAGATCAAGGTGCTCGACACGCCGTTCTACGCGGTGAGCGCGCCCGACGGCTCGTACAAGATCGACGGCGTGCCGGCGGGCACGTACGACGTCGAGGCGTGGCACGCGCACGGCGACGCGTGGAAGGGCAAGGTCACGATCGACGACGGCGGCGCCGCGACGCTCGACATGACCGTCGTCGAGACGTCGCAGTCGCTCAAGCACACGCGCAAGGACGGGACGCCGTACGGACGATACAAGTGAAGCTGGTCGCGCTCGTGCTGATCGTCGCCGCGTGCAAGGGCGACGAGACGACCTCCCCCGTTCGTGCGGTGGCGGTGAAGCCGAGCGATGCCAGGCCGGTCGATGCGGATCCTCGACCCGTGGTCGTGAAGCCGAGCACGCGGTGCGCCGAATGCCACGGCAAGATGGCCGACGAGTGGGGCGGCTCGATGCACGCGCAATCGAACAAGTCGAAGCTCTACCTGTCGCTGTCCGCCGCCGACGAGCAGTGCGCGATGTGCCACGCGCCGCTCGTCGCGATCGCCGGCGCCGATCACCCGGCCGCGCGCGAGGGCGTGACCTGCGACGTCTGCCACACGATCAGCAAGGTCGACACCGACGCGCCCCCGCCGCGCTTCACGCTCGGCGTCTTCGACATGATCAAGTACGGGCCGCTGTGCGACGCGAAGGATCACTACTTCCATCGCATGGGCTGCTCGAAGCTGCACGAGTCGGCGGAGCTGTGCGGCGGCTGCCACCAGCGCGTCGTGCCCGGGCCCGACGGATCGGTGCCGCTCTACACGACGTACCAGGAATGGAAAGAGGGCCCGTATCCCGACGAGGGATGGCAGTGCCAGGACTGCCACATGCCGGGCGTGAAGGCGGTCGTCGCCGAGGGCGAGAAGGTGCGCGCGAACGTTCCGGATCACGGCTTCTTCGGCGGCGGCGATCTGCGCAAGGACGCCGCGAAGCTCGAGCTGGCGTCGCGCGAGCTCGACGGCGGCCGCGTGATCGACGCGCGCCTCACCAACTACGCGGGCCACGACTTGCCTTCGGGGTTCCCGGGCAAGCGCGCGGTGCTGCGCGCGGTCGCGCTCGATCGCGCGGGCAAGGAGCTCGCCAAGGACGAGATCTCGATCGGCCGCAAGCTCGTCGACGTGCGCGGCGCGCCGACCGCGTACGCCAACGCGGCGCGGGTGCAGGCGGATGATCGCTTGAAGCCGAAAGAGGTCCGCGCGGTCACCTTGTTCAGCGGGCAGGCGATCGCCGGCGCCGCCAAGGTGAAGGCGGACTTCGTGTGGCAGTCGATCGATCCGGCGCTGGCCGGGCCGCTCGGCGTCGCCGTCGACGAGAAACCGATCGCGCACGCGGAGATGAAGATCAAATGAGGCAGTGGTGAGGCTCCGGTCCGCGATGCTGGTCGGCGTGGTCGCGCTGGTCGCGCTGATCGTCGGCTCGCTCTTGTTCGCGATCCATCGCACGGTCGATCAAGGCGCGCGCGACGCGCTCGATCGCGTCTTGGGCCGCGCGGCGGCGTCGGTCGATCCGGTGGTGAGCGCGATGCGCGCGCGCGCGGCGACCGAGGCGCGCGTCACCGCGATCCAACCGCGCCTGTTGGCGCTGATGGCGACCGACGCGGCGACGATCCAGGACCAGGCCGACGACTTCCGGCGCACGCTGGATGCGTCGAGCCTGCAGATCACCGATCCGACCGGTGCGGTGCTCGGCCGCGCCGGCGACGCGCTCGGCGCGATCGACGT
>Ga0310810_10006652_pt1 | contig 13090 bp, 11 predicted proteins | sample NCmetagenome_FD_207641 | JGI IMG/M metagenome (GOLD analysis project Ga0310810, IMG submission 207641) | Soil microbial communities from experimental microcosm in Duke University, North Carolina, United States - NC | ecosystem: Engineered > Artificial ecosystem > Soil microcosm > Unclassified ... | reverse complement strand
CTGAGCGATCCGCCGTTGTAGGGCAGGGTATACGAGGTGCCGTTAGAGCCGGTCACTTTGACGGAGGCAGTCTTGGTGTCTGTGACGGTCAAGGTGACTGACTGTCCCGAATTGATGCTGGTAGAACTCGCGGTGATCGAGATCGTGGGCAGGTTGGTGCCACTGGCGACAGTAATTGTCGTAGATGAGGACGCGCTGGTGCCCGATGACCCAGTGGCCTTTGCCGTGTAGGTGGTCGTCGACGAGGGCGTAACAGTGATGGAGCCACCCGAGGCTGCGAGGTTGTAAGACGATCCGTCGGAGCCTGAAACGCTGACCGACGTCGCATTGGAGGCAGTCACTGTCAGCGTGTCTGATGTACCGGGGCTGATCGAGCTTTTTGCTGCAGTGATCGAGACGGTAGGCGCAGGCGTTCCCGAACTCACGGTTATTGTGGTCTGCGCGCTGGCGCTGCCGCTGGAGTTGGTGGCAACTGCGGTGTAAGTCGTCGTAGACGTCGGCGCGACAGTGAGCGTTCCGCCGTTATACGGAAGAGTGTAGGAAGTGCCGTTGGATCCAGTTACGTGGATTGAGGCAGCACTTGTTTCCGTAACCGTCAGCGTGACTGTTTGTCCGGAGGTGATGCTGTTGGAACTTGCTTTGATCGAGACGGTTGGAACTGCTGCTGAGGCGGTGGTAGCGAAGACTGCGACTGCAACCAAGGTTAGGAAATGTCTCAGGGAAGAGATTGGTTTCACGGCGGCCTGCCTTTGAGGGCTCGTGCATGTGCCAGATTGCGCTCTGGGGGGCGGGGTATTCCCGGCTGGATGGCGTCCGCCCCGCGCCGGGTACGAATTGGACGGATACAGAAACGTTTGATGCTTTCCTTATGCGAAAAGGAAGCAACCCGGAAACCCGCACAGTAGTAACCAGCACAGGCAGTTCTTGATTGAGAGAACAACTGCTGTGCTGAGTAGGGGAATGCGGCCGGAACACGATATCCGTTCAACCCGGGTGATTACTAATGAGTAACCCCCTCCTGCTACTTTACCTGAATTTGCGAATGAGCGAAGGAATGACTGGGCGATGACAATTGCCTGACATCCGGCGCGTCCTCCCGCGTCTATCTTTGCCCTGCTGGGCAAATGTTCTGCCGCTCCAATAGAGCGGATCAGACAAATCTGGCCCGCCATGAGGAGTGTCTATGTTTAACATCCCTGGAGGTCGCGGCGCCGTACTTCCCTTCACCGCGCTAGCCGCAGCGCTTGGGCTTGCAAGCGCAATCCCGGCTCAGCAGCTTCAACACTATAAGCAGACAAACCTGGCTTCTGACACCACCAACGACACCAATCTCGTCAACGGATGGGGCATTTCGCGAGGCACGACGACGCCTTGGTGGGTCTCCGACAACGGCACCGGCAAAGCCACCCTCTACTCCGCCCACTGGCCAGGTGTTCAACGGCACAGCTGATTTCCAACTCACCAATGGCCAGCCTGCAAAGTTCATCTTCGCCACCGAAGACGGCACCATTTCGGGCTGGAATGGAGGCACAGCAGCTGAAATCCACGTGAATACCAAAGGCGCGTCAGTCTTCAAAGGCCTGGCGATGGCGACGATCAGCGATCCGAGGAGCGGAGCGGCTGCCAACTTCCTTTACGCCGCCGATTTCCGCAATGGGCGGATCCGTGTCTACGACAAGTACTTTCATCCAGTCTCACTCGGCGAAGAAGCTTTCCGCGATGATCATGTCCGCCACGGTTTCGCACCTTTCAATGTTCAGAACATTGGCGGCAATCTCTATGTTGCGTACGCCAAGCAGGACGCAGAGAAGAAAGATGAGATCGCCGGGGCCGGCCTTGGTTACGTCGACGTCTACACGCCTTGGGGCCATCTGATTCATCGCCTGGAGCATGGCTGGTGGTTCAGCGCACCATGGGGGCTGACGCAGGCTCCGTCTGACTTCGGCGCCTACAGCCACGACATTCTCGTCGGTCAATTCGGCTCGGGCAACATCGCGGTGTTCGATCCCGTCAACGGCAGGTTCAAGGGTGAACTGAATGACGAGAACAACACTCCCATCAAGATCGACGGCCTGTGGGGAATCAACTTCGGCAGCGGAGGCACTTCGGGACCGGCTAACAGCCTGTTCTTCGCCGCGGGGCCTGAAGACGAGTCTCACGGCTTGTTCGGTGCGATTACTCCAGTCGAGAACGTCCTCGGTGGCGACCAATAGGCCGCACGTGGAGCAGAAAAACAATGGCCGCTCCATCTTCGGAGCGGCCATTCTGTTTCAACTTCAGATTGAGTTTAGCGTCCCGCGGCAACCGACGGACGCGTATCGAGCGCGCCACTCTGATAGCCTTCCGCCATCTTTTCGATCGGGAGCGGCTTGTAGTCTTTGCCGTGTCCTGCCTGGCCGAACTGCTGCATGCGCAGCGCCACGACTTTCTTCATCGCCTCGCGTGCCGGCTTCAGGTAGTCGCGCGGATCGAACTTCTCCGGTGTCTCCGCGAACACCTTGCGGATCGCGCCTGTGATGGCGAGACGGTTGTCGGTGTCGACGTTGATCTTGCGCACGCCGTTGCGAATTCCGAGTTGGATCTCCTCAACCGGAACGCCCCACGTCTCCTTCAGCTTTCCGCCGTACTGGTTCACGATGTCCTGCAGATCCTTGGGGACGGAGGAGCTGCCGTGCATCACCAGGTGGGTGTGCGGCAAGCGCTTGTGGATCTCGATCAGCACATCCATCTTCAGCACGGAGCCATCCGGCTTCTTGGTGAACTTGTATGCGCCGTGGCTGGTGCCGATGGCGATGGCCAACGCGTCAACACCGGTCCGCTCGGCAAACTCAACTGCCTGGTCTGGATCGGTGATGTGATCGAGGCCCGATCCGCCGGCGCCGTGTCCATCTTCAACGCCGCCCAGCACGCCGATCTCGCCTTCAACTGTAACGCCGCGCTCGTGGGCATAGTCGACGACGCGACGCGTGACTTCGACGTTCTCTTCAAAGGTCGACGGCGTTTTGCCATCTTCCTTCAGCGAGCCATCCATCATCACTGACGTGTAGCCAAGCCCGATGGCGCTTTTGCAGGTCTCGAAGCTGTTGCCGTGGTCCTGGTGCATGGCGATCGGAATGTCGGGATTCAATTCCGCAGCCGCCTGGATCAGCCGGAACAGATAGAGGTCTTCGGCAAACTGGCGCGCGCCGCGGCTGGCCTGAACGATCACCGGCGAGTTGGTCTCCTTCGCCGCCATCATGATGGCCTGGATCTGCTCCATGTCGTTGACGTTGAATGCGCCGACGCCGTATCCGCCCTTGGCGGCCTCGTCGAGGAGCTGCCGCATAGAGACTAGAGGCATAGCAAATTCTCCTTCTTATGAACTTTCAAGGATTCGGCCGCCGGGCACTTGGCGCTCAAACGGCAGGAACTGCAATCGTCCTTATGGTAGCAGAGCCACGCAATCACAAAGTGTGCCCGAGCGCACATCGCGCCCCGCATCTAACACCGTCTACACGCGTAATTCTAAGGAAGTAAACGACCTCCAGAGAAACAGGCAAACCAGCTGGATTTCGGCGCGCCCCGTTATCATGACCCTGATAGTCCCCGGAGCCCTCCATCTTGAAGAACCTCGCTCGCTATATCGCTGCCCTCGCACTCATCGCGGCTTCCCTTCCCTCCCTCGCCCAGCAGACCTGGACTGTAAAACCCGAATGGGTCACCGCACATGAATACTTCCTCTCCAGCGACGTCCTCGCAGGCCGCGGCTCCGCAACCCGCGATGAAGAACTCGCCGCGACCTATGTTGCAAGCGAATTCCAGAGCTACGGCCTCAAGACCGCTCCCGGCATGAGCGGCTATCTGCAAACCGCCGGCGTCGTCGCGCCCAGGCTCGATGCCCGCGGCACCCTGAAGATCGGCGACGTCACACTTCAAGAAGGACCGGACTTCTTTCTCCTGATGTCGCCCGGAGCCTCAGCCTCCGGATCCCTCGTCCGCATCGCAGCCGCGGCAACGCCTCGAGCGGAACTTGCGGCCAACTCCGCCGTCCTCGTCACGGGAGCGACTGACCCCAAGAGCCTCTTCCCCGCCATCTCTGCTCTGCGCCGCGCTGGAGCAGCGATCATCCTCATTCCCGAAACTCCGGCCCTGGCCGCACTGCCACAGACATTCGGCGGAGAGACGCGCGTCAGCATCCGGCTTGCTGACGATCCTCCGCGCAAAACGCCGACGGTAATTCTTCTCCACGCTGACGCGGCTTCAAAGCTGTCCGCCAAAGAGGGCGCGCAGGTCGCCATCGAGGTACACGAAATCCCGCAGACCAAGCCTCGCCAGACTTTCAACGCCATCGGCTATCTCCCCGGAACCGACCCCTCAGCGGGGACGGTCCTCCTCAGCGCGCATCTCGATCATCTCGGCGTTGGCCGTGCCGTCAATGGCGACTCCATCTATAACGGCGCTAACGATGATGCCGCCGGGACTACCGCCGTTCTCGAACTCGCGCATGCGCTCGGAGAGGGTCCGCGTCTGCGTCGCAGCATTCTTTTTGTCTGTTATGGGTCTGAAGAACTCGGAGAGCTAGGCTCAACGTACTTCGGCAAGCACCCGCCCGTGCCGCTGCACGACCTTGTCGCCAACCTCGAGTTCGAAATGATCGGCAACCAGGATCCGAAGATGCCGACGGGGGTGCTCCTGCTCACCGGCTGGGACCGCTCCAACCTCGGTCCCACGCTTAAAGAGCACGGCGCTCTGCTCGGTCCCGATCCTTATCCCGAGCAGCACTTCTTCGAGCGCTCCGATAATTACGCACTTGCACTGCAGGGCGTTGTCGCGCATACCGCGGGAGGCTGGGGAACGCCGCCCACCTACCACCAGCCCAGCGACGACATGGCCCACCTCAACATCGCATTCATGACACGCGCCATTCAGTCGCTCATCGAACCGGTTCGCTGGCTGGCCGACAGCGACTTCCACCCGCAATGGAACCCCGGAGGCGCACCTAAGGCCGGCCGCTAGCTCCTTGTCGTGCGCCGAATCCGGTTACAGCGCCCCGATCGTGACATTCCCATCCCTGGTATGGATGGTGAGCGGTGTTCCGCCAGCATTCAGCTTGCCGCTGATGTTGTGGCCGCCGCCGGAGTCGTAGCCTTTCATCGTCAGCGGCAACTGGCAGTCGAGGTGGCCGTCGCCCGTGTGCAGGTCGATGTCAGCGGCAAGAGTCCTCGGCAGGCGTATCTTCACGCTTCCATCAGAGGCCTCCACCCGCGACGCAGTTGTCAACTGCGAGCCCTCAGCAAGGGTCAGATCGAGGCTGCCATCGCTGGTATGAACCTGGACTCCACTCAATTTTCCATCGATCGTGATGTTTCCATCGGACGATCGCGAGTCAAGAGTTCCCGTCAGGTTGTGCATCCGGATGGAACCGTCGCTCGCAACCAGTTTGATCGCTCCCGACACATCTGCAACTTCCACCCCTCCGTCACTGGTGTGCAGCGAGACGGTTCCCTCCACGCCATAGACCTTCAGTCCGCCGTCGGAGGTACGCGCCTCGAGATCCATTTCCTTTGGTGCCTCGACCAGCACGCGCGGCTCGTGACGGTTGCCGATGCTCACGTGAAAGTGTTGCTTTTCCTTTAGTTCGAAGTTCACCCGATCTCCCGATTGGGATTCGCTGATCGTGTAATCTTCAGGACGACGATCGTTCCATTGCACTCGAATCTTCACTTCGCGGCACGCGGCGCAGGGCTCCACCTCAGTCGAAGCATCCCCGGTACCGATAGAGAGAGACGGCTTTGCTGAGACCGGATAAGACTTCTGCCAATCCTCAGCCGCGAATACAGGAGGCAGAGTCAACACGAAGAAAGAAACATAGGTCGCAAACCGGCACAAGGCTTTCATAGGACCTCTTACAGCTGAGTACGCGAGGAACACGCGACGCGTTCCATGATAAGAACTCAGGGGGACTAAGAGCTATCGCAAGATTTCACTAACCTGACTGAAGGTTCTATATCACGCCCAACTGAGGCCGCTCTTCTGGAGCGGCAGGGTTCTCACTCGCTTCCCAGTAGCGGCGAAGATGGCATTGCCTACTGCCGGCAGGATCGGCGGAAGGGTTGGCTCGCCTAGTCCCGTTGGAGAATTGTCGGTGAGGCGCCAGAAGATCTCTATCTTCGGTGTTTGCCGCATGCGCAACATCGGGTGCTGGTGATAGTTGGCCTGCTGCACCTGCCCATCGACCAGTGTGATCTCCTGCCCCATGTGGCTCAGCCCCTCGATGATGCCGCCGTAGCACATGTTCTCAGCCGCTCGCGGGTTGATGATGTGGCTGCCCACATCTCCCGCCGCCCAGACGTGGTTCACGGTCACGCGGTTCTGCGCATCCACGGAGACGTCGGCCACTTCGGCGAAGTATCCCAGGTGGCAGTAGTAGGCCGCGATTCCCATGCCGCGCCCCGGCGTCTTCTTCCGCTCGCGCCAGCCTGACTTCTCGGCGACCATCTCCAGCACGCCCTTGAGCCGCTCCGCATTCAGCGGCGGATCGCCGCCCTGCTGAGGCTTGTCGAGCGGGATCGGCGCGGCATTGAGGAGCTCGATCTGGAAATCCAGCGGATCACGGCCTGCAGCGGCGGCCAACTCGTCGATGAATGATTGTCCGACGAAGCAGATCGCGTTCACTCCCGGCGCACGCAGCCAGCCTGTCCGCAGCAGCAGCGGCATCTGGGACGTGTACAGGGTGTAGGCCGGCACGCGGCCCGATGGAAACTCCAGCTTGTCGATCTCGGCACCGGCGGGGTAGTCATCGCCTTCACCGAATGTGACCAGGTGCTGACGCCAGGCGACAACCTTGCCGTTCGCGTCGAGCCCGGCTTTAAGACCGTGGTAGCCGGCAGCGCGGTAGGCATCGTGGGTGAAGTCATCCTCGCGCGACCACAGGAGCTTGACCGGAGCGGCAACCTGCTTCGACAGCCACGCCGCCTCGGCCATGTAGTCGTTCATGAGCCTGCGCCCGAATCCGCCTCCCGCGCGGATCAGGTGCACCGTTACCGCGCTGGGCGGGATGCCCAGTGTTTTGGCCGCCAGCCCGCGACCCTCGCCTGGAGTCTGGCTCGTCGTCCACATCTCCAGCTTGCCGTCTTTGAATGACGCAGTTGTGCCCATCGGCTCGAGCGTTCCATGAGCAAGGAAGGGATAGGAATAGACAGCTTCAACGACCTTGGCCGCGCCCTTCAGCGCCTGGTCCACATCGCCGTAGCTGCGCATTGTGTTCTCTGGCTGAGCCCTGAGCAGCTCCGCAGCCCTCTTTGCGAAGGCTTCGCTGCTCTGGGTTTTGCCCGTGCCGAAGTCCCAGTCAACTTTGAGGGCCTTGCGGGCCTGCTGCGCCTGCCACCATGTGTCGGCAACGATGGCGATTCCCGGCTCCATCCCTGGCTCGTTGGGAACGACGGCTGCGGTCGAGAGCGTGCCATCGATTTCGAGCACATGCCGGACGCCGGGCAGTTTCTTTACCGGGTCGAGGTTAGCGCTCTTCACTTTGCCGCCGTAGACCGGGGACTTCTGAATCACCGCATGCAGCATGCCGGGGAGTTCGATATCGATACCGAAGATCGGCTTGCCCGTGACGATGGCGTGATTGTCGACGCCGCGCTGCGACTTCCCGATGATCCTGTAGGTCTTCGGGTCTTTCAGCTTGATGTCGCTCATCTTCGGTGCGGGAATCTTCGCGGCACGGTCGGCCAGCTCGCCGTATTCCGCGGACTTGCCGGATGAGGCATGCAGCACACGTCCTGCTTCGGTGGAGCACTCGACGGCGGGGACGCCCCACTGTTCGGCGGCTGCGGCAATCAGCATCTGCCGGCCTGCTGCTCCAACGCGCCGCAGAGGCTCCCAGCCGATCGGCGTGGACATGCTGCCGCCGGCGAACTGCGGGCCGTACTTCTCCTCATCGAGTCCGGCCTGTTCCACTCGAACTTTGTTCCAGTCCGCATCGAGCTCTTCGGCGATGAGCATGGGCAGCATGGTGCGGACGCCCTGGCCGATTTCAGGGCCGCGCGCCATGATGGTGACCGTACCGTCGGACGCAATGCGAATGAAAGCCTCGGGCGTGAGTTGAGGACTACCCTGCGCCTTCGCCCAGGGAAGGTCATACAGTCCCAGCATGAAGCCGCCGCCGGCAACCGCTGACATCTGCAAAAAGCATCTGCGACTGACTTTCATGGCGGCCTCCTACTTCCCTTCCGCGTTGACGCCAGCGGCGTGGTGAATGGCTTCCCGGATTCGTGGGTATGTCCCGCACCGGCAGAGGTTGCCGTTCATTGCCGCATCGATTTCGGCGTCGGTGGGGTGCGGATTGCGATCGAGCAGCGCGGCGGCAGCCAGGATCTGTCCAGACTGGCAGTAGCCGCACTGGGCTACATCTACTTCTTCCCAGGCTTTCTGCACCGCGTGCTGCCCTTCAGGCGAGAGCCCTTCGATGGTCGTGATCTGCCGGCCTGCAATGGATTCGACGTGCGTCATGCAAGAGCGGACCGGGCGTCCATCGACCAGCACAGTGCACGCGCCGCAGACTCCCATGCCGCAGCCGTACTTGGCGCCCTTCAGGTTGAGGATGTCGCGCAGGACCCATAGAAGCGGAGTGTCGGGCGCAACATCCACCGTCTTTGCTTCTTTGTTTACGATAAGTTTCAGAGGCATGGAGAGACCTCGCATTCCGCGGAATAGACGTCAGGATACGGAGGGTGCCGCACGACAGCATGTGCTCTGAATCACAGCTTCGAAACGACCCGCGAGCAACAAAAACGCGGACCCGAAGGTCCGCGCTTCATAGCCATGCGACTGATGTTTTGGTGCGTCTTCTCGGAAGGATTCTTCTATCTCGAAAACTTCACAAACTTCCGTCCGGAATAGAGCCGGAATCCGCCGCCGGGATCGGCCATCATCTGTAACGGGGTAGGGCGCTTAATGGCTTCGTCGGTCTGCGAACCAACCGTGAAGATGTCATGCGCGCCCACATCGGTGACTACAAATTTGTCGCCGGGAATGAAACCCACTCCATAGATCCCAGCGGGCAGTGTCTCGCTCCCGAACTTCAGCGGAATCTCGCTGATGAAGTAGGCCTGGTATTTTGCTGCCACGTCGCTGGAGTAGCCGCTGGTATCCACCAGGGTCGCCAGGACGTAGAAGCCGTCAGAAAACTTAATGCCGCCGGAGTTGCGCAGCTGCGTCGGCGCGGACTGCGCCTTGTAATACACGCTGCCAGGAAGCAGCTTCTGGGTGTCGGAGGGTTTGAGAATCGTGTCTCCGCCTTGAGCTAGAACCCGAACCGGCGAAGCTGTCACCGCCAAACCCAGAGCCGCCGCGCACGCGACCTTCACAATTGCCTGAAAACGCATGAATAACCCTCCCTGAAATGGAATCGTGTGGAGTATACAGGATCGGTGCAGGGGCGGCATCAACCCTCTGGAGTCGATCGAGGATCGCATAGCCAGATCGGCGCTGAAACCGGCTCCGCGAGCGATCTCCGCATCCAAGCTCGCGGGTATAATCGCACTGTGTCGACTTTGCCTGCGACAACGCCTGACTCTTCGGCAACAGCCACGAAGCTGAACGCGCTCGAAGAGCGGCTGCGTTCGCTGGGCTCGCTGATGGTGGCGTACTCCGGAGGAGTTGATTCTGCCTTTCTGGCCGCCGTGGCGCACCGCATTCTTGGAAATCGAATGCTGGCGGTTCTGGCCGACTCGCCAAGTCTTGCCCGGCGTGACATGGAGCAGGCGAGGGCTTTCGCTGAAACTCACGGAATACCGCTGCGGATCATTCAGACCGAGGAACTCGAAAACCCCGAGTATCAGCGCAACGACGCCAACCGCTGCTTCCATTGCAAGACGGAACTTTTCGAGGGCATGAAGAAGGTCGGCGCGGAGCTCGGTTTCAAAGATATCGCCTATGGGATGAACGCCGATGACCGGCGCGACTACCGGCCGGGTCAGCGGGCGGCGGAGGAACACGAGGTTCTGGCTCCATTGGCAGAAGCGGGGCTTACGAAAGAGGAGATCCGGTCGCTGGCAAAAGGGGCGGGGTACACGCTGTGGGATCGTCCTGCCGCTCCCTGTCTGTCTTCGCGTGTGGAGTACGGTCGCACAGTAACGCGAGAAGTACTGGAGCAGATCGAGCGCGGCGAAGAAAGCCTGAGGCAGCTTGGGTTTCGCGAGTTCCGCGTGCGCCACCATGGAGAGATCGCGCGTGTTGAGATATCCCGTTCTGAGATGTCGCGCGCCATGACGATGGAGATGATGGACGAAATCTCTGCGGAACTTCGCAAGGCGGGATTCAAATATGTCGCACTCGACTGCACCGGGTTCCGCTCCGGATCACTCAACGCTGTCCTTCCCGCCGAAGTCTTGATCCGCCGCGGCGCCTGATTACCGGGCTTTCGCCGCGTACGACGCTGAGCCGCTTACAATTACCTTGATGCGAATTGCGTATCTCGAATGCTTCTCGGGCATCAGCGGCGATATGTTTCTTGGCGCGCTCGTGGATGCGGGTGTGCCCTTCTCCCTGCTGGAGAGCACTACAGGTGGGCTGAACGTCGGCGCGCGTCTTGAGAGCCGGAAGGTGACCCGCGGGGGACTTAGCGGGACCAAGATTGACGTCATCACGGATGAAGTCCAGCATCACGAACACGCTCATCCCGTGCAGGATCATCAGCGCGAACACTCGCACAGCCATGAGCTTGAGCCAGATCATCAGCACGAACATTCTCATGCGCACGATCACCAGCATGAGCACGTTCATGCGCATGAACACAGACATGCGCATGGAACGGTACACAATCATGAGCACGGACATCAGGCGCACCGCTCGCTTTCCGCGATTCTCGGCATCATCAATTCGGCTCCGCTGACGGACGCGGTAAAGGCACGCGCCTCAAGGGCATTTCAGTTGCTCGGCGAAGCCGAAGCGCGCATTCACTCAATGCCAATCGAGCAGGTGCACTTTCACGAGGTTGGGGCTGTGGACACGATCGTGGATATCGTGTGTGCCGCCGTGGGCAGTGAGCACCTCAGAGTAGATCGATGGCTCTGCTCGCCTCTGAACGTCGGCAGCGGGACGGTGAATTGCGCCCATGGGACGCTGCCTGTGCCGGCTCCTGCCACGCTCGCCTTGCTAGGCGATGCTCCGATATATTCTTCCGGGCCGCCGATGGAGCGGGTGACACCAACGGGCGCTGCGATTCTTCGTATGCTGAATGTGGAGTTCGCAGGGATGCCTGCTCTACGGGTTTCCTCTGCTGGGTATGGTGCGGGAGGCCGCGAGACTACCGGACAGCCGAATCTGCTGCGTGTACTGGTCGGCGAGGAAGGTGCGCAGCAGAACGCGGCCGAGTCGATTGCGATCATGGAGACGGTGATCGATGACTCCAGCCCTCAGCTGATCGCGTATGTCAGCGAGCTTCTGCTTGAAGCAGGCGCCTGGGACGTTTACCGCATCCCAGTGCAGATGAAGAAGGGCCGGACCGGCGTTCAGCTATCTGTACTTTGCCACCCGGATCGCATCGTCACACTGCGCGACCTGCTGTTTCGAGAGACCACCACGATCGGGCTGCATTGGCGGGTTGAGAACAAGATCTCGCTGGCCCGGGAGTTGAAGGAAATTCAGACGGAGTGGGGCCCGGTGCGCATCAAGATTGCGCGCTGGCCATCGGGCGAGATCGCCAATGCGGCTCCTGAATATGAAGACTGCCGACGCCTGGCAACGGAGCACTCTGTTCCGCTGAAAGTGATTACCGAACAAGCACGCAGGATGTTCGCCGCTCGCGAGGAGGAGCGCTGATGAACCGCTCGCAGATTGAAGCGCTGCTGAACGATGTCCATTCGAATCGCACGTCTGTGCCTGACGCGCTCGAACGGCTGAAAGATCTGCCATTCGAGGACCTCGGGTTTGCGAAGCTGGATCATCACCGATCGCTTCGGACGGGCATGCCGGAGGTTATCTTCGCGGCGGGCAAAACTCCTGATCAGGTTGCCACGATCTTTGCCCACATGGCCAAAGCGGGGGGCAACGTGCTCGCGACCCGCGCATCCCGGGAATGCTTTGAAGCGGTCAACGCAGCCGAGCCTCGGGCTACGTACTATGAAAGCGCCCATGCAATCACTCTGGAGCAGACCAAGGCACCCGCAGGAAAAGGAACGGTTTGCGTTGTCTGCGCAGGGACCAGCGACCTGCCTGTCGCCGAAGAGGCTGCCATCACTGCGCGCCTGATGGGAAACACCACGGAGCTCATCGCGGACGTGGGAGTGGCCGGCATTCATCGGCTGCTCGCGCAAAAACAGTCGCTTCGGTCCGCGCGCGTGCTGATTGTCTGCGCCGGAATGGAAGGCGCTTTGCCTACGGTCGTTGCAGGCCTGGTGCAGGCGCCCGTGCTTGCGGTGCCCACCAGCGTGGGATATGGCGCCTCGTTTGGCGGAGTTGCGGCGCTGCTGGGAATGCTGAATACCTGCTCGCCCAATGTGTGCGTGGTGAATATCGACAATGGCTTCGGAGCGGCCTGTATCGCTTCTCTCATCAACCATCTGGACTGATCATCCGATTCACCATGCCCGGATCGGGTTCAGCGCGTTTCGCAGCCAACCTGCGCGCCTGACTTCCGCTCAAAGTGATGCCTGTCACTGTCTCTTGATCCCTTAGGCACGAATCATTCCCTTAGCCGGATGGCCGGGGGATCATCTGTGGCAAATTCCAGACTGCCGCTGTATCGCAGAGTCTCGCAGATCTTCTTTCTGCTGTTGTTCCTTGCGCTTCTGATTCTGACCACGATGCGCCCGGCCTCAACGGGCTCCGCCGATATTCACATGCGCGGCCCGGTGCGACTGTTCTTCCTCCTCGATCCTCTGGTCGCCATCACGAATGCACTCGCGACGCACGCTCTCTATCGAGGCCTGATTCTGAGCCTGGTCATTCTGCTGCCGACCCTGGTGCTGGGCCGCTTCTTCTGCGGATGGATTTGCCCAATGGGCACGCTGCAACACCTGGTTGGCAGTCTCAGATCGGAGGCCAAACGCGGCAAGCAGCGCATCGAGACGAATCGCTACAAGCGGTGGCAGACAATCAAGTATGT
>Ga0310810_10006650_pt1 | contig 13091 bp, 13 predicted proteins | sample NCmetagenome_FD_207641 | JGI IMG/M metagenome (GOLD analysis project Ga0310810, IMG submission 207641) | Soil microbial communities from experimental microcosm in Duke University, North Carolina, United States - NC | ecosystem: Engineered > Artificial ecosystem > Soil microcosm > Unclassified ... | reverse complement strand
GACCAGCGGTCCAGGTAGAGCGTGGCCAGCGTGCCGGTCGGATGGGCTTCGAAATCCTGTTCGAGTTCGGGGATCAGCGGCAGCGCGTCGGCGAAGTCGCGCTCGAACAGCGCGCGTGCGTCGGCGCCGCTGAGCACGGTCTCGAAACTCGGCGCATCCGAACCATTGGCATGGCTGGGCAGGAACAGGGTCACGGTGAACGTACGCTCGTCGTTCGGCAACGCGATGCACATGTAACGGCCACGCGGCCAGATGTGCAGCGCGTTGGGTTCCATGCGGAATCCGCCGTCGCGGGCCGGCGGGATTTCCAGTTCCTTGTACCCGTGGTCGAGCCATTCCATGCGCTCGCCCAGAGTTTCCACCCGCTGCATCTGCTGGCGCAGCACCGAGCCTGCACCATCCGCGCCCAGCAGCGCTTCGAACCGATGCATGTGCGCGTGGCCATCGCCGAGGAACGTCGCCACCCGCGCGTCGAAGTCGACAGAATCCAGGCGGCGATCAAAATGCAGGTGCGCGCCCGCGGCTTCGGCGGCATCGAGCAGGGTGATGTTGAGTTCGCCGCGGCTGACCGACCAGATCACTTCCGAATCGTCGCGACCGTAGCGCTGCAGCTGTTCGCCACCGCCGAGGAAATGCACCATGCGGCCGCGCATCATCACGGCATGTTCGAGCACGGCGTCCGCGGCGTCGGCACTGCGCAGCGCGTGCAGGCCGCGCTCGGCCAACGCCAGGTTGATCGAACGCCCGCCGGCGTAGCCTTCGATGCGCGGGTCGCCGCGACGTTCGAACACGTCGACATTCCATCCGCGCCGCGCCAGCAGCGTCGCGAGCAGGGCACCGGCAAGGCCGGCGCCGACGATGGTGAGATTGCGTTGCCCGCTCATGCCGTAGCCGCCTTCCACGCGTCGACCGCGCGCGCGAACCGCAGGATGTCGGCATGGGTGTTGTACAGCGGCGCGGGCGAGATGCGGATCACGTCGGGCTCGCGCCAGTCGCCGATGATGCCGTCCCGCGACAATGCGTCGAACAGTGCGCGGCCGCGGGCGCGGCCGCCGGCGACGCGCAGCGAAAGTTGCGCGCCGCGGTGTTCGGGATCGCGCGGCGTCACGATTTGCAGGGTGTCGGCAAGGCGTTCGCGGATCAACGCCTCGAGGTAGCCGGTGAGGCGCAGCGAACGCGCGCGCAACGCACCCATGCCGGCCTGCGCGAACAACTCCAGCGATGCGCGCAGCGGTGCGAGCGCAAGGATCGGCGGGTTGCTGAGCTGCCATCCGTCGGCGCCGGGCGTCGGCGCGAACGCTGGTCCCATCTGGAAGCGCGTGCGCTGGTCATGTCCCCACCAGCCTGCGAAGCGCGGGCGCTGCGTACGGGCGTGGCGCTCGTGCACGAAGCAGCCGCCGATCGCTCCCGGGCCGGCGTTCATGTACTTGTAGTGGCACCACACCGCGAAATCCGCACCGCTGTCGTGCAGGCGCAACGGCAGGTTCCCCACGGCATGCGCGAGGTCGAACCCCGCGACCGCGCCGGCGGCGTGGGCGAGCCGCGCGATCGCCGCAAGATCGAAGGCCTGCCCGGTGCGGTATTGCACGCCCGGCCACAGCACCAGCGCCAGTCGCGGCCCATGCATCGCGATCGCGCTTTCGATTGCCGCCATCGAGATGGTGCCGTCGGCCTGGTCCGGTTCGACTTCGACCAGGTCGGTCGCAGGATCCAGGCCGTGGAAACGCAATTGCGATTCGATCGCATGGCGGTCGGACGGAAACGCACCGGCTTCCATCAGGATCGCCGGACGCTCCGGTGTCGGCCGGAAGAAGCTCACCAGCATCAGGTGCAGGTTGGCGGTCAAGGAATTCATCGCGACGACTTCCGCCGGCAATGCACCGACCACTTCGGCCAGGCCGTTGCGCACGAGTTCGTGGTACGGCATCCATGGCGCGGGCTCGCGGAAATGGCCTTCGACGGCGTCGTCGGCCCATTTGTCGAGAACCTCCTCGACCATCGCGCGCGCGCCGCGCGGCTGCAGCCCCAGCGAATTGCCGCAGAAGTACGCCTGCTCATCTCCCGCGTGCAGCGGGATGTGGAATTCGGCGCGCAACGCGCGCAGCGGATCGGATGCGTCCTGCGCCAGCGCGTAGGCGTCGCTGAAAAGATCGCTCATGCGAAGCGCGACTCCGGCAGTCCGAGCCATTCCAGGGCGGTGCCGTGGTACAGGCGGGCCAGATCCCTGTCGTCCAGGCCGAGCGCGGCGATGCCGGATCCCGGCGCCTGTTCGCCGAGCGGGAACGGGTAGTCGGTGCCGAGCATCACCTGCGACACGCCGCAGGTGTCGAGCAGGTAGCGCAGCGCGCGGTCGTCGGCGACCCACGAATCGAAATACAGCTTCGACAGGTAATCGCGCGGATTGCGGAAGTTGTCGGTGGCGACGAGGTCGGGGCGCATGTTGAAACCGTGCTCGATGCGGCCGATGGTGTAGGGGAAGCTGCCGCCGCCGTGGGCGAGGCAGATCTTCAACTTCGGAAGCCGCTCCAGCACGCCGCCGAACACAAGGCAGCAGGCCGCGCGCGACTGCTCGGCCGGCATCCCGACCAGCCACGGCAGCCAGTACTTGGGCATCGTCTCGGTACCCATCATGTCCCACGGGTGCACCAGGATCGCCGCACCGAGGTCGCTCGCCGCTTCGAAGAACTCGAACAGCTCCGGCGCGTCGAGGTTCCAGGCGTCGACATGCGATCCGATCTGCACGCCCTGCAGGCCGAGCTGGTCCATGCAGCGTTCCAGTTCCTGCACCGCCAGCCGCGGCGACTGCAGGGGCACGGTGCCGATGCCGGCGTAATGCCGCGGATGCGCGCGGCAGGTCTGCGCCATGTGGTCGTTGAGCGCCTGGTGCAGTTCGAGGGCGTGGTGCGGCTTGGCCCAGTAGCTGAACATCACCGGGACCGTGCTGATCACCTGCACCTGCACGCCGAAGCGGGCGTAATCGGCGATGCGCTCCTGCGGATCCCATGTCTTGGGCAGGATCTCGCGGAAGAACTTCCCGTCCTTGTAGATGCGGTGGCGGCCGTCGTCGCCGTGGTGGATCACCGGGAAGCGGGCGTCGCCGTACTTCGCCGCCAGGTCGGGCCAGTCGCGGGGCAGGTAATGGGCGTGGGTGTCGATCTTGAGCATGGCGTCCTGGGGATCGGGCCGGATCGTCGCCGGACCCTCGTGGACCGGGCGCGATCCGCGTTCGTCGGCGGGTTTCGACGAAAACCGGGGCCAATACGATACCGGACCGGCCGCTTGATGGCCGCAAAGGCGGAGGCGCCGCGTTCTTATCCTTCGCCAGCCAGCAAGCCAGGCGGCAACGGGGATCGAGGGGGTGGGACGTGGAAGCCGTACTTTATGCCGCCGGCGATGGTGCGCTGGCGCTGGTGCCGAGCTGTTTCAAGCCGTGCCAGGACCTGGAAAAGGTGCACGGCCGGTTCCGTGCGTGTGGACGGATCACGGTCGACGACGTCATGCACACGCGGCTGTGGCGGCGCGTGCTGGCGGATTTCGACCACGCGGGCTACGCGATGCTCGATTCGTCGGAAGCCGAAAGCCTGTTCGGGGCCGCCGGTTTCTGGGGTTTCAGCGATCGCCGGCAAGCGCCGCGCGAAGTGCAGTTTTCCTACGCGCAACTCCAGCAGCGGATCGTGCGCTGGAGCCGCCTGGCCACCGACGACGCCGAAACCAGCGCCTGAGCTCACGCCGGTTGCGCGACGGTGTTCGCGCCGATAAGCGGTTTGCGCCCGGCGGGGCGCAGCAGGTGGGACAAGGTGTCGATGCTGTCGGCAAGGCGATCGCAGGCATCGGCGATCGTGATGGCGGCGATGTCTCCGGCATTGGCGGCCGTCGACACGGCCTCCGACAGGCGCCGCTCGTAGGGACGCAGCAGCGGCGCGTCCACCGCCGTGTCGTTGCGTAATCCGCTGACGAGTAGTCCCAGGATCCGGTCGGCTTCAGCGGCGAACGCCCCGAGTGCGTCGCTTCGCGGCAGCGGCGCGCCATCGCGGCGCAGCGCCTCGAGCATCACTGCCGCGCGGATCAGGCGACTGGCGTTGGCGAGCAGCGAGTCGGCCTGCTTGAGCTCGTCGCGCGAGGTGCGTCGCGGCGGCTCCGCGCGCAGGCGCTCGAGCGAGGCCTGCGCATTGGTGCGCGCACGGCGCGCGGCGGCGCGACTGTCGACCAGGTCGGCCGCCTCGCCGTCGAAGACAGTGGCGAGGTGCCGGCGGTAGGCATCGAGCAGCGTTGCCAGGATCGGCCGGATTTGCCGTCCCTCCCACGTCGGCCAGGCCGCATACGCGACGAGGGCCAGCGCGCTCCCGAGCAGGGTGCCGACCAGTCGCGCCTGGATCGCGTCGACAGGCGCCATTCCCTCGAACGACAGCAGCAGCACGACCATGCCGGTGAGCATCGCCACGCCGATCCCGTAGTTGACCTGCGCCAGCAGCCTGAAGCCGATGCACAGCAGCGCCATCAGCAGCAGGCGCAGTCCGACCGCGTCCATCGCGTAATGCGCGAGCAGCGTGGTCAGCAGCAGTCCGCCGAAGGTGCCGGCCACGCGCAGCACGCCGAAGCGCAGCGTGCCACCGAAGTCCGGCTTGAGCACGATCGCCGCCGTCATCGGGATCCAGACGCCGTGCGGCACCCGCAGCAGCCGCTCGCACGCGACCGCGAAGGCGACGCACACGGCGCAGCGCAAGGCATGGCGGAAGGCGACCGAGGAGAGGGTGAAGTTCGCGCGCAGCGTCGGCACTGGCGCGCCGGTGCGCAACGCGGCGGGCAGGCGCGCCTCGGTCCGCTGCGCCTGCACTTCGCCGCGGCTGCTCGCGGTGGCGGCATTGCGCACCAATGAGCGCAGCTGCCCGGCCAGGCTGTCCGCGCGCAGGTGGGCGATCCGCCACAGGCGCGCGTCGCGCCGCTCCAGCGCGCCGGCACCAGCCAGTGATGGCATCACGCTGATTTCCGACTGCAGCGCATCGAGTGCAGGCCTCATCGCCGACGGCGGCTGCGCGTCCTGGACGGCCGCGGCGAGCTGGTCCAGGCAGGACGCGGCCTGCGCTAGCACCGACTCCAGCAGCGTGCGTGCGGCGATGTCGCCCAGTCGCGCGTGCACGTCGGCGAGCGACAGCAGGTCGATGCGCGCGCGTTCGCACACCTCCGCCAGCACCCGGAACGACTGCATCGCGGCGCCACGGGCGCGATGTTCGCCATGCAGCATCACCAGCGCGTCCAGCGCCGCCTGCGACACGGGCGGCTGCTGCGCCGCATCGGGACGCGCACGCGCGGTGGCGGCGAGTTGGCGCAGGACGTCGGCGAGCGCGAAGCGTTCGGGGCGATAGCGTTGCAGCGGCCAGGCCGCGACCGCGAGCAGCATCTGCAACAGGCCGCCGGCGAAGATCAGCGCGGCGGCGCCCGGTGCATGGATCGGCGGTAGGTGCATCTCGGCCGTCACCATCATCACGATCATGCTGGTCAGGCCGACCCGCGCCGCCATCGGGCCGAGCGCCACCAGCATCCCGCCGCAGAACGCGAACACCAGCGCGGCAGCGACGAACACGATCGAGTGCGGCCCGATCACGATGCCGAGCAGCGCTGACACGCCCGCGGCCACGGCGGCCATCAGCATGCGCTGCATGCGCAGCCGGTACGGGCCCGGCTGGTCGGTGAACATCGTATTGAGCGCGCCGGTGGCGATCGCCAGGCCGGCGCCGGTCTGGCCGAGCGGAATCCCGATCGCCAGCGGCATCACCACCGCGGCCGCGTTGCGAAGCGCGACCCGCACGGGAACGTCCCGCGGCTTGAGTGCGACGAACGAGCGCAGCACGCCGCGCCCCGGATCAGGTATCCGGCATCACGTACTTCGACGGCGCCGGATTGAAATGGCCGCACTGCCTGCAGGTGCGCAGCTCACGCGACGAGTAGAAGCGGTCGAAGACCGGCGGGAAATCGGTCTCGATGTCGTGCAGGTGGAAATATTCCTCGTACAGCTTGCCGTTGCACTGCACGCAGAACCACATCAGGCCGTCGTCCTCGTGCGGCAGGCGCTTGCGCTCGATCACCAGCCCGATCGACTCGGGAAACCGCTGCGGCGAGTGCGGCGTGCGCGGCGGCAGCAGGAAGGTCTCGCCGGCACGCAGCGGAATATCGCGGACCGCCCCATCTTCCTGGATCCGCAGCACCATCTCGCCCTCGAGCTGGTAGAACCACTCCGGGCCCTCGTCCCAGTGGTAGTCGGTGCGTGCGTTCGGGCCGCCGACGACCATGACGATGAAGTCGCCGTCGTAGATGCACTTGTTGCCGACCGGCGGCTTGAGCAGGTGCCGGTGTTCGTCGATCCAGGCCTGCAGGTTGAGCGGGGCGGGCAGGGGCACGGTGTCAGTCCTTGAGCACCGCGGTGCACTTGAGTTCGATCGCGATCGGCGTCGGCAGCGCGGTGATGCCGACGGTAGTGCGGCAGGGCGCGGTCGCGGCGTCGGGGAAATACTCAGCCCAGATCGCGTTGTAGATGCGGAAGTCGCGCAGCATGTCGGTGAGATAGACGGTGACGTCGACGAGGTCTTCCCAGCGCGCGCCACTGGCGTCGAGCACCGCGCGCACGTTTTCGAAGACCGCGCGCACCTGTGCGTCGATGTCGTAACGGCGCACCCGGCCATCGGCGTAGAGCTCGTTGCCGGGGATGGCGTTGGTCCGGCGGTCGCGCGGGCCGATGCCGGACAGGAACAGCAGGTTGCCGACACGCCGTGCATGCGGATACACGCCGACGGGCTTGGGCGCCGCGACCGCGTGTATGACGTCGTCGATCATGACGCCGTCCTGGCGGACCGCAGGCGCGCCAATGCATTGGCGTAGGCCGGGCGCAGCGCCTCGGGTGAATCGACGTCCATGCCGAGCTCGCGCACGCGGCCGTCCTGCAGGCTGTACACCCAGCCATGCACGGTCAGCGCCTGGCCGCGCGCCCAGGCGTCGCGCACCACGGTCGTCAGGCAGACGTTTTCCGCCTGTTCGATCGCGTTGAGTTCGCACAGGCGGTCATGCCGCAGCTCCGGCGCGAGCGCGTCGAGCAGCAAGGCATGTTTCTGCGAGACGTCGCCGACGTGGCGGATCCAGTTGTCCGCGAGCCCGACCCGCGTTCCATTCAAGGCCGCGTGGACGCCGCCGCAGCCGTAGTGGCCGACGACCAGGATGTGCTCGACCTGCAGCACGTCGACGGCGAACTGGATCACCGACATGCAGTTGAGGTCGGTGTGGACCATGACGTTGGCGATGTTGCGGTGGACGAACACCTCGCCCGGCGCCAGGCCCATGATCTGGTTGGCGGGCACGCGTGAATCCGAGCACCCGATCCAGAGGAATTTCGGCGCCTGCTGTTGCGACAGGCGCTCGAAGAACAGCGGGTCCTCGCGACGGACGCCATCGGCCCACTCGCGGTTGTTGCGCAGCAGTTCGCTCAGCTCGGTCATGCACGTCCACCTGTCATAGCGCGATCCCCACGTTCCTGGTGCCGGTGAAAAACCGCATCGCCTCGAAGCCGCCTTCGCTGCCCAGGCCCGACTGGCCCATGCCGCCGAACGGCGTGCGCAGGTCGCGCATCAGCCAGCTGTTGATCCAGACGATACCGGCGTGGATGTCGGCGGCGAGTCGATGCGCGCGGTTGAGGTCGCGGGTCCAGATCGACGCGGACAGGCCGTAGTCGCCGGCGTTGGCGAGCGCGAGCGCCGTTTCGTCGTCGTCGAATGGCTGCAAGGTCACCACCGGACCAAAAATCTCGTCGCGGTTGGTCGCGCAATCGGGGCCAAGCCCGTCGATCACGGTGGGCGCGACGAACCAGCCCGGCCGTTGCAGCGCCTGGCCACCGCACCAGACATGGCCGCCTTCATCACGCGCACGCACGATCGCGGCCGTGACCTTGTCGAAATGCGCCTGCGATACCAGCGGCCCCAGGTCCGTATCCGGGTCGATCGGATCACCGACGCGCAATGCATTCGCGCGCGCGACCAGGGCGTCGCGGAACTCGACATAGATCCCGCGCTCGACCAGCAGCCGCGAGCCGCACAGGCAGATCTGTCCGGAATTCTGGAACGCCGAACGCACGATGATGTCCATGCGCGCGCGCCAGTCGCTGTCGGCGAACACCAGTGTCGGGTTCTTGCCGCCGAGTTCCAGCGACACCTTCTTCAGCATCGGACCGGTGATGCCGGCAATGCGGCGGCCGACCGCGGTGCTGCCGGTAAACGAGATCGCCTTGGTCTGCGGGTGGGACACCAGCGCCTCGCCGACCTGCGGGCCGAGGCCGTGCACGATGTTCAACACGCCGTTCGGGAATCCGACCTCAGCTGCGAGTTCGCCCAGCATCGTCGCCGTGCGCGGCGTGACTTCCGAAGGCTTCGCGACCACGGTGTTCCCGGCCGCAAGCGCTGGCGCGATCTTCCAGGTGAACAGGTAGAGCGGCAGGTTCCACGGCGAAATCGTGCCGACAACGCCGAGCGGCTGGCGCAGCGTGTAATTCAATCCCGCATGGCCGTGGTGCGATTCGCTGGCGAACTGGGTCGCCGCATGCGCGAAGAACCGCAGGTTGCTGATCGCGCGCGGAATCTCGATGTCGCGCGCGAGCCGGATCGGTTTGCCGGCGTCGAGCGACTCGGCGTGGGCGAAATCATCGAGGCGAGCTTCGATGGCATCGGCCAGGCGCTCCAGGAACCGGCAAGGCGGACCACGCCGGTAACGCGCGTTGGGCAGCGGCGACGGCACGTTGCACGTCGCGCGCATCGCCGTCGGCGACCTCGGCGTAGGCCTGTCCGGTCGCGGGATCCATGACCTCGAGCCAACGGCCGCTGGCCGCATCCTGGGGCTCGCCGTCGATCCAGTGCGTAAGGCGCATCAGCCAAGTTTAGCGCGTCGACAGCCGCTGGCGCCCGCATTGCAGCGCAAGGGACGGAGCCGCGCCGAGGCGCGCGCCCTACATCGACTGCATGCGGCCGCCGTCCACCGCCAGGTTGACGCCGTTGACGTAGGCCGCGGCCGGCGAGCACAGGAAGGCGATGACGCCGCCGATCTCCGCCGGTTGCGCGAAGCGGCCAGCGGGCACGTTGCTCCGCATCGATGCGAGGATCTCGTCCTCGGATTTGCCGGTCGACCTGACCCGGTCCTGCACGAGCTGGGTGATGCGTCCGGTTTTGGTGAAGCCGGGCAGCACGTTGTTGACGGTGATGCCCATCGGCGCCAGTTCGCGCGCGAGCGTCTTGGCCCAGCTCGCGACCGCGCCGCGGATGGTGTTCGACACGCCCAGGCCCGGGATCGGCTCCTTCACCGAAGTCGAGATCACGTTGACGATGCGGCCCCAGCCGGCCGCGCGCATGCCGGGCAACACCGCCTGCACGATCGCCTGGTTTGCCACCAGGTGCTTGTTGAAGGCATCCAGGAAGGCTTCGACCTCGGCCGCATGCGCGGGCCCGGCGGGCGGGCCGCCGGTATTGTTGACGAGGATCTGCACGGCGCGGTTCGCAGCGAGCGCCTGGACCTGCGCACGCAGCGCCTCCGTCTGGCCGACGTCCGCGGCGATCCAGCCGTGCTCCTGCGCGCCGCGGCGTGGCAGTGATGCGACGACTTCCTGCAAGGCATCCGCGCGGCGCGCCAGCACGGTGACATCGGCGCCGAGCAGCGCGAGTTCCTGCGCCGCCGCGCGCCCGATGCCGTCGGAACCACCGCAGACGAGGGCGTGCCTGCCGCTGAGGTCGAGATCCATGTCAGTCCCCGCTGGAGTGATCGGACGGTTTCCACCGGCGCGCATCGAGCGACTGGAACATCTGCGGCCGCAGGGCGTCATCGCTGCCGCCTTGGGGCGGAGTGACTTCCGCCAACGAAAAGCCACGCGCGTTGGCGTCGCTCTCATCCAGGCCGTCGTAGGCGACGAATTCGGCATCCATCAACGCCGCGCGCGCGGTGTCCTCGCTGTCGTACGCGAGGGTGTTGCCGTCGCTGTCGAATACTTCCGCGGTGCCCGCCTCGCGTACACGCATGCGTGCCCACACCAGCGAGCTCCCGATCGTCGCCAGCCACCATTGGCCTTCGGAGGCGTTCATGCGACCGCGCCGGCTGGAGCGACAGGCGCATTACGATCTCGCGCCGCGCCGCCGCGCGCGTGGACACTTGCGTGCTGGGAGTTCATGACGTCACCACGAGAGACAACAGCCACAGCAGTCCCGCCAGCGCCAGCCCCAGGAAGATCACCAGCAGCGAAATCCGCGCCGGCGTCGCCAGCCCGCTCAGCGACGGATCGCGCACGCGGCGATAGCCGCCGCGCAGCAGCCACGCCAACGCGGCCGGTTTGAGGAAGGCGCCGGTGCCGAGTTCCGCAGCGATGCCCGGCTGCCGGTCGCGCACGTGCACCAGCGTCAGCGGCCAGAAGATCACGAATGCGGTGGCGCCGGCGATGGCGATCGCGACGAACAGCAGCGCGAAGAACAGGACGACGTCGGCGCTCACTCAGAACTCCGCCTGGCCGGGCGCGCGCGGGTAGGGCAGCGCATCGCGGATGTTGGACAGGCCACAGACGTAGACCACGAGGCGCTCGAACCCGAGGCCGAAACCGGCATGCGGCACGGTGCCGTAGCGGCGGAAATCGCGATACCAGCCGTAATGCTCCGCGTCCAGGCCGAACTGCGCCATGCGCGCATCGAGCACGTCCAGCCGCTCCTCGCGCTGGCTGCCGCCGATGATCTCGCCGATGCCCGGCGCCAGCACGTCCATCGCGGCGACGGTTTTGCCGTCGTCGTTCAGGCGCATGTAGAAGGCCTTGATGTGTTCGGGATAGTTGGTGACGACGACCGGACGGCCGACGTGCTGCTCGGTGAGCCAGCGCTCGTGCTCGGTCTGCAGGTCCAGGCCCCATTCGACCGGGAAATCGAACTTCTGCCCGGACTGCTGCAGCAGTTTGATCGCGTCGGTGTAGTCGATGCGTTCGAATGGCGCATTGACGAAGGCTTCCAGGCGCGTGATCGCGTCCTTCTGCACGCGCTCGGCGATGAATGCCAGGTCGTCCATGCGTTCGTGCAGGACGGCGCGGAACAGGTACTTGAGGAACTCCTCGGCCAGTTCGGCGTTGGCGGCGAGGTCGGCGAACGCGACTTCCGGCTCGATCATCCAGAACTCGGCCAGGTGGCGCGTGGTGTTGCTGTTCTCCGCGCGGAACGTCGGGCCGAAGGTATAGACCTTGCTCAATGCGAGGCAATAGGCCTCCACGTTGAGCTGTCCCGACACGGTGAGGAAGGTTTCCTTGCCGAAGAAGTCGCGCGAGAAATCCACCGCGCCATCCTTGCCGCGCGGCAGGTTGGCGAGGTCCAGCGTCGAGACGCGGAACATCTGTCCCGCGCCTTCGGCGTCCGAGGTCGTGATGATCGGCGTGCTGATCCAGCAGAACCCGTTGTGGTGGAAGAAGCGATGCACCGCCTGCGCCAGGCAGTTGCGGATGCGCGTCACCGCGCCGAACAGGTTGGTGCGCGGGCGCAGGTGGGCCACCTCGCGCAGGAATTCGAGCGAGTGCGCCTTGGGCTGGATCGGGTAGGTCTCCGGATCCTCGACCCAACCGACGACTTCGATGCGTTCGGCCTGGATCTCGAAGCTCTGGCCCTGGCCCTGCGATGGCGTGAGGATGCCGCTGGCGACCACCGCGCAACCGGCGGTGAGCCGCTTCACTTCGGATTCGTAGTTGGGCAGCGTCGCCGGCGCGACGACCTGGATCGGCGCGAAGCAGGAGCCGTCGCTGACGTTGACGAAGGACAGCCCCGCCTTGGAGTCGCGCCGGGTGCGCACCCAGCCACGGACGGTGACTTCGCCGCCGGCCGGCAGTTTGCCCGCGAGCGCGTGTTCGACGCTGACCGTTGTCATGTGGATCCTGATGCCGTTCCGACGGGGGAAAGCGGAAGTTTAGCGCGCCACGGCGGTCGCGCTGGCGTCGGCAGCGGGCCATCGCCGCGCGATCCACGACAGCCGCCGTCAAGGATGCGGACCGTTCGCGCCCCTATAATCACCGCCATGATCACGCTCGCTCCCGCCGCGCTCGAACGCATCCGCGGCTTCCTCGCGGACGATCCCACCGCGATCGGCCTGCGCTTCGGTGTGCGCCGCACCGGCTGTTCGGGGTGGGGTTATGCGGTTGACCTGGCGCGCGAAGAACGGGCAGGCGACACCGTGTTCGAGCAGGACGGCGTCCGCATCCGCGTCGACGACGACAGCCTGGCGCTGGTCGACGGCACCCAGATCGATTTCGTCAAGAACGGGCTGAGCGAACAGTTCGTGTTCCGCAACCCGAATGTCGCCGGCGAATGCGGGTGCGGCGAAAGCTTCACCACGGACGCCGATCGCGCGGCCTGATGCTTCCCCTGCTTGCAGGGCGATCACCGACGGGCAGAAAGCCAACCTTCGGCACGTTGGCCACCAGGGCCATGGCGCTAGACTCGGGCGTCCACCCCGGGGAGAGGCGTCGATGATCCGTTCGTTCCTGTTGGGCGTTGCCGCGGTTGCGGTTTTCGCCTCGGTGCCCGCGCATGCGCAATCGCAGGACGCTGCGGCCACCCTGCACAAGCTCTTCGCCGACGAGTGGGAACGCGGCCTGGTCGAATCGCCCGAGAACGCCACCGCCAACGGCGACAGCCGCTTCAACGATCGCTGGACCGACTACAGCCTCGCGGCGATCGAAAAGCGCCAATCCGAGGACCGCGCGGCACTGGCGAAGCTGCATGCAATCGACCGCAAGGCGCTGACGCCCGCCGACCAGCTCAATTACGACACGTTCGAATGGGAGTTCGAGCGCGCGGTCGAGCGCCAGAAGTTCAAGGAATACCTGCAGCCGGTGAACCACCAGGGCGGCGTGCAGACGGCCGACGGCCTGGCCGAGCTGCTGCCGTTCGCGACGACCAAGGATTATCGCGACTGGCTCAAGCGCATGGATGCGATCCCGACGCTGGTCGACCAGACCATCGTGCTGATGCGGGAAGGCGAGAAGAACGGCAACACGCCGCCGAAGGTGCTGATGCAGCGCGTTCCTGCGCAGATTGCCGCGCAGGTCGTCG
>Ga0310810_10006648_pt1 | contig 13092 bp, 12 predicted proteins | sample NCmetagenome_FD_207641 | JGI IMG/M metagenome (GOLD analysis project Ga0310810, IMG submission 207641) | Soil microbial communities from experimental microcosm in Duke University, North Carolina, United States - NC | ecosystem: Engineered > Artificial ecosystem > Soil microcosm > Unclassified ... | reverse complement strand
AAGGCGGCGCGCCTCGCGGGGAGCCCTTCAGTGCTTGGCATGGGCAGCGACGCTCGCCATCTTGGCGTCATGAAACGCCCCCAAAAGCGACCGGCGCATCTCGACGCGCCCGACTATCTGAGTCCGTCTCCGCCGGTGCCCGAGCCGGAACCGCTCGACAAGGCGGAGCCGCCGGCCGGCGAAGAGCAGCGGCTCGACCCGACGCGCTACGGCGACTGGGAGAAGAAGGGCATCGCGGTCGATTTCTAGAGGCCCTCCGCGCGCGGCGGGCGCGAGAGCAAGTCGTCGAGCAGCTGATCGACGTCCGCGCGGCCGGCGATCAGCGCATCGACCGCTTCGACGATCGGCATGTCCACGCCCTTATCGCGAGCGAGACGGGCGAGCACCGGGGCGGTGAAGGCGCCCTCCGCGACCGTCATGCGGTTCGACAGGAGCTCGGCCGCGGGCTTGCCCTGGCCGATCCCGATCCCGAGCGAATAATTGCGCGAGCTCGCCGACGAGCAGGTGAGGACGAGATCGCCGAGGCCGGACAGGCCCGCGAGCGTTTCCCGCTTCGCGCCGAACGCCATTCCGAAGCGGCTCATTTCCGCGAAGCCGCGGCCGATAAGCGCGGCGCGCGCATTCTGGCCGAGGCCCTTGCCCTCGACCACCCCGCAGGCGATGGCGAGCACGTTCTTGACCGCCCCGCCGATTTCCGCGCCGGCGACATCGTCGCTGACGTAGATCCGGAACGCCGGCTGCGCGAGGCGGTCGCGGAGCGCTTCGGCAAGCGCCATGTCGTCGCCGGCAAGGGTCACCGCAGTTGGCAGCCCGTCCGCCACCTCATGCGCGAAGGTCGGGCCGGACAGGACCGCGATGGGCGACTCGGGGCAGACCTCGCGCGCGACCTGGTGAAGCAGCGCGCCCGAGCTTTCCTCGATGCCCTTGGAGCAGAGGACCAAAGGCAGGCCGGGGCAGGGCATCAGCCCGAGCACCGCGCGCATGTGCTGCACGAGGCGAGCTCCGAGAAATTGCCTGTGGCCCGGATTGCCGGGTCGAGCTTCACGCCCTTGAGGTAGATCGGGTTTTCGTGGATCCGGTTGACGGCGGCGACGACATCCTCCTCGAGCGCCCACAGCAAGGTCTCGCGGCCGCCCTGCGCGGCGACCTGCGCGAGCGCCGTGCCCCAGGCGCCGCCGCCGATGATCCCGAGCTTCATGCCTTCACCCCGGCGCCGCGCACCTTCTCGGCGCTTTCGTCGAGCGGCCAGCGCGCGCGGGCCGGAGCGTCGAGCCCGTCGGTGAGCCCCGCGGCGAAGCGTTCGGCGCCGGCCCAGGCGATCATCGCCGCATTGTCGGTGCAGAGCCACGCAGGCGGGACGCTGAAGCGGCGGCCTTGCGCGCGAGCGAGATCGGCGAGGGCGGATCGGATCGCCTGGTTGGCAGCAACTCCGCCGGCGACGACGAGCGCGGGGGCTGCGGTCTTGCCGAGCGCGAGCCGCGTGCGGTCGACGAGGCAGTCGACGACCGCCTGCTGGAAGCTCGCGGCGATGTCCTCGCGGCGGAATTCGTTCGAGGCGACCGCGCGCTGAACGGCGCTCTTGAGGCCCGCGAACGAGAAATGCGGCTCGCCCGATCCGACCAGCGGGCGGGGAAGCGGAACCGCATTCGCGTCACCGCCCTTCGCGAGCGCCTCGACCGCGGGCCCGCCCGGGTAGCCGAGACCGAGCAGCTTCGCCGCCTTGTCGAAGGCCTCTCCGGCCGCGTCGTCGATGGTGGTTGCGAGCCGGCGGTAGTCGCCAATCCCACGCACCTCGAGCAGCTGGCAATGCCCGCCCGAGACCAGCAGCAGCAGATAGGGAAAGCCGAGGTCGGGATCGACCAGCCGGGGGCTGAGCGCATGGCCTTCGAGATGGTTGACCGCGACCAGCGGCTTGCCCGCGGCGAGCGCCAGCCCCTTGCCGGCGAGCAGCGCGACCATCACGCCACCGATCAGGCCCGGCCCCGCCGTCGCCGCGATCGCGTCGACGTCGCCGATCTTGAGCTTCGCCTCGCCCAGCACGCGTTCGATCAGCTGAGGGAGGATCTCGACGTGGGCGCGGGCGGCAATCTCCGGGACGACTCCGCCATAGGGCTGGTGCGCCTGCGTCTGGCCGACCACCGCCTGGGCGAGAATGCGCCGGTCGCTCGTCACCAGCGCCGCGGCGCTGTCGTCGCAGCTGCTCTCAAGGCCGAGAATGATGCTCATTTCGTGTCCGGCCCTTTGCCTCATCGTCCCCCTTTGCACTAGGGGGTGAGCGATGCAGGGACTTCGCCTCGGGACTCGCGGATCGCCGCTCGCGCTGGCGCAGGCGCGCAAGGTCGCCGCGGCGATCGAGACGTCGCAGCGCTGGCCCGACGGCTGGGTCCAGATCGTCGAGGTCAAGACCACGGGCGACAAGGTCCAGGACCGGCCGCTCGCCGAGATCGGGGGCAAGGGGCTGTGGACCAAGGAGCTCGACCGCGCGCTGCTCGAGGGCGAGGTCGATTTCTGCGTTCATTCGATGAAGGACGTCGAAAGCATCCGGCCGAGGGAGATCCACATCGCGGCGGTTCGCCCGAGGGGCGACGTGCGCGACCGCATCATCGGCGCTTCGACCGTCGAGGAGCTCAAGCAGGGCGCGGTCGTCGGGACATCCTCGCCGAGGCGCAAGGCGCAGTTGCTGCGGATGCGGCCCGACCTGAAGATCGTGACCCTGCGCGGCAATGTCGAAACGCGGCTCAAGGCGGTCGAATCGGGCGCGGTCGATGCGACCCTGCTGTCGTGCGCGGGACTCAAGCGCCTCGACATCGATGCCGGCACGGCGATCCCGACCGAGGTCATCCTGCCCGCGCCCGGCCAGGCGGTGATCGCGATGGAATGCCGGAGCAACGACACGCGCACCCAGAGCGTGCTGACGACCGTCAACAACGACATCACCTACGATTGCGTGATGGCGGAGCGCGCCTTTACGCGTGAGCTGGGCGCGGCCTGCGCTTCGCCGGTCGCCGCCTTCTGCGTGCTCGAGGACGGGGATTTGCGGATGCGCGCCCAGCTGTTCAGCGGGGACGGGCGCGACATGGTCGAGGAGCGGGTGGTGTTCGACTGCGGCGAGCTGAAGGCGCCCGAAGCGCTCGCCCGCTCGCTGCTCGGCAAGGCGCCCGAATCGATCCGGAGGCTGTTCGATCCCGAATGAGGCGAGTGCTGGTCCTGCGCCCCGAGCCCGGCGCAAGCGCGACCGTCGAGCGGGCACGTGAACGCGGCCTGGAGGCGGTTGCGATACCGCTCTTCACGGTTGAGCCGGTGGAGTGGGAAGCGCCCGAGCCTGCCGGCTTCGATGGCCTTCTGCTGACCAGCGCCAATGCGGTGCGGCATGGCGGCGATGCGCTCGCCGGGCTTCGCGCGCTCCCGGTCTACGCTGTCGGCCAGGCGACCGCCGACGCGGCGCGTGACGCGGGTTTCGATATTGCCGCAACCGGCGAAGCGGACATCGAACGGCTGCTCGACTCCATCGAAGTCGATCTTCGCCTGCTTCATCCGTGCGGCGCGGATCGGCGCGAGCCGGACCAGCCACGGCAGCGGATAACGCCGATCCCGGTCTATCGCGCGAACCCCATCGAACGCCCGGATCTCGCGGCGGCCAATGGCGCGGTCGCGCTCGTCCATTCGCCTCGCGCAGGCCGCCGCTTCGCCGAGTTGGTGGGCGACCGGGCGTCGATTGCCATCGCCGCGATCAGTCCCGCTGCGGCCGACGCTGCAGGCAGCGGATGGGAGGCGGTCGAAGCGGCCCAGCAGCCGCGCGACGATGCGCTGCTGGCCCTCGCCGCACGGCTGTGCAACAACTCGCGCCCGAAATGAACGGCACTCGCACCGGATTGGGCTGGGGCGCCCGGCTGCTGATCGCGCTCGTGCTCATCGTCATTGGCGCAGCAGCGGCGACCTGGGGGCTCGCGCACTACCAGCCGGCCGCGCGATTCCTGGGAATCGTTCCAGCGCAGCAGCCGGTGCTTCTCACTCCGCGGCCCGTCGTGATGAACCCGCAGCCCGCCGTCCAGCAACAGCCCTCCGGCCAACAGGACGTGCAGGAGCCGGTGCAGGACGAGAAGATCGAAAGTTTGGAAACGCGCGTCGCGTCGGTCGAGCACGCCACCGCGCGCGCCGAAGGCTCGGCCGGCCGGGCCGACGCGCTCGTCGTCGCCTTCGCGGCGCGGCGCGCCATCGATCGCGGGGTCGCGCTCGGCTATCTCGAGAATCTGCTGATGCAGCGCTTCGGGCCGGGCCACCAGCATGCGGTTGCGACGATCGTCACCGCGTCGCACCAGCCGGTTCGGCTCGAGGATCTCATCGCCGAATATGAGACGCTGGGCCCCGAGCTTCGGCGCGGCGGCCCGGACGACAGCTGGTGGACCAATTTCCGCCGCGAGCTCGGCGAGATGGTGGAGATCCACTCCGCCTCACGCCCCGCCGCGAGCCTCGAAGCGCGCTACAATCGCGCGGCCCGGCATCTCGACGGCGGCGACGTCGACCAGGCGCTCGCGGAGACGATGCGCCTTCCTGGAGCATCGCGCGCCGGCGACTGGATCGGCAAGGCGCGGCGCTACATCGCGGCCCACCGCGCGCTCGACGAGATCGAGTCCGCCGCGCTCATGCCTCCACCCAACGCACCCCGCTGACCTTCAGGGTTGGCAAGCGACTCGCGGGATGCGAGTCTCTTCTTGCCGTGCACAGCGCGGGTTCAGCCGTGACCGGCTAACCGTGCGGCCGGCTAAGCTCTTGGGAGGGAGCGAAAGTTCGGGGGGAGAAGCGAGCTCATGACGTCAATTGGGAAGTCTCTGGGATTTGGCCTGGTAATCCTCGCCGCCTCGCAGGTGAGCACGTCCGCGGCAACGCCCGCGCGGCACCACGCCAAGCCTGCCACGCAGCACCACAAGGCCGCGCCGAAGCCGGCCGCGGTTCCCGCGCCGAGCTATATCCGCGACCGTATCGACGCGCTGGGCAAGGCGTTCAACGGACGCGTCGGGATCGCGGTCAAATCCGTCGACGAGGGCTGGGAGACGGGCTGGAGAGACGATGAGCTCTATCCGCAGCAGAGCGTCAGCAAATTATGGGTCTCGATCACCGCGCTCGACGCCGTCGACCGTCGGCGAGTCGATCTCGGCGACAAGGTGACGCTCACCAAGGCCGACCTCACCGTCTTCCACCAGCCGATCGCGTCCGAGATCCTGAACGGCGGAAGCTACACGACCACGCTCGGCGACCTCATGCTCCGGGCGATCACGACGAGCGACAATACCGCCAACGACCGGCTGCTTCGCGCGGTGGGCGGACCGGCGGCGGTGCGCGCGATGATCAAGCGCAAGGGGCTCGGCGCGATCCGCTTCGCCAACGGGGAGCGCGCGATGCAGAGCAAGATCGCCGGCCTGACCTGGACGCAGAATTATGCCGTCGGCGGGAAGTTCTTCGAGGCGCGCGACAGGCTCCCGATCAAGGTCCGGAGCGCCGCCTTCCAGCGCTATATCGCCGACCCCTATGACGGCGCGGCCCCGGCTGCGATCGTCGGTGCGCTCGCGGCCCTGAAGCGCGGCGAATTGCTGTCGCCGAGCTCGACCGCGCATCTGCTCGACGTGATGGCGCACACCCACACCGGGCCGAACCGACTCAAGGGCGGGCTCCAGCCGGGCTGGACGCTCAGCCACAAGACCGGCACCGGGCAGGAGCTCAGCGGAGTCCAGGCGGGCTACAACGACATCGGGATCCTGACCGCGCCGGACGGCCGCAGCTATTCGGTGGCGGTGATGATCAAGAAGACCTCGACCCCGCTTCCGGTGCGGATGACTTTGATGAACAATGTCGTCGAGGCGGTGATCGAGCAGCACGACCGCGAGCATGGCGGAAGCTACGCTTCACGGCGCAAATAGCCCGGCGGCGCGGCTCGCCGCGGCTCCCGGCGTCCAGCGCGTTCCGTCGCGCGAACTGGAATTGTTCATGGTCCGCAGCTTCATCGACCCCGCGACCTGCGCCGCGCTGATCGCCCGGATCGACGAGCGGCGGCGTCCGTCGGAGATTGCCGACGATGTCGGAGTGGCGAATTTCCGGACCAGCGAGACCTGCGACCTCGACTGGCGCGATCCGGTGGTCGGCGAGGTCGACCGCAGGATTTCGACGCTGCTCGGGCTGCCGCTCGACGCGAGCGAGCCGATCCAGGGCCAGCGCTATGCGCCGGGGCAGGAGTTCAAGCCTCACACCGACACGTTCGAGCCGGGCGGCTATGATTTCTATGTCCATACCGCCGACACGGGGCAGCGGACGTGGACCGCGATGATCTATTTGAACGAGCCGGAGGACGGCGGGGCGACCCGGTTCAAGACGATCGGAAAGACCGTCCAGCCCGAGACGGGCAAGCTGCTTGCCTGGAACAATTTGCTGCCCGACGGGCGGCCGAACCCGGCGACCTTGCACCAGGGGATGAAGGTCCGGCGCGGAACGAAATACATCCTGACCAAGTGGTTCCGCGAGCGGCCGGCCTGAGATTCTATTCTGTCCGAGCTGCGCCGCCGCCTTGGAGCGCTTTCACGTGCACGGTCTTGATGTTCACGAACTCGCGGATTCCGAAAGCCGAGCACTCGCGGCCGTAGCCCGAATGCTTGACCCCTCCGAAGGGCGCGCGCGGGTCGGAGCGGACATTGTCGTTGACGAAGCTCAGGCCCGCCTCGAGCTCCTCGGCCGCGATCCGGCGTCCGCGGTCGAGATCGGAGGTCAGCACGCCGGAGCCGAGGCCAAACTCGCTGGCGTTGGCGATTCGGATGGCGTCGGCTTCGTCCTCGGCGGCGATGATTGCGGCGACCGGGCCGAAGACTTCCTCGTTGTGCGCGGGCTGACCGGGCCGGACGTCGCTCAGGACCGTCGCCGGATACCATGCGCCGGTCCGGTCCGGGATCTTCCCGCCGAGCAGAAGCTTCGCGCCCTTGTCGACGCTCGCTGTCACCTGGCGATGGATATCGTCGCGCGCCTTCGCGCTGACCATCGGCCCGAGCTTCGTGGCGTCGCTCGCCGGATCGCCCATCTCGAAGCCGCGCATCGCCTCGACCATCGCGCCTTCGAAGCGGTCGAGAATCGAGCGGACGACGATGAAGCGCTTGCCGGCGATGCAGCTTTGCCCGCCGTTCACCATCCGCGCGGCCGCCGAGACCTTGGCCGCGGCTTCGACGCCGGCGTCTTCGAGCACGATGTAGGCGTCCGACCCGCCGAGCTCGAGCACGCACTTCTTGAGGACCGACCCGGCGGAGGTGGCGACGCTGCGGCCCGCGGCGACGCTTCCAGTCAGGGTGACGGCGGCGACATTGTCGTCCTTGATCAGCGCCTCGACCTCCCGGCTCGGGAGCAGCAGCGTCCGGAACAGGTCGCGCGGGACGCCCGCCTGGTGCAGCACCTCCTCGATCGCGAGCGCGCATCCGGGCACGTTGCTGGCATGCTTCAGAAGCGCTCCGTTGCCGGCCATCAGGGCGGGAGCGGCGAAGCGGAAGACCTGCCAGAAGGGGAAGTTCCACGGCATCACGGCGAGCACCACGCCGATCGGGTTGAACGTCACGAACGTTTCGCCCTGGCCGAGATCGACCGGCTGCTCGGCGAGATAGCCTTCCGCATGCTCCGCGAACCAGTCGCAATGCGCCGCGCATTTCTCGACCTCCGCGCGACCGTCGGTGACGGTCTTGCCCATCTCCTCGGTCATCAGCCGCGCGAACTCGTCCTTGCGCGCGCGGAGGATTTCGGCAGCCTTGCGGATGATTGCGGAGCGTTCGGCGAAGCGGGTGCGCCGCCATTCGAGGAATGCCTGTCGAGCCGCAGATGCGGCCGCTCGAGCTTCGTCGAGCGAGGTTTGGGGATAGTTTTTGCCCGGCTCACCGGTGGCGGGATTCACGGTCTCGATTGTCTTCCCGGCTTCGGGGCGGGCGAGCTCGGCTTGCTCGGTCATGGCGCGACTCCTTGCGGGTCGCACATAGGCGCGCGGCGAGTGCCGGCCAAATCGAAGGAGAGTGAGCGGACCTATTCGACCGGGCACCATCGCCGCTGATCGCGCCAGGCGAGCTCAGCGCGCTCCAGCCCAACGCCAGTCCCCCGGACTGGCGCGGCTGGAGCGGGCGAAGGGATTCGAACCCTCGACCCCAACCTTGGCAAGGTTGTGCTCTACCCCTGAGCTACGCCCGCTCTGCGCTGCGCGCCGCGGCCGAATCCCGGCCCTCGGCGGAGGTGAGGCGCGCGCCTAGCATGCTCGCCCAAGCTCCCGCAAGGGCGCTCGAACAGCCTTGTGGCGCACGCCGCGCCCGACCATATGGGCGCCACGCGCGGAAACAAAAGGGAGCATTTGTAGGAGTGGCGACCCTGGGTCTCACCGAAGCCGAACGCGAATCGGTCGAGCGCTTCGAGAAAGAGGTGATCGAACCGTCGATGACGGCGCTCGTCATCCTCGACTTCTGGTCAGACCGGAGCGGGCTGAGCAAGCAGCTGTCGCCGGTTCTCGAGACGGTCGCCGCCGATTACGCCGCCAAGGGCGTCAAGCTCGCCAAGATCGACGTCGACAAGGAGAAACTGCTCGCCGCGCAGTTCCGGATCCAGTCGATCCCGACCGTCTACGCGATCTACCGCGGCCAGCCGGTCGCGGACCTCACCAATTACCGCACCGAAGGCCAGCTCACGAAGGCGCTCGACCAGCTGCTCGCGCAGCTCAAGATCGCGCCCGAAGGCGCGGCTCCGCAGGCCGAGATCGAGCCGCTGGTCGCGATGGGCGAGCAGGTGCTGGCCGAGGGCGATCCCGCGCGGGCGGTGAACATCTTCCGCCAGGTCCAGGAGATGGCTCCCGACGATCCGGCGGTGACCGGCGGATTGGCGCGCGCGCTGATCGCGTCCGGCGAAACCGACGAGGCGCGGACGCTGCTCGATCGGCTTTCCGACGAGCAGGCGAAGAAGCCGGAGATCGCGCGCGCCCGGGCGGCGCTGGAGGTGGCGTCCACGCCGCAAGTGGACACCAGCGCCCTGGAGGCGCGGCTGGCCGCAAACCCGGACGACCATGAGGCGCGCTTCGAGCTCGCCTCCGCGAAGATGGCCGGCGACCGCGATTCGGCGGCCGACGCCTTGCTCGAGATCGTCCGCCGCGACCGCGAGTGGAACGAGGGCGCGGCGCGTAAGCGCTTCCTCCAGCTGCTCGAGGCGCAGGGGCTGGAAGACCCATGGTCGAGCGCGCAGCGGCGGCGGCTCTCGGCCGTGCTCTTCACATGAGCCGGACGATCCGCGTTCCCCTCTTCCCGCTGTCGGGCGCAATCCTGTTCCCGCGATCCCAGCTTCCGCTGCACATCTTCGAGCCCCGCTACCGCGAGATGGTCCGCGACGCGATCGACGGGCCGGGGCGAATCGCGATGATCCAGCCGCACCGGCTCGACGACGACAATCTCGCGCCGCTGTTCGAGGTCGGATGCGTGGGCGAGATCGTCGGCCTGGAAGAGCTGGACGACGGGCGTTTCAACATCGTCCTTCTGGGATCGAACCGGTTCCGCGTGGTCCGCGAAACCGAGATCGACACGCTGTACCGCTGCGCCGAGGTCGACATCGCCGCGTTCGACGACGAGGAGCCGCCGGCGCTGTCGCTCGGTCAGCGCGCGGAGGTCGAGCGCGAGGCGCGGCGGCTCGGCAATGCGATGGGGCTCGCGGTCGACTGGGACGCGGTCAGCCGCCTCGACGACGAGATGCTGGTCAACGCCATCGCCCAGGTCGCGCCGTTCGACGTGGGGGCGAAGCAGGCGCTTTTGGAGCAGCCGACGCTCGACGGACGCGCCGACCTGCTGGTCCAGTTAATGCAGTTCCACCGCGCCGCTGTCAGCGGCGGAGCGGAGGTCGAACCGACGATTCAATAGCTCCTCTCTATCAGCGCAGCTGATGGGGAGGGGATTAGATCGGCAAGCCCCTCAGCAGCAGCGGCAGGTCGCCGCTGGTGCCGCGCGCTTCGTTCATCAGGCGATTGCGCAGCGGCGAAATGCGGCCGACCAGACCCATCCCGAAGCGGCGAATCGCCGAGGCGGTCTTTCCAGGCACGCCGTAGATGCGGGTGAGCGTGTCGGTGGCGAAGGCGACCGACAGCGCGTCGAGCGAGCGCCAGCGCTGGTAGCGGTCGAGCAATTGCCTGTCGCCGAGGTCGAGCCCGAGGCGGGCGCCTTCGACGAGGACCTCGGCCAGAGCCGCGACATCGCGGAAGCCGAGGTTGAGGCCTTGCCCGGCGATCGGGTGGATCGCGTGCGCCGCATCGCCGACCAGCGCGAGGCGTTGCGCGGTGATCTGCGCGGCGTGATGAAATCCGAGCGGAAAAGAGGAGCGCGGAGCGAGCATGGCGATCTTGCCGAGAAAGCCGCCCATCGCCGCCTCCGCTTCGGCGGCGAAATCCTCGTCGCTCAGCGAAAGCCAGCCTACCGCATCCTCTTCGGGGACCGACCAGACGATCGCCGAGCGGTGTCCGCCGGCATCGTCGTTCATCGGCAGAAGCGCGAACGGACCGCCGGGATAAAAGATCTCGTACGCAACGTGCTCGTGCGGCCGTTCGTGGCGGACCACCGAAACGATAGCCTGATGGTCGTATTTCCAGCGCGCGACGTTGATCCCCGCCGCTTCGCGCGTCGCGGAATTCCGTCCGTCGGCGCCGATCAGGAGCGGGGCCGAGAGACTACGCCCGTCCTCGAGCGAAACGACGACGCCCGAATCGCCGCGCTCGACGCTCGCCACGCGCGACTTCCACATCAGCCATATCGCCTTGCCGGCTTCGGCCCGGGCCTGGAGCGCGGCGCGGAGGTGCCGGTTCTCGTGCATGAAGCCGAGCGGGTCCCCGTCGTCGGGGTCGAAGTGCAGGCCGCCCGGCTCCAGCCCGTCGGCGACCGCGATCCGCCAGATGGGGCAGCCGGGCTCGGCGAGATGATCGGCGACCCCGATGGTTTGCAACATGCGCATCGAGCTCGAGGAGACCGCGCTGGTGCGGCCGTCGAAGGTGGCGTCCTTGCGAAGTGCGGGATCGGCGGGATCGACGACGATGGTCGAAAGCCCGCTCGAATCGAGCGCCGAAGCGAGCGTCAGCCCGACAAGCCCACCGCCGAAGATGATCGCATCCGCCCGGTCCATGCGCGCGCCCTAACCCGTTCGTCGCAGCGACGCCACGACTTCGCTTGACCCCGGAGTCCGGCTGGGGGATTCTCCGGGCCGGAAGGAATGGGGTGGGACGATGGCAAGTGTAGCCACGCGCGCGCCGAAGCGCGACCTGGCGCCCGACTGGCGAGAGGCGCTGGCCAATGCCGTGCGCCGGTTCGCCGTGCGCACGTGGGGCGCGATGCTGCTCCTGCTGAGCATCGCCGCGGCCGTGGCGCTGGCGACCCATAGCCCGACCGACCCGTCGCTCAGCACCGCCGCGGGCGGGCCGCCCGCCAATTGGCTGGGAAGCCCGGGCGCCTATTTCAGCGACGCGCTCCTGCTCCTGTTCGGGATCGGGTCCGCTTTGTTCCTGCCGGTGGTGGCGATCGCTGGCCTGAGGATGATCCGGCTCGAGCCGACCGGCCGAATCGGTCGCGGGCTGCTCGTCGCCGCAGCGGGCGCGATCCTGCTCGGGACGGCGCTCGGGCTGACCAGCGGCTCCGCTGTCTCGGGTCTTCCGGGCGGTTGGGGCGGAGCGTTCGGGCTCGCTGCGGCGCACGGGCTGAACTCCGCATTCGGACTCATCGGCAATCCGCAGATCGCTGGGCCGGCACGGCTCGCCATCCTGCTCCTCCTCGCCATTGCGGGACTGACGCTGGGATGGTTCGCGATCGGGCTGAGCGCGGACGAGCGCGGCTGGGTTAGCGGCCTGTTCCGCCGCCGCCCGCGCGAGCGCCGCGCCGCGCCGCGCGCGACCGAGCTGAGGGACGAACGGCCCGCCTCCGCCGCACCTCCGAGGACCCGGCCCACCGTCGCGGTCGCCGACGCCGCGAAGCCCGTCATCCCGGCGGGGCGCGCCAGGGATCGCAAGTCTGTCGTCGCCCAGCCGAGCCTCGCGCTGGGGGACAATTTCCAGCTTCCGAGCCTCCAGCTTCTCTCGGCTCCGCCCAAGGAGGGGCGTCAGCAGGTCGACCGGGCGGGACTGGAGCGCAACGCGCGGCTGCTCGAGGCGGTGCTCGAGGATTTCAAGGTGCGGGGCGAGATCGTCGAGGTCCGGCCCGGGCCGGTGATCACCATGTACGAGCTGGAGCCCGCGAGCGGGGTCAAGGCGAGCCGGGTGATCCAGCTCGATGACGACATCGCGCGCAACATGTCCGCTTTGTCCGCGCGAATCGCGATCATTCCGGGGCGAAGCGTCATCGGGATCGAGCTTCCCAACCCGAAACGCGAGATGGTGTCGTTGAGCGAGCTGGTCGGGAGCCAGGCGTTCGAGGACCAGAACATGGCCCTGCCCCTGATCCTGGGGAAGAATATCGCCGGCGACCCGGTCATCGCCGACCTCGCGCCGATGCCGCATCTGCTAGTCGCAGGCACGACCGGATCGGGCAAGTCCGTCGGCCTCAACTGCATGATCCTGTCGCTGCTCTACCGGTACGGCCCGGACGAGTGCAAACTGATCATGATCGACCCGAAGATGCTGGAACTCAGCATCTACGACGACATCCCGCACCTGCTAGCACCGGTCGTGACCGAGCCCGGAAAGGCGATCCGCGCGCTCAAATGGACGGTCGAGCAGATGGAGGAACGCTATCGCAAGATGGCCAACCTCGGAGTGCGCGCGCTTCCGAGCTTCAACGCCAAGGTGCGCGAGGCGAAGGCCAAGGGCTCCAGGCTCAAGCGCCGCATCCAGACCGGTTACGACGCCGACACCGGCCAGCCGGTCTACGAGGACGAGGAGTTCGACTATGAGGTGATGCCGCAGATCGTGGTCGTGGTCGACGAGCTCGCCGACCTGATGATGACTGCGGGCAAGGAGGTCGAGTTCCTGATCCAGCGCCTCGCGCAGAAGGCGCGCGCGGCCGGAATTCACCTCATCATGGCGACCCAGCGCCCTTCGGTCGATGTCATCACCGGCGTCATCAAGGCGAACCTTCC
>Ga0310810_10006647_pt1 | contig 13092 bp, 15 predicted proteins | sample NCmetagenome_FD_207641 | JGI IMG/M metagenome (GOLD analysis project Ga0310810, IMG submission 207641) | Soil microbial communities from experimental microcosm in Duke University, North Carolina, United States - NC | ecosystem: Engineered > Artificial ecosystem > Soil microcosm > Unclassified ... | reverse complement strand
CGCACTCCGGCGGAGGTGAGGCCGCGCCGATGGCCGAGCACCACCATGCCCTCGCCGCACACGCGCACAGCCACGGGGCGATTTCGGCGAACGAGCTCGCGCTCCGCCGGACGATGGACCGGCTCTGGGAGGAGCACGTCGCCTGGACCCGCCTCGCGATCATCAGCCTCACGACGAACGCGCCGGATACGAACGCGACCGTCGCCCGGCTGCTCTCCAACCAGACCGACATCGGGAACGCCGTGAAGCCGTTCTACGGCGCCGCGGCGGGCAAGCAGCTGACCGCGCTCCTGCGCGAGCACATCCTGATCGCGGCCGACCTGATCGGCGTCGCGCAGAAGGGAGACCAGGCCGGTGTGGCGGCGCAGCAGGCCCGCTGGACGAAGAACGCGGACGAGATCGCGGTCTTCCTCTCGAACGCGAACCCGAAGTTCTGGAAGCTCGGCGAGATGAAGACGATGATGCACAACCACCTCCGTCTGACCACCGACGAGGTCGTCGCTCGTCTCCAGGGCAACTGGGCCGCGGACGTGAAGGCCTACGACCGCGTCGAGCGCGAGATCCTGCAGATGTCCGAGATGCTCGCGGACGGGCTCGTCGCGCAGTTCCCGTCGCGCTTCGCCTAGCCGTTCTGACCCGCCCCGGGATGGGCATTCCGTCCGTCCCGGGGCGACTCGAGCGAGGTAAGAGATGGGCGTCCGCCGCAACCAACACTGCATGAAGACCGACGTGCACGAGGACACGGGGCAAGAGGTCGTCTCCTGGCGTCGAGCACAGCTGGCCGCGGCCGGGTTCCCGCTCCCCGTCGCCTCACGACTCGCCCGGGACGGCCGCTACGACCTTCACGCGCTCCTCGAGCTCGTCGACCGCGGCTGCGCGCCGGCGCTCGCGGTCAGGATTCTCGCCCCGCTCGACGGAGAGCTGGCGGCGTGAGCACGGTTACCCTGCCGGTCGTGGAGCCCGGGGCACCCGACCTCGCACTGACGCAGCGCCCGCCGTCCCTCGACGACGAGTCGCGCGCGTGGCTCGACGATCTCCGCACGGAGGGCCGGACGAAGGACGAGGCGATCGCGAGGCTCCACGCGCTCCTGTTGCGCGCCGCCCGCTTCGAGATCGCCCGGCGGCGGGTGACGATGCCGCATCTGCGCGGAGACGAGCTCGACGACCTCGCCGCAGAGGCGGCCGACGACGCGGTGGTCAGCGTCCTGCGGCGACTCGACGACTTCCGAGGCCTCAGCCGGTTCTCGACCTGGGCCTACAAGTTTGCGCTGCTCGAGGCTGCCGTGAAGCTCCGCAAGCGCGCATGGCAGAGCCGCGAGATCCCGCTCGAGGACGAGACGTGGAATCGCCTCGCCAGCGCGCGTCCGGGCCCGGACGACCAGGCCGAGACGGGCGTGCTGCTCGACGCCGTGCGCGAAGGGATCGCGAACGGGCTGACGCCGCATCAGCGGCGTGTGCTCCTCGCGCTCGCCGTCGACGGCGTCCCGATCGACGTCCTGGCCGACCGGCTCGGCTCGACACGAGGAGCCCTCTACAAGACGCTTCACGACGCGCGCCGCAAGCTGCGCGCCCATCTCGCCGAGCGCGGCGTTGCGCTCGGGCAGTGGCTGGAGGAGAGCTGATGGAACGACGCGAACCGAGAGAGATGCTGCGGGGGCTGCTCGGCCCGGCGGCGCCGGAGGTCGGCTGCGACACCTGCTTCGCCGAGCTCGACCGCTTCGTGGAGCTCGAGCTCGCCGGGCACGACGCCGATGTGGCGCTCCCGGGGCTCCGGGCCCACCTCGACGGCTGCCCCGCCTGCCGCGAGGAGCACGAGAGCCTGCTCGCGCTCGCGGCCGAGCGGCGCTAGCGATCAGCTTTCGTAGGCGAGCTCGCCGCCACGGACCGACACCGCCAGACGGTTCCCGGGCGGTGCGAGCGGGCAGGCCCAGCGCGGGTCGTAGACGCAGGACGGGTTGTAGGCGAAGTTCAGGTCGAGCACCAGCCGTCCACCGTTCCAGCCCAGGTCGGCGCCCTTCACCGTGTCGAGCAGATACCGCCCCGCGCCGTACGTCTCGGCCCCGCTCGTCGAATCCGTGAACGGGAGAAAGAGGCCGCCGCCGTACCCGTCGAGCCAATAGAGGTCGAGCGACGCGGACTCGCGGTCGAGCGGGAACCGCGCCTGTCCGAAGCGCTCGAACGCGACGGGCGCCCCAGTGCTCGCCCCGATCTCGACCCGCTCGTGCGTCGCTGGCTCGACCACGGCGAGTACGCGGAGGCTCGGGTCGTACGGGAAGTACTCGAGCCCCGAGAAGCTTGCCCGCGCGTTCGGCGGGAGCGGCGACTGTGGATGGTCGCGGAACAACGCATCCCGCCCCTCGCGCCACAGGCGCCAGCCACGCTCGGGGACGGCCTCGTCGCGCGCCGCGCGGTAGACGTCGAGCACACGTCGTTTCCAGTCGAGCAGCGAACGAACTTGCTCCACCTCTGCGCGCTGCTGCTCCGGTCCGGCGTCGAGGTCCATGACTCCCAGTTGTAGCCTCCCTGCTGGGTCGTCCCTCGCGCGGAGGTGGTCCCAGTCGTCGGACGAAAGGACGCAGCATGGACTGGAAGCTCGAGCTCGTCGCGATCCCGGTGGCCGACGTGGATCGCGCAAAGGCCTTCTATGCGGACCAGGCGGGGTTCGTCGTCGACCACGATCACCAGGTGGGCCACGACCTCCGCTTCGTCCAGCTCACGCCGCCCGGCTCGGCATGCTCGATCGCGATCGGGACCGGCGTGACGGACGCGGCGCCCGGCTCCGTCAAGGGCATGCAGCTCGTCGTCTCCGACGTGGAGGCGGCGCGCGCCGTGCTCGTGGAGCGCGGTGTCGGCGCGAGCGAGGTGCAGGACTTCCCCTGGGGCTCGTTCGTGTTCTTCCAGGACCCCGACGGGAACAGCTGGGCGGTGCAGCAGATCCAGCCGCGTCGGGCCGCTCAGCGCGACCCGACTCGTACGTAGTTCTCCGCAACGCGGGACGCGGACGGACCGGATGCTGCAGGAGCACGCGGGACGTACCGTTGCCGGGGACAGCCGTCTGCGGCCGCCGACGGCGTGGCCAGCGAACGAAAGGAGCGACATGCCCATCGACGCGTCCCGCACCGTCGCCGACCTCGTGCTCGAGCAGCCCTCGCGCGCACGTGTCCTCGAGGAGCTCGGGCTCGACTACTGCTGCGGCGGCAAGACGCCGCTCACCGAGGCGTGCGCGGCGCGCGGCCTTCCCGTGGGGGAGGCGGTGGCGGCGCTCGAAGCCGCCGCGGACCTGCCCGCGAGCGAGCGGGACTGGACGACCGTCCCGCTCACAGAGCTGTGCGACCACATCGTCTCGGAGCACCACGACCGTCTTCGCCAGGAGCTACCACGGCTGGAGGCCCTGCTCGAGAAGGTCGTGCGCGCGCACGGCGAGGAGCGCCCCTCTGTGGTCGAGCTGCGCGAGACGTTCACCACTCTCCGCAGCGAGCTCGAGGAGCATCTTGCAGCCGAGGAGACGCAGCTGTTCCCGCTCGTCCGTGCGGGCGGGCCCTACGACGCCGAGCAGGTGCGAGAGCTCGAGCACGACCACGAATGGGCGGGTGCGAGCCTGTCGCGCATGCGCGACCTGACCGGCGGCTACGACCTCGGGCAGGCGCTCTGCAACACGCACCGGGCCACGCTGGACGGGCTCCACGAGCTGGAGCGCGACCTCCACCAGCACATCCACGAGGAGAACAACGTGCTGTTCCCGCGGGCGCTCGCCGCGGCGTGAGCAGCGGAGCGCGCGTCGGCCGGCCGGCGCCGGTCGCGCTCGTCGCGTCGTATTTCGGGGCTGCCCTGCTCTGCTGGCTCGCCGCCGCAGCCGCTCTCGTGGCTGCGGCGGAGCAGCTGGCGAACGAAGGGCTCGCCTCGCAGGAAGTCCTGCTGGCCGTGCATCTCGTCGGTCTCGCATTCCTTCCGCTGGCGGTCACCGGTGCGGCACTCCACGTGCTGCCGACGCTCCTCCGGAACGACGTCACCGTGTGGCGCGGCTGGGCTGCCTTGCCCTTGCTCTGCGCAGGGCCCGTCCTCGCGTACGCGATCGCGCACGACCTCGACACGACGACCTGGCTCGCGGCAGCCGCCGTGGCGCTCGGTTTCGTGCTCGTCGCGTGGGAGGTCGCCGCTCTCGTCGCGCGGGCCCCTCGTGGCCGCATGCTCCTCGCGAGCCGCTTCGGCGTGGCCGCCTCGACGTTCCATGCGGGCGCGGCGCTCGTCGTCGGCGCCGCGCTGGCCGACCGCCGCTTCACGCCGCTGTTCGGGATCCCGCACGACCGGGTCATCGCGATCCACCTGCACCTCGCGGTGATCGGCTGGCTGACGCTCCTCATCGTCACGGTCGGACGGACGCTCACGCCGATGCTCTCGCTCGCACCCGCGGAGCCGCGGCGGCGGCTTCCCGTCGAGGAGCTCGTGCTCACTGCCGGGCTCTGGCTGCTCGTCCTCGGCCTCGCGCTCGGGTGGCGAGCGATGATCGCCGTCGGCGCGCTGCTCGTGCTCGGCGCAGTGGTCGCATTCGCGGTGCTGACGGCCCGAATCGGCCGCCAGCACCGGCTCGAAGGCCTCGAGGGCCCGCTCACGCACGTCGTCACGGGCGTCTTCTTCCTGCTCCAGGCGACGATCCTCGGCCTCGGCATGGTGTTCGGCCTCGATCCCTCCCCGTCGCGGCTCATGGGCTACGTCACGGCGCTGCTGCTGGGATGGGCTGCCGGCGTGACGCTCGGGCATCTCGGCAAGCTGCTGTCGCTCTCGGCGTGGACGTGGTGGCCTGCAGGCCCGCGACCGAAGCAGGCGGCCCTCTATCCACGCCCGATCTGGCTCGCCGAGGCGATCCTCTTCGCCGTGGGCGTCGAGACGCTCCTGAACGGCGTGCTGCGGGGCGCAGAGGTGCTCACGCTCGTCGGCGCCCTGATCCTCGTGGGCTCGGCGCTCACCGCCTGTGTCGCAGCGGCGGTCACGCTCAGAGCGGGGGTGCCCGCCCTGCGAGCGCGCGCCCCGGCCGTCTAGGTCAGTCGCGCTCCGGCACCGCGGTCATGCCGTGCGCGTCGCGGGCTTCGTGCCCGACGTCGGCGACCTCGCCGGTGCGGAGGAACACCGCAGCGACTCCCGCGGCGACGGCAGCGAAGAGCGCGCCGCCAAGCAGCGCCAGGTGGTATCCGCCGTTCAGCGCCGCGACGGCGTCGCTGCCCGACGACTCGAGCGACTCGGTCCGCGACGCAGCCAAACTCGCGAGGACGGCCAGGCCCAAGGCGCCGCCCATCATGAACGACGTGTTGACGACCCCGGAGGCGAGGCCGGACTCCTCCGGCGCGACGTCGCTCATCGCGGCGAGCAGCACGGGGTTGAACGCCATGCCGGCGCCGATCCCGATCAGCAGCATGCCCGGCAGCACGTCGAGGAGCACGTCGCCCTCGACCGGCGCGCGGGCGAGCAGGGCGAGCCCGGCGGCTGCGAGCAGGAGCCCGGTCGAGAGCGGCAGCTTGATCCCGTAGCGCATCACGAGCTTCGCCGAGAGGCCGAGCGAGAACACGGCCATGATCACGTTCGACGGGAGGAAGACGAGCCCGACCTGGAGCGGGCTGTAGCCGAGCACCAGCTGCAGGTACAGCGCCGAGACGAAGAACGCGGCGAACATCGCCGCCGCCCAGAACACGCCCGCGACGTTCGCGGTCGCCACGTTTCGGAGCTTGAAGAGCCGGAGCGGCACGAGCGGCGCGGAGACGCGCGACTCGAGGACGACGAACGCGACGAACAGCGCGGCCGAGAGGCCGAGCATCCCGAGCGTCCGCGCGGCCGTCCATCCGACGTCGTTGCCCTTGACGACGGCGTAGACGGCGAGCATCAACGCCGCGGTGACGGTGACCGCGCCCGCGACGTCGAGCCTGCCGCCGACGGCTGCGCTGCGAGAGGCCGGGACGAGCCGCAGCGAGAGCAGGATCACGGCGACGCCGATGGGCACGTTGACGAGGAAGATCCAGTGCCAGTCGAGCGTGTCGGTGAGGATCCCGCCGAGCATCACGCCCAGGCTGCCGCCGCCCGCCATTACGAACCCGAACACGCCCATCGCCTTTGCGCGCTCGCCCGCGTCGGTGAAGAGGCTCATGATCAGCGACAGCGCGACCGCCGAGACGACCGCCCCGCCGAGCCCCTGCACGGCCCGCGCGGCGACGAGCATCCCCTGGCTCGTCGCGAGCCCGCAGGTGACCGACGCGAGTGTGAACAGGGTCACGCCGCCGAGGAACATCCGCCGGTGGCCGAACAGGTCGCCGAGCCGCCCGCCGAGCAGCAGGAAGCCGCCGAAAGTCAGGAGGTATGCGTTGACGACCCAGGCGAGCGACGTCTCGGAGAAGCCGAGGTCCTCGCGGATCGACGGCAGGGCGACGTTCACGATCGTGGTATCGAGGACGATCATCAGGTCGCCCAGGCACAGGACGATCAGTGCGAGCCAGCGGGTGCGGGTGTCGAGTGCGCTCAAACAACGTCCTTTCGCGTCGGTTCCGGTCGGGTAGACGATCCGGCCGACGGGAACTCATCGGTCCGTGCCCGATGAGTTTCTCGGCGGGAACGGGTCAGACCTCGGATGACCACGGGGCCGCGGGCGATCGCCTTCACCATCCACGGACCGATCGCGCGCGGCGACCTTCCCGGACTGTGCGACCGCGTCTGTGCCCTGCTGCAGCGGGCCCGCCCGGAGGTCGCCTACTGCGAGGTCGACGGCGTCGAGCCGGACGCCGTCACGGTCGACGCGCTCGCCCGGCTCCAGCTGGCGGCGAGGCGGTGCTCATGCCAGGTCCGGTTGCGCGGAACGTCCGACGAGCTCCGTGCGCTCGTCGCCTTCATGGGCCTCGACGACGTGCTCGCGGAGTAGCTACCCATCGAACGTCAGCGGCAGGCCGAACAGCGGGAACACCCGCTGCGTGTCGAGGAAGAACGTCAGCTCGCCGATCTTCCCGTCCCGCACCTCGACCACCTGGAGCGCCCACGGCTCGTAGCCACCGCCCTCCGCGGGCTTGTACTGGCCGAATGCCGGGGCGCCGTTCGCGGCGATCGTCGGGATCACCCGAGATCCCTGGCAGCCGATCCCCGGGCCGAACCACCAGCGGAAGATGTCGTCGCGCCCCGTCAGCCACATGTCGTACGGCGGCATGGACTGCGTCGCGTCCTCGTGGATCAGCGCCGTCAGCGCCTCCATGTCGTAGCGCTCGAACGCCCGGACGTAGCGCTCGAGCAGCTCTGCGTCCGCCGCGTCGATCGAGAGGGGTGCATCCATCGTCAGGTCCGTCGCGTCGAGCGTCGCGCGCGCCCGCTGCAGCGCGCTGTTGACCGACGCGACGCTCGTCTCGAGCAGCTCTGCAACCTCGGAGGCCTGCCAGCGGAGGACCTCGCAGAGGATCAGGACCGCCCGCTGTCGGGGCGGAAGGTGCTGGAGCGCCGCGATGAACGCGAGCCTGATCGTGTCGTGCGCGATCGCGACCTCCGCCGGATCGCCGTCGGGAACGACCCGTCCGTCGGGGATCGGCTCGATCCACGTGACCTCGGGTAGCAGGTTGAGGTTCTCGGCGACCGGTTCGCGGGACGGGCCCAGGTCCATCGGCCTGGCGCGGCGCTCGCGCCCGCTCAGCATGTCGAGCGAGACGTTGGTCGCGATCCGATACAGCCAGGAGCGCAGCGACGAGCGGCCCTCGAAGCGGTCGAAGCTCCGCCATGCGCGGACGAACGTCTCCTGGACGGCGTCCTCGGCGTCGAAAGCCGAGCCGAGCATCCGGTAGCAGTATCCCGTCAGCTCTCGCCGATGGCTCTCGAGCAGGCTTTCGAGCTCTGCCGCGGCGGGCTTGACGGTGAGCGACGCGTCCGCCATCAGGGCCATGCTAAGCAATCGCCTCGGGGCCGGACGGTGCGGAAACCCGCACTGTTCGCGTTTCCGAATCCCGTTTTCGAATGCGAGCGTCCGGGTACCGGCGAGGCATGAGGGTTCTTGTCGCCGGTGCGACGGGCGCTGTGGGAACCAGGCTCGTCTGCCAGCTCGTCGAGCGAGGACACGAGGTGATCGGCACGTCGCGGTCCTCGGAGAATGCCGATCTCCTACGGGCCCTGGGCGCGAAGCCCGTGGTGCTCGACATGCTCGACCCGGACGCGACGAGCCAGGTGGTCGCGAACGCCGAGCCGGATGCGATCGTGCACGAGGCGACGGCGCTGGCGGGCAAGACGGACTTCCGCCACTGGGACGAGAGCTTCGCCGACACGAATCGCCTGCGCACCGACGGGACCGACAGCCTGCTCGAGGCGGCGCGCAAGACAGGCGTCACGCGCGTGGTCGCGCAGAGCTATGCCGGCTGGCCGTATGCGCGCGAGGGCGGCCCCGTGAAGTCGGAGGACGACCCGCTCGACGCGCAGCCGCTGCCGGAGATGCGCGAGACGCTGGACGCGATCGAGCATCTCGAAGGCCGCGTCCAGGACGCCGGCGGCGTCGTGCTCCGCTATGGCGGGCTCTACGGGGCCCCCGACGACGCGCAGGTCGAGCTCGTCCGCCGGCGGCGCTTTCCGCTCGTCGGTGACGGCGGTGGCGTCTGGTCCTTCGTGCACCTGGACGACGCCGCGGCGGCGACGGTGCTCGCCGTCGAACAGGGCGAGCCGGGGGTCTACAACGTCGTCGACAGCGACCCCGCACCGGTCCGCGAGTGGCTTCCCGCGCTGGCAGAGGCGATTCACGCCAAGCCGCCGTTCCGCGTGCCACGCTGGCTCGCACGGGTCTTCGCCGGGGAGGTCGGCGTCGTCCTGATGACGGAGATCAGGGGCGCGTCGAACGCGAAGGCGCGCCGCGACCTCGGCTGGACCCTGCGCCATCCCAGCTGGCGCGAGGGATTCGAGACCGCCTACGGGGGCTGAGGGGGGCGGCCGGCCGGGGCCGGGCCCCCCTCGCCGACTAGGCGGCTTTTTCCGGCTGGGGCACGATCCGGATGTACGGCTTGGGCTCCTCCCAGCCGTCGGGCCACAACTCCTTGGCCTGGTCGTTGGACACCGAGCCGGAGATGATCACGGGGTCGCCGTCCCGCCAGTTGGCCGGCGTCGAGACGCTGTGCTCCGCGGTCAGCTGGAGCGAGTCGATCACGCGCAGGACCTCGTCGAAGTTCCGTCCGGTCGACATCGGGTACACGAGGATCAGCTTGACCTTCTTGTCCGGGCCGACCACGAAGACGTTCCGCACGGTCTGGTTGTCCGCAGGCGTGCGCTCCGTGGGATCGCCGTCGACCTCCGCCGGCAGCATCCCGTACAGCTTCGACACGTTGAAGTCCGCGTCGCTGATGATCGGGTAGTTGGGCGCGGTGCCCTGTGTCTCCTCGATGTCGGACGCCCACTGTGTATGCCGCTCGACCGGGTCGACCGAGAGCCCGATGATCTTCACGTTCCGCCGGTCGAACTCCGGCTTGATGCTCGCCATGTAGCCGAGCTCGGTCGTGCAGACCGGCGTGAAGTCCTTCGGGTGCGAGAAGAGCACGGCCCACGAGTCGCCCACCCAGTCGTGGAACGCGATCGGGCCGTCCGTCGTCTCCGCCTCGAAATCGGGCGCGATGTCGCCAAGCTTCAAGTTCATCCAAACCTCCTCGAGTTCGAAACCGGCTGCCTATGGTGCATCAACCGCCTGCCCCGCTCAATCCTTCCATAATTGAAGCATTGGAGGCCCGACCTGCGGGCCGAGCTCTGCGGAAGGACGTAGCCTGCGCGCATGGACGCAGCGTGGCGGGCGGTCCGGGAGGGGCTCCGCGGGATGTACCCCGGCTACTTCGCCCTCGTCATGGCAACCGGGATCGTCTCGAACGCGTTCTACTACCTGAGCCACGACCGGATCTCGGACATCCTGTTCGGGGTCACCCTGGTCGCTTTCCCGGTGCTGCTCGCTCTGTTCGTCGTTCGGGTGCTCGCGTGGCCTCGCGCGGTCTGGCACGACCTCCTCGACCCTCGGCTCGTCTTCACGTTCTTCACCCTCGTCGCGGCCTCCGACGTGCTCGGGCTCCAGCTGCACCTTCGCGGCCACGACCACGGGGCCCTGGTCCTCTGGCTCGGCGCGCTCTCGGCGTGGGTGGCCCTCGGCTACTTCAGTTTCGCGGTGCTGACCTTCGACGAGGGTCAGACGGGCGCCGACGTCGTCCACGGCGGCTGGTTGATCGCGATCGTCGGCACCGAGTCGCTCGTCCTGCTCGGCGCGCCGCTCGCAGGCGAGTTCGGCTCGCTCGAGGACACGATCTTCGTCGCGGTGTACGCGCTGTGGGGCGTCGGGATCGTCTTCTACGGGATCTTCGTGACGCTGTTCGCGTACCGGATCTTCTTCCTCCCCGTCGACGCGGCGGAGATGAACCCGCTCTTCTGGGTCGTGATGGGCGCCGCCGCGATCGCCACGAACGCGGGGTCGACGCTGATCCTGACCGAGCCCGACCTGCCGTTCCTGCTCGCGATGCGGCCGTTCGTGAACGGCACCACGCTGATCCTCTGGGCCTGGGCGACCTGGTGGATCCCGCTGCTCGTGATCTTCGGGGTCTGGCGACACGCCGTCCGCCGCTATCCGCTCACGTACGCGCCGATGTACTGGAGCCTCGTCTTCCCACTCGGCATGTACGCCGTCGCGACGTACCGACTCTCGCTCGCCTCAGACTTCCAGCCGATCGAGATCTTCTCGCAGGTGATGGTGTGGGTCGCGCTCATCGCGTGGCTCGCGACGATGGGCGGCCTGCTCCTCTCCTTCCGCGCCCGGCCCCCCGTGCCTGGCACGGAGCCCGTCTGAGCTACCGACGCGGCTTTCGCACGAAGCGGTTCACGGGCGTCTTCGCGTTCCAGCGCAGACCCGTCGCGGTCACCTTCCTGACGACGGCGCGGTAGGTGCCGGTCGAAGCGGGCCGCGTAAAGGTCATCCGGCCCCCGACCGTCCTCCCACCGGCCCGCGCGTACAGTTTGCCGTTTCGGTAGAGGAACACCGTCACGGCGGCATTCGGGACACGGCGCCCGCGAGCATCCACGACGGTGACGTAGACGTTCAGCGTCCGCTTCCGAACCCCGTAGCGGATTGCCGCGACCCGTACGACGGGCGGTGGGGTGACGGTGATCGTCGCCGTCGCGGTGAGGAGGCCCGTGGGGGTCGTGACGGTCGCGATCACCTGTCCCTTCCCGATCCGGCCGGACGCGGCGTACGTCGTCGAGGGCCCGCTCGTCGGCGCGAGCGTCCCGGGGGTCCCGGGCGCGAGCGTCCAGGCCGCCGACAGGGAGGGAATCGGGTTTCCGAACGCGTCGACGCCGACCGCGCTGAACGACGCGGTCGCCCCCAGGGGAAGCGTCGTGGCGGCCGGCTCGATCGCCAGAGAGACCGCGGGGGCGCCCGAGACGGTGAGCGACTGCGTCCCCGCGACGGCCCCTGCCGCGCTCGCTGTGAGAGTCGCCGTCCCCGAGGTCGTGTCCTGGTAGTAGACCTGGACGGTCGAGAAGGCCCCCGGCGCGAGCTGCACGGTCACGGTCGGCGTGAACGGGCCTGTGGTGCTCGTCGCGAGGGTGCCGGTCGGCGACGAGGTGGTGATCGTCACGTCGAGCGGCGTCTGAGGCCGCGCCGGCACGTTGGCGACCTGAGGCTGGATCGTGATCGGAGTCGAGACCGCCCCGGCGACGAGCGTCGGCGGCGGCGTCACGAAGGTGAGCGTGGTCGGCGACCACGCGCGGAACGTCGCCCAGCTGGGGGTCGGGTTGGCGCCGACGAGGTCGCCGCCGCACCAGAGGTTCTTGCCGGGCGGACCGCACGCGAGCACGCCCGGATCGGACGGGGAGTCGGCCGCCGAGTCGCGGATCGCGGCCGCGAGCCGGTCGAGCACCGAGCCGGCGGCGGAGGCGAACTCGTTCTTCGGGACGCTGCCCGGGTTCCGCGGCGCCCACGCGAACCCCCAGCGGTCCTCGGCCCGGCCCGACGATGCATCGTGACTGCGCATCGCGTAGACCTGCGCGGAGACGAACTGCTGCATCAGCGGCGCGTCGACGAGGGTCCAGCCGAACGAGCCGTCCCACTGCCACGCCGCGCTTCCAAGCGGGCTCGCGGTCTGCGCGAGGAACGCGTTGGCCGTCCCGGAGACCGCCCCACCCGCCGCCGCGAGGAGATCCGGGTGCTCGAGGTAGTCGGTGAGCGCGTCGCGCCGCTGGATGACCGGGCTGCCCGGGACCGCGTACGAGCGGACGTCGCCGTAGACCTCCTGCGCCCAGTCGCCGACGTAGGCATTCATGTCGACCCAGAACGCACTGTCCTGGAGCCACTCCTGCAGCCGTGCCTTGTATGTCGCGACCGTCGTGACGCGCTGACCGACGCCGACCACGAAGACGACGCCCCGCGCAGGCGCCTGCTCGCCGCCCGCGTCGTACAGCCCGCGCATGAGCTCGCGCACGTTGGTCCGCCAGGTGCCGTCACCGCGCCGGACGGCCGACGACAGCTCGTTGAGCGCCCACGTGTCGCCGGCCGCGACGTCGTAGCCGGCTGCGGCCATACGGCGCCGCGCCTCGACGCCCGCCTCGTACCACGAGCCGTTCCCCGCATTGACCCATTTCTGCCAGGCGGTCAGGTGGATCTCCGCAAGCGCATGGAAGCTCGGCCCAAGGGCGCGGATCCGCCAGGCTTGGTCGGGCCGGGGCTTTGTCTTGTCCGCGACGAGCGGCGGGATCGAGACGGAGTACTGGGCGCAGGGCGACGCCTGCGCCGCGAGCTTGGTCGCGAGACGAAGCCAGTCCGTCGCCGCGTAGAAGACAGCGTGCAACGGCCGGCAGCCCGCGGCGACAGCGAGCGGCTGCGGGTCGTGCCCGCGCACGAGACGCGCCCACTGGGCGGCTGTCTCACGGGGCGCAAGCGACGCCACTGGCTGCGTGCCCGAAGCGGCGGACGCGTCCGGCGCTGCCGCGACCGATGCGGCGAGCGCGAGAAGCGCCAACACGACCCCGAGCCGGAAGCGGAGCGTCCGGTCCATCACGGAACCCTAGTGACGGCCCCGTACGGCCCCGTTAGGAGTGTGTGTGCCGCTCGCGAGGCTGCTGCGCGTCCTGGCC
>Ga0310810_10006646_pt1 | contig 13093 bp, 13 predicted proteins | sample NCmetagenome_FD_207641 | JGI IMG/M metagenome (GOLD analysis project Ga0310810, IMG submission 207641) | Soil microbial communities from experimental microcosm in Duke University, North Carolina, United States - NC | ecosystem: Engineered > Artificial ecosystem > Soil microcosm > Unclassified ... | reverse complement strand
CGCGCTGTTCGATGCCTGGAATCGCGTCCTGCTTCACCCGCATTTGCGGCAGGGCGAAGCTGTGAATCACGTCCTTGCTGGACAGATGCACGATGACGGGGCGGCCGACGGGCAGGTTCAACTGATTCTGGGTCCAGACGTCGTCGCGGGCGGCCGGGTCGCTGATGTCGAGACCGAGCGGATTATCCGGACCAACCAGGTCGAGACGCGTACGGCCGAACATGCCGTCGGCGCCCGGATACTGGATGTTCCAGATGAACTGCTCCGCAACGACACGCACCACCGTGGCCTGTTGCTCTGCAGGAAACGCGTCGACTCGGGCGCTCCACGTGGGAATGGAGAAGAACACCAGCAGGATGACCTCGGCAGCCACGACGCCGATTTCGGCGAGGCGCGCGAGGCGGCCGGAGGTGCCTTGGTAGCGTGCCTTCGGATGGGCGCCGCGTCGAAAGCGAACGAGCACGTATACGAAGAAGATGCTCCACCCCACGAACATGGCGAGCATCAGCCAGTGCACGAGCACGATGATCAAGTCGATCCGCGGCGCCTGCGCGGAGGCTTCGACGGGCAGTCCGAGCCAGCGGAGCATGTGGATGTGGGGGCGGGCCTAAAGGCCCGCCTCTACCGCTGGAGGTTCGGCGAGGTTGCGGTACGCGGGCGATTCCGCGACGCTGTCGCAGAGGCGGGCCTTCAGGTTCGCCTTCGATCGCTTCAGATCAGCCTCCAATCCCGTCAGGTCCGCGTTCGAGGATCGTCGAACGATTGCGATCATGAATCGCAGAAATCCTGCGAGGACGCCCGCGGTGACGGCCATCATCACGAGAATCCCGAGGTTCAAACTGGCGCGGACGGTATCGTCAGCCGCGGCGGCGTTGAAACAGACTGGGCACATCTCAATGCTCAATGCTCAATGCTCAAGGCGCAATGGAAACCACAAGTGACAACTCACAACTCACAACTCACAACTCACAAATCGCAAATCACAAATCGCAAATCACAATACGTACAAGACGATGAACATGAGGATCCAAATCACGTCGATGAAGTTCCAGTAGAGCGTCGCGGCCTCCACGCGACCCAGGAACCGCGGTGCGTCCCGCCGGTTCATCGTCATGCCCGGTCCGCACAGGAACAGGTTCACCAGTACCCCGCCGGTGACGTGCACGGCGTGGAGAAACGTCATCACGAAGTAGAGGCCGACGAAGTTATTGGCGGATGGTCTCAGCCCTTCCGTAAGCTCGCCTCGGTACTCGATTGACTTAATCGCCAGAAAGACGATGCCGAGCAGCGCCGTCGTGGCGAGTAGGGCTCGGAACCGCGCGACGTTTCCGCTCCGCAGCGCCGCTCCGCTGCGCACGATGGTGACGCTCGAGGTGATCAGGACGACCGTGTTGATCGCGGCCAGACGAACGTTGACGATCGACGATTGGTCCGGCCATGCCGTCGCGCCGCTTCGCAGCAGCGCGTAGGAGGAGAACAACGAACCGAACAGCATGACCTCGGATGCCAGGAACAGCCACATTCCGAGCTTCTGGTTCGTGACGCCGGTGTCGGGCCGCACGGAAGCGGTGTACGGGATCTCCATCACAGGCCGGCGCTGTTCTGCGGCAGAAAATCGTCCGCCGCGTCAGGTACGCTGTACTCGTAGGCCGGTCGGTACACCGCAGGTATCGTTTCGAAGTTGCCGTGCGCGATGGGGGGCGTCGGCGCCGCCGTCCATTCAAGCGTTGTCGCGTGCCACGGGTTTGCGTCCGCGACACGCCCGAACTTCAGGCTGGCGAACACATTCCAGATGAAGGGCACCTGAAAGAGCGCCAGTGTCCACGCCGCATACGACATCCCGACCTGCAGACTGTGCAGCGGCTGCCCAAGCGCGTACTGCATGCCGCCGTCATACAGCCGGCGGTTGACGCCTCCCAGGCCCAGGATCAACATCGGAAACAGGATTCCGTTCATGCAGATGAACGAGCCGGCGAAATGAATCCAGCCGAGCACCTCGTTCATCATTCGTCCGGTGATCTTCGGGTACCAGTAATAGATGCCGCCGAAGAGGGCGAAGATCGTTCCGGGCGCAACGACGTAGTGAAAGTGACCGACGACATACATCGTGTCGTGGAGCGGGATGTCGCTCGAGGCAAGACCGAGCGGAAGGCCTGACAGCCCGCCGATCCCGAACATCGGTAGAAACGCCAGCGCGAACAACATCGGCGTGTTGAACCGGATGGATCCGCCATACAGCGAGAGCAGCAACGCCGTCAGCACGATGACCGACGGCACCGAGATGATCATCGTGGTCGTCTGAAAGAACGCGCTGATGACGGTGCCCATTCCCGTCAGGAACATGTGGTGCGCCCACACGATGAACGACATGAACCCGAGGAAGACAATGGCGTAGACCATGACGCGGTATCCCCAGAGCGGCTTGCGCGTGTTGTTGGCGATGATCTCCCCCACGATCCCCATGGCGGGCAGTATCAGCACGTAGACCTCGGGGTGCGCCAGAAACCAGAACAGGTGCTGCCACAACAGCGGGTTGCCGCCGCCGGCACGTGTCACGGCCGCGCCGGCGACGAAGAGGCCCGATGGAAGGAAGAAGCTCGTGCCGAGCACTCGATCCGCGAACTGCAGAATCGCGGCGCCCTGCAGTGGAGGAAACGCCAGCAGCAGCAGAAACGCCGTGACGAGTTGCGCCCACACGAAGAACGGCAGACGGAACCACGTCAGTCCGGGCGCGCGCAGCTGCACGATGGTCGTAATGGTGTTGACCGACCCAAACATCGCCGACACGATCAGCAGGAACATGCCCGTCAACCAGAACGTCTGCCCCATGGTCGCGAAATCGGCGAGCGGAGGATACGAGGTCCATCCGGAGTTTGGAGCGCCGCCGCGCACGAAGAAGCTGACGAGCATCACGACGCCGCCAGTCAAATACGCCCAGTAGCTCGCCATATTGAGCCGCGGGAACGCCATGTCGGGTGCGCCAATCTGCAGCGGGATCAGGTAATTGCCGAACGCCCCGACCGACAGCGGCACGACGGCGAGGAACACCATGATGGTGCCGTGCATCGCCACCAGCTGGTTGTAGAACTCGGGAAGGATCACGCCGCCAGGGGCGTTGAGTTCGCCGAACCAGTTTCCGACGATTGGTACCGGTTGACCCGGGTAGGCGAGCTGCCACCGGAAGAGGACCGCCAGCGAGAATCCAATCAGGAGAAAGATCAGACTGGTCAGCGCGTACTGCAGGCCGATGATTTTGTGGTCGAGCGAGAAAACGTATTTTCGGAACAAACTCGTGTGGATTCTATAGAATCGCGGCATGGCCGCAAAGTATTGGGTCGCCGTGTTCCTTATGATGCATGCCGCAGCGGCGCGCGCACAGAGCGCGCCGGAGCCTATCCGCTACACGCTTGGTTTTCCCGCGCCACAAACTCACTACGTTGAAGTGACCGCCACGGTTCCGACAGGACGGCGGCCGGACGTCGAGCTGATGATGGCCGTCTGGACCCCGGGCTCCTACCTCGTTCGCGAGTACGAGCGCAACATCGAGGGTCTCACCGCGTCGGGTGCCGATGGCCGCGCGCTGGAGGTGGACAAGTCGAAGAAGAACCACTGGCGCATTGCGACCGGCGGCGCGGCGGCCATAACGGTGAAATATCGCGTGTACTGCCGCGAGATGTCCGTTCGAACGAACTGGGTCGAAGCCGATTTCGCACTGCTCAACGGCGCCCCAACCTTCATCACGCTTGCTGACCTGGCACCCCGGCCGCACGAAATCATCATCAACCCGGCCGCGGGCTGGAAGCGATCGGTTACGGCATTACCGGCGCTGAACGGAGGCGAACACCGCTACCGCGCCCCCGATTACGATACGCTCGTCGATTCTCCCATCGTCATCGGCAATCCAGCTGTCTACGACTTCGAGGTCGATGGGAAGAAACATTCGCTCGTGAACGTCGGCGAGGGCGGCGTCTTCGACGGCGCACGCGCCGCCAAAGACTTGGAATTGATCGTCAAGGAGGACCGGCTGCTCTGGGGGTTTCTGCCCTACGACCGCTACGTGTTCTTCAACATGATTACCGAGTCAGGAGGCGGGCTCGAGCACAAGAACTCGACCGTGCTGATGACCAGCCGCTGGGCGACGCGTACGCGTCGCGCGTATCTCGGCTGGCTCCAGCTCGCGAGCCACGAGTACTTCCACGCGTGGAACGTGAAACGGCTCCGCCCGGCCGAACTCGGTCCGTTCGACTACGAGAACGAAAACATCACGCGCAGCCTGTGGATTGCCGAAGGCTTCACGGACTACTACGCGGACCTCCAAGTGTTGCGGGCGGGGCTGCAGACGCGGGACGAGTACCTGGACGATCTGTCGAGCACGATTGAGCTGCTGCAGACCACGCCCGGACGTCTCGTGCAGTCGGCGGAGATGGCATCGTTCGATGCATGGATCAAGTACTACCGGCCGGACGAGAATTCGAACAACACGTCGGTCAGCTACTACACCAAGGGCACCGTTATCGGGTTTCTGGTTGACGCGACGATTCGTAAGGCGACCAATGGCGCAAAGTCGCTCGACGACGTCATGCGGCTGGCCTACGAGAAGTTCTCCGGCCCGAAGGGATACACGCCCGAGCAGTTCCGGTTCGTCATCGAACAGGTCGCGGGGAGAAGCCTCGAGGGGTTCTGGGCATCGGCGGTTGAAGGCACATCGGAACTGGATTACACCGAAGCCCTCGACGCGTTTGGTGTGCGGTTCCGAGCAGCTGCGCCGCAGAACGGTCGCGCCTCGAGACCATGGCTTGGGATGGCGACGCGGAACGACAACGGACGTCTCGTGATCACACACGTGGAGCGCGGCTCGCCGGCCGACATCGGCGGCCTCAACGTGGACGATGAGATTCTGGCGATCGATGACTTTCGCGTCCGTGCCGATCGGCTCGACAACCGCCTCGAGCAGTACAAGAACGGTGACAAGGTGTCGATGCTCGTGGCGCGGCGCGAACAGCTTGTCCACATTCCAGTGACCTTTGGCGTCGAACCGCAGAAGGCGTGGCGCCTCGAAATGAATCCCAATGCGACAGAGGCACAGCGACGCCTGCTCGATGGCTGGCTGCGCGGAGAGTCTGCTGCGGCGCGCATCTAGTCGAGGGTGACCTCGATGCCCTTCGACCCCGAATACGTCTCACGGGTGCTGCGTGAGAACTTCGAGGACGCGAAAGCGCTCTTCCTGTCGCCGCTGATGGCGATTCATTACGCACACCTGATCATGCTGCGCGAACGGGGCATCATCAGCGAAGGCGACGCGCGCACGCTGCGCGGCGCGCTCGATTCGATTTCCATCGCGGAGCTCGAATCCGCTGAGTACGACCACGGTTGTGAAGACCTGTTCTTTCACGTCGAGCGCGAGATCATCGGGGTGTGCGGCGAAGACGTCGCCGGCCGGCTTCGCGTCGCGCGAAGCCGCAACGATATCGACATGACGATGTACCGCATGCGGCAGCGGGAATTCATTGCCTCCGTGACCGCGGCGGTGCTCGACTTGCGCAGCGAGCTCATCGATCTCGCCGCGAAGCATCGCGACACCCTGTTTGCCGCCCTGACGCACACGCAGCCGGCACAGCCAACGACGGTTGCGCATTATCTGCTGGCGATCATCGAGCAGCTCGAGCGAGACCACACTCGGATGCGTGCAGCGTACGCGTCGACCAATCGGTGTCCGCTCGGAGCCTGCGCGATTACGGGGACGGGCTTCGATATCGACCGCAAACTGACCAGCGATCTGCTCGGCTTCGACGAGCCGACCGGCAACACGTACGGCAGCATTGCGACGGTGGACTACCTGCTGGAGAGCGTCGCCGCTACGCAGGTGATGCTCATCGGCCTCGGACGTGTCGTTCAGGATCTGCTCCTGTGGTGCACGCGCGAATTTGGCTACCTGCGCCTGGCCGAAGGCCTGGTCCAGGGAAGCAGCATCATGCCGCAGAAACGGAACCCCGTCGCGCTGGAGCATGCGCGCGCGATCACGAGCAAGGCGCTCGGCCAGGCGGGCGCGATCGCGGCGGCCGTCCACAACACGCCGTTTGGCGACATCGTGGATACCGAGGACGACCTGCAGCCGCTGGTCGCGTCGATGTTCCGCGACGCGCTGCGCGCGGTGGCGCTCGTGGCGCTGTCGGTTCGTGGCGCCGAACTCGATGTCGAGCGCATGGAGGCGCGCGCCGCCGAAGGTGGCACCACGTTGACGGAACTGGCCGACCGACTGGTTCGCGATCAGAACGTGTCGTTCACGATGGCGCACGCGATCGCCGCCGGCCTGCTGTCAGGGCTGGTCCCGCCGACGTCGCTGGGGTACACCGACGAGGAGTTCACGCGCATCCTGAGCGCGCGCAACTTCGTGCAGGTCCGGCGGACCGCGGGCGGTCCGGCGCCGTTCGAAACCGCGCGTGCTCTCGATGAGTCACGCGAATCGCTGCGTCGGGATCGCGAGTGGCACGATGCCGCTCGCCAAGCGGTCGAGGACGCAACGACGCGCCGCCGCGAGCGCGCCGCCGCCCTGTAACCCGCCGGGATCCGTCGCAGAGGATTGGGGTCAGACCCCGATGATGACCGGTACCGGGGTCAGACCCCGATCATGGTCCGAGTCAACCCCCTGAGTCGCTCCATCACCGGGGTCTGACCCCAATCCTCTGGCGCGCCCAGAACAGGATCGTTCCGACCACGACGACGACCAGCGCCAGGCCGATGGATTGGATCGACTTCGGCCGCATCACGATCGTGTAGACGTAGCCGGCGAAGGCGAGCAGCGCAGGAAGCGGATACAGCCACATCCTGAATGGCCGCGGAAAATCGGGACGCTGGGTACGCAGGATGACGATGCCCAATGTCTGCGCCAGAAACTGGGTCATGATACGGATGACGACAAGCGCGGTGACGACGTCCGCCAGTCGGAACAGGCAGAAGACGATCGCCGCGCCGCCGAGCACGAGCAGCGAGACGTGCGGGAAATGGTATTTCGGGTGCACGCGCGCAAAGATCGGAAAGTAGTCGCCATCGACCGCCGCGGCGTACGGGACCCTCGAGTAGCCCAGCAGCAGCGAGAACACCGACGCGAACGCCGTCCACAGCATCAGCACGGTGACGACGGTGGCGGCCCGGTGTCCATAGATCCGTGCCATGAAATCGGAGGCGATGAAGCTCGACTTCTCCACTTCCTGCCAGGGCATCGATCCCAGGATGGAGATGTTCATCGTCAGGTACATCGCGGCGACGCCGGCGATCGACAGCAGAATGGCGCGTGGGATGACACGCGCAGGATCGCGAATCTCGGCACCGAGATAGCAGACGTTGTAATAGCCCCAGTAGTCGTACACAGCGATCAGCAGCGCGGCGCCGAGGCCGGTGAAGAACGCCGGCGAAAGGTCCCATGCACCAGGGGGAAATGCGAATGCCTGCGCCGCATTGAAATGAGTGACTCCCGACCCGATGATCCAGAGCGTCGTGCCGACCACACCAATCCAGAGCAACGCCGCCAGCTTGCCGATGACCGTGATGCGCCGATAGAGCAGCAGCACGGCAAAGGCGGCGACGCCCATCGCCAGAAACGTTCCCTTGGTGACGGTGAACTCGATGGTCGTGACGCCAATGCCGAGGATCGGCATCGCGATCTTCGTCGACGTGACCGTGTCCATCAATGCCGGCCACAGGTACGCCGCGTACTGGGCGAAGCCGATGCAGCCTGATGCCATCGATAAGGGCGCACTGAACGTGAGCTGCCACACGAACAGGAAAGACAACCAGCGGCCAGCGGTGCCGGGATACATTGCGCGCAGGTAGCGAACCGGCCCGCCGGCCTGAGGCATCGCGGCCCCGAGCTCGGCCCAGACCATGCCGTCGCATGTGACGAGGACGGCGCCAAGCAGCCAGCCGAGCATCGCCTGTGGGCCGTGCATCGTGGCCACCATCAGCGGGATCGTGATGAACGGCCCGACGCCAATCATGTCGATCATGTTCAGCGCGGTCGCGTGCGCCAGTCCGATGCCGCGAACGAGCTGGTCGGTCGATTCGATGCGTGTCGAGGTGTCGGCCACGGTGAGATAGTAGCTTCGAACCTCATGACCATGATTCGCATCTTTGTCACCGGCGGCACCTTCGACAAGACTTACGACGAAATCAAAGGGCAGCTCTCGTTCGGGGAGACACACCTGCCCGAGATGCTGCGGCTCGGCCGATCGCACGTCGAGGTCGGCATCCGCACGCTGATGATGATCGACAGTCTCGACATGACCGACGTCGATCGCGCCCTCATCGTGCGCAACTGTCAGCAATGCGCTGAATCCTGCATCGTCATTACGCACGGCACGGACACGATGGTCGACACCGCCGCGGCGCTGGCGCGCGGAGTTGCCGGAAAGACCGTTGTGCTGACCGGCGCGATGATTCCGTACGCGTTCGGCAGCTCGGATGGATTGTTCAATCTGGGCAGCGCCCTCTCACTGGTGCAGGTTCTGCCGCCCGGCGTCTACGTCGCCATGAACGGGCGCTATTTCGAGTGGAACAAGGTGAGGAAGAATCGGGAAACAGGGGTCTTCGAACCGATCCTCTGATCACGACTCCACAGCCCTTACGACCGCCGCCGGGCCTGACAGTTCGACCACCCGTGAAACCTGATACCCGATACCTTTCGTGCGCCGCTCGGTGAGCCGTTTTTCCGCCGCCCTGCACCTTACCAGACAGGAGGACGGAATGAAGAGGCTCATAGGTGTCGTGTGTCTGATGGTGCTGGGATACAGCGCTGATTCGTACGCGCAACAGCCGGCACGTCTCAAGCTGCCTGGAACCGGTCGATGGGACGTTGCCGGTCAGCTGTCAATGCTCAATCGGAACACCTCCGATTTGTCCCGATGGGACCACTGGTATTCGGTGGCGGCGGTCAACGGGACCGCCGGTTACTACTGGTCGCCCCACTTCAAGACGGAGGTCGAAGTCGGCTTCGCGGGCGACGGAACGATCGACGCGGCGGAGGAAACACCCGTTCCCGGCCAGAGCTTTCCATATTCACGGTACCGCGATCACCGGCTGCAAGAGACGACGGTTGGCGCGACGGGGTTGTACCAGTTCTTCGAGAACCAGTGGGTGCATCCGTTCGTCGGCGGCGGGGTTGAGGTCGTTCGCGAGCGACACGTGGCGGACGCCCTGCCCGCCGCCACGATTCGATTCTCAACAGCGGTCCCCAGCCTGCAGCTGCCCGCAGTTCCCGCGGTTGACGCGGTCACCTATTCGGTACGGCCGGTCCTCGCCGGCGGGTTCAAGTTCTACGTCACCCCGCATGCGTTCGTACGCGCAGATGTCCGCAGCGCGGTTTCAACGGACCGCCCAGTTGCGTGGCAGTGGCGCGGCGGGATCGGATTCGACTTCTAAGGAGATGCAGACATGCAGAAGATCATTCACCTCATCGTGAGTGCAGCGTTGATGCTGCCGCTCGGCGTCCTTCCCGCCGCCGCGCAGTCGGGCTCCGACGCGAGCGCCTGGCGTGCACTCGCGGAACGGCTCGAGGCGGGTGCAGCAGTCGAGATGCGGCTTCGTGATGGGCGACACTTCAAAGCGACGTTCATCGAAGCGCGGCCGGAAGCGCTCGTAGTGCAGCGCAAAACGCGGATTCCTGTGAACGTCGAGTCTATTGACTACGACTCGATCGCATCGCTGTCGCGGGTGCAATCGTCGACTCTCTCGCCCGGGAAAGTCGCGGGAATCGCGCTTGGCTCTGCGGGAGCTGCAGTGGGGGTACTCTGGCTGATTGCCCTCGCGACGCTGGACTGAACACCGACGGCCAGGCTGGAAGCACGGCGAGGGGCGGGACGCGGTAAAATTTCGTTTTCCCCCTTTCTGAAATGCCGCATCCACTGGTCGCCGTCATCATGGGCTCCTCGTCCGACTGGGAGACGATGAAGCACGCGGTCGAGGTGCTGGACTCGTTTGGGGTCGAGCACGAGCGCCACATCGTGTCCGCTCATCGAACTCCGCTGTGGCTGGCGGAGTTTGCAGGCGGCGCGGAAACGCGAGGCGTCGAGGTGATCATTGCCGGCGCGGGTGGCGCCGCGCACCTGCCAGGCATGGTCGCCGCGCACACGGTGGTGCCCGTGCTGGGCGTCCCCGTGCAGAGTGCCGCGCTGCAGGGACTCGATTCGCTGCTGTCGATCGTCCAGATGCCGGGCGGAGTGCCCGTCGGCACGCTCGCCATCGGCAAGGCAGGAGCGACTAACGCGGGCATTCTCGCGGTCTCGATCCTTGCGAACTCACGGCCCGACCTGCGCACGCGGCTGCGTGACTTCCGTGCCGAGCAGACGCAGAGAGTTCGCCAGGAACGGCTGCCGTGACGCGCGTCATCGGACCAGGCGCCGCGCTCGGCGTCCTGGGGAGCGGGCAGCTCGGGCGCATGTTCGCGATTGCCGCGCGTCGGATGGGCTATCGCGTCCACACGTTTTCTCCTGACGCAGACACACCGACCGGACAGGTCGCCGACGTCGAGGTCGTCGCGGAGTACGAAGATCTCGACGCGCTGAGAGCGTTCGCGCGTCAGGTCGACGTGGTGACGTTCGAATTCGAGAACGTTCCCACCGTCGCGGTCGACGCCATCGAAGCCATCACACCTGTCCGGCCATGCGGCGTGGCGCTGCACATTGCGCAACAGCGCGCGCGCGAGAAGCAGTTTCTCGCCGACCGCGGTTTTCCAACGGCGCCGTTCGGACGTGCCGCCAGCCTCGACGAACTGTGGGACGCCGTCGCTCGCATCGGCACGCCCGCGGTCATCAAGACGGCCGTCTTCGGCTACGACGGCAAGGGACAGCACAAGGTCACGACGCCTGCCGATGTCGAACACATTTGGACGGCCATTGGTCACCAGGAAGCCGTCGTAGAGAAATTCGTGAACCTGCAGACGGAAGTGTCGGTGGTGGCCGCACGCGGGACCGACGGTGAGGTCGTGCACTATCAGCCGTTCGAGAACCGTCATCGCGATCACATCCTGGATGTCACGACGACGCCTGCCGCGATTACGCCTTCGCTCGCCGCGCGTGCCGCCGACATCGCACGGCACCTCCTGGAAGAGCTGCAATACGTCGGCGTGCTGTGCGTCGAATTTTTCGTCGACGCCGACGGCGAACTGCTCGTCAACGAACTTGCCCCGCGACCACACAACTCCGGCCATCTCACGTTCGACGCGGCGATCACCAGTCAGTTCGAGCAGCAGGTGCGGGCGGTCTGTGCGCTGCCGCTGGGCTCGACACGTCTGGTCGCACCGGCCGCCGCGATGGCGAACCTGCTCGGCGAGCTCTGGGCAGAGGGTGAGCCCAACTGGGCAGCAGCTTCCCGCTACGGAGACGTGAAACTCCATCTGTACGGAAAAACCGAGGCGCGTCGAGGTCGGAAGATGGGTCACTTGACGGCCATGGGGCGAACGACTGACGAAGCGTTGGATCTTGTGATTTCAGCGCGCGACGCACTGCTGATTTGAACCGGATCGTAATCGGCTGCCCAACTGTCACACGGCGCTTCGTTTGCACATGTTCTGGACGCCATGCGCGTCCTGGCAGTTTTCCTCGGCGCCCTCACGATAGCGACAGCGTTCGTCACGGCTGAGCCGGCGCCTTCAGGGACCGCGCTCGAGCCTGTGTTGCACCGGTTCCTGGCGCGTGCCGACGAGCCGCTCGTCACGTATCGAGGCACTCGACGGCTCGAGGGGCGTAACGAACGTTTCAACGTATCCGGCTGGATGGACATAGCCGCCGAGCTCACGGCGGACGGATTCCGCTACCGTGTGATTGACGAGGGCGGCAGCGACTTAATCAGACGTCGCGTCTTCAGGGCCATGCTCGAAAACGAGGAACAGATCTTCGCCAATGGGGATGCGGCACATTCGAGCTTTACGTCCACGAACTACGACCTGACGCTCGCGGAATCTCCCGAACCGGGATTGGTCAAGCTGTTTGCCCGGCCGAAGCGCAAGGACGTCACCCTGATCGATGGCGCGGTGTACATAACCGATACGGATGCGGACCTTGTTCGCGTCGAGGGACGTCTCGCCCAGAGCCCCTCGTTCTGGACGCGCCGTGTAGACGTTGTGAAGCAGTACGCCCGCGTGGGCGGCCTTCGCGTACCAATCCGCGTCGAATCGACGGCGCAGGTCCGCGTGGCGGGCACCTCGACGATGACGATGACCTACGCCTACGAGATGATTAACGGGGTCAACGTCGGCGCGTCCGAGGCCGTCGTCGCACTGGCGCGTTAGGACGATAATCTGCGCACTGCGTGCGCACCGTACCAACCGACCTTTACTGCTTCGGTCCATTCCAGCTCGATCCCGGACGACGGCGTCTGGTTCGCGGGACTGACCCGGTTTTGCTACCAGATCGGCACCTCGAAATCTTGTTACAGCTGACCGCCAACGCGGGACGGATCCTGTCGAAAGATGAGCTCATCGCGGCCGCCTGGAAGGACGTGGCGGTTGCGGACAACAGCATCGAACAGGCCATATCCAGCCTCCGCAAGACGCTTGGCACCCAGGCCGACGGCGCTCCGTACATCGAGACGCTGACGCGCCGCGGGTATCGCTTTCGCGCGGAGGTTGCGCGAGGGATACCTCGCCAGTCCGATGCATCCCTCGACGCGCTCCTCGCGCCACATCGAGCGTTTGTCGAAGGGCGCGTCGCTCTGGAAACACTCGACCGGAACGCGATCACCCGCGCCCGTGACGCGTTCGCGCAGGCGCTCCGCGCGGAGCCCGATTACCAGGCTGCCCACGTCGGAATGGCAAACGCCTGTGTCCTCTGTTTCGAATCGACACGCGCGCACCAGAGCCCTGACGTCGAAGCGCTCCGCGACGCCGAACACCATGCACGGGAAGCGTGCCGCCTCGATTCGTCATCAGCGGAAGCGTGGAGCACGCTGGCGTTCGTTCTCCACCGAACTGGCAGCGGTGCCGAAGCCATTGCCGCCGCGCGCAAGGCGGTCACGCTGGATGGCGGCAATTGGCACCATCATCTTCGGCTTGCGTTCGTGAGCTGGGGCGAAGAGCGGCTTCGCGCCGCGCAACGCGTGCTGG
>Ga0310810_10006645_pt1 | contig 13094 bp, 11 predicted proteins | sample NCmetagenome_FD_207641 | JGI IMG/M metagenome (GOLD analysis project Ga0310810, IMG submission 207641) | Soil microbial communities from experimental microcosm in Duke University, North Carolina, United States - NC | ecosystem: Engineered > Artificial ecosystem > Soil microcosm > Unclassified ... | reverse complement strand
ATCAGGTGGGCGAGCCGCAGGACTTGCGTGGACCGGTGCTGATGACGGCGCTGGCGCTGCTCGCGCTCGATGCGCTGGTGGTGTTCTTCCTGGCCGGCGGCCATAGCCAGATCCTGCGCCGGCGGCCGCAGCGTGCGGCTGCGACCCTGGTGCTCGCCGGATTGATCGCGACCCTGACGTTCGCAACGCAGTCGGTGGCACAAGAACAGTTCCAGCGCCCCAGCCCGCCGACGCGGATGCCGGTGCCGCCGATCACCCCGCCCGCTGCATCCAGCATAAGACCGAAGGTCGATCTGCCGGCGGACTTGGATTTCGCCATGCGGGCCACGATCGAGACCAGGCTCGCCTATGTGATCACCGGCGATGCCGAGACCGACAACATCAGCAGAGCCGGACTGGCCGGGCTGACCTCGTTTCTCGCCCAGCGCACGGCGCTCGAAGCGGGCGATCCGGTCGGCCTCGACATTGCGCGTGACGAGCTGTCGTTCTTCCCGCTGATCTATTGGGCCGTGGTGCCCGGCGCGCCCAAGCCCCCGCCCGACGCGCTGGCGCGCATCGACGCCTACATGAAGAACGGGGGCACCGTGCTGTTCGACACCCGCGACGCCATCATGGCGCCGCCTGGTCCCGGCGGCGCCAACCGCTCGCCCGGCATGGTGGCGCTCCGCGCCATCCTTTCGTCGCTCGACATTCCCGAGCTCGAACCGGTGTCGCGCGACCATGTTCTGACCAAGACGTTCTTCCTGCTGCGCGACTTCCCAGGGCGCTTCAACACCGGCCAACTGTGGGTCGAGGCGCTGCCGGCTGGCGACGAGACCACGGATGAAAGCAAACGTCCGGCGCGCGCCGGCGACGGCGTGTCCTCGATCATCATCACCTCCAACGATCTCGCCGGCGCATGGGCGACGCGCAACGACGGCCAGGCCGTCTTGCCGATGGTGCCGGGCGAGCCGCGACAGCGCGAATATGCCTTCCGCGCCGGCGTCAACATCGTGATGTACACGCTGACCGGCAACTACAAGGCCGATCAGGTGCACGTGCCCGCGCTGCTCGAGCGGCTGGGGCAATAGGAGCCAATGGTGGGTTTTGGCATCACCTTTGCCCCGCTGGTCTCGCCGCTCGTGCTGTGGTGCGCGGTGGCGCTCGCGATCGTGCTGGCGGCGCTGCTGTTCTTCGTGCGCAGCCGCGGCGCGCTGATCCGTTCAGTCGCGCTCGCGTTGATGGTGCTGGCGCTGGCCAATCCTTCTTTCACGCGCGAGGACCGCGAGCCGCTATCCTCGGTGGTCGCGGTGGTGATCGACAAGAGCCCGAGCCAGAACTTCGGTGACCGGACCAAGCAGACCGAAGCCGCTCGCGCCATGCTGGCGGAGCGGCTCGGCCGCATCCCGGGCCTCGACGTGCGCTTTGTCGAGGCCGGCGAGGCCGACGGCGAAACCGATGGCACCCGGCTGTTCTCGGCGCTGAGCGCGACCTTCGCCGACGTGCCGCCCGACCGCGTGGCCGGGGCGATCATGATCACCGACGGCCGCGTCCATGACGTGCCGGCCGAGGTCGCGGCGCTCGGCTTCAATGCCCCGCTGCACGCCTTGATCACCGGCAAGCCCAACGAGCGCGACCGTCGGGTCGCGCTCGTCACCGCGCCGCGCTTTGGCATCGTCGGCCAGAGTCAGACCATCGTCTACCGCGTCGAGGATCAAGGCGGCAGCGGCCAGCCGGCCGAGGTCACGATCCGCCGTGACGGCGAGGTGCTGACCCGCCGCAGCGTCGTGCCCGGCAACACCGTCAACGCCCAGATTCCGATCCCGCATGCCGGGCCGAACATCGTCGAAATCGAGGCGTCGCCGATGCCCGACGAACTCACCACGGTCAACAACCGCGCCGTGGTGTCGATTGACGGCGTGCGCGACAAGCTGCGCGTGCTGTTGGTCTCGGGCGAGCCGCACGCCGGCGAGCGCACCTGGCGCAACCTGCTGAAATCCGACGCCAGCGTCGATCTCGTGCATTTCACCATCCTGCGCCCGCCGGAGAAGCAGGACGGCACGCCGATCAACGAGCTGTCGCTGATTGCATTTCCGACCCGCGAATTGTTCCAGCAGAAGATCAAGGACTTTCACCTGATCATCTTCGACCGCTACGCCCGCCAGGGGGTGTTGCCGATCATCTATTTCGACAACATCGCGCGTTATGTGCAGGAAGGTGGCGCGGTGCTGGTCGCAGCCGGTCCGGATTACGCCAGCCCGACCAGCATCTGGCGCACGCCGCTCGAGCAGATCCTGCCGGCCGAGCCGAGCGGCCGGACCATTGAGGTGCCGTTCCGCGCTGATTTGACCGACGCCGGCCGCCGCCACCCGGTGACGCGCGGTTTGAGCGGTGCTGAATCGAATCCGCCGCATTGGAGCCGCTGGTTCCGCCTGGTCGACACCCGTGCCGGCAACGGCACGGTGATCATGGATGGCCCGGATAAGAAGCCGCTGCTCGTGCTGTCGCGCGAGGGCGAGGGCCGCGTCGGCCTGCTGCTGTCCGACCACATCTGGCTGTGGGCGCGCGGCTACGAAGGCGGCGGGCCGCATCTCGACCTGATGCGCCGCCTGTCGCACTGGCTGATGAAGCAGCCCGATCTCGAGGAGGAGGCGCTGCGGCTGATCGTGCGCGGCGGCAATCTGGTGATCGAGCGCCAGACCATGGCCGACAATGCCGGCGATGTCACGCTGACCCTGCCGTCGGGTGCAACCCGCACCGTCACGCTCGCCGCCGGTGAACCTGGACTTTGGCACGGCTCGGTGCGCGCCAACGAGCTTGGGCTGTGGCGCGCGACCGACGGCAAGCTTAATGCGCTGGTCAACGTCGGCCCGCCCAACCCGCGCGAATTTGCCGAGGTCACCTCCACCACGGAGGTGCTCGGACCGTTCGCCACCCAAACCGGTGGCGGCGCGCGCCGCATCTCTGACGGTTCGAGCGTGACGCTGCCGCGCGTCATCGCCATGCGATCGAGCGACACCTATCGCGGCGAGGACTGGATCGGGCTGAAGATGCGCGATGCCAGCGTGGTGCGCGGCATCGGCGTGCTGCCGGTGTTCGCGGGCCTGCTCGGCCTCCTGCTGCTGGTCGGCGCGCTCGCCGCCACCTGGATGCGCGAGGGACGATAACGCGCGCCAGTAATCGGGCGGGGACGTATCGCGATACGCCGGTTGCGGAGTTCGGTCACTTGGCGATCGTCTTCTCGGCCGCGGTGATGATGTTGTGGGTCGGATTCTTGCCGCAGTAATCACTGAGCTTCTTGGCGTTGTCCGCCAGCTTGTCGAGATCGACGATCGGATCGTCGTCATCCTCCGTATAATAACCGTCGAGCCACATCAGCATCAGTGAGACATTTTCCTTGCTGTACTCGAAGAACCGTTTGCAGGTGATGGTCGAAAGATCGATCTTCTCGGCCTGCGCGGGAACCGCCACGTTGAGCGAAGCCGCGATCGCCAGCAAAAGCAAACGTCTCATGGTCACGTCCTTTGTCAGTCCCAGCGTCCGGGCGGAAGCTTCGCTTTCCGGCATGGCGCAAGCAAGGCGTTAGCGTGGGTCAGAAGCACCGCGAATTGCGCCGCTGACGCCTTCGAACGCGCCGGCGGCAAGCTCGGCAACGAGGAGCCGCGACGGATCGACCGGCCCGGGCATCGTGACGCGGTTTCTCGGAATGGGCTTGAAGCCGGCCTTGCCGTAATACGGCTCGTCGCCCACCAGCAGCACCAAGCGGTGGCCCCGAGCTTTGGCCTCGGCCAGCGCCCGCTCGATCAGCGTCTGGCCGATGCCGCGGTCGCGGAACGGAGGCTCGACCGTCAGCGGCCCGAGCAGCAGCGCCGGCGTCCTGCCGATCAGGATCGGCGACAGCCGCACCGAGCCGATCAGCAGCGTGCCGACACGGGCGGTAAACGACAGTTCGAGCAGATGCGAAACGTCCTCGCGGATGCGATAGGCCGACTTGGCGAATCGCCCCGGCCCGAACGTGCGCGCGGTGAGGCGATCGATCGCCGCCTGATCGTCCAGCGATTCCGGCAGGATGGTGAGTGAGAGGTCGTTCATCGCCAATCCAGTCGGGCCGCGGATTAACATTTGCCCCGGGCCGGGTCCATCTCTGTCGCGCGCAAATCCCAGCGACTACATTACGGCGAGCAAAGGCGGAGCTTACGATGGGACTTCTGGTCGACGGCGTCTGGCGCGACGATAGCGCCGACAACACCCGTTTCCGCGATGGTCGCTTCAACCGGCCGACCACCAAATTCCGCAACTGGGTTACGCCTGACGGCAGCCCTGGACCCTCGGGCGGCGGCGGATTCGCCGCCGAGGCCGGCCGCTATCACCTCTATGTCTCGCTCGCCTGCCCGTGGGCCCATCGCACGGTCATTTATCGGCGGCTGAAAGGGCTCGAGAGCGCAATCTCGATGTCAGGAACCTCTTGGCACATGGCCGAACAGGGTTGGACCTTCGACACAAGCGAGGGGTCGACCGGCGACGCGATCAACGGCGCGCAGAAACTCCAGGAGATTTATCTGCGGGCCGAACCGAAATACACCGGCCGCGTCAGCGTACCGGTGCTGTGGGACAAGCAGCGCAACACCATCGTCAGCAACGAATCGTCCGAAATCATCCGCATGCTCAACTCGGCATTCGACGCGCTCACCAATGTGCACGTCGACTTCTATCCGCTCGAGCTGCGGGGTGCGATCGATCGCATCAACAAGCTGGTCTATCCGAATATCAACAACGGGGTTTACCGCTCCGGCTTCGCCACCACCCAGGCCGCCTACGAGGAAGCGTTCCGCAACGTGTTTGCGGCGCTCGATGAGATCGAGGCCATCCTGTCGCGGCAGCGCTACGTCGCCGGCGACCAGGCGACCGAAGCCGATTGGCGGTTGTTTCCGACGCTGATCCGCTTCGACGCGGTCTATTACAGCCACTTCAAATGCAATCTACGGCGGATCGCCGACTATCCCAACCTGTCGAACTATCTGCGCGACCTCTACCAGGTGCCGGGCGTGGCCGACACCGTCAGCATCGAGCACATCAAGAAGCACTATTACATGAGCCAGCGGAAGGTGAACCCGACCGGCATCGTTCCGCTCGGTCCCGAGCTCGACTTTTCCGCCCCGCACGACCGCGGCCGCTTTGCCCGCTGACGCGTCACTCCGCGTGGATGCCGAGCTTCTTGAGCTGCGGTCCCCAATAGGCGGTCTCGCGTTCAAGGCGTTCGGCAAATGCGCTGCTGCCGCTCATGCCTTGCAGCCCGCCGGCAGCGAGGCGCGCGCTGACCGAAGCGCTCTGCATCGCGTCAAGCATCGCCTTCTCCAGCGATGCCTTAACACCGGTCGCAAGTCCAGCAGGCGCCAGCATGCCGTACCAATTGCCCATCAACATGCCGGGATAGCCGAGCTCGGCACTGGTCGGAACGTCCGGCAATAGCGGCGAGCGCTCCCGCGCAAACAGCGCGAGCGCGCGGACCTTGCCGCCTTTGACCAGGGGCTCCAGCACTGGCAGGTCGGCGCTGAGCAACTGGATATGGCCGCCCAGGAGGTCGTTGAGCGCCGGCGCCACGCCCTTGTATGGCACGTGGGTGGTGGCAATGCCGGCCTCCGAATTGATCACCTCACCGATGATGTGCATGGTCGATCCGGCGCCGGCGGAGGCGTAGCTGAGCTTCTCGGCTTTGGCCTTGGCGATCAATTCGGCAAGCGTTTTGGCCGGATAGTCGGCAGCGACCACAACCAGCATCGGCACCGCGCCGACGAAGCCGATCGGCGCAAATGATTTCACTGGATCGTAGCTGAGCTGGCCGCTGCGCAGCGCCGCGCTGATGACGTGGGAGCCCGAGCTTGCGAACAGCAGCGTCTTGCCGTCGGGCGCGGCACGCGCCACCTGCTCAGTCGCCAGCACACCACCCGCGCCACCGCGATTCTCGACCATCATGTCGGTCTTGAGCCGGGTCTGCATGTCGGACGAGACCAGCCGTGCCATCGTATCCACCGGACCGCCGGCCGCGAACGGCACCACCACCTTGATGGATTGCGCCTGCGCGGGCGCCGCAAGCAAAAGCGCGAAGCTCAACAGCACGATCAGCCGAAGCCGCATGACTCAAATTCCGTGGTTGCCGGATGAAGCCTAGAACATGCCGATCAAAGTGCAAATCAGCTTTCAGTCCAACCGCGATGCCCGCACCATCACCAGCGCTGCGACACCGCCGCGCCCTGTAGCGCCTCGGCGATTCGTGCCCGCGTGCCGCGGGTGGTGTCGGGCGGCAGCGCGTCGAGCGGGAAAAAGCCGTGGGCGATGATCTCATGGTTGGGCTGCGGTGGCGCCGGTTGGCGGTAGTCCCGCACGACGAACAGCGCCACGTGATCGCGGTTGGAATAGAGCGGGTGATAGAACACGGCGTGTAACGCGGGCGTTCCCAAGACTTCAATATTGCCCTCCTCGCGCAATTCACGTGCCAGCGCTTCCAGCATGGTTTCGCCCGCCTCGACCCCGCCGCCGGGCAGATGCCAGCCGTCGACGTAGCTGTGCTTAATCAGGAACACCCGGCCGTCGCGATCGAGCACCAGCGCACGCACGCCAAGCGTCAGCCCACGCGCGAACCGCCAATAGACATGCACCAGGCGGTTGAAGCTCAGGGTGCGGCGCAAGCGTTCGAACATGCTGTCCCGCGTGGCATAGCAAAGCAGCGGATGCAGGCCCCTTCCTTGTTTGGAATAGCTCTAATATAGAACATTGGTGACTCGGACATCCGCATGAGGCCGTTGTGAAGAGCTTTTCCGATCTTACCGAGCAAGAGGTGCTTGCGCTCGCCATCTCCAACGAGGACGAGGACAGCCGCATCTATCGCGGCTTTGCCGAGGGCCTGCGCGAGCCGTTCCCGTCCTCGGCCAAGGTGTTCGACGAAATGGCCGACGAAGAGGTGCGCCACCGCACCATGCTGTTCGATATGTACCGCGAGAAATTCGGCGAATACCTGCCGCTGATCCGCCGCCAGGACGTCAAGGGTTTCATCCGGCACAGCAAGCCACTGTGGTTGATGCGGCCACTCGGCTTGCAAGAGGTGCGCAGGTTTGCCGAGAGCATGGAATACGAGGCCGCGCGGTTCTATCGCAAGGCCGCCGAGACCACCCGGGACTTGTCGGTGCGCAAATTGCTGACCGAGCTCGCCGAGATCGAGGCCGAGCACGAGCACCTCGCCCAGAAACTCGGCGAGACCATCCTAACCGAGGACGCGCGCGCCAAAGAAGACGAAACCCAGCGCCGAATGTTCGTGCTGCAATATGTGCAGCCTGGGCTCGCGGGCCTGATGGACGGCTCAGTGTCAACGCTCGCACCGCTGTTCGCGGCGGCCTTTGCCACCCACAACACCTGGGAGACATTCCTGATCGGGCTTGCGGCCTCAGTCGGGGCCGGCATTTCCATGGGCTTCGCCGAGGCGCTGTCCGACGACGGCTCGCTCACCGGCCGTGGCACGCCGTGGCTGCGCGGCTCGGTCTGTGGCGTCATGACCGCGATCGGCGGCATCGGCCACACGCTGCCGTACCTCATCCCGGACTTCTGGATCGCCACCGTGCTCGCATTTGCCGTGGTCGTGGTCGAGCTCGCGGCGATCTCCTGGATACGCTATCGCTACATGGACACGCCGTTCCTGTCGGCGGCGTTTCAGGTCATGGTCGGCGGCGCGCTGGTGTTTCTGGCGGGAATTTGGATTGGCAGCTCCTGACGCTGCGCCGCAGACGGATTGGCGGAAAACTTAACATCGATGTTCACGCTCGCCCATCTGTCCGATCCGCATCTGGCGCCATTGCCGACCCCTGCCCCGCGCGAGCTGCTCTCCAAGCGCGGCCTCGGCTATCTCAACTGGCTGCGCAAGCGCCGTCGGATTCACCGCCCCGAAGCACTGGCGGCGCTGGTCGCCGACCTCGCGGCGCGCCATGCCGACCACATCGCGGTCACTGGCGATCTGGTCAACCTGTCGCTGTCCAATGAATTCGCCCCGGCGCGTGGTTTTTTGGAACGGCTTGGGCCGCCGGACCGCGTCACGATCGTTCCCGGCAACCACGACAGCTACGTGCGTGCAGCCGCGGACTTCGCGCCGCGCCATTGGGGCGAGTACATGCGCGGTGACGCCGGTGAAAGCTTTCCCTTCGTGCGTCGGCGCGGACCGCTGGCGCTGATTGGGCTTTCGACCTCGTTACCGACTTGGCCATTTGCCGCGACCGGCCGCCTGCACGGCGATCAATTGGCGCGGCTGGACAGCCTGTTGGCCGAACTCGGGCGCGAAGGTCACTTCCGGGTCGTGCTGATCCACCATCCGCCGGTCGCCAAGGCAAACTACTTCCGCCGCCTGACCGACGCGGCGCCGCTGCGTGAAGTGCTGCGCAAGCAGGGTGCCGAGCTGGTGCTGCACGGTCATCATCACGCTGCCGAACTGGTCTGGCTCGCCGGCCCATGGGCCGCGATTCCGTGCATCGGCGTGCCATCGGCCTCCGGCGCGCCCGACCATCACGATGATCCGGCCGGCTACAACCTCTATGAAATCGACGGCAAGGCTGGCGCCTGGCACTGCGTCATGGTGAACCACGCGCTGCGCGGCGATGGCCTTGGCTTCGCCGAGACCGGACGGCAACGGCTCGGCGATTAGCGCGTGTCGTTGCAGATTGAATCGTCCGTTCAATCAAAAGCGATCGGGGGCTAACGAGCCGGCGCCAAGCCGAACGGCCGACCCCAGCCGAGGCCGTCCTCGGTGCGGCCGCGCGGCCGGTACTCGCAGGCAACCCAGCCCGACCAGCCAAGCTTGTCGAGGGCCGCAAACACGTTTGGATAGGCGACCTCGCCTTCATCCGGCTCGGCCCGCGACGGCACGGCGGCGATCTGGACGTGGCCGATCAGCGGCAGGTGTTGCTCGAAGCGCTTCAGCAGGTCGCCGCTGACGATCTGCACGTGATAGAAGTCGAACTGGATTTTCACGTTGGGACGCCCGACCTTGCCGATCAGATCGGCCGCCTGCTCGACGCGGGTGAGAAAATAGTTCGGCCGGTCGCGCGGATTGATCGGCTCCAGCAGGATGGTGATGTTTTTTTCGCGCGCCAGGTCGGCGGCGCGCGTGATGTTGGCGATCATGGTGCGTTCGGCGGCCGGTCGCTGCTCAGGCGGCACAGTACCGGTCATGCAGTGGATGCCGCTGCCGCCGATGCTGTCGACATACTCGAGCGCCTGCTTGAACACCGCCTCCCAGTCCTGTTCGCGCCCCGGCACTGCGGCAAGCCCGGAATCGCCAGCGCGGCTGCCCGTGGCGGTGTTGACCCCAAGCTGGGTGAGCCCGTGCTTTTGCACCTCGGCCTTGATCGCCGAAGGCGCATGGTCATACGGAAATTGCAGCTCCACCGCCTTGAAGCCGGCCGCGGCGGCAGCGGCAAACCGATCGATCAGCGGCCGCTCGGTGAACAGGTAAGCGAGGTTGGCGGCGAAACGGGGCATGGCGGGGTCCGGCTTGGTTGTGACGGGACCATCTTCCTTAGCGCGGGCGGCGCGGGAACCAAAGGGACTGGCGGCTCGATGCCGTTGCCAACTCACACCTTAAGCGCTTGAAGCATTTGAAATATCCAGGGGCGGCGGGCAGCGAGTGGGCAGCGGCTATAAGGAGGTCGACGCAGACGCTGAGGACCGTTGAGCCTGTGTCTGCCTCCCCTATGCCAATGAAATCCCAGCGATTTAATTCGTGGGCAATTGCCCATATAACATCCCACCGGGTCGGTGGGAGTTTTTGTGGTTGACCCGAAACGGGCCGGTTGGTTGGCTTTAGGTCGCCGGCTTTTGCGCCAAAAACGCGCGGCAAGCGTGCAACCGCAGGCCGGCGAGGAAACGTCAACGCGGGGTGTCGGCGATGAACGCCCAGGAGCTGTTGCAGGAAATTTCCGAATATTGCCGCAACACCGGACTTGCCGAATCAACCTTCGGCCGGCGCGCCGTCAACGACGGCAAGCTCGCCAGCCGGCTGCGCCACGGCGGCCGCATCACCACCGAGACGCTCGATCGCATCCGCGCCTTCATGGCCTCGAACCGCAACGCGCCGGCGCGGCCGGCAGTGATCGCGCGGCCGACGGAACGTATCCACGAACCGATCCCCCCGGCGCCGGTTTTCGCCTCCGCGATGCCCGCCGGTGCGCCGATTTCGACCAACGGCCAGGACCCGCAGCAAAATTTCCGCTTCTTCGACAACCGCCAGAAGTACCTGCTATTCGTCAACACCTGCTCCGAAAAATGGGTGGTGGCGCACCGCGTCTCGCTCGAGCTTGGCAACCTGCACCCGCGCCCGCCAGCGTTGCGATTGTTCGACGCCGGTGTCGGCGACGGCACCGTGCTGCTGCGGGTTATGCGCTCGATGCACGACCGCTTTCCGCACACTCCATTCTACGTGGTTGGCAAGGAGATCAGCCTCGAGGACGTGCGGCTTGCCATGCAGAAGATGTCGGATCGCTTCACCGAGCATCCGGCGACCGTGCTGGTGCTGACCAACCTCGCCTACGCCGACGCGCCGTGGCTGCACGTGAAATCGCTGTCGGCGGCCTCCAGCCTGGTCTGGCACGAGGTCGCGTTGAGCGGCTCGTCGGCGCATCAGTTCGAGCAGCAGATCACCGACCTCGTCCCGTTCCTGAACCAGAATTGGCGGGCCGGCGTCAGCGCCAAGACCGGCAATCCGGTGTACGAGCGGCCGGTGGTCCTGGTGGTCTATCGTGAGGACCACAAATTCCTGCTCGATCCGATCATCCCGCGGCCCGGCGGCACCGTCGCCAACTATGATCTGGTGATCGCCTCCCAGCCCTATCGGGCGCGCGCCTCGCTCGAATTCAAGGCCAAGCGGGTGATTGCGCCGCTGGCGCGCGCGCTCGGCCCGGGTGGCCGGATGATCGCCATCCATTCGCACGGCAATGATCCCGGCATGGAGATCATCCAGAAGGTCTGGCCAGGCGACAATCCGTTCCTGCATGACCGCCACCAGATCATGAAGGCGGTCAAGCACGAGCTCGGCGCGGCCGGTCGCGACCTCAATTTCAACGCGTACGCCGACAACCGTTCGCTGTTCCGCTACGACATGCACACGCTGCCGAGCGAAATCTCGCAGGCCTCGTCGATTGGCACTTCGACGCTGTTTGCGGCGTGGAACGCCGCCATTTACGTCGCGCAGGTCGAGGATCACCGCGTGGCCGAGGCGGCCAACGACGGGCGCTACCTCGACGCCACGAGCTCGGTCCTGCATCGGCATGGCGGGCTCTGGTTCTTCGATGAATCCTACGTGATTTCGCGCCGGCGCGAGTAGGTCGGATTGGCGCACCGCCTCGCCATGCCTCCCGCGCTGTGCAATGATCGCGGCAAGGGGAGGATGCAACCAATGTTGGTGGCTTCGGTTGGATTGCTGGGCCGGATTGCCGTTGGGTGCACGGCGCTGCTCGCGACTGCGGCCTCGGCCCAGACCTACGGCTACGCCACGCTGCCGCCCGGCACGCTCAATCACACCACCGCGTCCGCCATCTCCAAGGTGATGAAGGAGAAGGGCGGCGTGAACATGCTGGTGCAGCCGGCGGCCGGCGGCAACGTCATCATGCCGATGGTTGGCCGCGGCGAGGTCGAGATCGGCAGTGGCAACATCATGGAGCCGCAGCTCTATCACGAGCGGTTCCCGGACCTTCGCCTGATCGCCGCGATCAACGTGCTGCGCACGCCGTTCTTCGTACGCAAGGACTCCGGCATGCGCACCATCGCCGATCTCAAGGGCAAGCGCGTGACCATGGGTTTTTCCGCCATGCGCGACCTCGACACGGTGGCGCGTTCGATGCTGGCGAGCGCGGGCCTGACCGAAGCCGACATCAAGCCGGTGCTGGTTCCCAACGTCGTACGCAGCGCCGACGACTTCGTCGCCGGCGCTTCCGACATGTTCTTCTTCGCCTTCGGCGCCGCCAAGGTGCGCGAGGTCGACGTCACGGTCGGCGGCATCCGCGTGCTGGAGATCGACGAGCAGGGCATGTCGGCGGCCCGCAAGATCATGCCCTGGGCCTATCTTACCGACGCCACGCCCGGTCCTATCTTTACCGGCGTCGAGAAGCCGATGAAGGTCTACAGCTTCGACAATGTGATCGTCACCAATGCCAAGGTGCCGGACGACTTCATCTACAAGATGCTCGACACCATGGAGAAGAACAAGGACGACCTGATCCAGATACAGCCCATCCTGCGCGACTTCACCGGGGCGTTTGCCTACAAGCAATACGGCGGCGTGCCTTACCATTCAGGCGCGATCAAATACTTCAAGGACCGCAATCTGATGCCGACGCCGATCCAATGACGGGCGCGCGCGTCGAACGAAAAGAAACCAGCGGAGGACAATGATGTACCCAAGCGGCACGAAAGCGGCATGGCTCTGCGCAATCCTTGCCGTGGCGATGACCGGCGTCGGCAACGCGTCCGCGCAGACCTACGGCTTCGCCACGCTGCCGCCGGGCTCGCTCAATCACACCAGCGCCTCGGCCGTCTCCAAGGTGGTGAAGGAGAAGGGCGGCATCAACATGCTGGTGCAGCCGACCGCCGGCGAAAGCGTGCTGGTTCCGATGGTGGGGCGCGGCGAGGTCGAGATCGGCATCACCAATGTGATGGAAGCGCAATCCGGCATGGACGCCGGGCTGAAGGATCTCCGGATCCTGACCGCGATCCATGCGCTGCGCACGCCATTCTTCGTGCGCAAGGACTCCACCATGCGCACCATCGCCGACCTCAAAGGCAAGCGCGTCGCGCTCGGCTATTCGGCCATGCGCAACATCGACATCGCCACTCGCGCGATGCTCGCCACCGCCGGCCTCAGCGAGGCCGATGTGAAGGCGGTCCTGGTGCCGAACGTGGTGCGTGGCGCTGACGATTTCATCGCCGGCAATGCCGACATGTTCTACTTCGCCTTCGGTGGCCCGAAGGTGCGCGAGGCCGACGCCACCGTCGGCGGCCTGCGCGTGCTGGACATGGACGAGGCCGGCATGCCGGCCGCGCGCAAGATCATGGCCTACGGCTATGCTTCGCCGGTCACGCCG
>Ga0310810_10006642_pt1 | contig 13097 bp, 10 predicted proteins | sample NCmetagenome_FD_207641 | JGI IMG/M metagenome (GOLD analysis project Ga0310810, IMG submission 207641) | Soil microbial communities from experimental microcosm in Duke University, North Carolina, United States - NC | ecosystem: Engineered > Artificial ecosystem > Soil microcosm > Unclassified ... | reverse complement strand
GGCGCGTTCCGTACGATGGCGCGGGCGATCGCGATCCGCTGCCGCTGGCCGCCCGACAGCGTATCGCCGCGCTCGCCGAGCAGGGTGTCGTACCCCTTCGGCATCCTGGCGATGAACTCGTGTGCGTTGGCCAGCTTCGCCGCGCGGATGATGTCGTCGCGGGTCGCGCCGGGCCTGCCGTACGCAATGTTTTGCGCGACCGAGGCGTGGAACAGCACCGTCTCCTGCAGCACCATGCCGACCTGCCGGCGAAGCGACGCCAGCGTGTAGGTGCGAATATCGCGGCCGTCGACGGCGATCCTGCCACCCGTCACGTCGTACATTCTGGGGATGAGGCCGATCAGCGTCGACTTGCCGCTGCCGGTCAGCCCGACCAGCGCGGCACGCTGACCGGGCTCAATGACGAAGCTGACATCGTCGAGCACCGGCCGGTCCGGGCCATAGCCAAAGCGCACGTGGTCGAATTCCAGACGGCCCGCGAAGGACGGCGCGGGGCTGGCGCCCGGCAGATCGCGCACCATCCGTTCGACCGCCAGGATCTCTCCGATGCGTTCGAAGCTGATCGCGGCCTTCGACCACGTATCGCTCATCTTCGAGAGATCCTTCATTGGTTTGTACATCTTCCCGAGGTAGAGGACGAAGACCAGCAGCGCGCCCGACGACAGCCGATCCGCCAGCACGAGCCGGACGCCGTACCACAGCACCAGGCAGGTGCCGAGCGAGACGAGCACGTCCACGAGCGGAGAGAGCCGCGCTTTCACGCTGCGCGCGCGCAGGCTGACGTCGACCGTTTCCTGGCTCTCGTGATCGAGCCGCCCTTCCTCGAACTCTTCCTGCGCGAAGGCCTTGACGACGCGCACCGAGGCGATCGATTCCTGGACCACCGATGCCAGGTCGCTCTCCTTCTTCTTCACGTCCCGCGCGTTCTTCTTGATGCGGCGCGTGAACCGGTAGACGAGCACGAACAGGGCCGGCGCTACCGACAGCCCGATCAGGCTGAACCGCCAGTCGAGATAGAACATGACGCCCATCATCCCGGCGAGCGTCATCATGTTCAGGACGATGCCGAGCACCGCAGTCCCGATGAAGTCCTCGGCCGCCTCGATGTCGCTGGTCAGGCGGACGACCATGTCGCCGGTCTGCTGCTGCTCGTAGAACGACATCGAGAGCCGCTGGATGTGGTGGTAGAGCAGGTGCCTCAGGTCATAGCCGACCCGCTTCGCGACCGTAGTCGACAGGTATTTCTCCGTGTACGAGCTGATCGCGCCGACAATGGCGATGGCGATCACCGCGACGGCGGCGGCGTTCAGAATGGCGATCTTGTCGTGCCCGGCGAGCACAGTGGTCGCAATCCAGGAGGGGACGCGCTTCGAACCCAATACATAATCGAAGATGATCTTCAGCGGCCACGGTTCCAGCAGGTCGGCGCCGCCTTCGACCAGCATGGCGGCGAACGCGACGGCCAGCAGCGCCGCGTGCGGGCGAAGCAGGCCGTTCAGGTTGAGGCGGCGTGGCGCCATCAGGCCCGTCTCGCGACGGCGTGGCGAGCCGGCCGCGCCGTCCGCCACATCCGCTTCACGCGGTGGATGAAGTGTCCCGGCTTTTCCCGGAAGATCCGGTATCCCATCCTCAACGACTGATGGCGCAATGCCGCTTGATAGCGCCGCAGGAGGCGGAGGCTGCGGGCGGTCTGGCGCCGCGAGACGAGCGCGCCGTGGACGAGGATCTCCTCGAGCAGCAGGACGTTGTGGTATTCGCCGAGGCAGCCGTCCAGCGCCTCGAACCGGCGCTGATCGTCGAGCAGCTTGTTGGCACACCGCGCCTCGAGGAGCCGCAGCTGGAACCAGAGGTCCTTCACCCGCCGCCGCCAGACGTGGTAGTGCTCCGAGGTTGGTTCAGCGGCGACGCGCGCCATCGATCGCCTGGCGCGCCGCATGCTCTTCTCCAGACCCGGCGCGATCGCGCGGAGCCCCCGTGCGGTCAACGTCCATTTCGGAACCCGTCGCCGCTCGGCGCGGAGCACGGTCGCTACGCGCGGCAGCACTCGGTCGATGACGGCTTTCCGGTCGATGCGCGCCGAGCGCTCGATCAGCGCCGAGCGGATTGAGCTGAGCGTGCGTCCGTCCAGCCGCGCCGCGTAGCGTTGCCGGAGGTGCCCGAGCGTCTCGACGACCGCCCGGCCGTCGGCGATAGGGGCCAGGAGGCGATTGGCCGTCCGCATGTGCGCGTTGGCTTCGACGTAGATATCGCCCAGCGTCGGCTGCACCAGGCGCAGCACGGCGCGCACCTTCTTCACGTGCCGGCGCGCTTCATGGATGGCGTCGTCGCTGCGCTGATCGCCGATCGCGCGAAGCTCGGCGATCGCCAGCGCCAGCTGCTTGTCGATCAGGCGTCTGACCTCGCTCGCAATTGAGGCGTCCGGTTTCAGACGGTACGACATCAGCCTCGCCTCCCTTCGTGCCGCGCGAACCTGCCGACGTGGAGCAGGCGCGCGGCACCGAGCGTCACGCCGATCGCCGCGGCGGTCCCCAGCGCCCCCAGCTTGATCTGGGCCAGTATCGGACCAGTCGCCACGGTGCCGGTCGCGAAGAAGAGCGCGAAGGTGAAGCCGCACGACGTCGCCAGCGCGACGATCGCGATCTCGCGCCAGCCGACGCGGGCCGGCAGGCGAAACCCCAGCGCGGCGGCGACGGCGACCGCGACGACGACGCCCAGCGGCCGTCCGACGAGCGATGCCGCCAGCATTGCCCACGTGCCAGTGTCATAGCCTTTCAGGATCACGCCGGCGTTCACGAGGCCGAACAGGAACAAGACGACCTGCACGCCTTCGTTCCATTCATGCTCGAACCGGTGCACCGCATCGTCGGGCTTCCGGTCGGCGAACACGTCGAGCGAGCGCGGCTCTCGCGGCAGGAACGGCACGATCGGGACCAGAGCCAGAGCGGGGTAGAGATCCATCATGTACAGGCCGACCCACGACGCCGTGCCACAGACCGCGAGGTACGGCCAGAAGCTGCGCACCCGCGTGTATGCGAGCAGGGCCGCCGAGCCCACGGCCGTGGCGAGGAGCAGCATCCCGCCATTGTGAAAGCTCGCCGTTCCTGGCCGGAGCGCGATGACCAGCACACCGAACGCGTCGGTCACGAGCGCGAGGAGCAAGAAGAAGGGCAGCGCGTTGCTGCGCCGCCAGACCGTCTTCAGGAGATAGTAGGGGACCGCGACATCGATCGCTGCCATCACGGGCCACGCCTGAACCAGTACCGTTTCGTACTGCCAGTGCACGTACGCCAGATACACGCCGGTCGCCCCGAGCATCCCGCCGGCGGCCGCGATCAGCGGCAGGCCCCAGAAGCGGAAGCTGTGAAGCGCCCCTCCGCGCATCAGCGCCTCGAGCACCTCCTGAACGATCAACGCCAGGAAGAAGGCCATGGCGACGTCGTTGACCGCGAACGACGAGGCGTGCGCGAATTCGAAGTAACTCTCGGATGCCGTATTCGCCCAGAGGAGGGCGATGGCGGCACCGATGGGCAGCAACAGGAAGCTGTCCAGGCCGGCGTGATAGAGGCGGCTCAGCACCGACGCCCGCGGCCCGGCGAGCGGCACCGCGTGGTGCGACAGGACATGATGGTTCATGATCTTCTCCGCTTAGGTCGTCGGGCGGCGGCGAACAACGCCCGAATCGACGACCTGGCCCGTTCGTGAAATGGCTTGGAAAAAAAGTTCGTCGCCCGCAACCTCGACCAACATGAACGTCTGATCCTGATCGAAGGCGGCTGCCATCTGGCCGGAGCGCGTGATGTCGCCCTTGCGCAGCTGCCCGCTCGATCCATCGACGAAGTACGTAATGCCTTTTTGCGGGATGATGCGCTCGTAGACGTGCTCGTGGCCCGAGAACACGACGTTCACCCCGTGCCGCAGGAACAGCGGTTCCAGCAGGACCCGGAGCTCGACGTCCGGTCCGTGGCGGCCGGCATCGGAGTACAGCGGATGATGAAAGTAGCAGATCGTCCACCCGTCGCCGGGCTGATCGAGCGCTCCCTCCGCCCACGCCAGCTGCTTCGGGTCCATCAGGTTGGTGTCGAGCACGACGAAGCGGACGTTCTTGCGGACGAACGTGTAGTACCGCTCGCCGCCCATGTTGAAGCCTTTGTAGAACCGGTTCTTCTGATCGTCGTGATTGCCGAGCGTCGCATAAAACGGCACGCCGGCATCCAGCAGCGCCGCGTAGGGGCGCTCGAACTTGACGACGAAGTCCTGCGGCTCCTGTCGGCCGTACATGTTGTCGCCGAGCATGATCACGAACTCGAACGGGAAGTGCGCCCGCGCCGCAGCCATCTGCCGGCCGACGTCGTACTGCGGCTGGTCGCCGGTACCGTTGTCGCCAATCACTGCGAACTTGAGCGACCCGTCCTCGGCTGGCAGCGGCACGGCCTGTTGCCGCATGACGGCGACGTCCGTGCCGATCGTGGCGGCGACGAGGATAGCGATGGTCAGGAGCTTGCGCACTGCTTACCGCCTTTCTCCGGCGGGCCGCCAGTCGTCGCCGCCGATCCGCGCCGCCTGCGCCGCGTTCGTCCGCAGCCTGGCGATGAATCGCGCGGCCAGATCCGGGGCGTAGCCGCCCGCACGGAACGCATCGCGCCACTGGCGATCGCTGAGGCGTGACATCAGGTCACTCGCCCAGGCGGCCTCGTCTGACGTGATGCGTCCGCGGACGAGCTCCTGGTGAAAGCCGTGATAATCGAAGTTGACGAAGCCGTTTCTGACGCCGAGGATGAACGGCAGCCGCTCGAACAGCTCGATGTCGCCGCGCCTGGGCGCCACGCGTCCCGTCTCGCCGAGCGCCGTCCCAAGATCGCGGACGACGTACCACGACTCGACGCCGCCGTCGACCTTGTGCTCGTACAGCGTGTTGTTCTCGTTCTTCAGATCCGAGCTGTTGAACATCAGCAGGATGACGAGCAGCCCCTGGAACGGCTTCGTGCCGACGAACGGGTTCTGCTGCCACGACCATTCCCCGACGTCCTTCAAACTCTTGTCGTGCAGGCGGAAGCGCCCGCCTGGCTCCACGTGGGTGCCCGATTCGTCTTGCAGCGTGAACGACGGCAGGAAATAGACGGGCGGCTGGTGATAGCCGACGGCCGAGAGCACTCGGGACAGCGTCACCTCGATCGGTGCCTCGCTCTGCCGCCCGTCGGCAGGCGCCTGCTTGACGCTCCACTTGCGCCCCTGTGGATCGCGGACGGTCATCCCGGGGTTGACGCCGTGATGTTTCGTTTCAACGAATGTATACGTCGCCTGCGGATCCGGCCCGCGCTTCACCGGCCATGGTCCATTGAAGAGATCGCGGGACTCGAGGTCGTCCGGACTCTCCCAGAGGGCCGCCACCGCCACGTCGCTCGCCGGCATCGTCGGTCGTACGGCCGGCGTGCAAAATGGCATGTAGACGGCGAACACCGCCGGCGCGACGACGATGAAGATGCGATGACCCATGGCCGCCTCCCTCCTCCCCCTTCATGGCCCGAACGGTACGACCGCCGCTGCCGCGGATCGGGTTGAGAGGCAAACCGCGAGCGTGACGGCACGCATGGTGTGGCACCCCCGAAGCGTTGACGGAAATCCGTCACAATTTCTGGGCTGCTACTAGCGGACGCATCGCACGTGCCGGGCGAAGCCCGCCGGTGTGCAGCGCGATGGAACGCGGCGACGATTGACTGGCAGGCCGTATGCTCAAATTTCGGCTATGACTCCGAAATTCCGACTTCTCGGCGCGATCGTGTGTTGCACGCTGGCGGCGCCCGTCGCCGCACAGGACCTCTCGCCAGCCGATCCGCCCGTCTCCGGTAGCCCCGAACAGATCGTCAAGGCGCCGGAGGGGCCGCCCCCCACGCCGGAGCACACCGGCATCAAAGCAACCTTCAAGGGTCTGTTCGAGGACTTCAAGAATCTGCCTTCGAGACAAAACCTGTTCCTGGTCGGCGTGGGCGCCGCCGGCGCCGCCGCGGTACATCCCGCGGACAACCGCGTGAACGAAGAGCTGACGGACGCGAGCTGGGCGCATCCGGCTTTCAGACCCGGCGCCGTTCTCGGTCAGAGCTACACGCTGCTCGGCGCGTCGATGGCGGTCTACGTGATCGGTCGAGTCAAAGGCGAGAACAAGATCTCGCACACCGGAATGGACATGCTGCGCTCGCTCGCGATCTCCGAGGCGATGGTCCAGACGCTGAAGTACACGGTGCGGCGTGAGCGCCCGGACGGCAGCGGCGCAAACGGATTCCCATCGGGGCACGCCGCCGATACGTTTGCCATCGCCACCGCGCTCGAGCGGCATTTCGGCTGGCGTTACGCGGTCCCGGCGTATGCCTTTGCGTCGTACATCGCCGCATCGCGTCTCCACGACAACGTGCATTACGCCAGCGACGTCGTGTTCGGCGCGGCGGTCGGCGTCATCGCTGGACGAACCGTTACCCGTCACGGCCGTGAGGCGTTCAGCATTGCGCTCGCGCCGGTTCCTGGCGGTGCGGCGATCGTCTATACGCGGCAGACGCGTTAAGGATCGGCGAACGCGGTCCTCGTCGCATTCGCTGACGACGCCGAAGATACCGTCGTCGCCGAGCTCACGCGGCTGGGTCAGCGGCACGGAGAAACGTTTCCCCATCAGCGGGTGGAAGCGTTCGTGACGAACGACGGATCGATCCTCACCCCGGCGCATGGAAGCTCCGACATGCCGGTCTGGGGACCGATCTTTACCCGCGAGTGACGAGATCCTGACAAAGCGACCGCCGACGCCGAGAAACCGTCGCCGTCAATTCGCCGTCCTGGCGTCGCGTCACGAGTCGCATAGAAACGCTCGAGCCGACTCGCAAAGGCCTGGCCACCAGCCCTAGAGCACCGTCACCATCGTCGGACTCGTGAACCAACGACGGAGAGCCGAACAGCAGGCTGATTGTGGCGACTGAACTACGAACCGCGCGCTCGACGCTTGCGGTGCCGAATGCCCCGGTCTTCGCAGCTCGCGCGCTGACGAAGGTCTACCAGATGGGCGACGTGACCGTCCAGGCGCTTCGCGGCGTCGACTTCGATCTCTTTCCCCGTGAGTTCGTCGTGCTGCTCGGTCCGTCGGGATCGGGGAAGTCCACACTGCTCAACATTCTCGGCGGGCTCGACGTGCCGACGTCAGGCGACGTTGTCTACCAGGATCACAACCTGACGTCGGCGAATGACACGCAGCTGACCGAATATCGCCGCACGCACGTAGGATTCGTGTTTCAGTTCTACAACCTGATCCCCAGTTTGACCGCGCGCGAAAACGTGACCCTCGTCACTGACATCGTCGAACACCCGATGACGGCGGAGCAGGCCCTCGGCATGGTCGGTCTCGATCATCGGCTGGACCACTTTCCTGCGCAGCTCTCGGGCGGCGAGCAGCAGCGGGTGGCGATTGCCCGCGCGATTGTGAAGCGGCCGGACGTGCTGCTGTGCGATGAGCCAACCGGGGCGCTCGACATCACCACCGGCATCGTCGTCCTCGAGGCACTCGACCGGGTCAACCGGGAGCTCGGTACGGCGACGGTGGTGATCACACACAACACTGCGATCGCCGGCATGGCCGATCGCGTCGTTCGCCTGGCCGACGGGTGCGTCGCTGGCATCGAGCGGAACGCCACGAAGGTCAGCGCGCGAGAACTTCAATGGTGACGATGCCTTCGAGGCTGCGAGCGCTGGATCGGAAGCTCATTCGCGACCTGTGGGCGATGAAGGGACAGTCGCTGGCGATCGCGTCGGTCATCGCCGCGGGCGTGGCGATGTTCGTCACGTATCTATCGAACTTCGACTCGCTGCAGCGCACGCGGGCGGGCTATTACGAGACCGCCCGATTCGCGGACGTGTTCGCGTTGCTCAAGCGCGCGCCGTCAAGTCTCGAGGCCCGCATTGCGTCGCTGCCGGGTGTCGAGTCGGTGGCGACTCGTGTCGTCGCCGACGTGACGCTCGACGTGCCGGGTATGGCGGAGCCCGCCATCGGGCGGCTGATCTCGGTCCCCGATCGGGGGCGCCCGACGCTGAACGACGTCTACCTGCGCAGAGGGCGATGGGTCGATCCCGTCAGACCCGACGAGGTGCTCGCGAGCGAGATCTTCTGCGACGCGCATCGCTTCCAGCCTGGTGACCGGGTTGCGGCCATCATCAACGGACGCCGTCGCTGGCTCACCATTGTCGGGATCGCGCTGTCGCCCGAGTACGTCTATGCCATCCGTCCCGGGGCCATCTTTCCGGACAAAAAGCAATTCGGGATCTTCTGGATGAGCCGACGCGCGCTCGCATCCGCGTTCAACATGGAAGGCGGCTTCAACGACGTGTCGATTGCGACGGAACGGGGAGCAAACGACGACGACGTCATCGCCGGACTCGACGGGTTACTCGAGCCGTACGGCGGCTTTGGCGCGACGCCGCGGTCCGTTCAAGTCTCTGCCTGGATGCTCGATAACGAGCTGCGACAGCTCCAGACTTTCGGCTTCATCACGCCCGCCATCTTCCTTGGCGTCGCGGCCTTCATCCTGAACGTCGCGCTGGCGCGCGCGTTGTCGTTGCAGCGCTCGCAGATCGCCGCTCTCAAGGCGCTCGGTTATGGGAATCGGGAACTGGCCTGGCACTACATCAAGTGGGCGCTCGCCATCGCCGGATCGGGCGCGCTGGCTGGTGTCGCGGCCGGCGCGTGGCTCGGCTCGGGCATGATCGGCCTCTACAACGAGTTCTTCCGATTCCCGGCCCTCCACTTTCATCTCTCGGTCGGCGTCGCCGTCCTGTCAGTGATCGTCAGCCTCGCGGTCGCAGCGATGGGCGCGGCATCGGCCGTGCGGCGCGCGGTCCGGATTCCACCCGCAGAAGCGATGCGTCCGGAGTCGCCAGCCCGGTATCGCCGCAGCATCGTCGAACGGGCGTGGCAGCATGTCCGCATCACGCCGGTGACGCGCATGGTGCTGCGCAATGTGGAGCGTCAGCCGATCCGATCGGCGACGTCGGTGATCGGCATCGCCTTCGCCGTGGCGGTGCTCGTCGTCGGCATGGCGTTCGTGGACGTCATGAACGTGCTGATCAACGAACAGTTCGTGATGGGCATGCGCCAGGATGCGATGGTGACCTTCGTGGAACCGCGGTCACCTCGCGCCATGTCTTCGGTCGCGCATCTGCCGGGCGTGATGGACGTCGAGCCCGTTCGTAGCGTGCCGGTTCGCCTGCGGGCCGGCCACCGATCGCGCACGCTCGCCCTGACCGGGCTGCCCGAGACGCCGCGCCTCAATCGCATCGTGAACCGGAGCGGCCGCGTGACATCGCTGTCTGCCGACGGGCTCGTCCTGTCGACGATGCTCGGCCGCATCCTCGATGTGTCGCCTGGCGACCTGCTGCAGGTCGAGGTGCTCGAGGGGAGGCGGGTCGTACGGCAGGTGCCGATCGTCACGCTCGTCGACGACAGCGTCGGGCTCCACGCCTACATGCGAATCGACGCACTTCGCGCGATGCTCCACGAAGGCGGCGTCATCACGGGCGCGTCCGTGACGTTGGACCCTGCCGTCACTGGCCGTTTCTACGCGGCCGTGAAGGCGCAACCAGCCATTGCTGGCGTCGCCCTGACCGCCGTCACGCTCCAGAACTTCCGCGACACGATGGCGCAGAACATGTATCTGCAGATCTTTCTCAACGTGATGTTCGCGGGCGTCATCGCGTTCGGCGTCGTCTACAACTCGGCGCGCGTGTCGCTCTCAGAGCGGGAGCGCGAGCTGGCGAGCCTGCGGGTCCTGGGGTTCACGCGCGGCGAGATCTCGTTGATTCTCCTCGGCGAGCTGGCAGTGCTCACGCTTCTGGCGCTGCCAGTCGGCGCTGTCATCGGATACGGGCTGGGCCAGATCATCATGACGGCCTTCAACAACGAAGTGTACCGGCTGTCCTTCGTCACGTCCCCCGCGACGGTCGCCTGGTCGTTTCTGATCGTCATTGCGGCGGCCGCGGTCTCAGGCCTCCTCGTGCGGCGCCGGCTCGACCGGCTCGATCTGGTGGGAGTGCTCAAGACACGGGAGTGATGCCGATGTTGCGCATGCTCGTCAACCGTCGGGTTCTTGGCTTCGCCGCAGTCATTGCCGGCTTGCTTGGCGTTGTATTGTGGCCGACCGCCGTTCAGGTGGACGTGGCCGCGGTCTCGACCGGCCCGCTGGTCGTGACGGTTGATGAGGAAGGCGTCACGCGCGTCCGCGATCGCTTCATCGTGTCCGCGCCGGTGTCGGGACGTGTGCTGCGAATCGAGCTGGAACCGGGCGACTGCGTGAGGCACGGTCAGGTCGTGGCGCGCGTGCGTGCCGAAGCACCGCCGCTGCTCGATGCACGCACAAAGACCGAGGCGGAGGCCGTCGTCGAAAGCGCCAGGGCCGCCCTCGGGCGGGCCCGTGCCGAAGAACAACGCGCCCGGGCGACGCTGGCACAGGCCCAACGGGATTTTGTCCGCGCCGGGTCGCTTGTCGAAGACCGCGTCATCGCCAAACAGGAGTTCGAGACGCACGAGTCAGATGTCCACGTCGCCCGTGAAACGGCCAATGCCGCCGAGTTCGCGGTTCGCGTTGCCACATCGGAGCTGCAGCGCGCGGAAGCGCGGCTGGCGCCCACGAGGCCCGAGGCGGCCGGGCGCGTGGTGAGTGTGACGGCACCGGTCGATGGCGTCGTGCTCAAGCGCATCCGCGAGAGTGAGACCTTCGTACCGACCGGCGATCCGCTGGTCGAGATCGGCGATCCTGGTCAGCTGGAAATTGTCGCGGACCTGCTGTCAACGGACGCGGTGCGCGTGAAGGTCGGCGCGCGCGCATTCGTCGAACAATGGGGCGGTGACATGCCGCTCGAGGCGCGAGTCCGGCGCATCGAGCCGGGTGGCTTCATGAAGGTCTCCGCGCTCGGCGTCGAGGAACAGCGTGTGAACGTCGTGCTCGACTTCGTCGATTCCTCACCAGCGGCACGAGCGGCACTCGGAGATGGATATCGGGTGGAGGTTCGTATCGTGATCTGGGAATCCTCGAGTGTGGTGAAAGTACCGACGAGCGCGCTGTTCCGCCACCGCGAGAAATGGGCCGTGTACGTGATGGACGCAGGCCGTGCGCGGCGGACCGTCGTCGAGTTGGGACGCCAGACGGGTCAGTCCGCAGAAGTGATCACCGGGCTCGCCGAAGGCACGCGCGTGATTCTGCACCCTGGCGATACGCTCGTCGACGGTGCCCGTGTGCGCGAACGGCTTCCTGCGAACTGAGCCGCTCGTGAATATCAGGACTGTATGGTGAATATGGAGGTGTAGATGATCGCAACGTCGGTCGCCAGAAAGCAGCACACGAAGAAGCCGTGAGTGCGTGCATGCGTAGGCACGCTCTGGTGGTATGGCGGCCATCGTGCGCGCTCGTCGGACGACGTCGCACTTCCGCGTCAATGAAACGGTCTGAACCAGAAAGGCAGCTAGTCATGACTACCGTACGATCGTGCATCGGCTTGGCCCTTGTCAGTGTCGTCCTGGTGATCGCGTTGCCGAAGAATGCATCGGGCCATTGCGACTCTCTCAACGGTCCGGTCGTCACAGCGGCGCGGCTCGCACTACAACGAGGAGATGTCACACCCGTCCTCAAGTGGGTGAAGGAAACAGAGGAGCGTGAGGTCCGCAACGCGTTCCGGCGGACGATGGCGGTTCGTGGCGCGAGCGCGGAGGCACGGGAACTCGCCGACCTTTACTTCTTGGAGACGCTGGTGCGACTGCATCGGCAAGGCGAAGGGGAACCGTATACGGGCTTAAAGCCAGCCGGCGCGATTGATCCTGCGATCGAGAGTGCCGATCGGGCCCTCGAGACCGGTTCGGTGAACGACGTCGTGACGGCGGTGGCGGGACGGCTGGAGGCTGGAATCCGCGAAAGATTCGCACTTGCCCAAACCCGGCAGCGGCATGCAGACGAAAGCGTCGACGCCGGGCGCGCATACGTGACGGCGTATGTGGAGTTCATCCACTACGTCGAGCGACTGCACCTCGACATCTCGGGAGCGACCGAGGGGAAGGAACAAACACAGCCAAAGCCATGACTGCCTGGCTCGTGGTGAAAGGCGTGCAGTTGAGAGAGTACACGGCGCGAGTCGCTCGCACCTTTCTAATCACTGATCGCGCAGCGTCGGCCGGCCGAACAGGCCAGGCACTCTTGAACAGACGCGCGGACGTCACGAAATAGAGCGTCAGGCCGTCGCCGCTCGCCTGGGCATGGACCAGGGCGCAGGTCGCGTCGAGGACGCACTGGTCGTGGACCACTCGCAACGGCCGCGCCGCGCGGGCATCGTCCGGCGCACTCCCCGCCCGTGGATCGTGGCCGCCGACAGTAGAACCGCCAGGCAAAGCAGCGGGAACGTGATCGATGGGCGCGTCGCAGACACCACAGTCGACCGCAGCAACGGGCGTGCCCTCCGCACTGCCGGTTTGTCGGCACGCTGGCGGGTCAACGTCTTGCACACATGACTGGCATGCGCGCGATCCAGCAAATCCTTTGTGCGGTCGATCTCTCCGGCGCATCCGCTGACGCGGCGGCACAGGCGATCGCGCTGGCCCGCTGGTGCCACGCCCGGATCACCGCCCTTCATGTGTGCGAGCCAGTGTTCGCGCCAGTGCCGGGCCTGCCGCCGCCGGATGAGCGCATCGGCGATCAGGAGCGGGCGGTCGCCACGGAATGCGTCGCGGCATTGTTTGCGCGTGCCGCCGCGGACGACCTGGTCGACGTGCTGGTCGACACGGGATCCCCTGCCACCTGCATCCTTCATCGCGCCGACGCGCTGGCGGCCGATGTCATCGTGATGGCCACGCACGGCGCGAGCGGCTTCCAGCATCTTCTGCTTGGTTCGGTGACCGAGAAAGTGCTGCGGCGCGCGCGTTGCGGAGTGCTGACGGTGCCGCCCCTCGCGCGCTCACCGCTGCCTCGGCCGTTCACTCGCATCCTGTGTCCGGTGGACTTCTCCGATCCGTCGCTCTTCGCCCTCGAGGCGGCAGCCTCGCTGGCGCGCGCATCCTCGGCGGGGCTCACCCTGGTGCATGTCGTCGA
>Ga0310810_10006641_pt1 | contig 13100 bp, 11 predicted proteins | sample NCmetagenome_FD_207641 | JGI IMG/M metagenome (GOLD analysis project Ga0310810, IMG submission 207641) | Soil microbial communities from experimental microcosm in Duke University, North Carolina, United States - NC | ecosystem: Engineered > Artificial ecosystem > Soil microcosm > Unclassified ... | reverse complement strand
AAGTCGGGACAGTTTGCTCCTTATCTCTCCGGAACATCAGCCGATGGCTCCGCATTCTCAAGAGACGGGCAGTGGGTGGCATATGTCAGTTACCCTGAGGGGACGCTGTGGCGGAGCAGACTTGACGGCAGTGAAAAGGTGCAACTGACCTTTCCACCCCTGAGCGCTCGTTTACCCCAGTGGTCCCCTGATGGAAAACAAATTGCCTTTTTTGCATTTTCTGGTAGTCCGCATCCCAAGGCCTACACAGTAGGGAGCGACGGAGGGCAACTCGCCCAACTGTTGCCAGCGGGAGACTCGGCAGAGGAATGGGATGTGACTTGGTCTCCGGACGGGCAGAAGATTTGCTTTGGCGGAGCACCAGCCGATCCTAACTCCACACTTCATATTCTGGACCTCAAAACCCATCAGATCTCGAGTTTGCCGGACTCTCACGGGCTCTTCTCGGCGCGCTGGTCGCCGGACGGCCGCTATATCGCAGCCATGCCTTTCGCTTCGCGCAGTCTAATGTTATTTGATTTCACTACGCAGAAGTGGCAAGAGATCGCGAAGGTGAGTATGGGTTTCCCCAACTGGTCGAAGGACAGCAACTACATTTACTTCCTGCACGAAGAAGACCAGCCATCGGTTATGCGACTGCGCATAAGCGATCGTAAGATCGAGCGGGTAGCTGATCTGAAGAATTTCCGTCAGGCTGGCCTGTTCAACGTCGCGCTCAGTCTGGCTCCTGACGACTCGCCGCTGCTGCTACGTGATACCGGCACTACGGACATCTACGCGTTCGACTGGAAGATTCAGTAGTACAAACTCCGTATTTATAGACTCTTTGGCATCCGAATGCCTGTGAGCTCTCTCTTGGAGCCAAAGGCCGAGTTCGGGAGAAGCGGAATCCGCGCCTTTCAACGAGGCCATGCCAAGCCCTAGCGTAGTCCTTGCCGGACGTTCTCGCAGCCAGCCACCAGTAAATCTCCTCCCTGTTGCGAATCACAGCGAATGATAAGCGCAAACAACCCAAGTTCAGCTCGCGAAGTCCACTCGGTTTTCGAAGCTTGCAGGCACAGGCTGACCGTACGTCAAATGGGCCGAGCACAATTCACAGTGCCATCGAGTGCCGCTCGTCGTAGAATTCGTGTTTCACAGGCGACAAGTCCGGAAGGAGGCAGCAATGGCGATGGACGTGAAAGGCAGGATACTAGCGGTCTGCAGGCTTGGAATCATTCTTTACAGCGCAAATTGGACATCGAATCCGGCAAGCGCTCAGACCGTCATCGTGGACTCATCGCCCTCTCACGTCAAAAACACGTTCAGCCCTGTGCGGTCTCTGGGCGCGGCGATTGATCGACTAAGGACGGGAGTGCCGGACCACTTACTGACGGACCCGCTGCTGAAAGAGATTCTCAATGCCGGATGGCAGACCGTGACTTACCGGCAGAACACGGAGCTCATGGTCGAGGCATGGCACTGGAATCCACACGGTACATGGAGTGATCCCGAGAAACAACAGGGCTATTTTGTTGGCTCCGCGGAGCCGAGCGATGAGATGATCCGCCATTCATGGGCAGCGCCGCTTCCTCACCGCGGCTTCAGCCGGGGCGACGGAAATGGCTGGTCACGACTTACAGACGGCGACTTGAAATCGTATTGGAAGAGTAATCCTTATCTCACCAAAACCTTTACTGGCGAAGACGATTCTTTGCATCCCCAATGGGTAATGATCGATTTGGGGAGCAAGGTCCCCGTCAACGCCATACGCATTGCCTGGGCCGCGCCTTACGCCACGCATTACGCAGTGCAATTCTGGACTGGAGAACTTGAGCCGTTCTACGAAGGCACCACCAAGGGTACGTGGCAGACCTTTCCGCTCGGCACTGTGACCGTAGGCAAAGGTGGAATGGTTACGCAGAAGTTGCTTTCCTGGGTAATCCCCGTGCGCTATCTCCGTATCTGGATGACGGAATCTTCCAACACCTGCGACAGTCATGGCTCGACGGACAAGCGGAACTGCGTCGGATATGCCGTCAACGAACTATACGTCGGCGCTCTGTCGGACGATGGCCATTTTAATGACTACGTCACCCATTTCCCTGGCCGTAATCAAACCGTGACTTGGCCGTCGTCGGTTGACCCGTGGCACGCGGCATCAGACATCGATCAATCGAGAGGCGATCAGGTCGGCTTCGATTTCTTCTTCACTTGCGGAGTGACCCGCGGACTTCCAACCATGGTTCCAATCGCCATGTTGTATTCCACTCCCGAAGACGCGGCCAACGAGATTGCGTATTTGTACAAACGGCACTACCCCGTCTCCTGGATCGAAATGGGAGAGGAAGCCGACGGGCAACATATGCTTCCGGAAGACTACGGTGCGTTGTACCTGCAATTCGCCAGCGCAATTCACCGCCTCGTGCCTGAGGCCAAGCTTGGCGGGCCTCCGTTCGAGGGAACGCTGGAGGATGTGGAAGTTTGGCCGGGTGCGACGGGCAAGGTCTCATGGCTCGGGCGATTTCTGGATTACTTGAAGGCGCACGGCAGGCTGAACGATTTCACCTTCTTCTCGTTCGAGCATTATCCGTACCAGGACAAGCCCTCCTATTCGTGGGCCGACCTTTATCCTGAGCCGGAGTATGTGCACCACATTGTGCAAGTTTGGAAGGACAATGGCTTACCACCCAATATCCCTTTCTTCATGACCGAAGGCAACATTGGCGGTGGCGCTGGGGTTACAACAGTGAAAGGCGCGTTATGGCTGGCCGATTATGTCGGATCCGTGATGACCGCTGGCGCAAGCGCGACTTATTACTTCCACTACATGCCTTTTCCGGGGCGCTGGTCCAGTGCTTACCCACTTCTTTTAATTGACGAAAACTACAACGTAAAAGGCTATCCTCCACAATACATGGCCTCGCAGGTGATCACGAAAGAGTGGGTCCAGCCAGTGGATGCCCCGCACAAACTCTTCCAAGCTTCAAGCGACGTCGTCGACGCTGCCGGCAATTTGCTTGTCACGGCCTACCCGATCGAGCGTCCGGACGGTCATTGGTCCGTGATGCTGGTCAATCGTGACCAGTTCAACGATCATGCGGTGAAAGTGGTTTTCAACGATAGTGCAACGGGACACGAACTTCACTTCTCGGGCGCGGTAGATCGCATCACGTTCGGATCGAACGAATACACGTGGCATCCGGAAGGGGAACGTGGTCACGCCGATCCCGACGGGCCGCCTGACAAGTCGACGATCAGTGGAGGACCAGACACCCTTTACACTTTACCAATGGCATCCATCACCGTGTTGCGCGGATCGGTCGGAGACCGGTAAAAGCCAGGCTGAGGTCGAGCGTCACCGCGTGCCTGTGAGCCAGGACCTTTCTCTGAGATATTATGATCAACCTCGTAGTGTCGAGGCTCGAGCCCATGACTGATTCAAAGATCACTAGCGCAGCGTTGAGCGCTGTTAAGATTTCTCGATCGAACAGCTTATGGCAAACATGATGAGCCTCAAAACCCGAGGAATTTTTTTTGGCAAGATTACTGCAATGGCGGCGTTACTGCCTGGCCTCAAATTATTCGCCCAACAGGCGCCCGCCGGAGACACATCTTCGCCCGGCGCCAGCAAGGATTTACCTCGTCGTATGGGCGGCGAACATCACACACTAAATGGCATCCATTACATTTCGGGGATCGGAGCCAACGACGGATATCGGAAGGAAGATCACGTGCTCGTCAGTGATCCTTTCGAAAAGCACGTCACGCGCACCATGGAGGCACTCAGAAAGTCAGTCGAGCGTGCCGGCAGCACCATGGACGACATCATCCATCTTCAAGTCTTTATTTGTCTGCCGTTGGCCGATGGAACCTCTCCATGCCACCAGGCAAGGCCCGGTTTGACGCCCACCGGGCTCAATACGAGACCTTGAACAACATCTACAAAACCTATTTCTCGCCCGGAAAAGCTCCATCCCGCGCCTGCATGGCGATTGAATGGATCCCGGGCGATTCGCTCATTGAGATTGTCGGCAGCGCCAAAGTCGTGAATTCCGCTGCGCCGGTTGCCGACAAGTAATTTCACGGAGAAGGAAAGTTTAAATATGAACTTTGGATGGAGCCGCCGCTCATTTCTTGCCGCGGTGGGGGCAGCCGGTAGTATTGTCGCCCGCCCCAGAATTGCCGGTGCCAGTATTTTTGGAAAAAAACACAAGGTTGCCGGTGCTGCCTCTAACGATGGCGTGCAGATCGTTCCGATCACCAGCGGCCTCGGTTCCACTGGAGATATCTATGCCGAATTGGGGGTGACGCCGCTTATCAACATCAATGGCACCCTCACGGTCATTGGTGGGTCGGTTATGCATCCCGAAGTCATGGAGTTAATTCGGCGTGGCAACGAACACTTCGTCCTGATCGATGAACTCGAGATCGCCGCCGGCAAGTTCATCGCGAAGCTGTGTAAGTCCCCGGCAGGTTATACGGGTCTGGTCACGGCGGGAGCGGCTGCGGCGCTCGTGGTCGGTTACGCCGGTATGATGACCCAGGATCTCGAGCCTCGGATGCGGGCGATTCCCGATGTGAGTGATTTTCCCAGAAACGAAGTGATCATCCAGACAAGCCATCGTTATCCCTTTGACCACCAGATCCGCCAGACCGGCGCCAAACTGGTCGAGGTCGAGACACGCGAAGAGATGATTGCAGCCATCAATCCGAAAACAATCGCAATCCATTTCACCAATATTCTCTCGGACAAAGGTAAAGTGAGCGGTCCTGAAACCATATCCATCGCCAAAGAGCATGGCCTTTACACCTTCAACGACGCTGCGGCAGATGTCCCACCTGTGAGCCGGCTCTGGGAATATCCCGCCCTTGGCTTCGACTTGGTCGCTTTCAGTGGTGGAAAAGACATCCGTGGTCCACAAGCTGCCGGCATACTGATTGGTAAAGAGGAGTTAATGAGGTACGCACTGCTCAATATGAGCCCTCAGGAAGATCGGATTGGTCGTTGCTGCAAAGTTGGCAAAGAGACCATTTTCGGGATGCTTAAGGCACTTGAGATCTTTGTTAAGCAGGATTATGACGACACGCTTCGTAAATATGACCGCCAAGCCGAAGTCATTACGAATGCTATTGAGAGATTCGGAGTCATGGTGCAGCCCCGCCAGTTCAACCCCCAGGCTCTGGGAAACGTGACCCCCCATTACAGCTGGAAGATTGATCGCTCCAAACTCAACATCAGCGGCCATGAAGTCATGCAGAAGCTGGCAGACACTCGGCCACTCGCAATCGGAAGCCTGGGTGCCGGAGCGAACGGCATGCGCGGAAGGAACCAGGATTCCTCCGCCATTGACACTCGAGCGAGTTATCACGGCTCAAACCGCGATCCGAACACGTTCGGTTTCGCGGTTTGGCAGCTGAAAGACGGCGAGGATCAGTTGATCGCGAATCGGCTGGTCGAGATCTTCAGCCAGACGCCGAGGGCCTAGTCTTCTCTGCGTGATTAATGCTCGGATCTTCGCGGCGATGTACACAAGCGTAAAGTAAACCAGCAAAAGGAGCGGGAGCGCCCTTCGAAAAGTCCTGCACGTCGAGGGGTGCAACAATGTGGACGATCTCGGTGTCCGGTCCGCCAGATGTATTCGGAAAATTTACTGTGAATTGATTGTATTTGTCCGTCTTGTAAGGGGGAATGCCTAGGACCATCTTGATGTTCAAAGCTGACTGGTTCGCCACGACCCAATTTGCCTGATTCGGAGAAAACATAACTATTTTGTCCGGTGTAGTACTGGGTGTCAGGGAAAAGACAATCGAAAAATCAGGGTCGGTTGAGGCGAGCAACCCTCTTCAACTTTGGTGGCGAGGGCAGCGCGCGGTATCGGCTAGTCGAAGAAAAGGGCACGCACGAAAGCACTCCGGACATTGACAAGCAGCGTGCTTCGAAATACGTGTTGCTGCCCGGCGAAACCGAGCTCCTTGCCGATGGGCATTGACGACCTCACGCTCGGTCACCTGGCAAACTGGTTTGAATGCATGCGCTCGCACCAGCAGCCACATTGCACCGTGCGCGAGGGTTTCGCACACTCGGTCGCCTGCATGATGGCCACCGAGCTTACTGGTCGAGAAGGAAGCAATGTTGGAATACGGCCACTGAGACGTTCTCCGACCGGGCACCGGCGGCGTGAAGCTGCGAACGCCTCATCACGCCAGATACCGCCGCGTCTGCTCGATCAGGGCAGCGGTGGGCGCATATGGATCTCCCGGCTCGTCGAACTCGATTGAGCAGTACCCGCGATAGCCGCTTGCTTTCAGAATCCCGAAGGTCTTCTGCATGTCAATGTTGAAGCGCTTACCTTTGTCGTCGACTTCTCCATCTTTCACATGGCAGATGCAGTAGGCATGGCGGAACATGGCCTCGACTGCCCGGTAGTTGAACCCAGCGTCGCCTGTCATCATGGAATTTGCGAAGTCCGGAAGCGCGTGTAGGAATGGATGGTTCACGGCTTCAATCACTTTCACTAAGAAGAAGGCGTCTTCGCTTACCAAGTCGTCGTTCTCGAGATTCACGACAACATTCTTGCTGCTTGCGTGTCCGACCACGTCGCCAAGGCTTTCTGCTGTGCGTTGCACATCCGGCGACGAATCTTTGGCGCGGCTGATGTGTACACGGATACTGGGGCAACCGATCTGCACAGCAACGTCTACGAATTGCTTCGCATGGGTAATCGCCCGTTTGCGAGCGGCGAGATCAGAGTCGTAGAAGCTGTGGTCGCCATCGACAGCAATGTCCACGGCTTTGGCATTGGCAGAGCGTAATGCTTCGCGAAAATGGGCGAGGTCCTCGTTCTGGAGGGAGCTGAAGTGGCGGCTCAGCGGCTCAATGTTGTGAACGTTGAACTTTTTGACGACCTCGGCGGCGAAGTCTTTCAGGTCCATGCCGGGAAGCTTGGGATCGCGATCGCGATTTCCAGGGGCGTTGATGTACGCCCGAAACGGGTACGAGGCCACGGAAATGCGGTCGCGCGGCGAGCTTGGGAATTCAATGTGCGGCTTGGCATCGGCAAGAGCGTTGTGACTGATTCCGGCGAAAGCACGGCCAGCAACGAGGGCTGACGCGTTGGCGACAAATCTACGTCGTGTGATCAGGCACATGGGCGAAGGGATTATAACTGAGGTTCGCATCGACGGAGTTTGGGGGCAATTGCGTTGGCCTTTGTGGCTTGTTTCCGCGCATTAAACCGCACGTGGAGCATTTCTAACTGTTACGAAAGCCATGTCGCTCATTGACCTACTGCCTAAACCCCGAAAGCGCCTGGTTCTCCGTTTCACGTTATCTGCAAAAGGTGTAACGTAAATGCGACGCTACCGCCTGAATAGTTGGCAAACCGAATGGAGAAGAGAGATGCGAATTGAGAAAAAACATAGCAGTATTTCTCGCCGAAGCTTCTTGAAGCAGAGTATTGCCGGCAGCGCCGGCGCCCTGGTTGCGGACGGACTTCTGAGTGCCGAGCCCAGAGCTCAGGAGAAAGTGGACCAGGCCCCAAAACATTCGGGCGCGGCGATGATGGACGTTCCATTTGGGGCGAGAGAGCGGGTGCGACTCGGGATCATTGGGGTCGGCGGGCGCGGCAGTAGCCTGGTACGGGACCTGCTTGCGGTCGAAAACGTTGAGGTAAAAGCCATCTGTGACCTGGTTCCGGAAAAAGTAGCGCGCGCGCAGAAAGCGGTCATGGATGCTGGGCAGCCTCAGCCAGCAGGGTTCAGCAAAGGCCAATGGGATTTCAAGAATCTAACTCAACTCGATTTGGACATTGTTTACATCGCGACGCCCTGGAATTGGCACGTCCCGATGGCGGTCAGCACCATGAAGAATGGTAAGCACGCTGCAGTCGAGGTTCCGGCATGCACAACTCTCGACGAATGCTGGGAACTGGTGGACACGTCAGAAAGCACGCGCCAGCACTGTGTCATTCTCGAGAACTGCTGTTATGGCTCAACGGAGATGATGGTCCAGGCGATGATCAGGGACGGAGTATTTGGCGAGTTAGCACACGCAGAGGCCGCATATCTCCATGACCTGCGAAGCATTCTGACGGGCAATGAAGGCGAAGGCTTGTGGCGACGGTTTCCGCACACCCAGAGGAACGGGAACTTATATCCGACTCATGGACTAGGTCCCGTCGCACATTACTTCAATATTCATCGTGGAGACCGGTTCGACTACATGGTTTCGGTCAGTTCCACGGAGGCGTCGCTCAGCGAATATGTAAAGACAAGATTCCCTGAAACCGATCCAAAACGGGGGGAAAAGTACGTTTGCGGTGATATGAACACGAGCGTGATTAAGACGCTGAAGGGACGAACCATTCTTCTCCAGCATAACGTTGTCAGCCCCCGGCCTTATAGCCGCTTGAATTCGATCTCAGGCACGAAAGGCGCGTTCGCAGATTATCCGCCACGCGTATTTGTAGACGGACAGAAGGAGGAAGCATGGCAGGCCGTCGATAGCTTTCGCGAGAAATATGAACATCCGCTTTGGAAAGAAACAGGTGAGATGGCGCGCAAAACCGGCGGCCATGGCGGCATGGACTACGTGATGAATTACCGCCTGATGGATTGCCTGAAACGTGGTCTGCCTCCCGACATAGACGTTTATGACGCAGCCGCCTGGAGCGCGCCGACGCCGTTGAGTGAAGCGTCAGTAGCTGCCCATGGCGCCCCACAAAAATTTCCTGATTTTACGCGTGGTGGTTGGGATAAGCGTGCGAGTAAGGACTTCGCGAGGATCTGACAGCTCACATTGATTCTCTGCTGATTGAGGATGGAAGTCATGGCAGAATTGGCACAGCTTGAAACTGCGGCGCTGGGACCGCCAGAAGCAAGATTGGAAACGAGCACCCGTCTGGTTTCAATAGACGCGTTCCGTGGCCTGGTCATGGTACTGATGCTCGCCGAGGTGATGCGCCTTCCTGAGGTGGCGCAGGCTTTTCCGCACAGCCTCTTTTGGAGAATTGTCGGCTTTAACACTGAGCACGTGGAGTGGCAAGGGTGCTCGCTGCACGATCTCATCCAGCCAGCATTCTCCTTTTTGGTCGGAGCGGCGCTTCCCTTTTCGATCGCGAGTCGCAGGCGAAAAGGACAAAATCTCACTCAGATGCTTGGCCATGCGGTGTGGCGGTCTTTGTTGTTGATTGTTCTAGGCATTTTTCTGCGCTCGCTTCATTCGCCCCGGACCTACTTCACTTTCGAAGACACACTCACCCAGATCGGATTGGGGTACGTGTTTCTGTTTTTGCTCGGCTTCACCCGGGTGCGAACGCAAGCGATCACACTTGGTGTGATTCTGGTTGGTTTCTGGGCGGCATTTGCACTATATCCGGTGCCGGGAGTGAATTTCGACTATCCGCGGGTTGGAGTTCTACCGAACTGGGAGCACAATTACACCGGATTTTTCGCCCACTGGAACAAAAACTCGAATCTTTCGTGGGCATTCGACGTCTGGTTTCTGAATCTCTTTCCGAGAGAACATCCGTTCGTTTTCAACCAAGGCGGCTGGTCAACCTTGAGCTTCATTCCTACGCTCGGGACGATGATTCTCGGGCTGCTGACCGGCGAATGGCTTAAGGGCAACCGATCCAAAATACAACAGCTGCAAGGGCTGGCAATCGCCGGCGCGGGCTCGCTGCTTCTTGGCCTGTCTCTGCGGTGGGTGGGCGTTTGCCCTATTGTCAAGCGAGTGTGGACGCCGTCTTACACTCTCTACAGCGCTGGCTGGGCGGCGCTGTTACTGGCTGGTTTCTTCGCGCTTATCGACTGGAAAGAATTGCATGATTGGGCGTTCCCGCTCGTTGTAGTGGGAATGAACTCGATAGCAATCTACGTAATGAGCTGGACGATGAAGGGATTCATCGGCGACGCCCTCGATCGGCATTTCAGTGGCGTATTCGGAGTGGCTGGAGCGACTCTTCAGCCAGTGCTTCACGGTTTCGGGGTGTTAGTCGTTTTTTGGTGCATCCTGTTCTGGATGTACCGGAAGAAGATCTTTTTGAGGATATGAGCGAATCACCGACTGTTTCGCAGGCGGATCGCAAGCCTTTCGAATGAAAGTCACACCGCAGCGAATTCCAGCGGTTGTTGATAAACCTCTTACACTCACTCGAGAAGTCCTGTGCCTCCGAACTCGGGCAGAGTTGCACCAAAAACTGCAGCAAAACACCAAAATCCTCGAGTCAGACTCTTTGTTTTGGCACCCTGCCTAACTAGTTGTTGATGAGTAGGTTGCGTGGTGCCCGGGACCGGAATTGAACCGGTACGTCTCTTTCGAGACTCGGGATTTTAAGTCCCGTGCGTCTGCCAGTTTCGCCACCCGGGCAAGCTGATCGCATTCTACCCCAAACCCACTGTTGAGAAAGCTAGTTAGCTCTCATCGTTCGCGCTCGTGCTGTCGAATTTTCGCGAGTCGAAGCCACGGTTTCAGGCCCGATCCTGCCCGAATCCTGCCCGTACTCGCTTCCTGCCTGTATTTTTCGTGCTGCGTCGCGCAGATCGGCTTCGCTCACGATGTTGTATCTATCGAACACGCTCCGCGTTTTGTGACCCGATATTCGCATGGCAACTACCTCGGGCACTCCGCGCCGAACCATATTGCGAACCGCGGAGCGGCGAAGGTCGTGGATGTAAAGACCAATGTACTTCAGCTCCTGCGAGAGCAGTTCTTTCTAGCAGCAACAGCGCAGAACCTGAAGAGGCTGGTGCGGTTCCTCAGCCAACCTCCAAGGCCTGTTCTAGTTACCGCTTAGAGGCCGAAGGAAGCAAACCCGATCGGGCACTTTCGCAGGTAAAAAGACCTTTTGCTGGCCTACTTTTTCAACACCCACGGGATTTATCACCAGTCTGAGGAAGAAACGGATGAGCCGGATCCCAAGTTCAGGGGCTAACACGCACACCAAGGTTGAGACGCGAGCGTCTAGGTGGTCATATTCGCCCAAGCCTGGACCCAGCTGCGTGCGAGGGCTTGCCAGGGTGGCCAGAAATAAAGGACGGACGCAATGTAAAGCGCGACAAGGAAGGCAGAGGCGCCGATCACAAATTGCCGCATGAGGCGGCGCTGATGCCAATCCCATCCTGCCATGAAGACGAGGAGGATGATGTTGCCGTAGAAATAGAAGCCGAACCACGCCAACGCTGACTTGGGCTCGCGCCAGAGGTTGCTTGTAATGCGCGCGAAACCCGGGTCGGCGATGGCGACCATGGCGAGCATCATCAGACGGCGGTGGGCGGCGGGGTTGGCGCGCGATGCCAGGCCCCATGCGATGAAGATGAGAAACCCTGCGATATCGACGATGTTGATGCTGAGGAACGCAGGCGTGAAACCGGGAGTTCGGAGGTTGGTGGCCAGCGACGAGAGGGCGGCCCATGGACCGAGCACAGCCATGAGGCACGTCCAGATGGCCGCGAACCAGCCGAAGCGGCGGTGCCATGCTACGCGGTCGCGGACGACCATCAACACCTGAGCCGTCATGATGAGCAGCCAAATGGTGAAGACCACCGCGTGTATGTGAGCGACCAGCGGCGGCTCGGGCTTTTCGTGCAAGTAGCGAGGAATGTCGAGGCCGAAGCCGCCAAGAATGCCGAGCCAGAAGATGGCGAGCCAGACGACGGTGGGAATGCGATCGTCACGTGCGCTCCACGTGCCGCGGTCGTGCAGGAATGCCGGTTGCTTCGCTACGACAGTAGTAGCCACTTCTTCCCCCAAGACGCCAGTGGGAGGACTGTAGCGAAAACGCAACGCGAAAACAATCAGTTTTCAAATGGCGCTCTTGTTCGAGTGCAACGAGGGTGTTCGTCTAGATTCCTGATAACAGGCGATTACACAAGCGTGCGCCTTCTATTCGCCATCGGCAAGTGCAAGGTCAACTCTTGGCTATCACACTCAAGTCGAGTGAGAGACTCGCGGCTTCCATTCCCAGAAACGAACCCGTGTCAAACACCCTTCAAATGGGGCAGAATCTGAAAGACGGAAAAGACGGAATTCCGGGTTAAATCCGTCAGGCAGGGCAAACATTCCACCGGAAGGAGAAGCTCGCAAATGCAGGTTTCATGCTGGAAAACACAGGCTGGACTGTCGTACAGACGTTCCAGTAGCTTAGTTTCCTACCTGAGGAGCCATTCTTTCAGCAGAATACAAACCCCAGATGTACCCTTCCACTCGGTCTTCTGGCGAACCAAGCCACTGCCGCCACGCAATCCACATTGATCGCCCGCTGCTGCCGACCTCGGTTGACTTCGCTTCGCGATGGCCCCTACGATGTTCCATCGAGGCCGGAGCCCTTGCCATTTGCTCGGTAGGACCATTTCGCATTACCGCATTCTTGAGAAGCTAGGAGGCGGCGGCATGGGTGTGGTTTACAAAGCTGAAGACACTCAACTCGGCCGCTTTGTTGCACTCAAGTTCCTGCCCGAAGACCTCGCCAATGACCCGCAAGCCCTCGAACGTTTTCGCCGGGAAGCCCGCGCGGCATCTGCCCTGAATCACTCCGGAATCTGCACGATCTACGAAATCGGCACGCACGATGGCCAGTCCTTCATCGCGATGGAGTTCCTCGAAGGAACGACGCTCAAGCACCGTGTGAGTCTGCGCCCGCTTGAAGTCGGCATGCTCCTCAGTTTTGCGATTGAGATCGCTGATGCGCTGGAAGCGGCTCACGCCAAAGGTATCGTTCATCGCGACATCAAGCCGGCAAACCTCTTTGTTACCGAGCGCAAGCACGTAAAGATTCTTGATTTCGGATTAGCAAAAGTTGCGGGGCAGCGCAGCAAGCTTTTAGAACCGGCCGAAGTTACGGCGGGCGCCACATTGGGCGTTGGTGCGGAGCATCTCACTTCGCCCGGCTCTGCACTGGGCACGGTCGCATATATGAGCCCGGAGCAGGCGCTCGGCGAAGACCTTGATGCGCGGACCGACTTGTTCTCCTTTGGCGTCGTACTGTACGAGATGTGCACCGGCCGCTTGCCATTTGAGGGCACGACGTCCGCTGCAATTTTCAATGCCATCCTGAATAAGGTTCCGACCGCGCCCGTCCGGCTGAACGCCGAGCTTCCCCCGGAGTTGGAGCGCATCG
>Ga0310810_10006639_pt1 | contig 13101 bp, 13 predicted proteins | sample NCmetagenome_FD_207641 | JGI IMG/M metagenome (GOLD analysis project Ga0310810, IMG submission 207641) | Soil microbial communities from experimental microcosm in Duke University, North Carolina, United States - NC | ecosystem: Engineered > Artificial ecosystem > Soil microcosm > Unclassified ... | reverse complement strand
ACCGAAATGAGCTGTGGGGTTAGAATCCCGAGCGATGTCCGCCGACGAAGGACTTCGCCGCAGCCTGACGGCGCGCCAGCTTGCGATGATCGCCACCGGCGGCGCCATCGGCGTCGGCCTGTTCCTCGGCAGCACGGTGACCATCGGCCAGGCCGGTCCCGCGGTCATCCTCAGCTACCTGATTGGCGCCGCGATCTCGCTGATCGTGGCCTACGCGCTCGCGGAGATGGCGGTCGTTCACCCGCTGGCCGCCTCCTTCGGCGTCATCGCCGAAACGTACCTGTCGCCCTGGTTCGGCTTCGTCGTGCGAGCGACCTACGGGTTCATCCAGGTGCTGGCGATTGGCGCAGAAGTCACCGCCATCGCGATCTATTGCGCGTTCTGGTATCCCTCCGCCCCACCGTGGCTGTGGGTCGTCGCCGCCTCGGCGGCGCTGATCCTGATCAACACGATGCGGGTGCGGTGGTTCGGTGAGATCGAGTACTGGCTGGCGATCGTCAAGGTCGCGGCCATTCTCGCGTTCATCGCCATCGGCCTGGGGCTCGTCGCCGGCATCGGGCCGGCGCCGGCGATTGGCCTCAGGAATCTGGTCTCGGGCTCGGGCGGGTTTCTGCCGCACGGCTGGACCGGCGTGTGGCTCGCGCTCACGCTGGTGATCACCAGCTACATGGGCATCGAGATCGTCGCGATTACCGCTGGCGAAGCGGCCAATCCCGCCGACAGCATCCCGCGCGCGATGCGCACGATGGTGTTCCGCCTGATCCTCTTCTACGTGCTCGCGATCGCGGTGATGCTGATGATGACGCCGTGGAACCGCGTCTCCGAAGGCGGGGGCATCACCGGCAGTCCTTTCGTCCGCGCGTTCTCAGCCGCCGGTATTCCTTACGCCGCCAGCCTGATGAACCTGGTTGTCATCTCGGCCGCGTTCTCCAGCGCCAACACCAACCTCTACTCGACCACGCGAATGCTGTTCTCGCTGTCGCGCTCCGGTTATGCGCCGGCGTGGGTGGGGCGGGTGACATCGGGCGGCGTACCGCTGCAGGCGCTGGCGATCGCCGGCAGCGGGATGGTGATTGCGACGCTGCTCGCGCTCATCTCTCCCGAGAAGGGATTCTTCTGGCTGTTCGGCACTGCGGTCGCCGGCATGCTATTCATCTGGGTAGTGATCCTCGTGGCCTATCTGGCGTTCCGGTCGGCGCTGCCGATCGAGGAAAGGGTCGGCTTACCGATCAGGCTGTGGGCGCCTCGCCTGTTGGCCCCGCTCGCGATCGCGGCGCTGGTTGCGATCGCGATCACGACCTTCTTCGTCGACGGCCTTCGTTACACGGTGCCGTCGTTCCTGCCGTTCCTGGCCGTCATTTCCATCCCGTACGCGCGTGCGCGATACCGGAACGGGGCGCTCCATGTCCAGACTCAGCGTTGAGCAATTCCGCCGGCGGTTTCCGATCTTCGAGCGCCGCTGCTACGTGAACTCCTGCTCGCAGGGCGCGCTCTCCACCGACGTCGAAGACGCCGTTCGAGCCTGGCTCGCCAGCTGGCACGAACACGGCTCGCCGTGGGAAGCGTGGGTCGAGATCGTCGAGCAGCTGCGCACCGAGTTCGCGGCTGCGATCGGCGCCAGCCGCGAGGAAATCGCGATCGTCCCGAGCGCTTCGGCCGGGATCAACGCAATTGTCAGCGCCCTGGACTTCACCGGGCCGCGTCGCACCGTCGTGCTCGGGGATTTCGAGTTCCCGACGATGGCCCACCCATGGCTGGCGGCCGAGCGCCGGGGCGCGGCGGTCCGCTGGGCGCGCGCCGCTGGTGACGTGCTGTCGAATGACGCCTACGCGGCAGTCGTCGATGAGGGCACGCTGATCGTTCCAGCGACCCACGTCTGCTTCCGGAACGGGCACCGGACCGACATCCGCGCTCTCACCGAGCTCTGCCATCAGCGGGGAGCGTTCGTGTTCCTCGACGACTACCAGCGAACCGGATCGGGACCGATCGACGTGCACGAGCTCGGCGTCGATTTCATGGTCACCGGCGCATTGAAGTACCTGATCGGCCCGGCCGGAGTCGCGTTCCTCTACGTGCGGCGCGATCTCGTCGAGCGCCTCGAGCCGACGGTCACGGGCTGGTTCGGACGGGCGAACCCGTTTGCCTATCGCCATGACCTGCTGGATTGGCCTTCGACGGCCGCACGCTTCGAAGGCGGCACGCCGCCGGTTCCGAGCGGCGCCGCGGCGCTGGCCGGCGTGCGGCTGCTGCAGCAGGTTGGATTCGACGAGATCGGCCGGCACGTCGAGCGGCTGGTCGCGCGCTACCGCGCCGAGGCGGACGCGGGTGGCTTCGCGGTACGCACGCCCGCCGACGCGGCGCGACGAGGACCGCTGGTGGTGATCGAGAGCACCGATGGGCCGGCGCTCGTCTCGCGTCTCGCCGCACGCGGTATCGTCGCATCGTGTCGTGGCAATGGCCTGCGCGTCTCGTTCCACGCCTACAACAACGATGACGATGTCGCGATGGTGATCCGGGGGTTGGAGCAGGAGACAGAGCTGCTCGTCAGGGCGCCGGCCGGCGCGCGCCGCGCCATCGTGTAGCGTCGGCATCGTCCGCTCGCGGCCGTCGCGATGCCCCTTGGTTTGAGTATCATGGGCGCCGATGGCGGTCGGCCCCCGGTCGCGCCTCGGTCCCTACGAAATCCACGAGCGTCTCGGCGGCGGCGGGATGGGTGAGGTCTACCGCGCCCGGGATACCCGGCTCGATCGCACCGTCGCGATCAAAGTGATTGCGGCCGATCGAATCACCGACCCGCAGGCGCGTTTGCGCTTCGAACGGGAGGCGCGCGCGGTCGCCGCTCTCAACCACCCGCACATCTGTCACCTCAACGACATCGGTCGACACGACTCCGTCGATTTCCTGGTGATGGAGTACGTCAAGGGCGAGACGCTGGCCGCGCGCCTGGCCCGAGCCGGCACGGCCCTTGCCCTGGCCGAGACGCTCCGGTACGGAATCGAGATCGCCGGAGCGCTGGCCGCGGCCCATCAACGGAACATCGTGCATCGCGATTTGAAGCCGGGCAACATCATGCTGACCACCGCGGGGGTCAAGCTGCTCGACTTCGGTCTCGCCAAGATGCCCGAACCATCCGCGGCAGCGCCGGTATCTCTGTCGACGCTCTCGGCTCCTCGACCGGAGCCGCTCACCAGTGAGGGGAGCATCATCGGCACGTGGCCGTACATGGCGCCGGAGCAGATCGACGGCAGGGCCGTCGACACGCGGGCCGATATCTTTGCGTTCGGCGCCGTCATGTACGAGATGGCGACAGGACGGCGGGCGTTCGAAGGCGAGAGCCACGCCAGCATCATTGCCGCGATCCTGGAACGCGATCCGCCGCCGATTAACGAGCGCCAGCCGACAGCGCCCGCCGCGCTCGAGCGACTCGTCCGCAAGTGCCTGGCGAAAGACCCGGACGCGCGCTGGCAGAGCGCGCTCGATCTCACCGACGAGCTGACGTGGATTGCCGAAGACCGCGCGTCATCACACCAGGCGACCAGGAGCGCCTATGCCCCCGCTCCGTGGCGCCGGATTGCGGCCGCGGTCACGGTGCTCGGCCTCGGCCTTGGCCTCGGCGCGGCCATTGCCTGGAACCTGTCACGCGTCCCGTCGCTTTCGGTTCCGGCGCCGGTGCGACGCTTCGTCATGCAAGCCGCAGACGAGGGCCGGCTCGCCGTACCGCAGCCCAGCTTCGACATTTCCCCCGATGGCCGTGCGCTCGTGTACACCGCAGACAGCGGCAGCGGCATCTCGCTGTACCTGCGGCCGCTCGAACAGTGGGCAGGCCGGAGAATCCCGGGTACCGAACGGGCCTCCGACCCGGCGTTCTCACCTGACGGGCAGTGGATCGCCTTCGCCGATGGTGGCGCCATCAAGAAGGTCTCGGCCACCGCCAACACGCCGCCAGTGACGCTCGCGGAGGCTGCCGGGGTGCTGGATCAGTCGATTGCCTGGCTGTCGAACGACACGATTGTGTTCGGGCAATTCGAAAAGGGACTCGCCCGGATTCCGGCTGGCGGCGGCGCGATCGTCAGGATGACGACGCCGAACCGTGGGCAAGGCGAAGTCGACCACCATTTTCCTCGTCGAGTTCCCGGCCGCAACGTGCTGCTCCTCACCCGGCACATGAAGTCGAACGCCGACACGTTCGACATCGCGGTTCTGCAACTGGACACCGGCACCGTCAAGGTGATCGTGCCCGATGGCTTCGATGCGCGGTACCTGGCGAGCGGCCACCTGGTGTTCGCCCGCGGGCAGTCACTCATGGCTGCGCCGTTCGATCTCGATCGCCTCGAGATGGCCGGTCCGCCAATCGAGCTCACCGAGCGCGTCATGAGCGAGAACAACGTCGCCGGATCCGGAGCCTTCGGTCGGGGAGCGCGCTACGCGATCGCAGACGAGGGCATGCTCGCCTACATTCCACCCGTGTCGCGGACCGGGCGGCGGCTCGCCTGGGTCGGACGCACCGGCGGGCTGGAGCCGCTGCCGCTGGAGCCGCGAGGATTCTCGCGTCCCAGCCTGTCCCCGGACGAAAAGCGCATCGCAGTCCAGATCGAGGAGGACGGCCGCCGCGACATCTGGATCTACGACCTGGAACGCGGTGCACTCACGCCTCTGACAACCGACGGCCAGAGCATGTCGCCAACGTGGGTGCGCGACGGCCGGCGAGTGACGTTCAGCACTGTCAGGGACGGCCGCGAAGAAATCTACTGGCAGCGGCTTGACGGCAGTCCGGCCGAGCTCCTCGTTCGCGAAGAGGCGCGCACATACCCCGGGACATGGTCTCCAGATGGCCGGCGGCTGGTGTTCCTGCGCAACTTGCCCAGCGACGACACCGAGCTGGCATCGTTCGATTTCGCGAAACGGGACACGACCCGGCTGTCTCTCCAGGAGAACGCCCGGCAGCCACAGGTCTCGCCAAATGGGCGGTGGCTGGCGTACGCGTCACAAGCCGGCAGGCCGCAGATTCACGTCGCCGCGCTCGACGGCGAGACGACGCGGCGAATTTCTACGGACGGAGGATTCGCGCCCGTATGGAGCCGTGACGGACGAACCTTGTATTACCGCGGGCTGGCCGGGCTGAATGGCGAAGGGGACATCGTCGCCGTCGATGTCAGCGGACTGCCGACCGCGATCGGCAAAGCGGCGCCCGTCGCGAAGGCGTTGCCGGCGATTCGAGGCGGCGCCTACCATCCCGGATACGATGTCGCGGCCGACGGGCGCCTGCTGATCGTGCAACCGGGTGTTGAGGAAACAATGCCGCTTCGATTCGAGCTCGTCCTGAACTGGTTGGAAGAGCTGAAGCAGCGCGTGCCGGTCGGGAAGTAGAGCAGGTCAGCCAAGGTCTGGCACCGATCAGCCGATCGAACGGCCTGAGACGAGACTATCATTGGGCGCCTGGGGGAATGCTGCATGTCGATCGTCGACGATCTCGTGGAAAATCTGGTCGAACGCAATGCCTTCCGGCTGAGCGGCTCGTTCACCATCACGCTGGTGAGCGGAGGGTTCGCCGTGAACGGACACCTCGTCTCGACGCTTCGCGACCAGCGCAAGAACAAGGACCTGCTCAACATCAACGCGCCGGTCTCGGCCGATATCACGGTTGGCGAGATTGTGATCCCGGTGCCGCAGATCCGCTGATCGGTGTCGGCCGTACGGCCGCAGAGTGAGATTGAGAGGGGCCGACATGTCGGACGTGAATACCTTCATCGATTCGATTGGCAAGGACATCAGCGCCACCGTCTCGCCGCAGATCGAGCGGCTCGCGCAGCAGATCACGACGACGACGGTCGAGCAGTATGGACCGCGCGTGTCCGCGTTCGCCAGCCAGCTGGCCAAGGATGTCATCGCCGAGCAGTCGGCGACGGTTCGCGATTTCGTCACCGCGCTGATCCAGGAAATCTTCCAGCGTTACCGGCCGGAGCTGGCCGGGGAGCTTCACACGCGGGTTGTCGCCGGCGCGCTCGAGGTGACAGGGCGCGACGTCCGGCTCGACCTGAAGCGCCGCGATACCGGCGCGGCGGTATCGTCGCTCGACATTCCGGTCTCGCTGACCATCAAGGTCGATCCGCTCGGCGTCACGCTCAAGAACGCGACCGTCGGCCTCGACGTGATCAAGTAGCGCCAGCCGGCATCATGAAGGTGTTCTGCGTCGGCCTGAACAAGACCGGCACGACGTCGCTCGAGCACCTGCTGATGGCCCTGGGCTACCGTCTCGGCGATCAGCCGTCGGGCGAGCTCCTGCTCGAGGCGTGGGCTCGCCGCGACTTCGCACCGATCGTCGAGCTGGCCCGCACCGCGGACGCCTTCCAGGACATTCCGTTCTCGTTGCCGTTCACCTACCAGGCCATGGATGCGGCGTTCCCGGGCAGCAGATTCATCCTCTCGGTGCGCGACAGCGCCGAGCAGTGGTACGAATCGCTGGTCCGGTTTCACGCAGCGGTTGTGGGACGCGGACGCGTGCCGACCGGCGCTGACCTTCGTGGGTTCGCCTATCGGTATCCAGGCTTCCTGTGGCGGTACCACGAGCTGGTCCACGGCGCGACCGACGCGACCGTCTACGCTCGCGACGCCTACATCCGCCATTACGAGCGGCACAACCGATCGGTCATCGACTACTTCGAAAGCCGTCCCGGCGATCTGCTGGTCCTGAACGTCAAGGCCGCCGACGCTGCCGAAAAGGTGTGCGCCTTTCTCGCGCTCGAGTACACCGGCATCCGGATGCCGGTGCTGAATCAGTCCTGACCGGGCAGCTGCCCGTCGATCTCGAGGTAGACGCGGCCGAGCGCGCCGGCGACGTTCTCGGCGTAGCGGTGCAGCGCGGTCCGTGAGCCGAACTGCGCCCTGGCGGGCGCGTCGGCCACCGCCACGCCAGCATCGTGCAGGCGGCGCCCTTCGGCGATCACCTGCTCGATCACCTGACGGTACTCGGCGAGCGCCGCCCTCGAAGTCTCCGCTCGTGACGCCATCACGCCGTGAGCCGGAACGAAGACATCGGCATCGAGCGCCTCGGCGCGGCGCAACACCTCCACCCACTCGGTAGGGAAGCCGTTGGCCATCGACGGGAAGATGCCGCTGATGAACGCCTCGCTCATGAACGCAATCCGCTCCTTTGGCAGGAGGACCTCGAGATCCCCTCCGGTGTGAGCGCGGCCGAGAAAGCGAACGATGGCCTGGCGGCCGCCGAGATCGATGGTCCGGCTGTCACTCACCGTCTCAGCGGGCACGACGACGGATGGCGCGTTCGGACGGCGGGCGGGTGCCGCTGCCTGCTTCTCGAGCGCAGCCTTTGACGAAGGGTGGGCGATGAAGACGGCGGTGTCGGGGAACGCCGAGTCGCCGCCGCGGTGATCGCCATGCTCCGACCCGACGATCACATACTTGATCGGCGTTTTCGTGATCGCCGCGATTGCCGTCACGAGGTCGCCGGTATTCTCGACTGTCCCCTGGCCATCTGCCACGAGCACCGCGTCGGCGCCGATGACGACCAGATTGTTGGCGGTGACACCGGCCTTCGTCGGATCGACGTGCTCGTACATGTAGACGCCGTCGGCGAGACGCGTCATGCGTGGCAGGTCGGCGGACACCGCGGCCGACAGACCGAGCGCCGCCAGCACCGCGGCGAGCGGCCGCTGGCGAGCCCGCAGTTCGAACATGAGACCTCCCTGAATGAGGGCCGCAGCGCCTCCAGCCGGCGATCATTGATCGACGCTGAACACGAGTTCCCCCAGATGGTACGCCGTATCAGTGGGCTGGCTCATGCTGAAGAAGAACACGGCGCCAGACGGTTGAATCGCCATCACCGCCACCCCTGCGAGGTGCACACCAGCCGACGCGCCGGTCCCCACCGGGAAGCTCAGCAGCCGGGGGGGCCGGAACTCCGGCGGGAGCACGAACACTACACCCGCGCTCGAGATGTTGACGCGGCTCACCGAGCCGCGGAGGTGGACCCTGCCCTCGCCGTCGCGCCAGACTTGCAGGCCGGGCACGCCGAACCCGCCGTTGACCCAGTAGCCGGTGGCCTTGCCGCACAGCGTCATCGTCGGCTGCGGCAATGTGAGGCACCGATCGTTCGGCTCCAGCGGATTTTCAGCCACATTGCGCGGCGTCGGGGCCAGCGGCCGCGGCGGCAGCCCGGGCATCGCGCCGCCGAGCGCGAAGCTGCCTGCGTAGCCGAAGCTGTCGGTCCACGTACCTTGCCCGGTAGCCGGACTGACGATACCCGACACCTGGACACCACGAGGTGCGCCGGACGTGACGATGGTGAAATTCACCGACGCGCTGCCGTTCGGGTTGAGTACCACGGTGCCGACGGCACTGCCTCGCGGTCCGGCGCCACACTGGTCATCGAATCCGTGCAGCATGTATCCCGTGGCAACGGTGGTGAGCGTCACCGTCACCTTGTTGCAATACGGCTGCATCTGCCACGTGAATGTCCCCAGCACCTGTGCCGACGCGCTGGATGCGCCGAGCGCCATTGCGCCGAGCGCGATCATCAACCTGCCCACTGGACCCGCTGTTCCAATCGTCATCCCGATCTCCTTCACTAGCCGAATCGGAATTGCGACCGGTGTGCCGCCAGCCGGCAGCGGGTGTCGGGCTACTTCTTCTGCTCGGTCGTGAGCGCGTCGAGGCGGCGCCGCAGTTCGTCGATCGCGCGCGCCTGCTCGTCGATGATGCGCTGCTGCCTCTGCAGCTCGTTGAGCAGGAGCACTGGCAGCTTGTGGTACGCGACCGTCTCGATCTGCCCATCCGCACCGGTGACCGCGAGCTCGGGGAACACCGCGGCTACGTCTTCGGCAACCAGGCCGAAGTCGAGTGGCTTCGATCCGTCGGCCGCGGCCTGCTTGTAGCGGAACGTGACCGGCCGAAGCGCGAACAGCCGCGAGCTCAGCTCGCCCATGTCGGCGATGTCCTCCTTGAACCGGCGCGATGACGAGGTCGTGCCCAGCTGTCCATCCGTGCCGACCAGCACCGGGATCGCCGCCGTCGCCGTCGTCACGCCGCGCACGCCGGCGACGAACGCACGAGTCTGGGTCTCGCCGATCCGGATCGTGGAATCGTCGGCAGCCTGTCCCGGGTTGCCGATGTCGATGTTCCGGAAGCCGAAGGTGAGATTGCTTCCGGCGTTCTGTCCGACCCCGATGTTCTGTCCGGCTGTGCTGTTGAACAGCGCCCCGGAACCGAGCGCCGTGTTGCCGCTGCCGGCGGTGTTCATGCGCAGCGACAGCCGGCCGAGCGCGGTGTTGTCGGCGCCGCTGACCAATGACGCCGCTGCACCATCGCCAAGCGCGGTGTTCCAGAATCCGGTCGTGAGGGAGATCAGGGCACTCGATCCGATCCCGGTGTTCGCGCCGCTCGAGGCCGTCACCGATTGCAGCGCCGCCGAGCCGATGGCGGTGTTGTCGAGGCCCGAGACGTTGTCGCGCAGCGCGTTGTTGCCGACCGCGGTGTTGCGGATGGCCGTCGTATTGCCCCCGGCGCCGGTGCCAAGCGCGGCGATTACCCCGCCGCCGGAGCAGGTCGCGGTGCCGGCCGCGGAGACGCCGGTGAAGTAGCTGCCGCGTGGGCAGGTTGTCGTGACGCGGCGCTGGACTTCGGTGGTGTTGATATCGGCCGCGCCGACCGTCCCGTCGATGATTGTCGTGGTGGTGACGGTGTTCGGGGCCAGCGCGGCGGCCGGGACCGTCGGCGCCGGGCGAGCTGGAAGCCCGCTCGCCGCGCCGCCGAAGACCGCCGTGCCGCTGTTGCCGGAGCTGTCGGACCACGACGCGTCCAGCGACGGGAGAGTAATGCGCGCAGCGACGTGCACCGGCTGCCCGCCCGGCATGTTGACGATGTTGAGCCCCAGGCCGATCGTGCCGTCAGGGTTCGGGGTGGCCAGGCCGACGAGCGGCGCCCGCTCGGCCGCGCCGCACTGGTCGTCGAACCCATCGAGCAGGTACACCGAGCCCTGCTGCACGACCGTCACCGACACGACATTGCAGAACGGCTGCAGCTGCCACGAGAAGGTGCCAAGCGATTGGGCGAACCCGGTGGACGACAACACCAACAACGCAGCGGCCAGCGAGACGATTCGACGCATGGGTCCCCCTTGAAGGAAGCGGCGACAATACCCATCCGTGTATCGGCTCTTGCCCGGATCGGGCGCAGAGCGCCCAATCAGGCCGGCGAGGGTCCGACTGCGGGCAGTGATACTTCGAGCAGCTCGAGATCCGGCGTCGCATCGCCGAGCGTGGTGTCAAGCCCCGGCGGTACCACGTAGGCGTCGCCTTCCTCGAGCGCGTGCGTGCCCTGGCCGGCGGCGTCCAGCGTCAATGCACCCGCGAGCACGAACGTGAACAGGATGTCCGCGCCATGCGTTGTTGCGGCGCGCGGCAGCGGGCCGTGCGGGCGCGCGACGATCACCGAAGCTACGCCGCCGGTTGCGTCGGCAATGCCGGTATCCCGCGCGACGAAGCCGGGAATCCGCCACGGCCGCCAGACCGCGTCCTTTGCCTCGCTGCGGCAGAACCGCTGCCCTCCAAAGAGGCGCTCCGGCCGCAGCGCCGCCGTCGGCAGCGTCATCGCGTGATCGATCGTCGTCAGGTGCGCGGCGGGAACGCCGACTTCGATGACCTGGAGGTTCGCCGAGCTCTCGAGGACGCGATGGCGGATCTCGGGGGGCTGGATGACGCAGTCGCGCGGGCCCAGCACGAAGGGCGGCCCCTGATCCTCGTAGACCAGGCGCACCCAGCCGCTGTAGCAGAAGATCAGCTGAAAGCCGACAGTGTGGTAGTGGACCATGTCTGGCACCGGTCCGGCGTCGGGAATGCGGATGTGCGAGGCGATGATGCTGCCGCCGAGCCGGCCGGGAATCAGGTCGCGGTAGTGCATGCCGGCGCGCCCGATCACCCAGGGCGAGGCGTCCTTGAGCCTGCGCACCATGAAGGCGTGCGCGGTGGGCGGGGTCTCGAAATGCCGGCTCGCCTCGACGAGGTGAACGCGGACGCCGTTCGGCGCGACCAGTTCACGCGTGCCGCCCGCGAGCGCGTCGGGATCGGCGCAGAGCAGCCGCAACTCCGCGGGCGGCGCCGCCGAGCCCCGATCCAGGCGCAGGCGCACGCCGTGGCCCGACAGAGTGGCAACGGCCGGGTCGTCGGCGGGATAGATGGTGTCGAGACGGAAGCCAAGCGAGCGTTCGAGGAAGGCGATGTCAGCGGCGAGGTCGGCGGACGGCAGGCAGACTTCGGCCGCGGATTCATCCGGGAACGGCATGGCGGGAAGACTAACAGGAAAAAGCCAGCAACCGGGTACTCGGCAAAGGCAGAAGGCAGAAGGCAAAAGGCAGAAGGCAAAAGGCAGAAGGCAGAAGGCAGAAGGAACTCGCAACAGATTCTGTTGCGCAACAGAAAACGTTGCGTTAGAGTAGGAGCGTGCCGGTCACGACCGCAGCCAAGGTGGAAGCGCTCAGCGTCGACTTCCGGTCGGCGGCCCGGCTCGCAGACATGCTCGGCGTCAGCCGCTCGCAGGTGACGCGCTGGCTGCGCGGCTCGGGCATCGACCCGGAGAACGCCGAGAAAGTCGATCTCCTGGAGCTCGTCTGGAGCAACCTGTTGCGGCTGTACGACCGCGACGCGGCGTTGGCGTGGCTGTTCGGGCTGAACCCCATGCTCGGCGACCGGCGGCCGATCGACCTGATCCGGACTGGCCGAATCGAGGAGCTGATGCGCGCCATTCGCGCCGAGCGCGGCGATACGTTCGCGTGATTCTCTATCGCTGCTTCGCGTGGGACGAGCGGGCACGGCCGGACGCAGCGGACGGGCCGCTCTGGTTTCCCCGTTCCTACCAGGGAGACGGCCGCCACGACAATCCCGAACTCTACGCCTGCCTCTACCTGGCCGACCGGCCGCTTTCGTGTGTCGTGGAACAGCTCGCCCGCTTCCGCACGCAGCGTCTGACCGCCGGATTGCTGCGTCGCCGCGGACTGCCTCTGGCGATTGCCGAGATCGAGCTGGACCCGGCTGCGGAGTTGATCGACCTCGACGATCCGCAGGTCCTCGCCACCCATCAGCTGCGGCCTTCGGCCATCGCCACGCGGGACAGGCACGTGACGCAGCCTCAAGCGCGCCGCCTCTTCCGAAACCGGCGCGCGGCTGCAGGACTTCGATGGTGGTCGACCTACGAGGCGCTCTGGGCCAATGTGACCGTGTTCGATCGGGCCGGCCCGAAGCTTCGCCTGGCCGCCTTGCGCGCGCTCACGCTCGACGATCCGGCCGTCAGTGATGCTGCGCAGTTCTTCGCGATGCAGGTCGGGGAGAAGGCATTGGCCGCGCGACCATCCGAACGAGCGTGACATCCGCCCGGCGCCTGCTCTATGCTCGCCCGCGAGGTGCCCCCAATGAGTCGTTCGATTTTCGTTCACATCGTGTCCGCCGGCGTCCTCGTTCTCGCCCTCGCCGGATCCATTTCCGCGCAGTCTTCCTCGCCCTTCAAGATCGAGGGCACGCTCAACGACTACACCGATGCGTCCAATGCGACCGCGGGGCCGTGGCACATCACCGCGGAGTGGTCGGCCGAGTTGAGGGGCCGCTCCGGTCATGTGGACTTCCTCGCGAGCCTCACGATGGTGCGCTCCCAGTCCGGCGCGTCGTCGCATACGCACCACGTCTCGCTGAGCGATGCGACGGTTACGCCGATCGCCGGCGGCCACCGTATCTCAGGCGACGTCGTGGTCACGACGAATGGCACCGTCGGGTTTTCCGGCTCGCATCTCGACGTCGACATCACCGGCGGGACGACGCTGCCGCTCTCGAACATCAAGTTGACGTTTACCGGCCCGGCAGCCGGGCACTTCGGCGAAGGGCCCATCGAAGGCGTGGTGTCGCTGCAGCGCTGACGCGGCCCGCGCCGGCGCGGTAATCCACAGAAAAACAGCCCGCATCCCGCGGGCTGTTTCGCTTGACATATTCCGATATAGGAATGTATAAGTGGCTCATGGCGCGTGCCGCAACCACCTCGGACCCCTTCAACGCCATCGCCGAGCCGCGGCGCCGCCACATTCTCGAGTTCCTGGCGGGAGAG
>Ga0310810_10006637_pt1 | contig 13103 bp, 11 predicted proteins | sample NCmetagenome_FD_207641 | JGI IMG/M metagenome (GOLD analysis project Ga0310810, IMG submission 207641) | Soil microbial communities from experimental microcosm in Duke University, North Carolina, United States - NC | ecosystem: Engineered > Artificial ecosystem > Soil microcosm > Unclassified ... | reverse complement strand
GTGTTCGCCGCCGCCTATCTCGCCGAGGTGGTGCGCGGCGGGCTGCAGGCGATCCCGCGCGGGCAGTACGAAGCTTCGTCGGCACTCGGCCTGGGCTATTGGGCACAAATGCGTTTCATCGTCCTGCCCCAGGCGTTGCGCATTGCCGTGCCGGCGCTCGCCAATACGTTCATCGGCTTCTTCAAGGACACCTCGCTCGTGCTGGTGATCGGCCTGTTCGATCTCCTTTCGACGATCAAGCTCGGCCTCACCGAGCCGCCGTGGAGCGGCTTCGGCGTCGAGGCGTACCTCTTCGCCGCGCTCGTCTACTTCGCGTTCTGCTACCCGTTCTCGCGCTACAGCCGGCGCTTCGAGCGGCGCGGCTTGTTGGTGAGGTAAAGCCCCGCCACGACGAGCGCCGCGCCGACGAGCAGCGCGGGCCGGAAGGGCTCGCCGAGGATGAGGATCGACTCGGCGACCGCGAGCGGCGGCACGAGGTTGATGAACTGCGCGGCGCGCGCCGCGCCGAGCGCCTTCACGCCCTCGTAGAACCAGAGAAACGGCAGCACCGTGCCGAACACCACGAGGTAGGCGAGCGCGGCCCAGCTCTGCCAGGTCACGCCGCGCAGGCTCTCGTCGGCGAGCCAGGCCGGCACGGCCATCGGCAGCGCCCCGGCCGCCATGACGTAGGCGGTAAGGGCGAGCGGCGGGAGCGAGGAGAGCGCCACATAGCCGAGCAGGGTGTAGGCGCTCCAGATGAACACGCACAGCACGAGCAGCAGCTCGCCGGTGCCGAAGCCGAGCTCGGCCAGGACGAGCGGGTTGCCGCGGCTCAGCACCCACAGCACGCCGAGCAGCGAAAGCCCGACGCCCGCGGCGCGGCTCGCCTCGACGCGCGCGAGCCCGGCGGTGAAGAGGCTGTTGTAGAGGGCTATGCCGAGCAGGCCGAGGCAGAGCACAGCACCGCCTCGCGCGGCGAGAGCCGGCGCAGCCGGCCCTCGGCGGCGTAGAGCAGCGCGAGCAGGATCAGCGCCGCGGCGCCGAAGCGCAGGAACACCGAGCTGAAGAGCCCCATGCTGTCGAGGGCGATGCGGATGGCGGGGAATACGCCGCTCCAGAACACCGCCATCAGCACGAGCTTGGCGTACAGCGCTACCGCTTGGGCTCCCGGAGGATCTCGACCAGCGTGCGCAGCGCCGCGGTGTAGGAGCGCCAGCCGAGCCCCTGCACGGTGCCGCGCACCGCGGGCGAGATGATCGAGTGATGGCGCCATTCCTCGCGCGCGGCGATGTTCGAGAGGTGCACCTCGATCACCGGGAAGGGCATGGCCTTGATGCAGTCGTGCAGCGACACGCCGTGCTGGGTGAGGCCCGCCGGGTTGAGCACCGCGCCCTGGACCTCGTCCATGTGCTTCTGCAGCGTGTCGACCAGCACGCCCTCGTGGTTGGACTGCACGATCGTCAGGCTCACCTGGATCTTCGCCGCGAGGGTGCGCAGCCGCTCGTTGATCTGCTCGAGCGTCATCGTGCCGTAGATGTGCGGCTCGCGGCGCCCGAACAGGTTCAGGTTCGGGCCGTGCAGGACGAGGATCTTCTCAGGCGCGTCGTGACGCAGCATTCCAGTTCCTCTCGAGGTTGGCGATCAGCTGCGGGCTGAAGTGGCAGTAGGCCTGCTCGCGGGCGTACACCGACAGGTAGCGGCGGAAGGTGTCGAGCGGCTCCTGCGCGATGCGGAAGGCGCGCCGGTTGCCGGCGGCGCTCACCACGCCGGAGCCGGTGAGGCGCTCGACCGTGTTGGCGATCGCCGCGTCCATCGCGCCGCCCGGCACGATCTCGCTGCAGATCATGCGGCCCTCGGGGCTCGCGCAGTCGAGCCGCAGGTCGTTCATCACCGCCTCGCGCGCGATGCGGTCGCCGACGAAGCGCGGCATGCGCAGGTTGGCGGCCCCCGGGATGATGCCTTCCTTGCGCGCCGGCAGCGTCATGTAGGCATCCGCGGCGGCGAGGGTGTGGTCGACCGCCACGAGGATCTGGCAGTGGCCGCCGATCGCGAAGCCTTCCACGGCGGCGATCCAGGGCTTCTCGCGCCCGCCTTCCTCGGGCGGCACGTCGGGAAACGCCACGCCGCGATAGAGCTTGTTGACCAGCCCCATGTCGCGCAGGATGAACCAGAGGTAGCGGATCTTGCCGTGGTAGAGGTGGGTGAGGTTGATGCCGGCGCCGAACAGCCTCTTTCCGGCATGCTTGGGATGGCTGACCGGGCCGCCGCGCAGCACGCAGATCTCGCTCTTCGCATCGAGCAGCGCGAGGTCGATCGCCGTCTCGAGCGGCGCGAGCGTCGATTCGTCCTCGGCGTTGAGGAAGCGCGGATTGGTCATGGTGACGACCGCCGCCTTGCCTTCGCGGCGCACGCTCGCGCCGCCGAGGTCGAGCTCGCCGTGCTTCTCGAAATCCTTCAGCTTCTCGCGCGACTCGGCGCGCGGCAGGAGCATGGCGTGGCACAGGTGCAGGCCGCACTCGGCGTCGGCCAGCACGTGGGCGAGGAACAGCCCCTGGTCGACCTCGACGCCGCGCTTGTCGCGTTGCAGGCGCGGCGCTTCCTCGGCGAGCTCGTCGCGCGAGGGCACGAGGCCGGGAAAGGCTTCCGCGGCGCGCTCGCAGAGCTCGTCCGCGCGCAGGAGCTCGCGGCCGCCGTCGGTCAGGTGCTCGTAGATCGCCGCCGCATGGGCGCGCAGGTACTGCTCGCGCGCGGCGCGGTCGGCGCTTTTCGGCAGTTTCGGAAGATCGGCTGCAGTCATGGCCCGTCCATTATGACGCGGCGGGGTCCTGGCGGTAGAAGCGCTTCAGCTGCTCGTAGACCTCGGGATAGCGCCGCCGCGTCTCCCGGCCATCCTCGAAGAACGCCTCGCTGATCACGGCGAAGAACTCCGAAAGGTGCTCGGCCGCGTAGGGGTCGAGCCAGGTGTCGCGGCCGCGCTCGAGCGCGTCGCAGAAGCCCTCGTAGGCCTCCTGGAACGCCGCGCGCCAGGCCTTGCGGTCCATGCCGGCGTGCAGCGGCGGCACGCCGTCGGCCTCGCCGTTCAGCATGTCCAGCTTGTGCGCGAACTCGTGGATCACCACGTTCATGGTGGGATCGTGGGCCGCCGCATCCCAGGAAAGCACCACCGGTCCGCCGGGCATCGCTTCGCCGGAAAGCTCGTCGTCCCACTCGTGCACCACGCCCGCCTCGTCGACGCTCTCGCGGCGCACGCGGAAGTCGCCCGGGTAGACGACGATGCCGGTCCAGCCCGCGTACCAGTCGAGGCCGAGCTCGAGGATCGGCAGCGACGCCTGCGCGGCGATCGAGACGCGCATCGTATCGGTCACCTGCAGGCCGTGCGCGCCGGCGAACTGCTTCTCGGCAAGCAAGAGCAGCGCGAGCTCGCGCAGCTTCGCCGAGTCCGGCAGGAACGCCAGCCCGCGCGTCGCGCGCCGCCACAGGACGTCGTCGATCGCGTGCTTCGCCAGCACGCGCCGGCGCCGCCAGTCGGTGAGCCATCCCATCACCCTTAAAATACCGCATGGTCACGGTAGTGCAGCTTCGCCCCCAGGCGAACAACGCGCTCGAGCCGCTCGCCGCCGGCCTGGGCGAAGCCGATCGCCTGCGCCTCGCGCGCGCCGTCGAGTTCGCCGAGCCGCTCTACGCCGGCCAGGCGCTCTCGACCGGCGAGCCGGCATGGGAGCACGCGCTCGGCCTGGCCGCCAACCTGGCGGCGATCGGCATGGACGCGCCGGGGCGCGTCGCGGGCGTGCTGTTCGCGGCGCCGAAGTACGTCGAGATCGAGGCGCTCAGGTCGCGTTTCGGCGAAGAAGTCGCCGGGCTCGCCGCGGGCGTCGAGAAGCTCTACCGGCTGCGCATGGCGATCCGGGGCAGTGCGGCCGAGCAGAACGAGATCCTGCGCAAGATGGTCCTCGGCATGGTCGAGGACGTGCGCGTGGTGCTGATTCGCCTCGCGAGCCGCACCCAGACGCTGCGCTGGTTCGCGCGGCACCCGGGGCCCGAGCGCGCCGCCTACGCGCGCGAGAGCCTCGACATCTACTCCGCGCTCGCCAACCGCCTCGGCGTGTTCCAGCTCAAGTGGGAGCTCGAGGACCTGTCGTTCCGCTTCCTCGAGCCCGAGGTCTACAAGAGCATCGCCCGGATGCTCGACGAGCGCCGGATCGAGCGCGAGCGCTACATCGCGGCCGCGATCGAGGTGCTGTCGCGCGAGCTCGCCGCGGCGGGCGTGCAGGGCGAGATCAACGGCCGGCCGAAGCACATCTATTCCATCTGGAACAAGATGCGCACCAAGGGCCTGGACTTCGCGCAGGTGCACGACGTGCGCGCGCTGCGCATCATCGTGCCCGCGGTCAAGGACTGCTACACCGCGCTCGGCGTGGTGCACAACCTGTGGCAGCCGATCCCGCGCGAGTTCGACGACTACATCTCGCGCCCGAAGGGCAACCTCTACCAGTCGCTGCATACCGCGGTGGCCGGCCCCGGCGGCAAGACGCTCGAGGTGCAGATCCGCACCGAGGAGATGCACCGCCACGCCGAGTACGGCGTCGCGGCGCACTGGCGCTACAAGGAGGGCGGAAAGGCGCCGAAGGCGGACGAGGCGTTCGCGCAGAAGGTCGCCTGGCTGCGCGAGCTGCTCGCATGGCGCGACGAGGTTGCCGACTGGGGCGAGAAGACCCGCCAGGCGCGCCTCGACGACACGGTCTATGTGCTCACCCCGCAGGGCAAGGTGATCGACCTGCCGGCGGGCAGCACGCCGATCGATTTCGCCTATGCGCTGCACAGCGACCTCGGGCACCGCTGCCGCGGCGCGCGCGTCGACGGGCAGATCGTCACGCTCGACACGCCTTTGCAGAGCGGCCAGCGCGTCGAGATCGTCACGGCAAAGAGCGGCGGCCCGTCGCGCGACTGGCTCAACCCCGAGCGCGGTTTCGTCAGGAGCCCGCGCGCCCGGGCGAAGATCCGCCAGTGGTTCAACGCCAAGGCGCTCGCCGACACCGTCGCCGCGGGACGCGCGGCGGTGGAAAAGGAGCTGAAGCGCGAGCGCTCGGCGGCGAGCCTGGATTCGCTCGCCGACCGGCTCGGCTTCAGGAAGCCCGAGGAGCTCTTCGCCGCCGTGGCGCGCGACGAGGTGAACCTGCGCCAGCTGCGCACCGCCTTGCGGGGCTTCGAAGCGCCGGCGGCAAAGATCGTCGCGAGAAAATCCAAGCCGGCGAAGAAGGGCGTGCTGGTCGTCGGCGGCATGGATCGCCTGCTCACCCAGCTCGCCAAATGCTGCAAGCCGGTGCCGCCCGACCCGATCCGCGGCTTCGTCACGCGCGGCAAGGGCGTTTCCGTGCACCGCGAGGACTGCCCGGCGCTGAAGCGCCTCGCCGAGGCGCATGCCGAGCGGCTGATCGACGCCGAGTGGGGCAAGGGCGAGGGCAGCTACGCCGTCGACATGACCGTGACCGCGACCGACCGGCGCGGCCTGCTGCGCGACATCGGCGACGCTCTCTCGCGGGAGAAGATCAACGTCACCGCGACGCGCAGCCAGACCCGCGACGAGCTCGCCTTCATGCGCTTTTCCTTCGACGTCGCCAACCTCGCGCAGCTCAAGCGCGCCTTCGCGGTGGTGCGCGAGCTGAAAGGCGTTATCCGGGTTGCGCGGGGCTAGCCAGTAAAGCGAGCAGCTCGTCCTGCGCCGAGCGGCCCTTCGCGCCCTTGCGCGGCCGCAGCCGCTCGTAGGCGCCTTCGCCGTTCATCGCCCAGGCCTGCGAGTTGTCGTCCAGGTAGGGCTGCAGGCCCTCGCGGATGACGCGCCGCTTGAGCGCGGGATCGAGCACCGGGAAGCAGAGCTCGATGCGGCGGAAGAAGTTGCGCTCCATCCAGTCGGCGCTCGCGAGGTAGACCTCCTCGGCGCCGTCGTTCAGGAAGTAGAAGATGCGCGAGTGCTCGAGGAAGCGGCCGACGATCGAGCGCACGCGGATGTTGTCGGAAAGCCCGGGCACGCCGGGCTTGAGGCCGCATACGCTGCGCACCACCAGGTCGATCTGCACGCCGGCGCCCGAGGCGAGGTAGAGCTCCTCGATCACCTGCGCCTCGAGCAGCGCGTTCATCTTGGCGATGATGCGCGCGGGCTTTCCCGCGGCCGCGAGATCCGCCTCGCGGCGGATCGCCGCGACGAGGCGCTTGTGCAGGGTGAAGGGCGACTGCCAGAGGTGCTTCATCTTCCCTGCCCGGCCCAGCCCGGTCAGCTGCTTGAACACTTCCGCCACGTCGGCGCACAGGTCCTCGCTCGCGCTCATCAGCCCGAAATCGGTGTACTGGCGCGCCGTGCGCGGATGGTAGTTGCCGGTGGACAGGTGCACGTACCGCCGCAGCCGCGCACCCTCGGGGCCTTCCTCGCGGCGCACGATGAGCGCCATCTTGGCGTGCGTCTTGTGCCCGACCACGCCGTACACCACGTGCGCGCCGGCTTCCTCGAGGCGCGCCGCCCAGTTCATGTTCGCCTCCTCGTCGAAGCGCGCCATCAGCTCGACCACCACCGTCACTTCCTTGCCGCGGCGCGCCGCGTCGATCAGGATGTCCATCAGCTCCGAGTCGGTGCCGGTCCGGTACACCGTCTGCTTGATCGCGATCACGCTCGGATCGGCGGCGGTGGTGCGGATGAAGTCGAGCACCGGCAGGAACGACTGGAAGGGATGGTGCAGCAGCAGGTCGCCCTTCTTCAGCGTCTCGAAGAGGTCGAGGCCCTCGAGCGTGGCCGGCAGGCCGGGCTGGAAGGGCGGGTACTTGAGCTTCGGCCGCTCCACCTGGTCGGGCACCTCGCGCAGCCGGTAGAGGTTGACCGGCCCCTCGACGCGGTAGAGATCCGCCTCGCGCAGGCCGAACTGCTGCAGCAGGAAGTCCACCATGGCCTGCGAGCAGTTGTCGGCGACTTCCACGCGCACCGCGTCGCCGAAGTGCCGGTGCAGCAGCTCGCCCTGCAGCGCCGCGTGCAGGTTCTTGATCTCCTCCTCGTCGACGAACAGGTCGGAGTTGCGCGTGACGCGGAACTGGTAGGAGCCGAGCACCTTCATGCCGGCGAACAGCTCGCCCACGTGCGCGTGCAGGATCGAGGAGAGGAACACGAACGAGTACTCGGCCGGCCCGGCGATCGCCTGCGGCAGCCGGATCAGGCGCGGTAACGCACGCGGCGCCTGGACAATGGCGGCCCGTGACGTGCGGCCGAACGCGTCGCGGCCCTGCAGCTCGACAACGAAGTTGAGGCTCTTGTTGAGCACGCGCGGAAACGGATGCGCCGGGTCGAGGCCGATCGGCGTCAGCACCGGCAGCAGCTCGCGGAAGAAGTAGTCGCGGATCCACTGGCGCTGCGGCGCGCTCCACTCCTCGCGGCGCGGGAAGACGACGCCTTCGCCGGCGAGCGCCGGCAGCAGCACCTGGTTGAGCAGGCGGTACTGCTCGGCGACGAGCGCGTGCGCCTCGCGGCTCACCGCCTCGAGCACCTCGCCGGCGCCGCGCCCGTCGGCGCCCGGCTCGGCAACCCCGAGGTCGAGCGTCTCCTTCAGGCCGGCGACGCGGATCTCGAAGAACTCGTCGAGGTTCGAGGAGACGATGGTGATGAAGCGCAGCCGCTCGAGCAGCGGCACGCTCTCGTCGGCCGCCTGCGCGAGCACGCGGGCGTTGAAGGCGAGCAGGCCGAGCTCGCGGTTCACGTACTGCGCCGCGGTCGTGAGGCGTCGGTTCATGGCAGCCGATCGATTCTAAGCATTCCGTGCTACGTTTCCCGCATGGCACGCCACGAGACGCTCGCCGCGGTCGACCTCGGATCGAACTCCTTCCACCTGCAGATCGGGCGCGTGCTGGAAGGCCAGATCTACCCGCTCGACGCGGTGCGCGAGGTGGTGCGGCTCGGCGGCGGGCTGACCGCGGAAAAGCGCATCGACCGCGCCACCCAGGCGCAGGCGCTCGAGGCGCTCGCCAAGTTCGGCGAGCGGCTGCGCGGCTTCCCGCGCAGCGCCGTGCGGGCCGTCGGCACCAACGCGCTGCGCGTCGCGAAGAACGCGCCGGCTTTCCTGCGCGAGGCGCGCCAGGCGCTCGGCTTCCCGATCGAGGTGGTCTCCGGGCGCGAGGAGGCGCGGCTCATCTACCTCGGCGTCGCGCACTCGCTCGAGCCTTCGGCCGAGCGGCGCCTGGTGGTCGACGTCGGCGGCGGCTCGACCGAGCTCATCGTCGGCACCGGCATCGAGCCGCAGCTCACCGACTCGCTCTACATGGGCTGCCTCTCCTACAGCCTGAAGTATTTCGCGGAAGGGCGCATCGACAAGGGGCGCATGAAGGCGGCCGAGCTCGCGGCGCGCCAGGAGCTGGCCGGCATCGCGGCGCAGTACCGCGCCGCCGGCTGGAAGGACGCGGTGGGCTCCTCCGGCACCGCGCGCTCCATCGAGGCCATCCTGCACGACAACGGCTTCGCCGACACGGGCATCACGCGCGAGGGGCTGGATCGGCTCAGGGATCGCCTGGTCAAGCTCGAGCGGGCCGATCCCGACCGCATCGGCGGCCTGCGGCCGAACCGCGCGCCGGTGCTGCCCGGCGGCGTGGCGATCCTGCGCGCCGTCTTCGACGAGCTCGGCCTCGAAGCGATGCAGGTCTCGGAGGGCGCGCTGCGCCACGGCGTGCTCTACGACCTGCTCGGGCGCGTCGAGCACCGCGACATGCGCGAGGCGACGGTGGCGCAGTTCGCCCGCCGCTACCATGTCGACGCCGCGCAGGCCGAGCGCGTGCGCAATCTCGCGCTCGGCATCTACGACGCCCTGACGCCCGGCGCGGACCGCGACGAGGACGACGATCGCCGCATGCTCGCCTGGGCGGCGCGGCTCGCCGAGATCGGCCTGTCGATCGCGCGCGCCCAGTATCACAAGCACTCGGCGTACGTGCTCGGCAACGCCGACATGCCGGGCTTCTCGCGCATGGAGCAGGCGCGGCTCGCCCGCCTCGTGCTCGCGCATCGCGGCAAGCTCGCCAAGATGCAGGAGGCGGGGCTCGACGCCTCCGACTGGAGGATGGTGCTCTCGCTGCGCGTCGCCTCGCTCATCCTGCGCAGCCGCACCGACGCGAGGCTGCCGTTCCTGCGCGTCGCCGCCGACGCCGGCGGCTTCGCCATCGACCTGCCGCAGGCGTGGCTCGACGAGAACCCGCTCTCGGCGGCGGCGCTCGATTCCGAGGCCGACTACTGGAAGTCGGTCGGCCTCAAGCTCGCGGTGAGCGGCCTCTCGGACAAGAAAGTGTCCGTCCTAAAGCAGGTCCGGTGACAGCATCGCCCTGAGGCGGTGAGCGTCGATCCAGCAGATCGCGCCCTTCTGGATCGACCATTCCGCGTCAGCGCCGGACACTAGGTGAGCGGCGGCGCGGCCGAGGTCGGGCTGGTGACCGACCACGATGACCAGGCCTCGATGCCTCTTGCAGAGCTCCAGTATCTGCCGCGGGCGTGCGCCGGGGGCCAGCTCCGGTTCCGTCTGAATCGCCACACGCAGCGCGGCCGCGGTCTGCTGGGCGCGCCGCGCCGGGCTCGCGAGCAGCACGTACTCCGCGGGCAGGTGCCGGCGCAGCCATTTCGCCATGGCCGCGGCCTGCGCCTCGCCTTTCGCGGTCAGGCGGCGCGCCAGGTCGTCGGCGCCGTCCTCGGCATCGGCGTGGCGCCAGAGGATGATCTCCATGGGCGCTAGTATAAAATCCGCCCCTGATCCGACAGGCGCGTAGCTCAGCTGGTTAGAGCACTACCTTGACATGGTAGGGGTCGTTGGTTCGAGTCCAATCGCGCCTACCAAATCTCTTTTCATGAAGCTTCGCCTCTTCATCGTTGCGGCGCTCTTTTCCGCCCATGCGTCGGCGCAGTATCCGTCGCGGCCGATCCACCTGCTCGTGCCGATCCCGCCCGGCGGCGCGCCCGACATCGCGGCGCGCGTGCTCGCCGAGCGCCTCGCGCCCGCGCTCGGGCAGCCGGTGGTGGTGGAGAACAAGGTCGGCTCGAACGGCAACATCGCCACCGAGGCGATCGCGCATGCCGAGCCCGACGGGTACACGATCGGCCTGATCGCCGACAGCCAGGTGGTCATCAACCCGCACGTGTACCGGATGCACGTCGACCCGCTGAAGGAGCTCACGCCGGTCTCGACCGCGGCGTCGAACCAGTTCGTGCTTGCCATCAACCCCGACGTCCCGGCGAAGACCTTTCCCGAGTTCATCGAGTACGCGCGCAGCCACAAGCCGCCGCTCGCCTATGCCTCGGGCGGCAACGGCAGCCAGCACCACCTGACGATGGAGATGCTGAAGGCGCGCACCCGCATCGACCTGCTGCACGTGCCGTACAAGGGCGGCGCGCCCGCGACGCAGGCGACCGTCGCCGGAGAGACCGCGGCCATGTGGGCCGGCAGCTCGAACGCGGCGCAGATCAAGGCCGGCCGGCTGCGCGCGCTCGCGGTGTCGGGCGCGAAGCGCTCGAGCGCGTATCCCGACCTGCCGACCATCGGCGAGTTCTACCCGGGCTTCGCCAACAGCATCTGGCTCGGCATCTTCGGCCCGGCCGGGCTGCCGGCGGAAGTGCTCGAGCGCCTGCGCGCCGAGATCCGCAAGGCGCTCGAGGCGCCCGAGACCCGGGAGCGCTTCAACCGCGCCGGCGGCCTGGAGCCGCTCGTCACCACGCCCGAGGAGTTCTCGGCGATGATCCGGCGCGACTACGAGAAGTACGGCGCCGTGGTGCAGAAGCTCGGCATCAAGATCCAGTAGATGCCCAACATTCGCCTTCCGGACGGCTCGACGAAGTCGTTTCCAGCTCCGGTCAGCGTCGCCGAGGTCGCGCAGTCGATCGGCGCCGGCCTCGCGCGCGCGGCGCTCGCCGCACGTGTCGACGGCAAGCTGGTCGATCTCGGCTACAAGATCGAGAAAGATGCGAGCCTGGCGATCGTCACCGACCGGGACCCGGAGGCGAACGACCTGCTGCGCCATTCGACCGCGCACCTGCTCGCCCATGCCGTGAAGGAGCTTTTCCCGGAAGCCGAGGTGACGATCGGCCCGGTGATCGAGAACGGCTTCTACTACGATTTCTCGTACAAGCGGCCGTTCACGCCCGAGGATCTCGCGGCGATCGAGAAGCGGATGCACGAGATCGCCTCGCGCAACCTTCCCGTGGAGCGGAAGGTGATGGCGCGCAACGAGGCGGTGGCGTTCTTCCAGTCGATAGGCGAGAAGTACAAGGCGGAGATCATCGCCTCGATCCCCGACAAGGAGGCGATCTCTCTCTACGGCCAGGGCAACTGGATCGACCTGTGCCGCGGCCCGCACGTGCCGAACACGGGCAAGCTGAAGAACTTCAAGCTGATGCGCGTCGCCGGCGCCTACTGGCGCGGCGACTCGAAGAACGAGATGCTGCAGCGCATCTACGGCACTGCCTGGGCGAAGAAGGAGGACCAGGACGCCTACCTGAAGATGCTCGAGGAGGCCGAGAAGCGCGATCACCGGCGGCTCGGCACGCAGCTCGACCTCTTCCACATGCAGGACGAGGCGCCGGGCATGGTGTTCTGGCATCCCAAAGGCTGGGCGCTGTGGCAGCAGGTCGAGCAGTACATGCGCCGCGTCTACCGCGACAACGGCTACCACGAGGTGCGCGGGCCGCAGATCCTCGACCGCTCGATCTGGGAGAAGACCGGGCACTGGGCGAACTTCAAGGACAACATGTTCACCACGGCTTCCGAGAATCGCGACTACGCGATCAAGCCGATGAACTGCCCGGGGCACATCCTCATCTTCAACAAGGGGGTGCGGAGCTACCGCGACCTGCCGCTGCGCTATGGCGAGTTCGGCTCGTGCCACCGCAACGAGCCCTCGGGCGCGCTGCACGGCCTGATGAGGGTGAGAGGCTTCGTGCAGGACGACGGCCACATCTTCTGCACCGAGGAGCACATCCTGCCGGAGTGCGTCGCCTTCACCGCGCTGCTGCAGCAGGTCTACCGCGACTTCGGCTTCACCGAGATCATCTACAAGATCGCCACGCGCCCGGCGAACCGGATCGGCTCCGACGAGCTGTGGGACCGCGCCGAAGCGGCCCTCAAGGCGGCCCTGGAGCGGAGCGGGCTGAAATACAGCCTGTCGCCGGGCGAGGGCGCGTTCTACGGGCCGAAGGTCGAGTACTCGCTCAAGGACGGCATCGGCCGGGTCTGGCAGTGCGGCACGATGCAGGTCGATTTCTTCATGCCCGAGCGCCTCGGCGCCGAGTACGTCGGCGAGGACAACGCGCGCCACACGCCGGTGATGCTGCACCGGGCGATCGTCGGCTCGATGGAGCGCTTCATGGGCATCCTGATCGAGCACCACGCCGGGGCGTTCCCGCTCTGGCTCGCGCCGGTGCAGGCGGCGGTGCTGTCGATCACCGAGCGCCAGACCGCGTACGCGCAAACGGTGGCGGCGCAGCTGAAGGGCGCCGGCTACCGGGTGCTGGCCGACGTGCGCAACGAGAAGATCTCCTACAAGATCCGCGAGCACAGCCTGCAGAAGCTGCCCTACCAGCTGGTCGTCGGCGACAAGGAGCTGCAGGCGCAGACCGTGGCGGTGCGTACCCGCTCCGGCGAAGACCTCGGCGCAATGAGCCTCGATCGGCTCATGGAACGGCTAGCCGCTGAGCTTAATACTCGATAAAATTCCGCAGGATAGGTGCCGTGTGAGGCGCCGAGCTGGCCACCCCCGGGGGACGCCCCGTACGATCGGCCGCTGGGCGCGCCAGCGCGGCTTTTTTTGACGGTTAAAGGAGCTTTTCACTCATCGCACTCGACAGCAGATCGCAGCGCATCAACCGGGAAATCACCGCCCCGGAGGTGCGCCTGGTGGCGGAAAACGGTGACCAACTCGGGATCGTCCCGGTCCTCGAGGCCCTGCGCAAAGCCGAAGAAGCGAACGTGGACCTGGTGGAGATCGCGCCGCTCGCGAATCCGCCGGTCTGCAAGCTGATGGACTACGGCAAGTTCCGCTATCGCGAGCAGAAGAAGGCGCACGAGGCGAAGCTCAAGCAGAAGCAGATCCAGGTCAAGGAGATCAAGTTCCGCCCCGGCACCGAC